>Ga0265320_10000345_pt1 | contig 37820 bp, 22 predicted proteins | sample 4827metaG_FD_202087 | JGI IMG/M metagenome (GOLD analysis project Ga0265320, IMG submission 202087) | Rhizosphere microbial communities from Carex aquatilis grown in University of Washington, Seatle, WA, United States - 4-8-27 metaG | ecosystem: Host-associated > Plants > Roots > Rhizosphere >... | reverse complement strand
CTTCTGTGAAAATGGCAAAAGGTGGCGAAGTTCCGCCGGCTAAGGCCAGGGCGGCGGCGAGGGGCAGGCTGCCGCAAGCCCACACCGGGCGCGCCTTTCCGGATGGCCGTGCCGCATCGTCGGTTTGCCAGGCGCGAATGGCCATCGCCGCCACCCGCAGACCCAGCACCGACCCAGGCCCTTCCACGTAAATATAGCCGTCCAGCTGGCCCCACGAAAGGTTGGCTTTGTCCAGCAATGCGCGGGGCTCAACAAACATCGCCTCCAGCGCCGGCGTCTCGCTTTCGCGCCAAGCCAGCCAGCGCCCGTTCTGCCATAGGCCGAGGCGCGGGTTTACACCGCTGGCATCCAGGAAGAGCCAGAAATGTCGAACGTCGAACATGCAACAGCGAACATCGAATTTTTACGCGGTCGGTTCAATGATTAAGTCGCCGCTTGGATTCCGAAAATAAAGCGGGCGCAGCAAGACTGCGCCCTTACGAAATCACGGCGGTTAATGCGCAGTCGGCGGCGGGGTTATTGGTCAAACAACGTCGGGATAAAAACCTCGCCGCAGTAAAGACAGTTGGACTGGTAACGCAGCACCACGCGGTGGCATTTGGGGCATTGCCGGGGAGCGGCGGGTGCTTTGCGGTGGTCGAGCCGGCCGTCTTTCAAATCCACGGCGGTAATCTTGGCGATTAATTCGAGGTCGTCGTAGCCGTGTTTCTCCTTCAACAAGTTCCACAAGCCTTCGCAGATCAGGGCGAGATGGTTCACTTCGCGTTCCAGCCGGTCAACCTTTAGATCGGCCTCGGCCGCCAAATGGGCGGTGGCGGTATCGCGGGGAGTATATCCCGGGCTAGAGGGAATGATGGGGGGCATGGGAAACGGAAATTACCGCGAACCTTCACTATCCAATTTTTACGCCCGTTATTCAAATGAAAAATTCAAATGATGAATTACGAATTATGAAAAAGTTCAACCGCAGCGCCTTAAACTGGCAACCTGCAACCGGCAACCAAGCACTAAAACACCAATCACTAATACACTTTAGCTACGCATATCGCCGGCGCAAATTGGTCGGCAGGATGCCCAGTTCCTCGCGATACTTGGCGACGGTGCGGCGGGCGATTTGGACATTCTTTTCGCCGAGGATGGCCACGATATCCTGGTCGCTGAAGGGTTTGGCGGGGTTTTCCTCGCTGACGATTTGCGCGATGCGGTCTTTAATACTGGTATTGGAAAGGGTTTCGCCGTTTTCGGCGGTGTAGCCGGGGGTGAAAAAGAATTTGAAATCAAACACGCCCCAAGGGGTGGCGATGTATTTGTTGGCAATGGCGCGCGAGACGGTGGTCTCGTGCACGCCCACGGCCTGCGCCACTTGGTTCATCGTCAGGGGCCGGAGCTTGGCGACCCCGTGCTCAAAAAAGTCGCCTTGCTGGGCCAGGATTTCCTTGGTGATGCGCTCGATGGTTTGCTGGCGCTGCTCGATGGAACTGATGAGAAATTTGCCGGAGCGCATTTTCTCCGAAATGTATTCCTTCTCCTGCTGGGACAAATTGTTCTTGGCCAGCAACTCCTTGTACGTCGAACTCAGCCGCAGGCGCGGGATGTAATCGCGGTTCAGCGTGATGACCCAGCGGTCCCCATCGCGCTCGACGCGCACATCCGCCTCGACGACCCGGTTGGTGTCTTCGCCGAAGCGGCGGCCCGGCGCCGGGTCCAGCGTGGAAATTTCCTCAAGCGCGGCCTGCACTTCCTCCAGATCCGCGCCGACTTTGCGGGCAATTTCCGGGATGCGCCGGCGCAACAGCAGCGGGTAATGGTGGCGCAGGATGTTGGCCGCGAGGCTGTCGCCGTGCCCGCGGATCTTCAATTGCTGCAACAGCGATTCCTGCACGTTGGCGGCGCCAATGCCCGGCGGGTCGAAAGATTTCAGCAGGTCCGCTGCTTCCTGCACGATTTTCAGCGGGAGGCTGGACAGCAGCGCGATATCCGACACGCTGGACGTGAGAAATCCCTGGTCGTTCAGGCTGCCGACAAGGAAGCGCAAGGCCTCATGCACCGGGCCACCGCCGTCGGCGAGGTCCGACTGGCTCAACAGGTGTTCCTGCAGCGAGGTTTCACTGACCAGGGAATCAAAAAAATGCTGGCGGCGTTCGGCGTCCTGCCGGGTGAAGGTGCTCTGGCTGTTGGTCAGCTGGAAATGGTCGCGCCAGTCCTCATCCAGTTTGCGGAGGATTTCGAAATCGTTCTGAAAGCGCATTTCCTCATTGGCCTCGGGCGTGCTGTCCGATTCGCCATTTTGCTCGGGATCCCGCTCCTCCTTTTCCTGGTCGAGGGAGACGCCGTTCATGGACATTTCCTCGAGCAACGGATTGCTCTGCAGTTCTTCCAGAATGGTGTGGCGCAATTCCAACGCGGGGGCTTGCAATATCTTCAGGGACTGGCGCAGTTGGGGCGCCAGCACTTGGGACTGCGAGAGCTTTTGTGATTGATGAAGACCTTGATGTGCCATGACACCCATTTCCTTCCCGACCGGGAGAGCGTTTACTTGGTATTGCGATGCATCCAGCGGTGGCTTGAGGTGGCGCCGTGGGGTCCGTAAAGGTCGCGCGCATAATCGGCGAGCTTTTCGTTGGTCGGGCCATATCCGTCGCTGTAAAGGTAGACTTCCAGGGCCGTGAGCAGTTCGGCGGCGGACTGGTAGCGCTGTTCCCGCGGGCGGGCCAGGGCTTTGTGCAGGATGGCATTGAGCTTGGCGTCCACACCCTCGCGCATTTTGACGAAGTCGGGCAGCTCCATCTTCAGGATGTTTTCGCGCGTGGCCTCGGGGCTCTCACCCTCGAATATATTACGCCCGCACAACAGCTCGGCCATGACGATGCCGCAGCCAAAAATGTCCGCCCGGGCGTCGGTGACTTCACAGCGGGCCTGCTCGGGGGAGAGGTACTCATCCTTGCCGGCGATGACTTCGCCTTCCTCGTTGTACATGAGGTCGAGGGCTTTCGCGATGCCGAAATCGGTGAGCTTCACGTCGCCTTCGCTGGCCAGCATGATATTCTTGGGGTTCACGTCGCGGTGGACGATGCCCAACGGGCGGCCCTGGCTGTCCAGTTTCTGGTGGGCGTAAGCCAGCCCGCGGCAAATCCGCGAAACAATGAATACCGCCAGCGTAACCGGGATCTTTTGGTGCGTCTCGATGTGCTTGACCACAAAGTCCTCCAAGTTCTTTCCGTTGACGAACTCCATCACCATGTAGTATTGGCCGCCGATGACGCCCAAGTGGTAAGTCTGGACAATGTTGGTGTGAATCAGGTCCGCCACCAGACGCGCCTCGCCGACGAAATTGCTGCGGAATTCGGGAATCGCGGAATACTCTTCGCGAATGAGTTTTATGGCCACTTGCTTGCTGAAATTGTCCGACCCATGCTGGCGGGCTTCAATCACCATGCCCATGCCGCCTTCGGCGATGGAGCGGACCATCTCGTAATGGATTTCGTTGAAAATGTGTTTCAGCTTGTGCACGGGAGCGCAATCAAGCGGGTTCTCCCTCCGGCGGCAATCCTTTTTCTTCAAACGCGCACGATTCCTGCTGTAAAGGGTGTAACTTGGGCAAGCCCGCATTTTGAGGGTTCGCCGCCCTCGCCGCGCGGAGCTTTGGCCCGTGCTTCCGGTTGTTGATTACGCTAACCGGGCGCGGGCGATGGGTCCGCCCCGCCGTCCCGGATCCACCCCGGCGGATACCCGCTCCCGGCCACTGGTTGACAAGGTCAGAGCGGCACGATATCTTTTTTCCCATGATTTCCCTAACCGAAAGCGCGGCCCGCCGTGTCCATGACCTCCAGCGCGAAACCGGCGCCGGCGGCAAGCTGTTGCGTTTGTTCGTGTCCACGGGCGGTTGTTCAGGCATGGAATACGGCATGTCCTTTGACGAACCCAAGGAGGGCGACACCCGCATGGAGTCGCAGGGCATATGCTTTCTGGTGGATGCGCCCACGCTGGAGAAGATTGACGGCTCGTCCGTGCATTTTGACGACGGCCTGCATGGCAAGGGCTTCGAAGTGCGCAACCCGAAGGCGGCGAACACCTGCGGCTGTGGGCGGTCGTTCAACTAAGGCCCGATGTCCATCGCGACCCGCACCGGCGACGACGGCACCACCGGGCTGATGTTCAACCGGCGCGTGCCCAAGAACCATCCGCGCATCGTGGCCAATGGCGCGGTGGATGAATTGAATGCGGCGCTCGGGCTCGCGCGGGCGTCGGCGGGCGAGGTCAGCGTCGCCGCGATATTATTTGCCGAGCAAAAATGCCTGGTTGGCCTGATGGCGGAATTGGCGACGGACGATGCCGACCGCCTGCGCCTGCTGGCGTCGAAACTCCAGCGTTTACTTCCGGAAGATTTGGCGCGGGTGGATGCGTTGGTGGCCAGTTTGGAAGAAGGTAAGCCAGCACCAAGTGGCTGGGACACTCCGGGGGCGAATCTGCACCATGCGCAGTTGCATTTGGCCCGCGCCATCTGCCGCCGGGCCGAGCGCGAATGCGTGGCCTTGCGCGCCACAGGCGCGCAGGTGCCGGATTTGATTTTACAATACCTCAACCGACTGGCGGATGCGTTGTGGCTGTTGGCGCAAAATCCCGGCCAGATCTAATGAGCAACCAGAGATTTGTTTCCGCCGATTTTTTCTCCACGCCGAGAGTGATGCAACACTTTCACCCGACTTTTCCCCATCGAGCAAATTTTCCACGCTGATGGCTTATCCATGTTGGGCCAATGGATGCCGGGGCCGGGAACGCCGGCGTCCCGCCGGCAAGGAATGCCGCCGGGACGGCGGCGTTCCCGAATCTCACTTTTTCTTTCGCACCTTCGTCTTCTCCCGCGGCTTCAAATACGTCTTCCCGCGGAGCATCTCTTCATACATTTCCAGCATGCGGACGCCTTCGCGGGGGCGGACCTCGTCGGCCTTGGTGGCGCGGTCAATCTGTTTTTTCATCAGGCGGGCAAGTTCCTCGCCGTCCCACTGGATCATTTCCAAAATTTTGTCCACCCGCGCGCCGTTGATGGATTCCTCGATGTAGAAGCCGTCCTCTTCGTCTTCTTCGAGGAAGACGTGGACCTCATTGACGCGCCCGAAGAGGTTGTGCAGGTCGCCCATGATGTCCTGGTAGGCGCCGACGAGGAACACGCCGAGGTAATAGGGCTTGTCCTTCTGGAGCGGGTGGAGGGCGAGGGTGCCGCGCACGTCCTCCAAATCAATGAAGCGGGAGATTTTGCCGTCGGAGTCACAGGTGATGTCCACGAGCACGGTCTCGACGGTCGGTTTTTCGTCGAGGCGGTGGATGGGCATGATGGGGAACAACTGGTCGAGCGCCCAATGGTCGAGCAGCGACTGGAAGACGGAAAAATTGCACACGTACTGCTCGGCGAGCATGGTGTTGAGCTGGGCCAGCTCATCGGGAACGTAACCGCGGGCGGCGGCGCTTTTTTGGCGGATATCGGCGCAAATTTTCCAGAAGAGGTCTTCCGCCACGGCACGGGTCTCCAAATCCAAAAAGCCGAGGGTGAAGAGGGTCTGGGCCTCCTCTTTTTTCTGCTGGGCGTCATGGAAACGCTCGAGTTTGCCGTATTGGTCGCTGTCATGGAGGATGTGCTCCAGGGCGGTGATGACCTCGTGTTTCTTGCGCTTGGGCTTCTTGCCGTTAAGTGAATGGGCCGGCACGCTTTTCGAAATCCGGTCAATGACTTCCAGGATCAGAATGGAGTGGGGCGCCACCAGGGCACGGCCGCTTTCGCTGACAATGTCCGGCACCGGTACGCCCGCGCTGTCGCACACGCTCTTGATGTTCGAGACCACGTCGCGCGCGTATTCCTCCAGCGAGTAATTCATGGACGACTCGTAATTCGCCCGGCTGCCATCATAGTCAATGCCGAGGCCGCCACCGACGTCCAGCAGGCGCATGTTGAAGCCCAGCTTGTGCAGTTCGACATAGAAGCGCGTGGCTTCGACCACCGCCTTCTTGATGGTGAGGATATTCGGCACCTGCGAACCAATGTGAAAATGGACGAGCTGGAGGATGTTTTCCAGGCCGGCTTTTTTCAATTTGCCCGCCGCAATCATCACCTCGCCGGTGGTCAGCCCGAATTTCGCATCCTCGCCGGACGACGTGGCCCATTTGCCTTCGCCGGTGGTCCGCAATTTGATGCGCAAGCCCAGGCGCGGCTCGATGCCGGTTTCCCTGGCCAGCTTCAGGATGTCGTCAATTTCGGAAAGTTGCTCGACCACGATGATGACGTTCTTGCCCAGCTTGCGGCCGAGCAGGGCCAGGCGGATGTATTCCTCGTCCTTGTAGCCGTTGCAAATGAGGAGGGCGTGTTTGCGGTCCAGCGCGGCGAGCGCGATGAGCAATTCCGGCTTGCTGCCGGCTTCGAGGCCGAAGCCATATTCCTCGCCCGCATCGAGGATTTCCTCCACCACCTCGCGGAGCTGATTGACCTTGGTGGGAAACACGCCGCGGTAGACGCCGCTGTATTCCTCCTGCGCGATGGCGCTGCGGAACGCCTCGTTCAACTGGACGACCCGGTGGCGTAACAAATCCTGCACGCGGATGGTCAGTGGCGGGCGCAGACCCATCGAGGCCGCCTCGTTGACGATGTCCACCAGCCGGATCTTGCGGTGGTCGCCAGCCGGGTGGACGCAGAGGCCGCCGTTCTCATCAATGGAGAAATGGTTTCCGCCCCAGCGCTTGATGCCGTAATAGTCTTCGGCGTCGCGCAAAGTCCACGGGGCCGATGTATGAATCTTGAGTGCCACGAACGTATGATTGGATCGACTTATGCGTTAATGCACGAACGCGCGCCGTGCAATCACGAATGCAAAAATATTCGGCGACGCGGAAAATCGCCGCCACCGCGGAGTTGGCGTCCGGTTGTCATCCGCTTGTTTCCCCCTTGCCACGCCGATGGCTTTTTCGGTTTAATCCGGGCGATTGGCTCCCCTGATTGGCGGGAACCCCAAAATTGTTGTGGCGGTGATTTTTGGCGTGCCGCCTCCACCGCCCGGCAAAGGAAAGACGATGAACCCCAAAAATAAAACCATTCTGTTGGCTGCGCTCTTGATTGCCGCGGTCGCCGCCTTGATCGCGCAACAAAGGCAAATTACCCAATTGCAACAGTCCTTACTGGCCACGCGCGGTGCACTGCCGGCTTCCGCGCCGCGATTGGTGGTGGGAACCCGGATCGCGGATCTTTCGGGCATTCTGGCTTTGGGGGGCAAGAACGAACTCGCATCCATGCGCCAGGTGCTCGACTTCGTTGAACACCTGAACCCGGCCGACGCCCGTGCCGCCCTTGATGCCATTAATAAACGGCCGCAAAACACCGCGTCGGATTTTGCAAAAAAAATGGTGCTGGCCCGCTGGGCCGACGCCGACCCCGCCGCCGCCCTCGCCTGGGCCCGGAGCCGGACCCTGTTCGACGGCCGCGGCGCCGCCATTGCCACCGTTTTTGAAACTTGGGCTGCGAATGACCCCGCCGCCGCCCTCGCGGCCGTCAATCTCGTCGATGACCCGCGCGCGCGGGAGGAGATTTATCAAAACATCTTCTCCCGGCTGGCGACGGCGAATCCGGCTGGCGCCCTGGCCACGCTGCGCAATCTGCCGGCAGGCCAGCAATCGCTGAGTTCATACGGTGAGGTGTTTTATGCCTGGGCCTTGCAAGATCCCAAGGCGGCGTCGGCGGCCGCGCAAAATCTGCCGCCGAGTCTGGCGCGCAATCAGGCGATCCAGCAACTCGCCGCCGCCTGGGCGCAACAGGACCCGGCGTCCGCGCTGGCCTGGGCGGGCGCGCTGCCCGGGGGAAATTCCCGGACGGACGCCCTCATGTCCGCCCTCACGGCGATTGCGAAGGATGACCCGTCGGCCGGCTCCGCTTATCTTTCCAGCCTGCCCAATGGCGCTGCCAAGAATTCACTGCTGGTAAACTTTGCGGCCAATTGGGCCACCAGCGACCCCGCCGCCGCCATCGCGTGGACGGATAAAAACGCTTCCGGATACCTCCATGATCAGGCCCTCCAGGGCATCCTGGCCCAAATGAGCGAGGCGGATCCCGCGGGCGCAGCAAAATATTTATCTCAAATCTCCCTGGCCAGCGTGCGCGATGTCGCGTTGCCGCAATTGGCCTCGGCGTGGGCGCAGAAGGATATTCAGGGTGCGCTGGCCTGGGTGCAGTCGCTGCCCGCCTCGGATGCCGACGCGCGGAATCAGGCGTTTCGCAATGTGGTCGGCACGTGGTCGCAAACCGACCCGGCCAGCGCCGCGGCCTTTGTCATCACCATTCCCAAAGATCCCAATTTTCGCGGGATGACGGATGTAATTACCCAAAATTGGGTCAATGCCGATCCGCAGGCGGCCATTGCGTGGGCGGAGGCGCTGCCTTCCGCCGGCGCCGGCGCCCAGGCCAATGCCATGCGCACCGCCCTGTCGACTTTTGCCAATGCCGACCCGCAGGCCGCGTGGGACCTTGCCCAGCAAGCCACGTGGAGCCGCAACACCCAGCCGCCCCTCGATGGTAATGCCGGCATTGAGACCAAGACCCTCGCCAATATTGTCATTGCCTGGAGTACGCAGGATGGCGCCGCCGCGGCCGCCCATCTGTCGGATATGCCGCCGGGCAGCATCGTCACCAGCGCCACCAACACGGTTCTAAGCAATTGGATCAAGCAGGACCCCCAAGGCGCGTCGCAAGCGATCGATGCCATGCCGCCCAGCGCGAATCGCGACAGTGCAATCACCCAGCTGATTGCCGTGGAAGGAAAGAACGATTTGCCCACCGCTTTCGCCTGGGCGGGCACCGTGGGCAATCCCACTGCCCAAAACAATGCCTACACCACCGTTCTACAGGAATGGGCCAAACGCGACCCAGCCGCCGCTTCCGCCGCCGTGCAGGCCGCCAACGTCAGTGATACCCAACGGGCCGCCATGCAAAAGGTGATTTTCCAATTTTCCCAAGCCGGCGCGATTAAGAATTAGATTCAAAGGTTTTATCAGAAGCCACCCTGTCGCCGACCCGGGCGACAAAGCACGAAGGCGCGCCGTGGAAAGAGAATTTTTGTCCGGTTGGCCGCCCGCCGGGTGATGTAGAATATAACGCGCATGACCCCTGACGACCAACTGCTGCGCCGCTACGCGCTGGCGGGCGACGAGGCCGCCTTCACCGAGCTGGTGCACCGCTACGTGGATCTGGTTTATTCCACCGCGATGCGCCTGCTCAATGGCGACGCGCATCTGGCGCAGGATGTCAGTCAGCGGGTTTTTACCGACTTGTCGCGGAAGGCTTGGAAACTGTCCGGCCGCGCCACGGTGTCGGGTTGGCTGCACACCAGTGTGCGTTACGCCGCGGGCAAAGCCCGGCGCACCGAAGGCCGGCGGCGCGCGCGCGAACAGGAGGCTTACATCATGCAAGACCATTCGACCTCGCCGGATTTTCCGTGGGAGCAATTGCGCCCCCTGCTCGATGAAGCCGTTGGCCGGCTGCGCGAACGGGACCGGGACGCAGTGGTGCTCCGCTATTTCCAGGGCAAGAGCCACCGCGAAGTGGGCGCTGCGCTTGGCGTGAACGAGGAAGCCGCCCGCAAGCGGGTGGAGCGGGCGCTGGAAATCCTGCGCACGCACTTTGCCCGCCAGGGTGTCACTATTTCCGCCGCGTTGCTGGTGGCGGCCATCAGCGCCAACTCCGTGCAGGCCGCGCCCAGCAGTTTGGCCGCGACGCTGTCCGGGACGGTCGCCGCCGGCGCCGGCCAGGCGGGCGTCATCAGCACATTTTTAAAAACCCTTTATATGACTACCACCACCAAAACTTCCTTGATGGCCGCCGTCTTTTTGGCGGCCGCCACGATTCCCCTGTTTTTCCAGCATCAGGAGATCGCGCAATTGCGCGAACAGCTTGCCGGGCTTCAGCGCTCCGGGGCGCGCTCCGGCCGTGGCCAAAATCCAGCCATCAGCCAGGTTGGGGCGGCTCCGCGCCGACTGACCCCGGAAGAAATTCTGGCTAAAATCACCGCCCTCAAAAAGCAGGGCTGGAACTGGGAGAAAGAGTGGCAGGCGTTTGTGGATTCCTTGAATCCCGCCGACATCGCGTTGGTGGCAGCTGGTCTCAATCAGCAATTGCCCAATCCCGGCCAGCGGTGGAGTTTTCTGAAGCCGTTATTGGTTTTGTGGGCGAAAAGTGACCCGCAGGCGGCACTGACTTATATTGATGAATCTCAACCCGGTGGTCTGCGCGACATGGAAGTTGAGGCGCTAGTGGCGGGTTGGACGGAGAAGGATCCCGAGGCGGCGGCGGCGTGGTGGCGGCAACTGCCGGACAGCAGACTGCGCACCGACTCGGCGAAGACGGTTATCGACGCCTTGGCGGAAAAAAATCCCGCAGCGGCCTATGAATTTGCGCTGGGCACGAGCGCAAAATTGCAGAGCGCCCTGATTCCAGACATTTTTGCCTCCTGGGCGCGCACCGACCCCGCAGCGGCGGTGGCGCAAGCCACCCAAATGGGGCCCTCGGATTTGCGCGGCCTGGCGTTTCGCAATGTTGCGCAAGTTTGGTCGGAAAACGACCCGCAGGCCGCCCAAGCCTGGGCCGAATCCCTGCCCGAGGGTTTGTATAAAACCATGGCGCTGAACATGACCATCCAAGGTCTCGCCCAAGCCAATCCCAAAGCAGCCACGGATTATGTGCTCAACCTGCCGCCGGGTCAGGAGCGCGATGACTGCATCGGGTTTCTGAGCCGAACTTTGGCGGAGAACGATCCGAATGCCGCGTGGGCGGTGGCGCAGCAATTGCCGGACGACAAGGCCCGGCAAAACGCCTTGAATGCGCTCATCGGGCAATACGCTCTAACCGATCCGGCCGCTGCCTTAACTTTTATGGAAGAGCAGGGAACGTCCCTGAGTCCGGCGAACGCCAAAAGTCTTTATAGCAGCATCGCCTCCAACTTGGCGGGGAATGCGCCCCAAGCCGCCGTCGCGGCGGCAACCAGCCTGCCGGAAGGGCCAAACCGGGATACCTATTTGTCTGCTGCCTTCAGTGCGTTGGTGGCCACTTCGCCTGCTGACGCCACGAAGTTGATTTCCAGTCTGGCCGCCGACAAGCAGGCGGCGGCGGTGAACCGGGTCGCCTTGAGCTTATCGTTCAACAGCAATCCTTCCGGCGCCATGGCGTTGGTAATGTCGCAGCCGGAAGGCGTCATCACGGACTCGACGTTCGATTCGGTCTTTCGGAATTGGGCAGGCAGCGCCCCGGAGGCCGCGGGCCAATGGATTAGGACTTTGCCAGCGGGAACATCGCAGGACACCGCGCTCCAAATTTACGCCAGCGCGCTCACCAAACCGTCTCCGGCCACCGCCGCGGCGTGGGCCGAAGCAATCAGCGATGAGAGCACCCGCAATACCGCCATCGAAAAAGTCGCGCAAAGCTGGCTCAAAACGGATCCCAAGGCCGCGACGGCGTGGCTGACTCAATCGAGTCTGCCCGCCGACCGCCAGCAGGCATTATTGAATCCGGGGAATTGAAGCGACGGGATGATGGGTTTTCAATCTGTCTGGGTCGGCCAAGCGGGCGGAGTTTTTTGGGTTCGCATTGTAACCTTGCGCCCAAAATCAAGTAGAACATTCTAAGAGGGCCCCGATTCGACCATGTCCGGCAAAATCAAAATCATCCTAATTGCCGCTCTGTTTTTTCTAGCGGGAATGTTGGTGGTGGATTCCCAGCAGCGCGAGATTACCCGCTTGCGCGGGGCCGTGATGGTGGTTCGCCAGACGAATGCGGGATTGGAGGCGAAAATGGTGCTGGTGAATCGTGCCCAGCCATCCGGCCCGGTTCCAACATTGGCCGAAATGCTCCGGTTGGGTGGGCGCAGCCAAATCGAGATTGCCCGCGATGCCCTGCGTTTTGCCGCCAACCTCAAACCGGGTGAAATCGCCGGCGCCATGGATGCCCTGAAGAAAATGCCCCAGACCACGGCGACAAATTTACTCCGGACCATGATTCTCGCCCGTTGGGCAGGGGATAATCCGGTTGAGGCCGCAGCCTGGGTCAAAAGCAAAGACAGCCACGATAATCGTTACGGCGATTTTTACACCCTGTATCAAGCTTGGGGCGCCAGCGACCCCGCGGCCGCCATTGCCGGTCTAAAACAAGTCGGTGATCCTTCCCTCCAAGCGGGCTTGGAAAGTAATATTTTGTCGTTCCTCAGTCTTTCCAATCCCCAGTCGGCCATGGAATTGCTTCATCAATTGCCGGCCAACCAGCAACCGGAAAAAGGCCTGCAGGGCATCTTTTTCTTTTGGGCCTCCGTGGACCCGGCGGGCGCCTCCGCGGCAGCCGTCAATTTGCCGCCGGCGGAATCCCGCCTGAACGCCCTTTCCAATGTAACCTCCTCTTGGGCCTTGCAAGATCCGCAGGCGGCCCTGGCCTTTGCCAACAACCTGCCGCCAGGCTCGGCCCACGATGGCGCTTTGGCGTCGGTATTGAAAGTTTTGTCCCAGGCCGACCCCAAAACAGCCGCCGATCTCGCCGCCGCGATGCCCAATGGCGACACCCGCAATGACAGTATCGTCCAAATTGCCTCCAATTGGGCACAGGAAGATCCGGCGGCGGCCCTGGCTTGGGCGGGCAATGTCACTTCTGGGAAAAATTATGATGCCGCCGTGCAAGGCGTGCTGGCACAAATGGACACCAATCATCCCGGCGACGCCGCTGCGTTTATTGCCCAAATGCCCGATGCGACCACCCGCGACGGCGCCACCATCCAACTCGCTTCAGCTTGGGCTCAGACCGACCTCCCCGGCGCCCTGGCCTGGGTGCAGGCGCTGCCCGCTTCCGAAGGCCAGACCCGCATGGATGCGCTGCAAAATGTCCTGCGCACATGGGACAACAACGACCCGGCGGCGGCTTCGGCCTATATCATGAAGAGTTTTCAGAGTGACCCCAACTTTAACGTGGTGGCGCAACAACTGGCCGGCCAATGGGTGGTTGCTGACCCGGCCGCGGCTTTGGACTGGGTCAAGACCCTTCCCCCGGGCCAGGCACAAACCGATTCGCTGGCGGCTGTTTTTCGCAATATCACCACGACCGATCCGCCAGCCGCGTGGAATGCCGCCCAGACGATACCTGATGGAAGCGGACGCGACAAAGCGATGGGCACCGTGGTCGCCAACTGGAGTGCCCAAGATCCAATCCAGGCGGCCTCCCTGCTGGATACCCTCCCTGCCGGATTGACCCGGGACAATGCGACCGCTGCTGTGGCCGCCAATTGGGTCCAGCAAGATCCCGCTGCGGCATCGCAATGGGTAGATACGCTGCCCACGGGTTCCGCCCGCGACGGCGCGGTCGTCTCCCTGATTTCCGCCGAAGGAAAAAATAATCTCGCCGCGTCGTTTACTTGGGCCGCTTCCATTGGTGACGCCACCCAGCAACAGAACCAGCTGAACAATGTCATCAAGCAATGGGCCCAAAAAGATTCCGCCGCCGCCACTGCCGCCGTTTCGGCCGCCAACCTGACTGATCAACAGAAGTCGGATTTGCAAAAAGCCATTCAAAAGGCGAAGTCCGCCAATTGATGCAAGATCACCGCCCTCTTTGCGCTCGCCGCCCATGACCGGAAGAATCAAAATCAACCTGATCTGCATCGCTTTTTTTCTGGCGGGAATGCTGGTGATGCTTTCCCGGCAGCGCGAAATTTTGCGCTGGCGCGGCGAACTGACGGCGCAGCAGCAGGCGCAGGCCGTGCTCGTGGCCCGGATCACTGTCGCCACCGCCCTGCCGCCGGGTGCGGCCACCACCCTGCCGGAATTGTTCCAAGGTGCCGGACGCAATCAAATGGACATAATGCGCGACGACCTGCGCTTCGTGGATGGACAAAAACGGGGCGAAGCCAAAAGTGCACTGGATGCGGTGCTGAAAGCGCCCCCAACCTATGCCACCTACCTGCTGCGGAGTTTGCTCCTCACACGCTGGGCCGGGGAAGATCCGGCCGGGGCGGTCGCTTGGGTGAAATCCAAAGATCTGACGGACAATCGCCCTGGAGATTATCGCACACTCTATTGGGCGTGGGCCGCCAACGATCCGGCTGGAGCCATTGCCGGTCTGAAGCTGATTGGTGATGCCAACACTCAGGCCAACGTGGAAAACAACATTTTGGGGGTGATGAGCCTGTCGAATCCCAAGGGGGCCATGGAGTTGCTTCAGCAATTGCCGACGGGCCAGCAATCCAATATGGCGCTCAGTTTTATCTATGCTTATTGGGCGGGCGTCGATCCGGCGGCCGCTTCAACATCGGCCCTGCAAATGCCCGTCAGCGCATCCCGCTTGTGGGCTTTGGACAATCTTACGTATTACTGGGCGATGCAAGATCCGCAAGCCGCGCTAACGTTTGCCAGCGGCCTCCCCTCGGGCACTACCCGCACTTACTCCACGGCCAATGCGTTGTACGTCTTGTCCCAGCAGGACCCCAACGCTGCCGCCGCAGGCTTTGCCATGCTGCCTAAGGGCGACGACCGCAACTGGATGATCAATAACCTGGCCTCAAATTGGGCGCAGTTGGACCCCGCCGCCGCCCTAGCTTGGGTTGGAAATGTCGCCGCCGGAAGAACTTACGACCAGGCCGTGCAAAATGTTCTCGGGGAAATGGCCAAGACCAATCCCGCTGACGCTGCGTCCTTCATCGCGCAAATGCCGGATGCCACCACCCGCGACGGCGCCATCACGCAACTGGCTGCCACTTGGGCGCAAAGCGACTTTTCCGGTGCGCTCGCTTGGGCCCAATCGCTGCCGTCTACCGACGGGCAGACGCGCGGCAACGCATTGAAAAGCGTCTTGCAAGCATGGGATACCAACGACCCGGTGGCGGCTTCCGCCTATGTTGCCCAAAACCTGTCCAATGATCCGAACTTGGACCAAATTGCACAAGACTTGGTTAAACACTGGGTGGGTGCCGATCCGCCAGCCGCCCTTAGTTGGGCTGCGGCGCTGCCGCCCGGTCTGGCGCAAAATGATTCCCTCGGCGCAGCGTTTGCCAATATTGCCACCACGGATCCGCAATCTGCCTGGAACCAGGCCCAGCAATTGACCGATGGCCCCGGCCGCGACAAGGCGATGGGCACCGTGGTGTCCACTTGGGCGGTCCAAAACCCTGCTCAAGCCGCCGCTCTGCTCGGCAATCTTCCGTCCGGCATCGTGCTGGAAGACGCCACCTCCGCCGTAGCCGCCAATTGGGTGCAGCAGAATCCTGCCGCGGCTGCGGATTGGGTGAACACTCTGCCCGCCGGCTCCGCCCGCGATGGTGCGGTGGTGCAGATCATATCCGCCCAGGGAAAAAATGATCCGGCGAGCGCCTTTTCCTGGGCCGCCTCGATAGATAACGTGACCACCCAGCAAAACCAGCTGAACAACCTTGTGCAGCAATGGGCTAAAAAGGACGCCGCCGCCGCCACCAGCGCCGTGGACACCGCCACGCTCACCGACCAGCAGCGGGCGGACTTGCTGAAGGCCATTCTGAAGGCGCAATCAGCGAATTGAGCCCTCATTTTTGAATCGCCGGGCGGGGAAGAAGCGGCAAAATCGCGGTCGAGTACGCTTGCGACTCCATCCCACCGTGTCCGGAAAAACCACCAACCTCCTCACTGGCGTTCTGTTTTTTGCGCTCGGTATTACCGTCATGATTGCCCGGCAGGGGGAATTCGGGCGGTTGAACGACGAAGCGGCCGAGATTCGCAAATCTGATGCCGGTTTTGAGGCTCGCATTGTCGCCGGACATTTAGCCACCGGCGGCCCGATCGCCACGCTCACCGATCTGCTCAAAGGCAGCGGCCGTAATCAGGTCGATCTGGCGCGGGATGCCTTGCGTTACGTTTCCAGTCTCAAACCCGGGGAACTGGCGGGCGCGTTGGACAGTTTGAAAAAGATGCCGAATACCGGCGCCACGGGCCTGGTCCGAACTTTGCTTCTTGCCCGTTGGGCCGATGAGAATCCCGCAGATGCGCTCGCGTGGGTCAAATCCAAAGACACGCAAAACAACCGTACCAGTGATTATTCCGCCATATTTCAAGCTTGGGCCGCGAATGACCCGGCGGCCGCTTTCGCCGGGTTGAACCAGATCCCCGATCCCGGCGCGCAACGTCACGTTGCGGAAAATGTTTTGAGCTCCATGAGCCTGGCCAATCCCCAGGGCGCCTTGGATTTGCTGCATCAACTGCCCCCCAGTGCGCAAACCACCTCTGGATTGACGGCCATCTTTCGCGCCTGGGCGGGAGTGGATCCGGCCGGGGCGTCGGCCGCAGCTTTGGCGCTGCCCGCCACGGAGTCGCGGGAACGGGCCCTTGCCAGCCTGGCGTCGGTGTGGGCTCTGCAGGATCCCGCCGCCACCCTCGGATTTGTCGCCGGGCTTCCCGCTGGGCAAACCCGCGACAGCGCGTTGCAGATGGCTTTGAATGCCATTTCCGCGCAAGACCCCAAGGCTGCGGCCGACGCCCTGGCCACCATGCCCAATGGCGACCAGCGCAACGCCTCCATTGCCCAAATCGCGACCAATTGGGCGCAACAGGATCCGGCCGCCGCCCTGGCCTGGGTTGGCAACGTTGCCACCGGCAAGGCGTACGATCAAGCCGTGCAAAATGTTCTTGGGCAAATGGACAAGTCTGATCCCGCCGACGCCGCGGCATTTATTTCCCAGATGCCCAATGCCGCGACGCGCGACGGCGCCATTACGCAACTCGCCACCGCCTGGTCGCAGAATGACCTGCCGGGTGCCCTCGCCTGGGTGCAGGCCCTGCCGGCTTCCGAAGGCGACGCCCGGATCGCCGCCCTGCGCAACGTCATGCGCACGTGGGACGACAATGACCCGCAATCTGCCTCAAAATACATCCTGCAGAATTTCCCAAACGATCCCAACTTCAACGTCGTCGCGGAACAACTCGCGGGCCACTGGGTTGATGCTGATCCCGCTGCGGCCCTCGCCTATGCCAAGAATTTGCCCGCGGGCCAGGCCCAAATGGATTCGCTCGCCACGGTCTTTAGCAACATCACGGCACTGGAACCACAATCGGCGTGGAATCAGGCGCAACAAATTTCCGATCCCGCCGCCCGCGACAAATCCATGGGCACCGTGGTGGCCAGCTGGAGCGCGCAAGATCCCGTCCAAGCCTCGACCTTGCTGGGCACCTTGCCTGCCGGTTCCGTCCTCGACGACGCCACCGCGGCCGTAGCGGCCAATTGGGTGCAGCAGAATCCCGCCGCCGCCTCGCAATGGGTCAATACGCTGCCCGCCGGCCCGGCCCGGGATGGCGCCGTAACCGCCATTATTTCCGCCGAGGGCAAAAATAATCCCGCCGCCTCATTTGCCTGGGCCACGTCCATCAACGATACGACCACCCAGCAGAACCAGCTGAACAATGTCGTGCAGCAGTGGGCCAAAAAGGACGCTGCCGCCGCCACCAGCGCCGTTGAGTCCGCCACGCTCACGAACCAGCAGCGCACCGATTTGCTCAAGGCCATTCAAAAAGCCCAATCCTCCAATTAGTCTGTTCCGCCAAATTCCTTCACTCTGTTTCATGACCGGTAAAGCCAAAACCATCCTGACCGCCGCCAGTTGCTTCCTGGCGGGGATGTTGGTCATGCTCCCCCGCCAGTGGGGGCTTTCGCATTTGCGCAATCAAGTGGTGGCGCTGCGCCAGGCCCATACCGCCCTGGCCGCTCGCGCGCAGTCCGCCGGCGATCATTCGCCAGGTGCGGTGCGGTCCCTGTCCCAGCTGTTGAAAGAAGGCGGCGGCAATCAATTGGAGGTAGTCGGCGACGCCTTGCGTTATGTCGACAGCCTCCAACCCGGCCAATTCGCTGGCGCGCTCGATGCGCTAAAAAAAATGCCCCCGACTGACGCGACCAACTTGGTTCGCTCTTTGTTACTCGCGCGCTGGGGCGGCGATGACCCTGTGGCGGCATTGGCCTGGGTAAAGACGAAAGACCTGCCGGACAACCGCAACAATGACTACCGCTCCATGTACCAAGCTTGGGCGGCCAAAGATCCGGCCGCAGCGGTGTCCGGTTTAAAGCAGATCGGCGATGCCGCCGTCCAGGCCCGGATCGAAAATCAAATTCTCGGAATGATGAGCCTGTCGAATCCCCAATCCGCCATGAATTTGCTCCACCAGTTTCCCAACAGCCAGCAGTCGAACATGGCCCTGAGCTACATCTATTACTATTGGGCGGGCGTGGATCCGCAGGCGGCGTCCGCCTCGGCGCTGACCATGCCCGTTAGTGCGGCCCGCCAGTACGCGTTGCAAAACCTCTCATACTCCTGGGCTCAGCAGGATCCGCAGGCCGCCCTGGCCTTCGCCAAAACTCTGCCGGCTGGGGGCACCCAATTGTATGCCACCGGCTGGGCCTTGGACCCCCTCGCCCAGCAGGACCCGCAGGCCGCCATCAAAATTTTGGAGGCCCTACCCAGCGGCGATTTTCGCAACGAACTTATTCCGGGCATCGCTGACGATTGGGCCCAGCAAGACCCCGCCGCTGCCCTGGCATGGGTCGGAACCTTGGCTACGGGCAAGACTTACGACCAGGCGGTGCAGACCGTGCTCGGCGACATGGCCATTTCCGCGCCAGCCGATGCCGCGGCCTTCATCGCGCAAATGCCGGATGCTTCGACCCGCGATGGCGCCATCAGCACCCTGGCCACCACCTGGGCGCAGAGCGATTTTTCCAGCGCCCTGGCTTGGGCGCAGACTTTGCCTTTGTCCGATGGCGACGCACGCAACGCTGCCTTGAAAAACATCATGTCGGCCTGGGACGCCAACGACCCGGTCTCCGCGTCCGATTTTGTCGCCAAAAATCTGGCGTCTGACCCGGGCTTTGCTTCGTTGGCGCAGCAATTGGCGGGTAGTTGGGCCTCGGCCGATCCGCCAGCGGCGCTCAACTGGGTCCAGAGCCTCCCCGCCGGGCCGGCGCAGGCGGATTCTTTCCGCGGTGTTTTCGACTCGCTCGCGAAATCCGACCCGCAGTCAGCCTGGGAATTGGCCGGGCAAACATTGCAGGGGGACTCGCGCAATACGGCGATGGGAGTCGTGCTAATCCGCATGAGCGCGCAAGATCCGGCTGGGGCGGCGGCTTTGTTGGGCAACATTTCGGCTGGCAATTCGCTGGACGGCGCCGCCGAGTCGGTGGCCGCAAATTGGTTGCAGCAAAATCCGACCGCCGCCACGCAGTGGGTGAATACGCTGCCCACGGGTTCCGCCCGGGACGCCGCAGTGGCGCAAGTCGTCAAGGTCGCGGTCACCAATGATCCGGCGGGGGCGTTTACCTGGGCCTCTTCCATTAATGATACCACCGCCCAGCAAAACCAGTTGAACAGCGTTGTCCAGCAGTGGGCCAAAAGAGACGCGGCCGCTGCCAGCAGTGCCGTTCAATCAGCCCTCCTCACCGACCAACAACGCACTGATTTGTTAAAGACCATTCAGAAGGCCCAGGCGGTGAATTAGGGAATCACGTTCTGTCGGGAAGGCGGGAGGTGGAAGGAAGAAGGTGGAGTTCGGAATCATAAACCTAAAAAGCAGGAACTGGATTTCTCTGCGTCTTTACGCCTTTGCGCGAGCCATTCAAGCCATCCGCTTTTTCCTTTGTCCGATATTTCCAGCGACGGATATAATAGCGTATACCTCCACCATGATTCCAGATTGCGAACTTTTGCGCCAATATGCGGAGGGCGGCGACGAAGCCGCCTTCGCCGAGCTGGTTCGCCGTTATGTGGATTTGGTTTATTCGGCCGCCTGGCGCCAGGTCGGCGGCGACGCCCATTTGGCCCAGGATGTCGCGCAGGGAGTTTTTACTGAACTGGCGCGGCAGGCCCGCAAACTCTGTCGCCATGCGAATATTGTCGGATGGATTTACACCACCACCCGGTTTACCGCCAACAACCTCCGCCGCCGCGAACACCGCCGTCGCCTCCGGGAACAGGAGGCTTACGCCATGCAAACAACCCCTTCCGCCCCCGAACCCAATTGGGCTGTACTCCAACCCATGCTCGATGAGGCCGTTTGCGCGCTCTCTGCCGCCGACCGCGAAGCCGTATTGCTCCGCTTCTTTCAAAACAAGCAGCACGGTGAAATTGGCTCAGCCCTCGGCCTGAGCGAGGACGCCGCGCGCAAACGCGTGGATCGCGCGCTGGAGAAGTTGCGCGTCCATTTCACTCGCCGAGGCGTCACTGTTTCGACCGCGTTGCTGGCTGCCGCCATCACTGCAAATTCCGTGCAAGCTGCGCCCGCGACGTTGGCGGTCACGCTGACCGGGGGCGCCCTCACCGGGGTCGGCCAAACCGGTCTGATCCATTCCCTGCTAAAAATCATCTCCATGACTACCAAAACCAAAGCAGTTCTTTTGGCCATGGCCGCAGTGGCGGCCATGGCGGCAGTTCCCCTCGCGTTGCAGCAACGCGAACTCACCCGCGTTCAGGCGGAATTGGCCGACGCGCGCCACGCCCCGACCGGGGCTGCGGTCGTTCATTCCGCCGCGGCGCCCAAGTCGCTTGAAGAACGCATCGCGGCCATGGACAATATTCTCAAACTCCATTCCACCCGCGCGGAAATGGCCCGAAATCTTTTGGATTTGTTTTCCAATTTCAAAGCCGACGATTTCCTCCCGTTGTTGGATGTCTATCGCAAGCGACCCCAAAGCTCCCTGACTGGCGCGGCCCTGTCTCTTTTGCTGGCGGTGTGGGCCACCTCGCATCCCGCCGACGCCCTGGCGTGGGTCAATGCGAATATCCATGGCGCCAACCGCCACGATTATTTGAACAATGTGTTTCAATCTTGGGCGGCGAAAGACGGCCACGCAGCGATGGTGGCGATCAATGGCTTGAGCGACCCGGCCGAAAGGGCCCAAATGCAGAATGAGGCGCTGGTCTTTATGAGCCTGAATGATCCCCAAGGTGCCTTTGCCTTGTTGCGCCAGCTTCCGCTTAGTCGGCAAACGCCGATGTCCACGGCTTCAATTTTTGCGGCTTGGGCTTTGACCGATCCGACGGCCGCCGCCGCCGCGGCCTTAAACCTGCCAGCCAGTGAAGCCCAGCTCGGGGCCGTTCCCACCATTGCTCTCATCTGGGCCCAGCAGGATTCGGCGGCCGCCCTGGCTTGGGCGGCCGCCCTGCCGGCGGGTAAAATGCGCTCAACGGCGGTCGCAGAAGTCGTTGTGGCAACCGCGCAGAACGACCCGGCAACTGCCGCAACCTATTTGGCCGATCTGCCGAATGGCGCGAACCGCAATCAATTAGTTGCCAATATTGCCTCAAGTTGGGCGACGACCGACCCGGCGGCCGCGATCGCCTGGGCCAGCACCGTTGCCCAAGGCCATGTGCAGGATCAGGCCGTGGAGAGTATATTGTCGCAGATGGATCGCACCGATCCCGCGGCCGCGGCGGCGGTACTGGCCAATATCACCAGCGCCAGCGTGCGGGACACCGCTCTGCCGCAATTGGCGGCAATCTGGGCGGAGACCGATGCGCAGAGCGCCCTGGCCTGGGCTCAATCCTTGCCTGTGACGGAAAGCGACGCCCGGGCCACGGCCATCCAAAATGTGCTCAAGGGGTGGATTCAATCGGATCCGGTGGGCGCTGCGGCGTATGTGCAAAACCTTTCCGCAGATTCCAATTTCCGCGCGATCTCGGATGAAGTGGCGAAAAGTTGGGCGCAAGCCGACCCGCAGGCGGCGTTGAAATGGGTCATGGGACTACCCGCCGATGGCTCGCGTGATAATGCCGCACGCACAGTGCTGACGTCCTTTGCCGATGTTGATCCCCAAGCTGCCTGGAACTTGGCGCAACAAGTGGATTGGGCCACCAGCACTCCCACCGATGGGAGCAACGGCATTATGGTCAAAACCCAGGGAAACATTGCCATTGCGTGGAGCACCCAAGACCCCGCGCAAGCCGCCGCTGTCATTGCCACCCTTCCCGACGGTAATGTTGCCAACAACGCCATCCCGGCGGTGGCCGCCAACTGGCTCCAGCAAGATCCGGAGGCGGCCTCCCAGTGGATTGACGGCCTCCCCCATGGTGCGGCGCGTGACGGCGCCGTGGTCCAGCTCATCTCCATGGAAGGAAAGAACAATCCCCCGGCAGCCTTCAAATGGGCAATGAGCATGGCGGATAAAAATGTCCGCGGCGGGCAAATCCAAACCGCCATTGCCATTTGGGCCAAGACGGACCCCGCGGCGGCAACCGTCGCGGCCGAGTCGAACAACTTCACGGATGGTTTTAAGGCGGGATTGCTCTCTTTGATTGGTAAGAATGCCCCGGCGGGATTTGCTCCTGCCAGTTCCGCTGGCGCGGGCACGCCAGCCAACTAGCCAGAACTGATCATCGAATGGCAGGGTGACCGGGATCCGATCGGCGCAGAGCGCTATATCGCAGTCAAAAAGGGGCCGGTGCCCTGGGTCTTGACCGAGTGAAGACCGTCCAAAAGAAGGGACGCCAACGCCGGGGCAAATTTAATTGTCCAATTCTTCCAGGCTGTGGGTATGATAGGAGTATACGCCCATGACCCCCGATAACGAATTGCTGCGCCGCTACCTGGAAGATGGCTCGGAAGCCGCCTTTGCCGAATTGGTGCAGCGGCATGTGAATCTGATTTATTCTGCGGCGGTGCGGTTGATGGGCGGTGATACCCACCTGGCCCAGGATGTCGCGCAGACCGTGTTTACCGCTCTGGCCCGCCAGGCTCCGCAACTATTGCATCATCCCACTCTTGGCGGTTGGTTGCACACGGCCACCCATTTCGCGGCCCACAAACTTCGTCGCGGCGAACACCGGCGGCAGGCCCGCGAACAGGAGATTTTTGCCATGCAAGACCAAACCCAGCCCGAACCATCCGCCTGGGAGCAGCTCCGCCCGGAATTGGATGACGCCGTCAACCGCCTCAAGGCCCGGGAGCGGGACCTGTTGTTGCTGCATTATTTTTCCGACAAATCCCACGGCGAAATTGCTGAACTCCTCGGAATGAATGAAGGCACCGCGCGCAAGCGCGTGGCTCGCACACTGGAAAAACTGCGCAACCATTTCTCCCGCCGCGGCGTCACGGTTTCGACCGCGTTGCTGGCCGCCGCCATCACCGGCAATTCCGTGCAGGCCGCGCCGGCGAATCTGGCGGCGACGCTGGCGGGCGGCGCGCTGACCGGAGCCGGCAGCGCGGGCTGGGCGCAAACAGTTTCACCAATCCTCATTATGACCACCAAAACGAAGCTACTCTTTGGCCTCGCCGTTTTCCTGGCCCTGCTGGCGCTTTTCACGGTGAACTGGCGTCAGCAAACTTCTCCGACGGTCGCGGCTAACTCCGCCCCGCCGAAAGCAGCGCAATATTCCATTGCTTCGCCGCATGCTCCTGCGGTGACGGCGGCCGGCGCCCCAAGCGCAGTCGCGCCACCCATGGCCAGTACCGCAAACTCCGGCGCACCCGCCGCCGCCACCCAGTCTTCCGGGCCTATCCGATTTGCCATCGAGCCCGCGAACGGCCGCGACGCCGTGCTGGCCGCATTGGAAGCCTACAAAACGACCCCGCAGGCTCAAAAGGATGCAAGCAAAAGTCCGATTATCCAATCGGAGCTGGATAACCTCAGCTTGCTGAAGATCGCGCCCTTGCTTGCCTATTACAGCGTGCCGCTAACCGATCTGGTCAATGACAACGGTTTGCAGGCCGCGCGGGAAAGTGGCTTTTATTACACCATTCAACACACCCTCGACAAGTATGCCGGACTTCCCTACCAAACGGCAACGGTTCAGACCGATGACTCCGGCACAGCCACCGAGGCAACTTTGATCGCATCCACCTATGATCACACAGTCGCCACCACACTTGAGCATTTGAAATCCCTGGACACAGTGCGGAATGGCTCCTACGAAATGCGGCTTCTGGGCATCTCGCATGAGAGTGGCTACGGCGGGGTGGGGGTGCTGCAAGGGGCGTTGTTTTGGCTCAAATCCGAAACTGGCGGGGGCGACTTGATTTGCCATTACGAAGCAAATCCAAAGTTGCCGCCCATTCAGCTCTACACTTTGGAAGATTTTGTGGCCGTTCTCCGGCCAATCGTAAAGCAAAGACAGTCGAATCCACTTGCTCCCAGAACTCCATGAACCCATCCCTCCCGCCATCAATTGCCGCTCTCACGCCTGGCTTGATCAGGTTTCGGCGCGTCCTCGCGTTGGCCGCGGCCATCGCCTGCGCCGGTTTCTCCGGTTGCGTGGTCACGTCGGACCATCACACCACCATCACCGGGCACAAAATTGCCGATGCCACGTTCGCCCAAGTCGCGCCGGGCCAGACGAAGGACTTTGTCGCCGGGTTGCTTGGCGAGCCTTCGGAGAAATCCAAGCAGGACAACGGCCTGGAGCAATGGCGCTGGCACTACACCGAAACCGAGCGTTCCGGCGGAGGCGTAATCGTTGTGTTCGCGACGACGACGAGCACCAAAACCGACCAGACACGCTACGTCGAATTCAAGGACGGCGTGGTGGCCAGGGCGTGGACTGAGTAACCTCTGTGCAGCCCTGAGGAGCTAAAACCGAGTGGGTGGCGGGGTGGGAGCTTCGCCGCCCATCTTGTGGGCGCGTCTTCGCCCTTCTGCAATGGTCGCGAAATCGGGGAACGCCTGCCGGTTTAAAGTTTTGGCGAATTTACATCCGTGGCGGGTACTGAAATAGTATACGCCAACCATGGACGATCGTGATTTATTGCGGGAATACGCCGAATTCCAGTCCGAGGCCGCCTTCACCGAATTGGTGGCGCGCCATGCTGGGTTGGTATATTCCGCCGCCTTGCGGCAGGCGGGCGACCCGCATTTGGCCAAGGATGTTGCCCAGGCCGTCTTTATCGGTTTGGCCCAAAAGCCCTGGTCCGTCCGGTCTCCGGAGGCCTTAAGCGGCTGGCTTTACCGGGCCACCCGTTTTACCGCCGGCAAATTCATCCGCACCGAATCTCGCCGCCGCCAGCGCGAAACCGAAGCCATGCAGCGCGCCGAACTCGATTCCCCCAGCGCGGTGACCTGGGAGCAAATCCGGCCATTGCTCGAGGAGGCGATTGCGGGCCTCGGTCGCAAAGATCAGGACGCCGTCATTTTGCGTTATTTCGAGGGAAAGTCCCTGCGCGAAACGGGCCAGATTCTCGCGTTGACGGAGAAGGCCGTTAGCAAACGCACCACGCGCGCCCTCGAAAAACTGCGCGCGCATTTTATCCGGCGGGGCGTCACCGTTTCCGTGGCCCTGTTGGCCGCCGTCATGAGCGAAAACTCCGTGCAAGCGGCGCCGGTGGGTTTGGGCTGCTCCCTGAGCAGCACGGCGCTGGCCGGAGCATCGGCTGGCGGTTTGGCCGGCACAATTTTACGTACAATATATATGAGCACCAAAACCAAAATCGCCCTGGCCGTGGCCATTTTCGTCCTGGCCGCCGCCATTCCCATCGCGGTGCAGCATCGTGAAATTTTGCATTTGCAAGGCGAACTGGCTGCTTCGGGCCGGACCGCAGTCGCGCCGGGGGCCCGGCCCGGCACCCGCCCCTTGACCCTGGCGGAGCGAGTTGCCGCCCTTCAAAAAATTAATACTGACGGCCATCAGGCCTTTTGGATGGATGATATCGTGCAAATTTTGGCGGGCTTGGATTCGGCGAAATTCCCGGACGTTTTGGACGCCTTCAAACATGATCGCACCATGTCTATGCATATTCTCGGGGAGTGGGCGCAAAAGGATCCTGCCCAAGCCCTCGCGTGGGCCAAAGCGCAAACGGATCGTAACATGAGAAGTGAGGATGTTGGCTGGGTGTTTTTGTTCTGGCCAGTTAAGGACATAACCAGCGCCCTGGCTGCCGCCGATGAGTTGGCAACCACCGCCGACCGCAATCGGATGAAAGTACGGCTGATTGACCGCCTCGCCTACGCTGATCCCGCCGCCGCCCTGCTCCTCGCGCAAAAATTACCGCCCGGCCGTGACACCACTCAAAATTATCATTCGATTTTCACCGCTTGGGCAGAAATGGACCGGCCAGCGGCGTTGGCGGCGGTGGCCAATCTTCCTCCGGGTCAAATCCGCAATGATGCCCTCATCTCGATCGCGGAAGCCTGGAGCCGGACCGACCCCGCCGCCGTTTTGACTTGGGCCAATTCCCTGCCGCCCAGCGATGTTCGCAACAATGCGATTAATTACGTCGTCAGTAAGATGGGCTATGACGATGCGGCCGGTGCCATGGCATTGACGAAGGAGTTGCCGCCCGGCGACTTCCGCACGAATGCGATGTACAATGTCTTGAATGAACTTGTGCAAAGCGACCCCAAGGCCACCATCGCTTATTTGGACAGCCTGCCAGCGGGCAGTACCCGCGACCGTTTCACCCAGTATGCCGTTTCCGAATGGTCGAGAACCGATCCCCAAGCCGCCATGGATTGGACGGAGAATACACTTACGGGCCAGGCTTATGACAAATCCATGGCTGGAATTCTGCAAACGGTCGGCGAGAACAATCCCGCGGAAGCGGCGGCCTACCTCGCCAAGCTTTCAGACCCCGCCGTGGAAAATATTGCCATCCCGCAGTTGGCTTCGCAGTGGGCGCAAAGCGATATTAAGAGCGCCCTCGCCTGGGTGCAGTCTCTGCCGGCGTCGCTGGGCGACACCCGGCTCCAAGCCTTCAATAACGTGATGAATTCGTGGATCAATGGCGATCCGGCTTCGGCCGCCGCGTATCTCGCCACTATTCCGGACGACCCCAATTTTAAGAGGCTGGCCAATCAAGTGGCAGGAAGTTGGGCCAGTGTTGACCCAAAGGCGGCGCTGGCGTGGGGCGAATCTTTACCGCCCGGCCCCGGGCGGGACAACGCGGTGGGCAGCGCCGTTTCCACTTTGGCCAGGTATGACCCGCAATCCGCTTGGGCCTACGCCCAGCAAATGCCACCGGGCAGCGGCACGGTGCAAACGGAGGCCAACATTCTCGCGACCTGGAGTAGTCAGGATCCGGCCCGGGCAGCTGCGCATTTGTCCGATTTGCCTGCGGACACAGTTCGGGACGACCAGCCGACGGGAACCATTCGCGATGCCGCCACCTTGCAGGTCGTCAATAATTGGCTGAAGCAGGACCCACACGCCGCCTCCGAGTGGATTGACGCCCTGCCGCCCAGTGACGCCCGCGACCAAGCGGTGGTTGCGATGATTGGCGTGGAAGGCAAAAACGATTTGCCCACTGCTTTTCAATGGGCGGCGTCCATTGGCAGTGAGACTTCGCGGAACAGCCAAATGGAAAAGGTCGTCACCCAATGGGCCAAGACCGATCCCGCTGGCGCCGTCACTTCCGTCCAGGCCACCCCGATGTCCGACGGAGAGCGCGCGGCCCTCCTCAATTACATTCAAAAAGAGGCGCAGCCGTAGCCCATCCCTTTCTGGACTATCTGCTGAGTGAGTGGGGGCGATTAAAGCTTTGTCGCGGATGGAGGTTCCGCGATGATACGGCCAAAACGGCTTGGTCTCCCAATGGCACCGGCGATGATGGAACCTTTCCTGTGGAAAACTGTAACCTTGCGGGTGAATCCGTGTTATCTATGCTATACCGATTACAAACCGTAATTGCCCATGACCGGAAAAGTTAAATATATACTGCTGGCGACAGTTTTTTTTGTGGCGGGGGTGCTGGCCATGGTTTCCCAACGCCGGGAAATTGCGCGCTTGGAGGGTGAGGCGGCGGCCACCCGGCAATCCAACACGGTGTTGGAGTCGCAGGTGGTCCGGCTGGCCCGGGCCAACGCGCCGGGCAAAGTGCCCACTTTGGCGGAAATGCTGAAAAATAGCGGGCGCAACCGGCTGGATATTGCCGCGGATGCCCTTCGCTGCGTGGACAGCTTGAAGCCGGAGGAACTGGCGGGCGCAATGGATGCGCTGCAAAAGACGCCCTGGACGGAAGCAACCGGCATGCTCAAGGAATTGATCCTCGCGCGCTGGGCCAACGAGGACCCCGAAGCCGCGTTCGATTGGACCAAAACGACGGTGAAGGGCTACGACCGCATTTCCGACTACAGTACTTTATTTAAAGCGTGGGCGGCCAAAGATCCCGCAGCCGCCATTGCCGGATTAAAAAAAATGGGCGATGCCCGACTGCAGGAGAATTTGGAGAACAGAATTTTGGGAACGATGAGCCTGACCAATCCCCAGGGAGCATTGGATTTCCTTCATCAACATCCGCTGGCCCAACAATCGGTCAATGGGCTACAAGCCATTTTTCGCACCTGGGCGCAGGTGGATCCCGAGGCCGCTTCGACGGCCGCATTGAATTTGCCGGCGTCCCAGGCCAGGGTGCAGGCGCTATCCGACCTGTCCACCACTTGGGCGCAACAAGATCCCCAGGCGGCGCTGGCCTTCGTCAAGGACCTGCCAGCCGGTCAGGCGCGCAACGACGCCATGGTCTCGGTTTTAGGCATTATGTCGCAGGATGACCCCAAGGCCGCGGTGGGCTTGCTTGATTCGCTGCCCAACGGCGACCAGCGCAATAACGGTATTACCCAAATTGCCTCGAATTGGGCGCAGCAGGATCCGGCGGCGGCCCTGGCGTGGCTGGGCAATGTTGCCAAGGGCGATACCTATGACCGGGCCGTGGACAACATTTTAGAGCAAATGGATCAAAAAAGTCCGGCCGACGCCGCGGCGTTCATCGCGCAGATGCCCAATGCCTCCACCCGGGACCGCTCCACTTATAGTTTGGCTTCAGCTTGGGCCCAAACGGACCTCCCGGGGGCTCTGGCCTGGGCGCAATCGCTGCCGGCGTCGGAGGGCGATACCCGCACCGGCGCGCTAAGAAGCGTGATGGACGCATGGGATGCCAATGATCCGGCCGCGGCATCCACCTACATAACCCAGCATTTTCAAAACGATCCGAATTTCAACGAGGTCGCGAGCCAATTGGCCGGGCAATGGGTGGTGGCGGATCCCGCGGCCGCGCTCAATTGGGCGAAGGCGCTGCCAGCTGGCCAGGCGCAAACGGACGCGCTCGCCAGTGTCTTTGGCGAGATTACCAAGGCGGATCCGCCGTCGGCCTGGGCCTCCGCGCAGCAATTACCCGTCGGTGACGCCCGCGACAAGGCCATGGAGACAGTGGTATCCAGTTGGAGCGACCAGGATCCCGCCCAGGCGGCGACGCTGCTCAGCACTTTGCCCGCCGGAACGTTGCTGGACGACGCCACATCCGCAGTGGCCAGTCATTGGGTGCAGAAAAATCCAGCTGCGGCTTCGCAATGGGTGGACACGCTGGCGGCGGGTACCGCGCGGGACGGGGCGGTCTCCGCGCTCATTTCTGCGGAGGGCCGGAACAACCTGGCGGCTTCGTTTGCCTGGGCCACGTCCATCAGCGACGCCACCACCCAGCAGAACAAGTTGGACGGCGTGGTGCGGCAATGGGCGGGCAAAGACGCCGGCGCCGCGACCAACGCGGTGAATGCCGCGAACCTGACCGACCTACAACGTACGAATTTGCTGAAAACGATTGAGCGGGCCCGATCGGCGCGGTAATCGCACGTTATTGGCACACCCCAACTTTCCCCCCATGACCGGCAAAATCAAAACTATCGCGATGGCCGCCGGATGCTTTCTCGCGGGGATGCTGTCCATGATTTACCAGCAACACAAAATTGCGCAATTGCGGGCGGAAGTGGCGGCGATGCAAAAGTCCCACGCAGCGCTCGAAACCCGGGTGGCCACCCTCACGACCAAAGTCTCGGGCGGAAGACTTTCTCTCGCGGAATTGGTGAAGGGCGGGGGTCGCAACCAAGTGGACGTGTTACGCGATACGCTGGCCTATGTGAACAGTCTAAAGCCTGGCGAGATTGGGGCGGCGATGGATGCGTTGAGGAAAATGCCTGATTCCTCCGCCACGTGGGAACTCCGCGAGCTGTTGCTGTCCCGGTGGGGCGACGAAGACCCGACCGCGGCCATCGCGTGGGTTAAAAACAAAGATTCCCATTATACTTTTTACGGTTCCTACGGTTATGTGAATAGTTACCAAGACTATTACCCCTTGTTTCGCGCGTGGGCAGCAAAGGATCCAACCGCGGCCCTGGCTGGGATCAAGCAAGTGGGTAACGCGGACGTCCAGTCCTCGATGGGGGCGGAAATATTGGGAACCATGAGCTTGACCAACCCGCAGGGCGCCATGGACCTGCTTCATCAAATGCCGGCTGGCCAGCAATCCACGTATGCCCTCTCCAACATCCTGGGAAGCTGGGCGCTCGTGGACCCGGCGGCCGCCTCCGCCGCGGCATTTAATTTGCCAGCCACCGAGGCGCGCAACAACGCCTTGGCGTCCATCGCCGGCGAATGGGCGGAACTGGACCCGCAGGCCGCGCTGGATTTTGCCAACAGCCTGCCGGCGGGCCGGGTCCGCGAACGGGCGGTGCAGGAGATGATGTGGTCGTCGAAACAAGATCTCGCCTTGATCGCGAATACCATCTCGGCCTGGCCCGACGACAATACCCGCAATGATCTCATCCGAAGTTTGTCGTGGAACTGGGCGATGCAGGACCCAGCCGCCGCCTTGACCTGGATTGGCAATATTGCCACGGGCAGAACTTATGACCAAGCCGTGAATTATGCCTTGCAGAAACTGGACAGCACAGCCCCAACCGACGCCGCCGCGTTCATTGGGCAGATGGCGGATGCCTCCACCCGCGACGGCGCCATCACGCAATTGGCAGGCGCCTGGGCGCAGAGTGATCTCGACGGCGCACTGACTTGGGCGCAGGCCCTGCCGGCCACCGATGGCAAAGCGCGGGGCTCGGCGCTAAACCAGGCAATGGCGAATTGGGAAACGAACGATCCGACGGGCGCGGCGGCCTATATCGACCAAAATCTGCGCAACGACCCGAACTTCAATAGCGTAGCTAATCAATTGGCGAACAAATGGGTCGCGGCGGATCCTTCGGCGGCGCTGGCATGGGCGTCGTCGCTGCCGCCCGGGCAGGCGCAAACGGATTCGCTGGCGACGATTTTTGGCAATTTCACCAAGGCGGATCCCACCTCGGCCTGGGCGCAGGTTCAGCAATTGCCCGATGGCGAGGCGCGTAATAAAGCCATGGGCACGGTCGTTTCGACTTGGAGCAACCAAGATCCAGCGCAGGCCGCGGCGCAACTGGGCACGTTGCCCGCGGGCGTCGTGCTCGACGACGCCACTTCATCCGTCGCCTCGAACTGGGTGAGTCAAAATCCCGCCGATGCCTTGCAATGGGTGGGCACACTGCCGGCCGGCTCCGCGCGCGATGGCGCGGTGAGTGCGATTATTGATGCGCAAAGTGAAAACGACCTGCCGGGGGCCTTTGCCCTGGCGGCGTCCATTGGGGACCCGACGCAACAGGAGAATCATTTGAACGATGTCGTCTCGCAATGGGCCAAGAAAGACCTCGCCGCCGCCACCAGTGCGGTTGAATCGGCCACACTGACGGACCAGCAGCGCACCAACTTGCTGAAGACTATCGAGAAGTCCAAGTCGGCCAATTAGGCGCTTAGACTTGTTTCCGGGTGCTGGGATGTGTAACACTGGCGGCTTAAGCCGCTTTCTGCCGTCCACCCATGCCTTCTTCCGCCAAGCCCGCCAAATCGTTCCCCAAAAAACGCCTCGTGCTGCTGGGCGCGACTGGCTCCATCGGCGACAGCACTTTGCAGGTGGTGCGCAAGCATCCCGACAAGCTGGAATTAGTCGCTGTCGCCGCGCATAAGAATTGCGCCAAGCTCGATGCCATTGCCCGCGAATTCAACGTGAAGCATGTCGGGGTGTTTGATGAAGCGGCTGCGCTCACGGCAAAAAAGGCGGGCCTGTTCAAGGGTCGCACGTTGCATGTGGGCCCGGCGGGGTTGGAAGAACTCGCGTGCCTGCAAGCGGGGGACATGGTTGTCGCGGCGGTTGTTGGCACCCTTGGACTCAAGCCCACCCTTGCGGCCATTAAGGCCGGCAAGGACATCGCTTTGGCCAACAAGGAAATACTTGTGCTCGCGGGCCAGTTTGTCATGGCGGCGGCGAAAAAGCACGGGATCACCGTCGTGCCGCTGGACAGCGAGCACAATGCGATTTTTCAGTGCCTCGATGGCGAACGTCCGCAGGACGTGGCCAAACTCCTCCTCACCGCCTCCGGCGGTCCGTTTCGCGACTTTACTCGAGAGCAAATGGCCGCAGTCACGCCGGAGGCGGCGCTGAAACACCCCAATTGGGACATGGGCCCGAAAGTGACCATTGACTCCTCGACGATGGCCAACAAGGGCCTCGAGGTCATAGAGGCGCATTGGCTCTTTGGCTTGCCGGCCGAACGCATCCAAGTGGTGGTGCACCCGCAAAGCATCGTGCATTCCATGGTGCAGTTCGTGGACGGCTCCATCATCGCGCAACTGTGTCCGCCCTCGATGACTTTTCCCGTCCAGCACAGCATCCTCTATCCCGGCCGCGCTGAGGGTGTGGCCCCCACGCTGGATTTCACCCAAAAATTATCCCTTGATTTTCGCCCGCCCAATCTCGTGCTGTTTCCCTGCCTGCGCCTGGCCTTTGCCGCGCTCAAGGCCGAAGGCGCGGCGCCGGGCACCTTCAACGCCGCCAATGAAATTGCGGTCGCCGCCTTTCTCGCCCGCCGCATCCGCTACCTCGACATTCCGCGCATCATCGAGAAAACCCTCGCGACGCTTCCGTCCACTCGCCTGCGCGACCTGGACGACCTCCTCGCCGCCGATGCCGCCGCCCGCCGCCGCGCCGCCAAGACCGTCGAAAAGCTCAGCAAATGACCCACCAAGGCACCTGGAGCAACCCTGATGAAACCCGGCCAGCGAATGCGGGTCTAATCTCCAGCTGCTCGCACCAACAATACAGCAATACAGCAATTCAGCGATCGAGCGCCAGGTCGCCCCCAATTAATTCATGGCCTTTAGCTGATAATTTCCCTAATCTACGTTTTTCTTTCCATGTCCGGCGACACCTCCTGGCTACATTCCGCGCTCTCAACTTTTTGGGGGCTCCTCCTGATCGCGCTGCTTTTGGGCGGTTCCATCTTTGTGCATGAGCTGGGCCATTTTCTCGCCGCGCGCTGGCGCGGGCTGAAAGTCGAATGTTTTTCCATTGGCTTTGGCCCGGCCATTTGGAGCCGCAAGGCGAAGGATGGCGTCGAATACCGCATCGCCTGGTTTCCCGTGGGCGGCTACGTCCGGATTCCCCAATTGATGGACGCCAGTATGCTGGAGGGCGAAGCCGTGACCACGGAGAAACTCCCGGACGTGTCGTACCTCAGCAAAATGATTACCGTGACGGCCGGCGTCGTTTTCAATCTCCTCCTTGCGTTCGTCATTGCATGTGTCCTCTGGCAGATTGGCGTGCCCACCCAGGGTTCGGCGCAAACCCTGACCATCGGCTACGTGATCCGGTCCATGGATGCCAATGCTGATTATCAGGTGTTGGATGCCAATTTCAGCCAGCGCATTCCCTCGGCCAAGCCTGTAAAAGAAGTTGCCGGCCCCGCCTTTGCTGCGGGCTTGCAGGCGGGCGACCGCATCGTCGCTGTGGATGGCGAAGCGATGCACGACTTCAATGACGTGCGCCAGGCGATTGCCCTCGGCTCCTTGCGCGATGACAAGGGCAATCCGCGCACGCATCTCACCTTTGAACGCGCCAATGTCATCCGCGAATTGGATGTTTTCCCACTGTTGGTTTCCATAAATGCCCGTTCCGGCGATTTGGCACGCCGCCTGGCTATTGAACCCGCGGAAAAAATCGTCGTGGGCGAAGTGGCAAAAAACTCTCCCGCCGAGTCGGCCGGTTTGCAAAAAGAGGACGAAATCATTGCGGCGAACGGCCAGGCGCTATTTTCCCCGACCCAGCTTAGTGACATGGTTAACCACCATGCCGGCCAGCCCATTACCTTGTCCGTGCGCCGCACCAGCGCCACCCGCGAGATCGTCGTCCAGCCCGCCCAAATTGCCCGCAGCACGCCTCTCGCCACCGTAACCATTCCCGCTGCGTCCGGAGAGGCCGTAGCCCGGCTCGACGTGCTGCCGGTGTACGCCCGCGACTTCGCCGGCGATCCGGCCGATCCCGCGGCACCGGCGCTGAATCTGCTGGTCTGGAATTTGCAGAATACCAATGGCGTTTTCGGGGCCCTGCGGCCCGGCGATTTTCTCCTGGAAATCAACGGTCAAAAAGTGACCTCGTTGCAATCCGTGGTGGTGGCACTCAAAGCCAGCCCCGCCGGCCAGCCGGCGCGCCTGCTTTATGCCAGCCAGGAACAAAAGGCCAATGTCACGGCCACATTATCTGCGGCATTCCAAGTGGAGCTTACGCCGCCGGAGGAGGTCGCCAGTCTGGGCTTTGCCATCAAGCCGGACATGGTGGACGAGCATACGCCGCCGTTCCGGCAACTCGGCAACGTGATCAGGCAAACCTTTGCCACGGTGCACAGTCTGTTTGCGCATGGCTCGAATGTCGGCGTCGGCATGTTGTCCGGCCCGCTGGGCATTGGTCGCATTATTTACCAATCCTCGCAAGTGGATCTGCGCCTGACGCTCTGGTTTATGATTCTCATCAACATCAACTTGATGATCATTAATTTGCTCCCGTTCCCCGTGCTCGACGGCGGGCACATTGTGTTGTTTACGCTGGCCCGCCTGCGCGGCAAGTCGCTCCCCATTAATCTCCTGGCGTGGTTGCAGGGCATTTTCGTCGTCCTCATCATGAGCCTGAGCCTGTACATTTTCTTCCACGACTCCCTGCGCATGGCCGGCGACAGCGAAAGCGAGCAAAAGCAAATTCGCGATAACTATTACTACCTCGACGCGGACCAGATGAAATTCCCCGCGCCGCCGGCGGCCGCCCCGTCAGCGTCTCCGGTGGCCGCGCCAGCGGCAAAAAGCTCGTAATAGCATCAGCATGTTCTGCCCAATCCCATTTTTAAACGGCGGGCGATTTTATCACCAAGGTGCCTTCGGCAGGGGGCACTATGGACTAAAATACTAAGTACTAACGCACTCCTCTCCGGCGCTTATTTGACCAAATGCAGCGTCAACGGATAATGGTAGCTGCGACCCTCGGAGGCTTTGACTGCGGCAATAATCGCAAACACCACCGAGGCCGCGCCCACCAGCAAGAGAAGGGGATACCCGATCAAAATCAGCACCAAGGGCAGACAACAAAGGAGATAAATGAAGACAGTGATATGAAAATTCAGGGCCTCTTTGGCGTTATTGGCGGCAAATTCCGAATCCCCCCGCATGGCCAGCCAGACCGCCAGCGGCAGCAGAATGGGAAATCCCATAAACCAGGAAAGATGGCTCAGGATGCTCCACAGCTTCTCATTGCCGGACGGCGGCGCACCGGAGATGATGGGTGGAGGGTAGGGCATGACGCTACCCTACACTAAAACCCGGGTAGAGTGCCATTATAATTCGGGCGGCCCATTCTAACGGGCCGTTGCTCAAACAATGGAAGCTTGGTGCGTTCTTCCCAATTAGCAAACTTGACCAATCCCGTCGGGAACGCTAAAAACAATCCTGTTTCCCGGTATTTCACTCCCGCGATTGTGCTAACCGTCTGAAAACCAAGCACTAAGAACTAAAGCACTCGAGCATTAAGCACTAAGCACTCTAAGATACCATGTCCGTCCCGACTCCCGGCTCCCAGCCTGACACAGCCCACCTGCCGCCCTATTGCGCCTCGCGCTTTCGCGCCGTGCGGCGGCCTACGCGCGAGGTCAAGGTAGGCGTTGTCGGTGTCGGCGGGACGAACCCAATCCGCGTCCAGTCCATGACGACGTCGCTGACTCAGGATGTCGCCGCCACCGTTCGGCAGACCCTCGGCCTAGCCGAAGCCGGCTGCGAAATTGTCCGCATCACCGCACCGAATAAAGAGGCCGCCCGTGCGCTCAAGGACATCCGGGAGCAAGTGACCGCCGCAGGGTGGGGGCAGTTGCCGCTTGTTGCTGACATTCACTTTCTCCCTGCCGCCGCAATGGAGGCCGTCGAGCACGTCGAAAAAATCCGCGTGAATCCGGGCAACTATGCCGACAAGAAGAAATTCGCCGTCAAGGAATACTCGGACAACGAATACGAAGTCGAATTGCAGCGCCTGTACGACGCTTTTTCACCCCTGGTTAAACGCGCCAAGGAACTGGGTCGGGCGCTGCGCATCGGCACGAACCACGGCTCCCTGTCCGACCGCCTGATGAACCGCTACGGCGACACGCCGTTGGGCATGGTCGAGAGCGCCCTCGAGTTTATCCGCATCTGCGAAAGCCACAGTTTCCACGACATCATCCTTTCGATGAAGGCCAGCAACCCGAAGGTGATGATTGAGGCCTACCGTCTCGCGGTGTCGAAGATGGCGGTCGAGAACATGTATTACCCGCTGCACCTCGGCGTCACCGAGGCCGGCGAGGGCGAGGATGCCCGCATTAAGAGCGCCATCGGCATCGGCACCATGCTCATGGATGGTCTCGGCGACACCATTCGCGTTTCCCTTACCGAAGACGCCATTTACGAGGTGCCCGTCTGCCAGGACATCGCCAAACGCGCCCATGCGCTCTGGGAACGCGGCAAGGAACTGCCGGATCGCGAAGCGGCGGATAAAATTGACCCCTTTGTTTACACGCGCCGCAACGTCGTGCATTTGCATTTGAACGAAGGCTGCGAAGTTTCGCGCGAGCAACCGCCGCGGGTCATCATTCCCGCCGCGCGTCCGTTGTCGCAGCACGCCGAAATCGTCAAGGATGTGCTGAAGATTCACACGCGCAACAAGGAGACGAAAGTCGAGGGCCTGTTGGTGACGCTCGCCGAACCGGGCGATTTAGCGAATCTTGCCACACTCCAGCGCATTCTCGCGCCGACGGTGAAGTTTTTTGTTGTGGACCTGCCGGCAGCATTTGATGTTGCGTCGCTCCGCGGCTATCCCCGCCCGGTTGCACCCACCGCCTGGGCCCGCCGTTTCGAAACTGGCGATGACGCCGACGTGAAGACTATGACGGCGCTGCTTGATTACGCCGGACGCACGGATGGGTTTGCCGCGGTGGATACCACCGCCGCGGTGCTCGCGGGAGAATTCGGCGCCGCGCTTTCGCGCCATCCCAGCAAGGAGCGCCTGATTTTGACGCAAACAGTCCACGAGCCGCACACCCATGCCGTCGGCGGCTACCGTGCCCTCGCGCGCGAAGCGGCAAAATTGGGCATCAGCGCGCCGATTTGGATTCGGCACACGGCAGCGCAGGTCGTCATCTCGGAAAACTTTTTCACCGCCCGTCTGCTCGAAGCCTCGATGGTCGCGGGCAATCTCCTCTGTGACGGCCTCGGCGACATGCTCAGCGTCGAAACCGAGCCGGACCGCGACAAAACCGTCGCACTGACCTATAATATTTTGCAGGGCGCGCGCACCCGCTCGACCAAGACGGAATTCGTGGCCTGCCCCAGTTGCGGGCGCACGCTGTTCGACTTGCAAAGCACGACGCAAAACATCAAGAGCCGCACGGGCCACCTCAAGGGTGTGACCATCGCGGTCATGGGCTGCATCGTCAACGGCCCCGGCGAAATGGCCGACGCTGATTTTGGCTACGTCGGCGGCGCCCCCGCCAAGGTCAACCTCTACGTCGGCAAGGAATGTGTGAAATACAACATTCCCGAAGCCGAAGCTGTGGACAAGCTGGTGGACCTTATCCGCGAACACGGCAAATGGGTTGAGCCGGAATTGGTACCCGCGGGTGTGTGACCGCAAAGTGACCTTGGGGAGTCAGGCGGCGATTTTTGGGTGGAGATAGTTGGAGTGGTGGAGACGATCCAAGC
>Ga0265320_10000341_pt1 | contig 38089 bp, 37 predicted proteins | sample 4827metaG_FD_202087 | JGI IMG/M metagenome (GOLD analysis project Ga0265320, IMG submission 202087) | Rhizosphere microbial communities from Carex aquatilis grown in University of Washington, Seatle, WA, United States - 4-8-27 metaG | ecosystem: Host-associated > Plants > Roots > Rhizosphere >... | reverse complement strand
CGGCGCCGGCCGCCATGTCGAGAATGCACTCGCCGGGCTTGGGCGAGACGAGGATGGATGCGATCTGCGCCGCCTCGTCCTGAAATTCGAACAACCCGTCCTCGAACGGCTTGGTGCGATCGAGCCCCGCGCCGCCGCTGGCAATACGGATGCCGAACGGTGAATAAGGTGTCGGCGCGGCGTCATAGCCTTGATCGCGCAGAACCGTCAGCACCTCGTCGCGCGAGGCCTTGAGCGTGTTGACCCGCAGATCGGTCGGCGCGCGCGCCAGCAGGGCCGTCATCTCGCGCAGGACGCCGTCGCCGAAGGCGCGCGTCAGCTCGGGCTCCAGGAAGGCCGGGAATTCGCCCTGGATATGCAGCGGCGGTTCGGCGCGCGGCGCCTTCAGCCGCTTGCGCTCGTCGTCCGTCAGAGGCGACGGCGCATGCGTGAGCCCGGTGAACAGGATATCGGGATCGGCGCCCTCTTGCGCGACCGATGCGAGAACCAGCGCGCGCGGCCGGTCGTCCTCCATCGCCCAGGCGAGCGAGAAGCGATGGCGCAGGACGCAGAACACGCGCTCCGCCACCGCCGCGCGATCCTTCGAGCCGGCATAGCGCCGGCTGCGAAAGTAATCGCGCACCAGCCGGTCCGCCGGCTGGTCGGTCGTTTCAAGCGCAGTGAGGATGTCGATGGCGGCTTGGATGCGGGCGTCGGGCCGCAACTACTGCCCGCCCGGATAGTTCGGCGCTTCGCGCGTCACCACGATGTCGTGGACATGGCTTTCGCGCAGGCCCGAACCGGTGATGCGCACGAACTTCGCCTTCTTGTGCATCTCGGCGATGGTGCGGCAGCCGGTATAGCCCATCGCGGCGCGCAGGCCGCCGATGATCTGGTGCACCACGTTCGACACCGCGCCCTTGTAGGGCACCTGCCCCTCGACGCCCTCGGGCACCAGTTTGAGCGTGTCGGCGACCTCCGCCTGAAAGTAGCGATCGGCGCTGCCGCGCGCCATCGCGCCCATGCTGCCCATGCCGCGATAGCCCTTGTAGGAGCGGCCCTGATAGAGGAACACCTCGCCCGGCGCTTCTTCCGTGCCGGCCAGCAGCGAGCCGACCATGGCGACGCTGGCGCCGGCCGCGATCGCCTTGGCGAGATCGCCGGAATATTTGATGCCGCCATCGGCGATCACCGGCACGTCGGCTTTGCGCGCCGCCTCGACCGCGTCCATGATCGCGGTGAGCTGCGGCACGCCGACGCCGGCCACGATGCGCGTGGTGCAGATCGAGCCCGGCCCGATGCCGACCTTGACGCAATCGGCCCCCGCGTCGATCAGCGCGCGCGCGCCTTCGCCGGTCGCGACATTGCCCGCCGCGACCTGGGTGTAGTTGGAGGATTTCTTGATCCGCGTGATGGCGTCGAGCACGCCCTTGGAATGGCCGTGCGCGGTATCGACCACGATGACGTCGCACTCCGCCTCGATCAGCGCCTGGGCGCGGGCATAGCCGTCCTCGCCCACGCCCGTCGCGGCGGCGACGCGCAGCCGCCCGCGCTCGTCCTTGCAGGCATGGGGATGCTTCTGCGCCTTCTCGATGTCCTTGACGGTGATGAGCCCGACGCAGCGATAGGCGTCGTCGACCACGATGATCTTCTCGATGCGGTGCTGATGCAGCAGCCGCTTGGCCTCGTCCGGCTTCACGCCTTCGCGCACGGTGACGAGATTGTCCCTGGTCATCAGCGCCGACACCGTCTCGCGCGGATCGTCGGCGAAACGCACGTCGCGGTTGGTGAGGATGCCGACGAGCCGGCCGGCGCCGCGGCCGTTGGCGCCCTCTACCACCGGAATCCCGGAGATGCGGAAGCGCTCCATCAAGGCGAGCGCGTCGGCCAGCGTCGCGCTCGGCGCGATGGTGACCGGATTGACCACCATGCCGCTCTCGAAGCGCTTCACGCGCCGCACATGTTCGGCCTGTTCCTCGATGGAGAGGTTCTTGTGGATCACGCCGATGCCGCCGGCCTGGGCCATCGCGATGGCGAGACCGGCCTCGGTGACCGTGTCCATGGCGGAGGACATCAGCGGAATGCCGAGCTCCACCGTGCGCGTCAGCCGCGTTCTTGTATCAACCTGGCCGGGAAGGACGTCGGACGCCGCGGGCACCAGCAACACATCGTCGAAGGTCAGGGCTTCGCGGATGGTCATGGGCGGGGCGCTCCATCTCTTTGGAGCGCCGAGCGTTTAGCAGCGCCGTGACGATTCGGCAAGGCCGCGAAAAATGGCCGGATTGGGGCGAATTTTAAAATTAACGTCACCCACCGGCGGGAACGGTTCTGTACAATGTCCGTTTCAAGGGGCGATCGGCATGCTATGCCGCAGCGCCCCCTTCCAAGGGCATTAGACCGACAAAGGATAGGAGAACCCAGACATGCAGAAGAGATTTCGTTTGATGATGGGCGCGGCGGTCATCGCCGCCGGAGCGCTGGCTTGCGCCGGTGCCGCCGAAGCGGCGCCGCATGGCGTGAAGGTCGGCAGCTTGACGTGCAACGTGGCCAGCGGATGGGGCTTCGTATTCGGTTCGTCCAAGGATCTGCATTGCACGTTCCACGGCAACCGCACCCATGGCGGCGAGCACTATACCGGCACGATCTCGAAGTTCGGCGTCGACATCGGCTACACCGAAGGCGGCGTCCTGGTCTGGGGCGTGTTCGCGCCCTCGTCCGACATTCGCCCCGGCGCGCTGGACGGCGACTATGCCGGCGCCACGGCGTCTGCCACGGTCGGCGTCGGCCTCGGCGCCAACGTCCTGATCGGCGGTCTCGGCAAGTCGATCGCGCTGCAGCCGGTCAGCGTCGAAGGCAATACCGGCCTGAACGTCGCGGCCGGCGTCGGCGCGATCTCGCTGCACTCCGCGCCGTAATCGTCGCGAGCGCCTGAAATGACGAAAGCCCCGCCGGCACCGGCGGGGCTTTTGTTTTGCTGGTGCAATCGACGGCGTCCGGCCCCTCATGCTTCGACAAGCTCAGCATGAGGAGTTGGGAGTCATCCTCATCCTGAGCTTGTCGAAGGATGAGGATCGCCGCCGCGAAAACCCTGCGCCACGAGATAAAGTTCGACCGACCCCGCGCGGCTGGCCGGCGGCTTGACGTGCTTGACCGTCGCGAAGGATTTCTTGAGCCGCTGCAGCAATTCGCTCGCCGCGCCGCCCTGGAACGCCTTGCCGACGAAGGTGCCGCCCGGCCGCAGCACCGCATCGGCCATGTCGAGCGCGGCTTCGAGCAGCGCGGTGGTGCGCAGATGATCGGTGGCGCGATGGCCGGTGGTGGGCGCCGCCATGTCGGTCAGCACCACGTCGGCGGGACCGCCGAGCGCTGCGATCAAAAGCGGCGGCGTCGCGGCATCGAGCATGTCGGCCTGCAGCACCGTGGCGCCGTCGATCGGCTCCATCGCCAGGATGTCCATCGCCACGACCTTGCCGGCCGCTCCGACGCGGTCCAGCGCGATCTGGCTCCAACCGCCGGGGGCCGCGCCCAGATCGAGCACGCGCGCGCCCTTCTTGAAGAAGCGGAACTTGCCGTCGAGCTCGATGATCTTGAAGGCGGCGCGGCTGCGATAGCCCTTGGCCTTCGCGGCATGGACGTAAGGATCGTTGAGCTGGCGCTCGAGCCAGCGCGTCGACGACACCGTGCGCTCCTTGCGGTCCTTCAGCCGCGCGCGCACCGAGCCGCGGCCCGAGCCGGGTGCGTCGCGCGTCATGGCGCGGCCACCAATTCGCGCAGCATGCCTTCGCGCAAGCCGCGATCGGCGACGCGCAGCCGCTCGCACGGCCACAGCACCCTGATGGCGGCGAAGATGGCGCAGCCCGGCACGATGAGGTCGGCGCGGTCGGGGCCGATGCAGCCGACGGCGGCGCGCTGTTCGAGAGTCATGTCCACGAGACTGTCTATGACCTGTTCGATGTCGGCGCAACGATGCCAGCTCGCATCGACGCGGGTGCGCTCGTAGCGCGACAGGCCGAGCGCGATGGCGGCGAGCGTCGTCACCGTGCCCGAGGTTCCCAAAAGATGATGCGCCGCGGCGTCGAACCGCGCGCGGTCCTCCAGCTTCGCCTTCACCGGCGCGAGGAAGCCCACGATCTCGTCGCGCATGCGCGCATAGCCGCCGCGGTCGAGCGCGCCGCTGTTCCAGCTCTCCGCCAGCGTCACGACGCCCAAAGGCTCGGAGGTGAAGGCGACGACGCGCGCATCCGCTTTGGCCTCGCGCCGCATCCAGATGATCTCCGTCGAGCCGCCGCCGATGTCGAAGATGAGGCCGCCTTCGAGGCGCGGATCGATCAGCGGCGCGCAGCCCAGCGCGGCGAGCCGCGCCTCCTCGTCGGTCGTGATGATTTCCAGCACGATGCCGGCCTCGTCGCGGGCGCGCGCGACCAGCACCTGCGCATTGGCGGCGCGGCGGGCGGCCTCGGTCGCCACCGCGCGCACGCGTTCCACCTTGTTGGCGCGAAGCCGCCCGGCGCAGATCTTGAGCGCGGCGATGGTGCGGTCGATCGCGGCCGGCGAAAGCTGGCCGCTCTGCGCCAGGCCCTCGCCCAGGCGCACGATGCGCGAGAAGGAATCGAGGACGCGCAGGCCCCCGCGCCGCGTCGCCCGCGCCACCAGCAGGCGGCAATTGTTGGTGCCGAGGTCGAGCGCGGCCACGGGCGGAGATCCCTGCCGTCCGCGCGTCCGCCGCGCGCCGCGCTTGCCGTCCTCGGGCACGAACCCCTCCCCTGCCGGTCCCGCGCGCTCCAGACGCGGGCCGACGCCGCCATGCTAGCACGCAAGCGCGCGGCGCCTATCGGGCGGCGCCGGTTCCGACGAAAAAGCCTTATCTTGCCAGCGCCGGGCGCCTCCGTTATCACGGCCCGCCTGAACCGTTGGGGGATCGTCTAACGGTAGGACTGCAGACTCTGACTCTGCCTGTCTAGGTTCGAATCCTAGTCCCCCAGCCACCCTTCGCGACTGCGCCGCTTCGGGTGGCTTACGCCACACTCTCTCATTCGCGAAGGGTGCCCCCCGAAGCCTTGGCGAAGGGGGGCTGGCGAAAACGAGGCCGATCCATGTTCTACGTCTACATGCTGCAAAGCGAATCCAACCCCAAGCAGCGCTATATCGGCTTCACGTCAGACCTTAAGAAGCGCTTCAAGTCGCACAACGAAGGTGCATCGAAGCACACGGCAAAATACCGGCCTTGGCGTCTGGTGACATATCTCGGATTCCATTCGGAGCGCCGAGCGCGCGAATTCGAGTACTATCTCAAAACCGGTTCGGGACAAGCCTTCGCCAACAAGCGGCTTTGGTAACCATGTGGCTCCTCTACGCCTTCACCGGTCCCGTGCTCTGGGCGGTCTCCACCCATATCGACAAGTACCTGGTCGAGCGCTTCTTCAGGAACAGCGACACCGCGGTGCTGATGGTGTTCACCGCGCTGATCGGTCTTCTCATGCTGCCGGCGATCGCACTGTTCGTGCCGGACGTGCTGGGCGTCCGCGCCGGCGACATCGCGGTGATGGCCGCGTCCGGCGCGCTCTATATGGGCGCGATGCTGCTCTATCTGCGCGCGATCCAGAGCGAGGAGGCGTCCGTCGTCGCGCCGCTGTTCCAGATGTCGACGCTCTTCACCTTCGCGCTCGCCTATCTCTTCCTCGGCGAGACGCTGAACCTGGCGCAGCTCGGCGGCGCCGCGCTGGTGATCGCCGGCGCGCTGTCGCTGTCGCTCGATCGCAAATTGCGGCTGTGGCGCCTGAAGCTGCGCTTCGTCGGCCTGATGCTGGGCGCGACCTTCGTGCTGGCGCTCTCCTCGGTGTTGTTCAAGCTGTTCGCCGTGCGCGACACGTTCTGGGTCACGACCTTCTGGATCTATGCCGGCGAGGGACTGTTCGGGATCGGCATCATGGCGGTGCCGCGCTATCGCGCGCAGTTCGTCGGGTTGTTCCGCAAAAGCCCCGGCGCGGTGCTGGCGATCAACGGCGCCAACGAGCTGATCAATCTGGGCGGCAGCCTGGGCGTGCGCTTCGCGTCCCTGCTGGCGCCGGTGGCGCTGGTCTCGGCGGTGTCCTCGACCTCGACGCTGTTCGTCTTCGCCATCGGCATCGTGCTGACGCGGTTTTTCCCGCAGCTTGGGCGGGAGGATCTGTCGCGCGCGGCGCTGCTGCAAAAGGGACTGGGCGCGGTCCTGGTGGCGGGCGGCGTCGCCCTGCTGGGCGGGCCGGCGGGGTAACGCGGACGTGCCTTGCGCCGGCAATTCCGCTAAGGAATGAAGCGACGCCGATCCCCGGGGGGACACCAGAGTGACCGACGCCGCCATCGCCCACCGCCGCGACACCGCCTTCTTCGGCCACCCCGCCGGGCTCGGCTGGCTCTCCTTCACCGAATTGTGGGAGCGGTTTTCCTACTACGGCATGCTGGGGCTGCTGCCCCTCTACCTCGTGCATTTCCTGCTTCAACCGGGCCATGCGGCGAACGTGATCGGCTTTGGCGCATTCCAGGGCTTCATCGCGGCGCTCTACGGCCCGGCCGCGACGGCGCAGGGCCTGGGCGCCCACATCACCTCGTTCTATGCCGCGACCGTCTACGCGACGCCGCTCCTGGGCGGCTATCTCGCCGACCGGTATCTCGGCCGCACGACGTCGGTCACCATCGGCGCGCTGCTGATGGCGTTCGGCCATTTCCTGATGGCGTTCCAGGCGAGCTTCGTCTTCGCGCTGTTTTTCCTGATCGCCGGCGTCGGCTTCTTCAAGGGCAACATCGCCTCGCAGGTCGGCGGACTGTATTCGACCGACGATCCCAGGCGCGCCAACGCGTTCCAGATCTTCCTGCTGGCCGTGCAGATCGCGGTGATCGCCTCGCCGCTCATCTGCGGCACGCTGGGCGAGGTCTATAGCTGGGACCTGGGCTTCGGCGCGGCCGGGGTCGGCATGCTGATCGGCCTCACCATCTATCTGATGGGCCGTCCGGCGCTGCCGCCCGAGCCGCCGCGCACGGCCAAGGATCGCGCCGCCGTGCCGCCGCTGACGCGCAACGATTGGTTCAAGGTCGCCGCGCTCATCGCGCTTCTGCCGGTCCTGGCCGTCGGCATCGTCGGCAATCAGCAGATCAGCAACGCCTATCCGATCTGGACCGAGCGCAGCATCGAGATGACGTTCTTCGGACTCCTGATGCCCACCACCTGGCTGCAATCGGTCGACGCGATCGTCAGCACCTTCACCATGGTGCTGGTGATCGGCTTCTGGCGCTGGTGGGAGACCAGGTTCACCGAACCCGACGAGCTGATGAAAATCGCGATCGGCGTGGCGGTGTCGGCGCTGGCGCCGCTGGCGCTGGCCGCCGCCGCGATGTTCTCCGCGAGCACGCATCACAAGGCGGGCTTCGAATGGATCCTGCTGTTCGAGATCATCAACGACATCGGCTTCGCCAACGTGTTGCCGGTCGGGCTGGCGCTCTATTCGCGCGCCGCGCCCAAGAGCATCACCGGCCTCATCATCGGCGTCTATTACCTGCATCTCGTCGCGGGCAATTGGTTCACCGGCGTGGTCGCGGGCAAGCTGGAGCTCATGCCGGCGACGAGCTTCTGGCTGCTGCATGTCGGGCTGATGGCCGGCGCGGCGGCGGTGCTGCTGCTCGCCAAGCTGCTGTTCGGACGCCTCCTGGCGCCCGCCTATACCGAGGCGGAAGCGGCGGCGGCGCGCTAGAAACGGTCCCTGTCGAACTGGCCGCGTGGGCGCCGCCGATTGCGAAATTAAATTTCTTCTCGGCGGTCGTCGGACGACAAAAACCAGGATTTCCGCCGAAAATATATTCGCGGCACCCCCTTGAACCGAGTCGGTCCAAACACCATTTCTACTAAATCACCACAGCTATGAGCCTTCCGCCGCAGCGACCCCTTCGGCGCGCCGCGCGCGAGTGCCCCACTTATCAAGAATCGCATTCGCGGCCCAGGCGCCGGTGGCGAAGCAGGCTTGCAGCAGATAGCCGCCGGTCGGCGCTTCCCAGTCGAGCATCTCGCCGGCCACGAACACGTTCGGGAGCGCCTTGAGCATCAGACCGTCATCGACCGCGTTGAACGGCACGCCGCCCGCCGTCGAGATCGCGCGCGTCAGGGGCTGCGGCGCAGTGACCGTCAACGGCAGCGCCTTGATGCGGCGGGCCATGGCGGCGGCGTCCGCCGGCAGCGGACCGGCCTCGCGCAAGAGGTTGATCTCCAGCGGCGACAGATTGACGGCCTTGCGCAGGACGTTCGACAGGCTGTCCTTGCCGCGCGGACGCGACAGACGTGCGGCGAGTTGTTCGATCGCCAGGTCGGGCCGCAAATCGACGGCGATCCGGACCGGACCGTCCGCCGCGATCGCCTCGCGCAGGGGCGACGACAGCGCATAGATCGCGCCGCCTTCGAGACCGTAGGACGTGACGATCGCTTCGCCGCGAACCGCGCGGTCGCGCAAGTGCAGAGCGATATTCTTGAGCGGCCGGCCGGCGAAGCGCGAAACGAAGCACGCACTCCAGGAAAGGGAGAACCCACAATTGGCAGGCTGCAACGCCGCAACGGCGACACCCATCTTTTCGAGAATGCCGGTCCAACGACCGGTCGACCCCAGGCGCGGCCAGCTCGCACCGCCGAGCGCGAGCAGCGTGGCGTCGGGCTTCACCCTGACCTCGCCGTGCGACGCGTGAAAGCGCAGCGCGCCGTCAGAGTCCCAGCCGAGCCAGTCGTGTCGCAGATGGAATGCGATGCCTTGCGCCGCGAGCCGCGCCAGCCACGCCCGAAGCAAGGGCGAGGCCTTCATCGCCTTGGGGAACACACGGCCGCTGGAGCCGATGAAGGTCTCGATGCCCAGCCCGTTCGCCCAGCCGATCAGCGTTTGCGGCGGAAAAGCCTCGAGCATGGGGCGCAGGCGCGGCGCCGCATCGCCATAGCGCGTCATGAACCGTTCGAAGGGTTCGGAATGGGTAAGATTGAGGCCGCCCCGTCCGGCCATCAGCAGCTTGCGCCCCGCCGACGGCATGCGGTCGTAGACGGTCACCGCCGCGCCTTGTGCGCTCAGGATCTCGGCGGCCATCAGGCCGGCGGGGCCGGCCCCGATCACCGCAATGGACTTGGTCATGCCTCTGTATCGGTCGCTCTTTCCTTTCGCACAAGCGTCGCTTAATCCTCGGCCATGCTCCGCATCGGCGAAATCAAGCTGCCGCTCGACCACGGCCCGGACGCGCTCAAGCCCGCGCTGCTGAAGCGGCTGCGCGGGCCGGCGGCCGAGTTGAAGAGGTTCACGGTGTTCAAGCGCGGCCACGACGCGCGCAAGAAGTCCGCTATCGTCTATGTCTATATCGTCGATGCCGAGGTCCAGGACGAAGCGGCGGTGCTGGCGCGGCTCAAGGACGATCCGCATGTGGTGCGCACACCCGACATGGAATACCGCTTCGTCGCGCACGCGCCGGACAAACTCGACAAGCGGCCCGTGGTGATCGGCGCCGGGCCGTGCGGATTGTTCGCGGCGCTGATCCTGGCGCAGTCGGGTTTCCGCCCGATCATACTGGAGCGCGGCAAGGTGGTGCGCGAGCGCACCAAGGACACCTGGGGCCTATGGCGGCGCGCGGTGCTGGATCCGGAGTCCAATGTGCAGTTCGGCGAAGGCGGCGCGGGCACCTTCTCGGACGGCAAGCTCTACAGCCAGATCAAGGATCCGCGCCATCTGGGCCGCAAGGTGCTGACCGAGTTCGTTAAGGCCGGCGCGCCCGAAGAGATTTTGACCGAGGCGCACCCGCATATCGGCACCTTCCGCCTGGTGACGATGGTGGAGAGCCTGCGCGCGACCATCGAGGGCCTGGGCGGCGAATACCGCTTTCGTCATCGTGTCACCGATCTGGACCTGGATGAGGTACGGCGGGTGCGCGGCGTGGTGCTGGCCGACGGCACGCGGATCGAGACCGATCATGTGATCCTCGCGGTCGGTCACAGCGCGCGCGATACGTTCGAGATGCTGCAGGCGCGCGGCGTCGATATCGAAGCCAAGCCGTTCTCCATCGGCTTTCGCATCGAGCATCCGCAGTCACTGATCGACAAGGCGCGCTATGGGCGGACGGTTCAGCAGCTTGGCGCCGCGGAATATCGGCTGGTGCATCACGCCGCGAACGGTCGCTCGGTCTACAGTTTCTGCATGTGCCCCGGCGGCACGGTGGTGGCCGCGACCAGCGAGGAAGGCCGCGTCGCGACCAACGGCATGAGCCAATATTCGCGGGGCGAGCGCAACGCCAATGCCGCCATCGTCGTCGGGATCACGCCGGAGGATTATCCCGGCGACGTGCTGGCGGGCATTGCGCTGCAGCGCTTCTGGGAGGCGAAGGCATTCGAGGCGGGCGGCGGCACCTATCGGGCGCCGGCGCAACTGGTCGGCGATTTCCTCGCTGGGCGGCCATCGCGCGAACTGGGCGCCGTGGTTCCGTCCTACAAGCCGGGCGTGCACTTGACCGATCTGTCGAGCAGCCTGCCCGACTACGCGATCGCCGCGATCAGGGAGGCGCTGCGCGCCTTCGATCGCCAGATCCCGGGCTTCGCGCGCGCCGACGCGGTGCTGACCGCCGTGGAGACGCGCACCTCCTCGCCGATCCGCATCAAGCGCGGCGCGGATTTTCAGAGCCCGAACACGACGGGCCTCTATCCGGCCGGAGAAGGCGCGGGCTTTGCCGGCGGCATCCTCTCCGCCGGTGTCGATGGCATCAAAGTCGCGGAAGCCGTGGCGAGGAGCATCGCGGGCTGATCAGCCGATCAGCGCCACCAGTGCCGGACCGCCGGGATAGTCCTCGATGAAGACGAGTACGCGATAGCCCGGCGTCAAAATCGGCTGCCCGTGTGCGTCGCGCAGCACGGCGCCGTCGCCATTGGTGCGCCGGTGCGCGGCGTCGTAGGCGAAGATCGGAACCATGCCGTGTTCCGTCGCCTGAAAGCGCTGGAACAGCTCGGCCGCCTTGTCCGGCGGCATGCGCACGCACCCGCCCGAGGCGCGCTTGCCCAGTTCGGCGACATGGACGTCGGCCGAATGCAGCGCAATGCCGGTCTGGCCGCCATGGATCACCGCGTCGAGAAACATCGTCCACGGCATCGCCGCGCCGTGCCAGGTATTTGAGTAATGCACGCGCTCGAACCGGTTCGGATCGAGTTCGAAGAGCCCTTCCGGCGTGGTGGTGAAATAGCGTTCGTGCCGCTCGCGCCCGGTGGAAACGGGGAAGTTCTGCTCATAGACCAAATCGTCGGCATCGCCCTTGTGGAAGACGAACATGTGTTGCGCGAGCGAACCTTCCGCCGCCTTGCTCACATAGAGATAGACGTCGAAATAGGCATAGAGCTCCGCCGGGATCTTCAGGCGAAGGCGTTCGGCCGCGTCCGCCGCCTGAATCGCCGCGGGGTCGGGCAGTACGATGGGCTGGGGCTGTTTCTGCGGCGCCGCGCTTTCGGCCGCGGCGCGAAACGCCGCATCGGCGGTCGCCGACACAACTCGCACCGCGGCGACCGCGCGCTCGGGATGAAAGCTGAACTGGATGTGCGACAGGAACGGAACCATCGCGGCCACGGCCATGGCAAGCATGGCGATCGCGGCAGCGGCCGCCAATTCCCTCAGGCGTGACATGCGATCCCCACCGCGTTGTTCAGCCGGTTGCCTTGCGCGCGGCGAGCGCTATAGCGATCAGCGACCAGCCGCCAAAGACCAGATCGATGCCCACGATCAATCCCAACGCCCACAGCGCCGAGGTTGGCAGCGCCAACAGAATGATCGCCGCCAGCACCAGATCGAGCACGCCGTTGACGGTAAGCCAGCCCCAACGTTGGGAGAGCTGGCGCCGATGTTCGAGCGCGAACAGGATCGTCACCAAACCGTCCGCGATCAGAAAGGCGGTCAGCACGAACGTGAGCGAGACCGCCCCGCCGACCGGCCAGCCGACCAGAACAAAACCGGCGACGATGGAGATGAGCGCCGAGACTGCCGCCCACCAGAATCCGGGTCCGTCGCGGCCGACCAGCGCGGCGATCAGCCCCACGATTCCACCCAGCAGGAATACCCAGCCCAGCACGATCGCCACCGCCAGGCTCGCAATCGCCGGCACCAGGATCGCCGCCGTACCGAGGGCGACGAGCACGATCCCCTCGGCCAGAAACACCTTCCAAAGCCTGTGCAAAGCCGCCGGGATAATTGCCTGATCGCCAATGGTCATGGGGGTCTGTCTCCTTCGATGCTGCCGCACGCGATGACGTGTGACGGCGTTTCAGGATTGTAACACAAGGGTACCGGCATGGGATCGGGGACGAAAAAGAACCTGTCCCAGGACTATTGCGTCCGTTCAGGCCGGATAAGCGGGATGGCCGCCCTCGCCGCCGGCGATTTGACTTCTTGACTGCAACCTCCGCCTTTGACGGGCCCCGTCCTGCCTATGATGGCGGTTGGCATCAGGGATTGCCGCAGCCGCTTGCTGACATGGGTCAATAACGGCGCAAGAATAGCGGCCAGGGTGCGGAAAACAGGGATTTCAACAATGACACATCATTTTCATGCGGTCGTGTGGATCGATCACGAAGAAGCCCGCATTTTCGAGTTCGGAACCGATGGCGTCGCCAAACAGCACATTCGCCAGGAGAACAAGCCCGGTCATATCCATCACAAGGCCGGTACCGTCGGCTCCGGCCACGCGCACGAGGACAAGCACTACCTCGCGGCCGTGTCGGCCGCGCTGAAGCCGAACCACGAGATCTTGATCGTCGGCCATGGCCAGTCGAAGACCGAACTGGCCCACTATATCCGCGACCATGTGCCGGACCTCGCGCCGAAGATCATGGGCGTGGAGTCGGTCGGCAACGTCACCGAGGCCGAAGTGGTCGCCCTTGCCCGAAAATTCTTCGAGGCGAAGGATCGCACGACGCCGCAGCTTTAGCGGCGCGACGTTCTTAAGGCACCAGGACCGCCGCGCTTCGATGCCGGCCGCTCGCAGGCGGTCGAGCGCAGGTGTCGCGCCCGTGATTGCCGCCAACGCTCCGGTCGCCATAGACTTGGTGTCCGCTTTCGCGCCGCCGGCGCGGCACCCGGCTTGGGGCGATTTCGACGAGGACGACATGCGTTTGGGAACGATGCTCGCCTGCGCGCTGGTTCTGGCGGAAGGAGCCGCGTTCGCCCAACCGGCTGCCGGTCCGCCCTGGAGCGACGCGACGCTGTCGCCGGATGCGCGCGCCGATCTGCTTCAGGCGCAAATGACGACGGAAGAGCAGTTGGTGCTGGTGAAGGGCTATTACGGCTCACCCAACACGCTCTCTTGGATCAAGCCGGCACCGGTGGAACTGCGCCCTCTGCTGCCCGATTCCGCCGGATTCGTTCCCGGCATCGAACGGCTCGGCATTCCGGCATTGCGCGAGACCGATGCCGGCGTCGGCATCGCCAATGCGAGTTGGATGCGCCCGGGCGATACGGCGACGGCGTTTCCGTCCGGCCTGTCGAACGCCGCCTCGTGGAATCCGGACGTCGCCTTCGCCGGCGGCGCGAGCATCGGCGCGGAGGCACGCGACCGCGGCTTCAACGTGGTGCTCGACGGCGGCATCAATCTGGCGCGCGAGCCGCGCAATGGGCGCAATTTCGAATATGGCGGCGAAGACCCGCTGCTGGCCGGGACCATTGTCGGCGCGCAGATCGCCGGCATCCAGAGCCGGCATGTCATCTCCACCATCAAGCACTTTGCATTGAACGACCAGGAGACCGACCGCACCCAGGTCAGCGCCGATATCGGCGAGGCCGCGATGCGCGAGTCAGACCTGCTCGCCTTCGAGATCGCGATCGAGCGCGGCAATCCCGGCGCGGTGATGTGCGCTTACAATCGGATCAACGGCATCTATGCCTGCGAGAACCCCCATCTGCTCACAAACGTGCTGAAGCGCGATTGGGGCTATGTCGGCTGGGTGCTGTCGGATTGGGGCGGGGTGCACAGCACGGTCGCGGCCGCCAATGCCGGGTTGGATCAGGAATCCGCTTCCGGCTTCGATCGCCAGGAATATTTCGGCGCGCCGCTGGCCAAGGCACTGGCCGACGGGACGGTCGACGCGGCGCGCCTGCACGACATGGTGCACCGCATCTTGCGCACGATGTTCGCCAACGGGCTGATGGACGACCCGATGACACCGCGGAAACCTTCCACCCATGCCGACGTCGCCCAGAAAAGTGCGGAGGAAGGTATCGTGCTGCTGAAGAACCGCGACGGCCTGCTGCCTCTGTCGAAAGGCGTGCGCAGCATCGCGGTGATCGGCGACGAGGCGGATCTCGGCATGCTGGCCGGTGGGGGCTCTTCCCAGGTCCTGCCGCTCGGCAACGATCCCGACAAGGAGGTCTATATGGGGGGCAAGGTGATCGTGCTGCCCAATGGTGCGCGGATCAATCCGCTGGGCCGCGAGACCTTCGATCCGCCTGCGCCGCTCGACGCTATCGGGCGGATAGCGCCACATGCGCAGGTGCGCTTCATCAACAGCGGCGACATCGCGGCTGCGGCAACGCTAGCGGCGCGGTCGGAAGTCGCCATCGTCTTCGCACAACAATGGACGACGGAAGGCTATGACGCATCCAACCTCTCGCTGCCCGACGGCCAGGACGCACTGATCGCGGCGGTGGCACAGGCCAATCCGCGAACGATCGTGGTGCTGGAGACCGGCGGGCCGGTATTGATGCCGTGGCTGGACCAAGCTGCGGGCGTGCTGGAAGCGTGGTACGCGGGAAATGGCGGCGCACCGGCGCTGGCACGCATCCTGTTCGGCGAGGTCAATCCATCGGGGCGTCTGCCCATCACCTTTCCGCGAAATGAGAGCCAACTTCCGCGGCCGGTGCTGATCGACGCCAAGGCGCCGCTCAGCGTGAACTACCGCGAGGGCTCGGATGTCGGCTACCGCTGGTACGACGCGCAGAAGTTGACACCGCTGTTCCCCTTCGGCTTCGGCCTTTCCTATACGAATTTCCGTCTGAGCGGATTCTCAGCCGCGGCCGGCGACGACGTATCAGCGACCATGACGGTCACAAATACCGGCCCGCACGAAGGCGCCGAGACGGTACAACTCTACGTGACGCCGCCGGGAGGCGTGGCGCGGCTCGCCGGCTTCTCCAAGATCACGCTCAAGCCGGGCGAAGCGCATACGCTGACACTCACGGCCGAGCCCAGGACATTTGCCCGGTTCGATGCGGCGACCAATCTCTGGCGCATCGCGGCCGGGATCTATGATGTGAGCGTGCGCGCCTCGGCGACCGACATTAAAGCGAGCACGCCGGTCGTGCTTGCAGAACGGACCATCAAACCATGAGCGACGATGGCCGCATCCTGGTCGGCGATATCGGTGGCACGCATGCCCGATTCGCGGTCGTCGATACCGCGAACCGGCCGTGGCGGATCGAACACCGGTTGGAAGTGGACGACGATCTTCCCAACCTCGCCGCGGTGCTGCGCTGTTATCTCGATCGCGCGGAATTTGCCGCCATGCCGCGCGCCGCGGCGATGGCGGTGGCGGGACCGGTGACGGCGGGCCAGGTGCGGTTCACCAATCGCAACTGGGAGATTTCCGAGGAGGAATTGCGGGCCTTCGGCTTTGCCGATGCCCTCCTGATCAACGATTTCGCCGCGCTCGCCTTTTCCTTCGCCGCCTTGGAACCGGCCATGCTGCACCGGATCGGCCCGGACCTTGCCGGCATCCCCGGTGAGCCGGTCTCGCTCATCGGGGCGGGGACCGGATTCGGAGCAGCCTGTCTTGCCCGCTTCCACGGGCGCGCGGCGCCGATTGCGACCGAAGGTGGCCATGCGGGCTTCGCGCCGGGCACCGCAAGCGAGATGGAGGTCTTCAAAATCCTGGCGCACCGCTTCGAACATGTATCCATCGAACGCGTGCTGTCGGGACCGGGCTTGGAGAATCTTTATGCCGCAATCGCAGTGCTGGCGGGGCAGTCGGCACAGCCGCTGCGTGCCGCCGACATCGTCGCGCGTCACGCTGGCGATGTGCTTTGCCGCGAGGCAGTCGAGATGTTCTGTGCGATCTATGGTTCGGTGGCGGGCGATTTTGCGCTGGTGCATGGCGCCAGAGGCGGCGTCTATATCGCGGGTGGCATCGCGGTAAAGATCGAGCCAATCCTGAACGCCAGCGCATTTCGTACACGGTTCGAGGCCAAGGGGCGGATGTCGCCTTATGTACGGTCCATCCCCACGCGACTGGTCGTCAGCGAGGACGCGGCCTATCTAGGCGCTGCGGCAGCCAGCCTAGAATTTCGCGGCGCCAGCGGAAGCGTGTGACACAAGAATTTGGCGCGCCCTCGTCTCGCCCCTGACGATTGCAGGTTGGGACTATGCGGCGATCATGCCTTCGTGGTCTGACCTGCCGGGACGTTCTTGCCGGCTTCCGGCGTCACCAGCCGCAGATTTCCGGTCTCCGGATCGACCGCCGTCGGTTCGGCGCCGGCGAGCCGCTCGTCGAGGTTGGTGACCGTGGCATGCGGTGCGTAGATGTCGTCGCGCAGATCGTGCGGCTTTTCGGCTTTCTTGGCCATGATCGCAACTCTTGGGTTCCGTCCAAGATAACGATACGGGCGCCGAAGGGTTGCGACGGGGCGCCCGCTCAATGCGTCGCGCGGGCATCGAGCCAGTGTTCCACATCCTGCCACACTGTCGGACCTTCGAGATCGCGCAACAGCATGTGGTAGCCATGTTCATAGCGGCGGACCTCGGCATGGGCGCCGAGGTCCTTCAACACCGCTTCCGTCGGCGCGGCAGGGATCACCTGGTCGTTCTTGCCATAGAGGAAAAGGATCGGAGGCGGCTCCGTGAGCCGCGCCGGCGCGTGGCGTGCGTCATCCATCAGGTTGGCCAGGCCCCACACCGCATCGGCACGTGTATCCTTCTGCACCAGCGGATCGCGCGAATAGGCTCGCAGCATGGAGATATTGTCGGACGGCCAAATGTGAACCACGCCTCGGCCCGAGACGTGCAGACCGGGTAACGTGTGCGCCGTCAGCCACAACACGACGCGATAGGGCAACGGCATGTCGGACCGAGACCAGACCGCCGGCGCCACCAGGATCACCCCATCCAGCATGGGCGCGTCTGGCTCGGCCAGTTCAGACAACACCACGGCGCCGCCCATGCTTTCGCCAAGCGCGTAGACAGGAAGGCCCGGGTATTTTGCATGTGCGGCGGCAATGGCGTCGACGAAGTCGTGGCGCATGGTTTCACTTCCAGCCCAAAGACCGAAATTGTCGGACCGGCCGAAACCGCGTTGATCGAACGCGACGGTGGCGACGCCGTGCGCCCTCCAGTCCTCGGCGGGCGTTGCGAAAGCGTTGGAATAGTCTCCCATGCCGTGCAGCGCGACGATGACGGCCGTCGGATGCTCTGGCGCCCAGACGCGAAGCGGAAGCTTTGCACCGTCGCGGGCAAGCAATGCCGTGTCGGTAAAGGCAGGCGTGTCGTTCTCGGCCCCAGGTGGCGCCAGAATGGGCGCGCACGCGGCGAGAACGAAGAACAAGCCGGCAAGACCAGCACGCGTGAGATTCGATAGCCGCATGGGACGATTCAATCGCCCTTCAGCAGGTTGCGCGCGATCACAATCTGCTGGATCTGGGATGTGCCCTCATAGAGGCGGAATATGCGGACATCGCGATAGAAGCGTTCGATGCCGTAATCGGCAACATAACCGGCGCCGCCGAAGATCTGCACCGCCTTGTCGGCGACGCGTCCGACCATTTCGGAGGCGAAATACTTTGCGCACGCCGCTTCCATGGTCACGCTCTCGCCGGCGTCGCGTTTCCGGGCGGCGTCGAGCACCATGCAGCGGGCAGCGTAAGCTTCCGTCTTGCAGTCGGCGAGCATGCCCTGGATGAGCTGGAATTCCGCGATGCGCTGGCCGAACTGTTCGCGTTCGCGCGCATATTTCACGCTTTCGTCGATCAGTCGCTCCGCGACACCGACGCAGACGCCGGAGATGTGCAGGCGGCCGCGGTCCAGCACCTGCATCGCGACCTTGAAGCCCTCGCCCTCCGCGCCGAGCCGGAGAGATTCGGGTACGCGTGCATTGTCGAAATTCACGTCGCAAATATGAGCACCCTGCTGCCCCATCTTCTTCTCCGGCTTGCCGATCGATATCCCCGGCGTGTTCGCCGGCACGATGAAAGCCGAGATGCCGCCGGCCCCTTTGCGAGACGGATCGCTGCGCGCCAGGAGCGTGAACATGCCGGCGCGGTTTGCGTTGGTGATAAAGCGCTTGGTGCCGTTGACGACGTAGTGATCGCCGTCGCGGATAGCGCTGGTGCGCAGCGAGGCGGCGTCGGACCCCGCGCCGGGTTCCGTCAGCGCAAAGCTCGCGACGACCTCACCGCTGGCGAGCTTGGGCAACCACTCGTTCTTCTGCCGCTCATTGCCGAACATCACGACGCCTTGACTGCCGATGCCGACATTGGTGCCGATGACCGAGCGGAAAGCGGGCGAGGTATGGCCGAGTTCCATCGCCACCAGCACCTCTTCCTCCATGGTCAGGCCGAGGCCGCCATATTCTGTCGGGATCGAGAGGCCGAAAAGGCCGAGTTCACGCATCTGCGCGATCACGCTGTCCGGCACGCGGTCTTCGTCCGCCACCTTGGCTTCGATGGGCACGCAGGTCTCGCGCACGAAACGGCGCACCGTGTCGAGAAGCTGGGCGCGGGTATCGTTGTCGAGCGGCATGCGTCGTCTCCCTGGGCGGGCCGATGGATAGCTACCCTCAATAGTCAACGAAAGCCCGCTTGTCATGACCTGTCGGCCCAAACACGCGCGCCAAGGCGGGTTCTTGACGTCTTTCCTAGAAGTCGGCCGACTTGGGGACGTAGATGCTGACGACGAGGACGTGGTCCACCGTCTCGCCATCCTCGCTCAGCGGCAGCAGCGCGCTTTCGTAATACATGAAACGGGTTTCCGGCAGGTCGCGGTCGACCCAGCCGCGGACCGCGAGGGGCTCGCCGGTGGTGCGCACGTGCTCATAGAGACCGTGCAGTATCCGGCCCAGTCCCGGCGCGCGCTCTGACAACTGGCTGAGGCGCAAATTTTTGAATCGCACCGTAAACGCCTGGACGTGAGCGTCGCCCGCGATGCGGTATTCGTAGTCCCTGCCGCCGTCGACCACCTTCACCAACACGACGTTGCGAAGGATGCCCGCCATGTCGCGCGGGGACAATTGCGAACGGGCCGGGACCTTGCGTCCGGCGCGCAAAGCCTGCCAATAGGCAATGCCGGTGCGAACGGCGGCGTGCTCAAGTTCGTCCAGCTTGATGACGTAGACGGAGGAATTCTCCGTCCCATCGTTCGAAATGGCGGTAATTGCGCTCGCCATGGGTTCCCCCTGCGGCGGGAAGGATGCGTCAAGAACTGCTAATTTTTGGTGGAGACGGCGAAACTTCGCGCGCGAAGCCCCGCGCGGAGTTGCACACCTGATTAGCCTGGTCGGCTATCTGTCAAAGCTGTCGCGGGGCGTGTAGACCGAAACGGTCAGCACGTGGTCGATCGCCTCCCCGGCGGGGCCCATCGGCATGAATACGCTCTCGCTGTAAAGATAGCGCTGGTTGCGATCGCTGCGCTGGAGCCAGCCACGAAACGCATAAGCCTCACGGCGGCGCACGGCGCGGTCGTAAAGGCTCTTGAGCACGGTGCCATAGCCCGGCGCATAGCTATCGACGTCGCTGACGCGTAGGCCCTGCATGGTGAAGCCGTGGGCGATTACATGGGCATCGCCGACAATGCGGTATTCGTAGTCCTTGCCGCCATCGAGCAGGCGCAACAGCACAATATTGCGCAGCAACGGCGTCAAATCGCGCGGCTTCATGTCCTCGCGTGCGGGATAGGCGCGCGCGCCTCTCAGTTCGTCCCAATAGGCCACGGCCTGGCGCAGGATTGGGCTTTCGATCGTTTGCAGCGGAACGACGGCGGAGGCGTTCTCGGGAAGGCCGATGGGTAGAGCGATGATGCTTGGCGAGCCGGTCACGTGCGACAATCTTGAAAGGGCTGGCACAGGCTGGCGCATAGTGGTTAATGGAGTGCGAAGAACTGCCCAGAAACCGTCAAACCGAAATGCTGCTATCGGTTCTCGATCAATCACCGATCCGCAAGGACGGAAGTGCCGCCGACGCGGTAGCCGAAACTATCGCACTCGCCAAAGCTGCCGACCGGCTAGGCTACCACCGCTATTGGTTGGCGGAGCACCACAACAGCAACTCCTTCGCGGGCTCCTGTCCGGAGATCCTGATCGGCCGCGTGGCGCAGGAGACCCGGAAGATTCGTGTCGGCTCAGGCGGCGTGATGCTGACGCATTACAGCCCGTTAAAAGTCGCCGAACAGTTCCGCATGCTCGACGTGCTCAACCCCGGCCGCATCGATCTGGGGCTGGGCCGAGCGCCGGGCACCGACCAGATGACCGCCCGAGCGCTGCAGGCGGGGCCGGAGGCCTTCCCGATCGACGCGTTCCCGAGCCAGGTCTTCCTGCTGCGGCAGTTCCTGGACGACGCGGCCGGCCGCACGCCCCTGCCGGATGACCATCCCTATCGCGGCATTCATGCGATGCCTCGCGCGCCGACGCCGGGGCCCGAGCTTTGGATGCTGGGATCGGGCATTCATGGAGCGGTCTATGCCGCCGAGCTTGGCCTGCCGTTCAGCCACGCCCATTTCATCTCGTCCGACGGCAGCGCGGAGGCCGTCGCCGAATATCGCGCCCGTTTCAAGCCGAGCCCTGCCTGCCCCGAGCCGCGCGTATCGCTTGGCGTGGCGGCGCTGGTTGCCGAGACGGAGGAAGAAGCGGCGCGGCTTTCAGCGTCGCGCAATCTTTGGGTCGTGCGTCTATTGAGCGGACATCCCATTCCCTTCCCGACGCCGGAAGACGCGCTGGCGCAACCGCTGTCGGCGCAGGAAGAGAAACTTCTTGCCTCGGTCGCGCGTCGCTCCATCGTAGGCACCAAGGATCGCGTAAGGGCTGGGTTGACGGCGCTGGCCGCGGCGCATGGCGCCGACGAACTTGTCGTCGTTACGATTACTTATGATTTCGCCTCGCGGCTTCGATCCTATGAACTATTGGCCGAAGCTTTCGGACTGGCGGCGACGGTCTAAGCCATTACGTTACCGGCAACAAGCCAATCATCGCGCCGGTCAGGCCGCTCGCCATCGTGCCTGAGACGATCGCGCGTAGCGCAAGGGGCACGATCTCATCACGTCGTTCTGGGACCAGGGTGCCGAAGCCGGCGATCAGAATACCCACCGACGCGAAGTTGGCGAAGCCGCACATCGCATAGACCATGATCTGGGTCGAGCGCGGATCGAGCGAGCCAGGCGGCAATGCCGTGAGATTGGAGTAGGCAATGAACTCGTTCAGGATGGTCTTGACGCCAAGCAGGCTGCCGGCCGTGACCGCCTCCTTCCACGGTACGCCGTAGAGCCACACCAGCGGCGCGAACAGCCAACCCAGGATGCGCTGCAAGGTGAGCGGCCCGCCGTCAAAGTCGGGGAAATTGCCGAGGATGGCGTTGGCGATCGATACAAGCGCCGTCGTCACGATCAGAATTGCGATGATCTGGAGGTAGATGCTCAGGCCGTCCGTCGTGCCTTTCGCCATCGCGTCCATGGTGGAGTGATATTTGTGCCCGGAGTCGGTGTCGGCCACGTCGGTGGCGGCCTTGCCGGGGACCATGATGCAGGCGATCACGATAGCCGCGGGTAGCGACATCATCGAAGCGACCAGGATATGTCCGAGCGCGCCAGGCAGTACACAATGCAGGCCGGACGCGTGATGCGGCTCGCAACCCGAGCCCAGCATATTGGCATAGACCACGAAGACAGTGCCCGCGACCACCGATAGACCGGTGGTCATCAGGACGAACAACTCAGTTCGCGTAAGCTTCGGCAGATAAGGGCGGACCACCAGCGAGCCTTCCACATTGCCCAAAAACACGGTCGCTGCCGAGCCGAGACCAACGGCTCCGCCGATTCCCAGCGTGTGTCTCAGAACGAACGCCATGGCGCCGACGATCAGCGGCAGGATGCGCCAATGCCACAGGATCGCCGACAACGCCGAGACAATGATCACGAGGGGCAGGATGGCAAAGGCGAAATTGGTCAACCGGGCTGGATCGACCACGCTTGGGGGAAAAGGCGAGGGTCCGCCGCCGATGAAGCCATAGACAAAACCGGTGCCGTCGCGCGTCGCCTTGGTCAATACCGTCACCACGCCGTTCAGGCCGAACAGTGCGTCGCGGGCCAAGGGCACTTTCAGCAGCAGCATGGCGATGGCGGCCTGCAGTGCGATGCCGACGATGGCAATGCGCCAGGGAAAGGCCCGGCGGTTCTCCGAGAAGAGCCACGCGGCGAGGAGGATGACCAAAATTCCCAGCGCCGATTGCAGGCGCGGCAGATCGGACGCGAAATTCGACAATGCCGGCATGAAATCCCCCCTGCGGAAGCTCAGCTTACGGCAAAAAGCGGGACAGGGAAGCCGGGGGATGCGCCGCCGCGACGCGGGGTGCTAGAACGCCTTCCGAAGGGGGCGCCATGACTCGGATTTCAATCGTCGACGCAGAAAACGCATGAACCCGACGCGGCCGACGGAGATCAAGGCGCTGGCAGGGGCGCGAGCTGTCCCGCCGCTGATCCTGGTCCTCTACCACTTCTGCGAGGGTCATCACTATCGCAACCTCAAGGCGTTCGATCTTCTGGTCGGACACGGCTATCTGTGGGTCGAGTTCTTCTTCGCGCTGTCGGGATTCATCCTGACCTATGTCTACGGCGCTAAGGTGCGCGACTTTTTGCGCGGCAGCACCTATCGCGAGTTCCTTCAGGCAAGATTGTCGCGGCTTTATCCGCTGCATCTGACGATGCTGCTCTACATCCTGGTTATGATGCTGATCCTGAACAGCATCGCAGACGCGACGCATACGGTTTCGATCTATCAGGAGCCGTATCATCCGATCGTCACCTGGCCGAGCTTCGTCGCCAACCTGTTCCTGGTGCAGGCTTGGAACATCCTGCCCTATCTGACCTGGAATGGCGCAAGCTGGTTCGTCAGCGTCGAATTCCTACTCTGCCTGCTATTTCCACTTTACCTCGTCCTGGCGCGCCGCGGCTGGCAGAGCGCGGTTGGGTTGATCGGAGCCGGCGCCGCGGGTCTCGCCTTCCTGTCGCTGACCAGCAAGCACGGGCTCGACATCACCTTTCATAACGGCATCTTCCGCGGCATGAGCGCCTTCGCGGTCGGCGTGGGAATGTGCGCGCTCTATGGAAAAACCAAGCCCTTCGCAGACACGCTGCCCGAATGGACGATCACGCTCTTCCAATTGGCGGTCGTGATCTGGTGGTGGTACGGCACGTTCGACAATGGCTGGTCGCACTCGCCGCGCGACATCTATTCGGTGTTGCCGATGTTGGCGCTGGTATATGCGCTCAGCTTCGACCGCGGCGCACTCGCCTGGCCGTTTCAGACGGCCCCGTTGCTCAAGCTCGGCGAATGGTCCTATGCCATCTATATCGGCCAAACCGTCTGGCTGCAGCTCATCCGCGAGTTCGAGCGTTTTTATCCTTGGGACGCAACGGTGCTTGGGGTGCCCTTCGGCGCGCTGATCTGGTGGCCGGAACCCCTCGCGCTCCTGCTCGTCTGCGTCGGCTGGGGCTGGTTTCTCTGCACCTATATCGAAATCCCCGCCAACCGCGCGCTGCGGCGGTTTTTCGCCCATTAGCGACCCGGCTTGACCCGCCTATTGCGCTGCGTCATCACTCCGCCAGCCAGAACGAAAGGACGTCTCCATGACCATCGAATTCAAGGGCAAGGTTGCCATCGTCACCGGCGCCGGCGGCGGCCTGGGCCGCGCGCACGCGCTCGAACTTGCGCGACGCGGTGCCAAGGTCGTGGTGAACGATTTGGGAGGCGCCATGGACGGCACGGGCGGCAATTCGGCCGCGGCGGAAGCCGTCGTGAAGCAGATCACCGATGCCGGTGGCGAAGCGATCGCCAACGGCGCATCGGTCAGCGACGACGCGGGCGTTGCCCATCTCGTCAACCAGGCCTTGGAAAAGTGGGGCCGGGTCGACATCCTGGTCGCCAATGCCGGCATCCTGCGCGACAAGAGCTTCGCCAAGATGGAGCTGAAAGATTTCGACGCCGTCATGGCGGTGCATTTGATGGGCACCGTCAAGCCCTGCAAGGCGCTTTGGGAGATCTTCAAGAAGCAGCAATACGGCCGAATCGTGGTGACCACCTCGTCCACCGGCCTGTACGGCAATTTCGGCCAGACCAATTACGGCGCGGCGAAGCTGTCGCTGGTCGGCTTCATGAATACGCTGAAGCTCGAAGGCGCCAAGGACAACATCAAAGTCAACGCCATCGGCCCGATCGCGGCCACGCGCATGACTGAGAACCTTATGCCGCCGAACATCCTGGCCATGCTGCAGCCGGAATGCGTGACCCCGGCCGTGGTCTATCTGGTAAGCGAAGACGCACCGACCGGCATGATCATCACAGCCGGTGCCGGCGTGTTCGCGGCCGCCCAAATCGTCGAGACGGATGGCGTAAACCTGGGGCATAAGGCAACCGCGGATGATGTTGCCAGCTATATCGGCAAGATCGCCGACTGGTCGACCGCCAAGCACTACACGCAGGGCGGCGAGCAGAGCGCGAAGTTCTTTGCGCGTGTCCAGGACAAGCCGCTCGTCGGATAGTCGATAAGCGCGGCTGGCACCCGTCCGGCCGCGCCTTTTTCAGGGCCGTCATTCTGGGCTGTTGCCGCTGTCCAGGGGCGCCGGCCCAATCTCGACCGCGACGGGGCGCGATTGGGCGCTTTGACGGCAGGCGATCACGTGCACGCGAGCCCTAGCCGGCGCGGCGCGATACCGAGCGAGCCCCCAACAAGCTGAGCAGGATCAGCGAAACGAAAAAAGTCAGGTGATACCAGATGGGAAACTGTGGCCAAATCGAGAAGTGATAGGGCACGAACCAGATCAACAGCAGAACGCCCACGGCCACAGGGGCGCGAACGGCCTCGCGCGCAATCAGGGCCGCCATCGCGCCACCGACCAGCGAACCCAGAAAGCTAATGGCCAGCCGCCCGGCAAGCGCCAGCGCCGTCGCATGCACGTTGAGCGCGGCGGCCAGCGCAGGATCCGTCGCCTTGACGGCAAAACTCACGACGAAAACTACAACGAACCATGTGACGACGCCGACAATGGCGCCCAGGATCAACCGCAACATGTCAAACTCCCCTGTGACTTCTACCGCCCCTTGAACGCGGGCTCACGTTTTTCGACGAAGGCCTTTGCAGCCTCCCGGTGATCATCCGTCAGGCCGGTATGATTGTGATGCGTCGCCTCGAGATCGAGGCATTCATCGACATCGGCACCGGCCAGCGCGCGGTTGATATTCTCCTTCATGTAGCGATAGGCAACGCGCGGCCCTTTGGCCAGGCGCAGCGCAATATCGCGTGTTCGGGTCTCGAGTGCATCGGGGGGCACAACCCAGTTCACCAACCCGAGACGCAGCGCCTCCGTCATGTCGATACGGTCGGACAGATAGTAGAGCTCACGCGCCTTTGCCCCACCGACGAGGTGGCTAAGGAAATAGGTGCCGCCATAGTCGCCGGAAAATCCGACCCTGGCGAAGGCCGTGGTCATGACCGCGTTTTCCGACGCGATGCGCAGATCACAGGCGAGCGCGAGCGCAAAGCCGGCGCCCGCCGCGGCGCCCGGCAGAGCCGCCAGCGTCGGCTTTGGCATTTTATAGAGCCTGCCCGAGGTGGCGCGCTGACTGAGGCGCTGGGCATGGATGCGGGCGTTGATGTCGGCGCCCGACGCCGCGGTCGAGCCGCCGCCCGTACCGTCTGCCATGCCCTTGACATCGCCACCGGCGCAGAAGGCGCCACCGGCACCAGTAAGCACCACGCAGGCGACTTCCGGGTCGCTCTCACAGGCATCCAGCACGGCGGCCATGGCCTTCAGCATGGCGGCCGAAAGCGCGTTGCGACGCTCCGGTCGGTTCATGGTGATGACCGCCACGCCGTCCTCGACGGAAGCCAATAGATCGGTCGTACCGGTTTCGAGTGTGCGCCCTGCCATGATGTTTCTCCCAGTTCTGGAAGTTAACGTGGCACGACCAGCCTGGTGTTAGAAGGGCCCGCATCCATCGGCTAGGGTGCCAAAGCGCCGGTGCAAGGAGCGGATGTATTCGAATACTGCATGGCTCACATTCGATGCGCTGCAACATCACCACTATTGCGCAGTGCCCAGCACGCCCCATTTCGTGTCCAGCGACGCGTGGAGGCCCACGCGGAGTCAACAGTGGAGTGGGCGATGACGAACGAACAATCGAGTGGCGAAACCATGGGTGCGAAGGCGTTGATGTTCGCGATGATCGCGGGCACGGCCCTGCTATTCTTGGAGGTGACCTGGTCCCCCACCATTCAGCCGACACCGCAGAAGACACCGGTAGCGAGCACCGTTCTGCACCACGAGAAACTGGTACAGAGCTAAGCCGCGCGTTCTTCCAGCTTTACGTCGTGACCCCAAAGTCGTTCGACGTGGGCAAGAACGAGCTCCTTTGTCTGATTGTGCAAAGGGATGCCGCGATGCATGTCATGCGACAGCTGCAGGGTGCGATTGCCCTTGAGATCGGCGCCGGTGACCTGGATGTTCGGGTCTGCGGCGCCGACATCGTACTGGCGCGCCAGCATTGAGCGCACGGCCCTATAGCCGTTCTCGTTGTGGATTGCCGAGACCTTGTAGGTGCCCATGTCCGCCTTATCGTAGAGCGCGAACAGGCGGAAATCGCGGATCAGCTTGGGCGATAGAAACTGCTCGATGAAGCTCTCGTCACGGTAGTTGGCCCAGGCATTCTTGAGCGTTCCCATCCAGTCGCCGCAGCCGGCGATATCGGGGAACCAGTCGCGATCCTCCGGCGTTGGAGCCACGCAAATGCGCTTGATGTCGGCCATCATGCCGTAGCCAAGCGCATAGGGATTGAAGCCGGAATAGCGGCGATCACTGAATTCTGGCTGGAACACTACTGAGGTGTGACTGTGCATGAATTCCAGCCATGAGCCTTCGGTGATGAGGCCGCGCTCGTAAAGCAGGTTCATGATCGTGTAGTGCACGAAGGTGGCGCAGCCTTCGTTCATCACCTTGAGCTGGCGCTGGGGATAAAAGTACTGTGCGAGATTGCGCACGATGCGTAGTGTCTCACGCTGCCACGCCTTGAGCGTCGGCGAGTTCTTCTCCAGGAAATAGAGCAGGTTCTCTTCCGGCAACTTCATATCCTCGCCGAAGTCGTCTTCGGCGTCGGGAATCGGCGGCGCGACCGGTGGTTCTATCCCGGCGGGCAGCGTTCGCCACAGTTCGCTATAGGCCTCCTCCTCATATTCGGCGCGGCGCTTGCGCTTCTGCTCGATGCGCTCGCGCGACGGCCGCGGCGGCCGGCGATAGCGGAACACGCCCTGCTCCATCAACGCATGCGCGGAATCCAGGACCGCTTCGACCTCGTTGCGGCCGTAACGTTCCTCGCAGGCCGCAATATACTTCTTGGCAAAGGCGAGATAGTCCATGATGCCTTCGGCGTTGGTCCATTGTCGGAACAGGTAATTGTTTTTGAAGAAGTGGTTGTGGCCAAAGGCGGCGTGCGCCATGACCAACGCCTGCATCGTCATCGTGTTCTCTTCGAGCAGGTACGAAATGCAGGGGCTCGAATTGATCACGACCTCGTAGGCTAGCGCGGAATAGCCGGCACGGTAGAGCGCCTCCTCGCGCGCGAACATCTTTCCGAAGGACCAGTGATTGTACATCAGTGGCATGGCGATGGACGAATAGGCGTCGAGCATCTGCTCCGACGAGATGATCTCGATCTGGTTGGGATAGCAGTCGAGCTTCAGGTCGTTCAGGGCGATATCTTCGATTGCCTTGTAGGTCCGCTCAACTGTCGCGAAATCCCATTCGGATTCGGAGAAGAGAAGTTCCGTCACGCCTTCACCTCCGCCTTGCGGAACAACTCGTGAAACACCGGGAAGATATCCGCGGGCTTGGCGATGCGCTTGGTGGCGAAATTGGACCATTCCTCCGCCACGGTACGATAGGCGCGCCACAGCTCAGCGCCCGAGTCCTCCGAGGCAAAAACTTCCATCTCGCGTTCGTCCAGGATCTCGATATAGGCGTAGTACTGGACAAGCGGCATAATGAGCTGATTCAACATATCGACGCAGTGGCGCGCATCGCCCGATTGGGTATAGCCGTCAGATGCCTGGGCCGCGTAGATGTTCCAATCGGCGGTGGCGTACCGGGCGCGCTGTATCTCCAACATCTTGTCGAGCGCGGTCGAAACGATGGTGCCGCCCGACTGCCGCGAATAAAAGAACTCCTGTTCGTTGACCTCCTGCGCGTCGTGGGTGTGGCGGATGAAGACCACATCAACTTTTTTATAGCGCCGCTTCAAGAAAAGATGCAGCAGCATATAGAAACGCTTGGCGAGGTCCTTCTCTCGCTCGCCCATGGAACCCGACACGTCCATCAAACAGAACATCACCGCCTGGCTGGTCGGGGTCGGTTGTTCCGTGAAGGAATTGAAGCGCACGTCGATGGGATCGATGAATCCAACCCACTTACGCTTGGCGATGGCCTTTGCAAGCTCCTCCTTCAACGCCGAGATCTTCATCGCGTCGACGGGATCGGTTCGCTCCGCCGCGTCCAGTTCAGCCTCCAATGCGGAGATGTCCGTAAGCGAGGGCCGCTTGAGCGCCAGCCGCCGGCCGTACGAATTGCGCATGGTCCGCACCAGATTGATCTGAGTGGGCGAACCGGCAGTCGTGATTCCGGCACGCTTCCACTGCTTGTTGGGTGTCTCCTTGAGTGTGGTGCGCACAAGATTTGGCAATTCGAGGTCCTCAAAAAAGATGTCGAGCACCTCGTCCTGGGTCATCGTGAATTCGAAATCGTCTTCGCCATCGCCGGAGTCGGACGCGTCCTTTCCGCCGCCGCCGCCGCCGGATTTCGGCTTTTCGATCGAGTCGCCGGGCGAGAACTCCTTGTTGCCCGGAAGGACGAAATCGCGCTCGCCGCTGGCCCGCGGATCCAGCCGAAAGCGCGGCTCCTTGGTGCCCTTGGTCGAGATCTTGATCTTGCGTTCCTTGCCGATATCGGCGACCGCGGAGTCCTTCAGTGACTTCTGCACCGCTTCACGGATCTGCGTGCGCGCCCGGCGCAGGAAACGCTGCCGGTTCGCGAGGCTCTTGCCCTTCGGATTGAGGCGGCGATCGACGAAGTGGGTCATGCCATGAAACCTGTCATCCCGGCCAGCGAGCGGAGCGAGTGTGAGCCGGGACCCATCGAGACGCTTCGCCGTGGGTCCCGGATCTGCGCCGGCCTCCGGCCGGCTTGTCCGGGATGACAATCATCGCTTACCCCGCCTTGTTCACGCGCATATACCACTCAACAAGGCGGCGGACCTGCCGCGGCGTGTAACCGCGAGCCAGCATGCGCTTGATGAATTCATTGTGCTTATTGGCGGTGTCGTTGTCCTTCTTGGACTCGAAGCTGATGACCGGCAGCAGATCTTCGACCTGGGTGAACATGCGCTTCTCGATCACCGAGCGAATCTTCTCATAGGCCGTCCAAGCGGGATTCTTGCCGTCGTTCTGCGCGCGGTAGCGCAGGGCGAATTTCACGACCTCGTTACGGAAATCCTTTGGATTGGCGATGCCTGCCGGCTTCTCGATCTTGGAGAGTTCGTTATCGAGCGCCGCGCGGTCGAGCAACTGGCCGGTGTCGGCGTCCTTGTAATCCTGGTCCTCAATCCAGGCATCGGCGTAAGCAATGTAGCGATCGAAAAGATTCTGACCGTACTCGCCATAGGATTCCAGATAGGCCTTCTGGATCTCCTTGCCGATGAACTCGGCATAACGTGGCGCCAGTTCCGCCTTGATGAATTCGAGATATTTCTTCTCGGTCTCGTCGGGCATCTGCTCGCGCTTGATTGCCTGTTCGAGCACATACATGAGATGGACCGGATCGGCCGCGACCTCGGAATGGTCGTAGTTGAACGTTTCCGACAGCGTCTTATACGCGAAACGAGTCGAAATGCCCGTCATGCCTTCATCGACGCCGGCCATGTCCTTGTATTCCTGCAAGGTCTTGGCCTTCGGATCGGTGTCTTTCAGCTTCTCGCCGTCATACACGCGCATCTTGGAGACGATGTTCGAGTTTTCGTGCTCCTTGAGCCTGGTAGCGACGCAGAACTTGGCAAGCATTTCCAGCGTCTCGGGTGCGGTGGGCGCGGCACCGAGATTCGATCCCACCAGCAACTTCTTGTAGATCGCCGTCTCCTCGGTCACACGCAGGCAATAGGGAACCGTGACGACGCAGATACGATCCAGGAAAGCCTCGTTGTTGCGGTTGTTTTTGAATACTGTCCATTCCGCCTCGTTGGAGTGAGCGAGAATGGTACCGTTGAATGGGATGGGACCCAGCGTCTCGGTGCCTGTATAATTGCCTTCTTGCGTCGCAGTCAGGAGCGGGTGGAGCACCTTGATCGGTGCCTTGAACATTTCGACGAATTCGAGAAGGCCCTGATTGGCGTGGCAAAGGCCGCCGGAGAAGGAATAAGCGTCCGGATCGTTCTGGCTGAAATGCTCGAGTTTGCGGATATCCACCTTGCCGACGAGAGCCGAGATGTCTTGGTTGTTCTCGTCGCCCGGTTCAGTCTTCGCGATCCCCAATTGGCGCAGCTTCGAGGGATGGAGCTTTACCACCTCGAATTTCGAGATATCGCCGCCAAATTCGTCCAGCCGCTTGACTGCCCAAGGGCTCATGACGCCGCCGACGCGATGGCGCTCAATACCATAACGTTCGGCAAGCAGATTGCCGAGTTCGGCTGAGCGGAAGAGGCCAAGAGGGCTCTCGAACACCGGGCTGATCGTGTCGCCGGCCTTGAGCACATAGATGGCGTTCTTCTCCATCAGATCCTTGAGTCGCTCGGCAAGCGAGGACTTGCCGCCGCCGACCGGACCCAGCAGGTATAGGATCTGCCGCTTCTCCTCGAGACCCTGCGCCGCGTGCTTGAAGTAGCCCACGATACGTTCGAGGGTATCTTCCATCCCGAAGAAGCCTTCGAAGGCCTTGTAGGTCTTGATCGTCCGATTGGAGAACAACCGCGCCAGCCGGGGATCTTGCGCCGTATCGACCAGTTCAGCCTCGCCGATCGCCTCAACCATCCGTTCGGGCGGTGTCGCGTAAAGCATCTTGTCGTCGCGTGCCGCGAGCAGCCAGTCGCGCAGGGACATAGTCTCGAAGCGCTCGCGCGCATAGTCGCGCGTGAAGATGTCGAAGACGTCGAGCGAGCTCATGACTCTAACTCCTTATTGGCAGCACACTCCACGCGCTGGGTCGTGAACGGCGGCAGAATTCCTTGTTAATCCCCCGTTCGCCTGTCAGAGGCTGGCACGAGCATCGTAAAGAAAGCTAAACGTGGCGAAAAAAGTTCCATTCCAGCCCAAATGCCCAAGCAACAGCCCTTCACCCGCGCCACCCGGCGCGACCGCCTCCCCTTGCGATTCCTCTGTCTAGTTTCTTGCAGCTCATCCGCTAAACCCAGCAGCAGCATGGCTGATTCGATTGAAGCATACGCCGCTCGTCGAGAATTCCAAGAGGCACAATACCGCCGACGCGCTCAGACGGCGACGACTTCAGACGTCAGCGACGATTGGCTTGACCGTGTGATGCACAGGCCACGCCGCCGCCTTGCCGTCACAAAGATGAACGGAGCGTCCTGCGGCGCGCCGTTCATCTTGGCCGTTCATCATACGAATCCGCTTGCCGGCTCGGCTTTGTTGCGCGAAGCTTCATCAAATGGATGACCTCGCTCTCACGATAAGAGTGGCGCGGCCGAGGGACGCCGCAGACGTCGCACGCATATATATCGACTCATGGCACGACACCTATCCGTCGGTTTTGTCGCGCGCGATGTTGTGCTCCATGACGCCGGGCGGCCAGACGGCACGGTGGAATTCGGCCATCCGGTCGCAACGGCGTGAGAACGTCCTGGTCGCGGACAGCCGGTCGGCCGGACTGGTGGGGATGGCCAGCCTAGGTCCGTCGCGTGACAAGAGCCTCAGCTATGACGGCGAGATCTATACGCTCTATGTCGATCCCAACTATTTCGCGCGCGGCGTCGGGCGAACCCTGTTGAACGGCGCCTTCGCGGTGCTTCGGGCACGCAGCTTCACGTCCTGCGTGATCTGGGCGCACGCCAAGAACAATGCGCGGTTCTTCTATGAGACGATGGGCGGCCGCGCCGTTGCGGAACGCAGCGCGCGCATGATGGGTGACGTCGTGCCGGAGGTGGCATTCGGATGGCGGTCGCTCGCATTGGCTGAGCGCAGCCACGCCCGATGATCGCAAAAAACGCGATCGTCCTTCTTCTCGACAGCCTCAATCGCCACATGGTCGGCGCCTATGGCGGACGCGAATTCGCCACGCCCAATATCGACCGGTTGGCCAGACGGTCGGTGCGCTTCACCAATCACTACGCCGCATCGCTCCCCTGCATGCCCGCCCGCCACGATATACTTTGCGGCGCCTGGGATTTCCTGTGGCGGCCCTGGGGCTCGGTGGAAATCTGGGAAGATGCGATCACTTATCCGCTGCGAAAGGCCGGTGTGGTCAGTCAGCTTATCAGCGACCATCCCCACCTGTTCGAGACGGGGGGTGAGAATTACCACGTCGACTTTACCGCCTGGGACTATCAGCGCGGCCATGAGGGCGACGCATGGAAAACGAAGGCCGACCCGTCCTGGGCGGGCGCGCCGCATATCGGCATGCAGCGGCACATGCCTTACGACAGATCGCGCGGGTATTTCCGCGGCGAAGGAGATTTTCCCGGCCCGCGCACCATGCAGGCGGCGGCGAACTGGCTTTGCGACAATGCCGGCGCACATGATCGGTTCTTCCTGTTCGTCGACGAGTTCGATCCGCACGAGCCATTCGACACGCCGGACGATTACATCAAGCGCTACGACCCCGACTGGGACGGGCCGCCACTGATCTGGCCACCTTATGGCGTGGGGCTCGTGGAGCGCGGCGTGATGAGCGCACGCGAGGGCGCACATATCCGCAATCGATACGGCGCCAAGCTGACCATGATCGATCATTGGCTCGGCAAGGTGCTCGATAAGATTGACGAAAAGAACCTGTGGGACGACACGGTCGTCCTGTTATGCACCGATCACGGCCATTACCTCGGCGAAAAAGACATCTGGGGCAAACCGGGCGTGCCCATATATGAGACGCTGGGGCGCATTCCTCTTCTCGTCGCCGCACCGGGCGTGACACCCGCAACCTGCGATGCCCTTACGACGAGCGTCGATATCTTCGCCACGCTCGCCGAGCTTTTTGGTGTTGCGAGGTCCGTGCGGCAGCGCACGCATGGCCGCTCGCTCCTACCGCTGCTGTCGGGCGAGGCGGGTGCGGTGCGCGACTGGATCCTGGCCGGCGTCTGGGGCCGCGAGGTGCATCTGATCGACGGCAAGCGGAAATACGCCCGCGCACCGGTGGGGGCCAACCGGCCGCTTGGCGCCTGGTCGAACCGCTGGTCGACCATGCCGACGCATTTTCTTTTGCGCGAACAAGAAATGCCTCTGCCGGACGAACGGGCCCGTCTCGATCGCATGCCCGGCAGTGCGGTGCCGGTCATCCGTCAGACCTGGGATGAGAGCGACGCGGTGCCCTACTGGGCGGCTACGCGGTTCTCCGGCAACCACCTCTACGATCTGACCGAGGATCCGGTCGAAGAGAACAATCTCGCCGGCGGCGGGTTGGAGAAGGACATGGCCGCGATGCTGCGCGACGCCATGAAGAGTGTCGATGCACCGGATGAGCAGTTCGCGAGATTGGGACTCACATAGGTTCGCGTCCTTGTCCGCGACCAAGTGAATCAAAGATCGCGTGGACGGACGAAATCGATCAACGCGCCCTGCCCCGGCGCCACATCGCGCCAGCGTGTGATGTCGAAGTCCAATACGGCGAGCGCAGCGGTGGGAAATTTCTCCTCGATCAGGTCAAAGCGATCGCGCTCCTTGCGCTTGACCGGCTCGCGGGCGAGCAGCGTGGCAAGTTGCTCAAGGCCTGGATTGTGGCCAACGACCATGACGCTTCTCATCTTGTCCGGCGCCAACCGGACGATCGACAAGATGACGTCCGGTTCCGCGAGATAGAGCGCTTCGAGATATTCCACGCGCTTGACGTCCAAAAGCGCTTCGGTCACGAACTCCACAGTCTCGACTGTCCGCTGCGATGTCGAGGCCACGATGTAGTCGGGCGCAAATCCGTTCTTCTGGATATAGCGACCCATCTTCGGCGCGTCCTCGCGCCCACGCGCCATGAGAGAACGTTCGTGGTCATCCACGCCAGGCCCGGCCGGGACCGTCTTGGCATGGCGCAGCAGAAGCAGACGTTTCACGCGACTTGATACTTAGCGCGCGCACCGCGCTCGATCGCGGCGGCGGTCAGTTTGTCGATCTCGAGCCGGCGGCGCAAAACATCCAGGACGCGAAGTTCTTCGAGCGCGATGCGGCGATCGGCAAGCGCCACTTCCAGCGCGACCCAATAAGCCGTTTCGTGCAGAACGTCCGGCAAGCCTTCATCGATCAAGCCCAACACGGCTTCGGCGCCGTCCGGTTCCTGCAGGATCTGCGCGCACTCCTGACAAATCGCGAGCAACCGTGAGTGGTCGAAACCCGCGAAGGCCGGCAGCGCCTTGGTCAACTCGCCGATGATCCTGAGTTCCTTTTCGCTCATGGAACCGTCGGCGGCGGACACGACCACCATCACATAAATAAGGGCCGTGTGGTGGCTGATGGCTGTCATATTGCTCATAGCTGTCCTCGAAGCGGCGCGACCATAAGAAACTTGACCCGTCCTGCCAAGCGCGCAACAAAACTGCATGGCAACGAACAAAAAGCCCGGAAAATGGCGCGCCCGCACGTTGGCGGTGAGGGCAGGAACAATGCGCACGCCGTTCCAGGAGACCTCCGAGGCACTATTCCTGACTTCCGGCTATGCCTATGAGGCCGCGGAGGAAGCCGAGGCTCGCTTCAAAGGCGAGGCCGAGGGCTATCAATACAGCCGGTTCGGCAATCCCACCGTCACGATGTTCGAGAACCGGATGGCGGCGCTGGAAGGCGCGCCCGTGGCACGTGCGACGGCGAGCGGCATGGCGGCCGTGACCGCGACTTTCCTGTCGGGATTGCGGGCCGGCGATCACGTCGTGGCGGCCAAAGCGATGTTCGGCTCCTGCCGTCATGTGGTTGAGGAAATTTTGCCGCGCTTCGGCATCACAAGCACGCTGGTCGATGGCGGCGACGTCGATCAGTGGCAGCAGGCCATGCGGTCAGAGACCAAGATGCTGTTCCTGGAGACGCCGTCCAATCCGGTCCTTTCCATCGTCGATTTGAAGGCGGTTGCCAAGCTCGCGCATGACGGCAGCGCGCGGCTGGTGGTCGACAATGCCTTTGCCACACCGTGTTTGCAGCGGCCGTTCGAGTTCGGCGCCGACATCGTGGTGCATTCCTCGACCAAATATATCGACGGCCAGGGCCGTGCTTTGGGCGGTGTCATCTTGTGCAAGGAAGATTTCCTCAAAGACCATCTGCAAACATTTATCCGCAACACCGGCCCGTCGATCAGTCCGTTCAACGCCTGGATTCATTTGAAGAGCCTGGAGACTCTCGATCTGCGCATGCGGGCGCATTGCGAAGCCGCGGAGATCGTGGCCGAATTCCTCAGCCATCAGAAAAGCGTGACTCGCGTGCTTTATCCCTTTCGGCCCGATCACCCCCAGCACAATCTGGCCCGCAGCCAAATGGAACTCGGCGGTGGTGTGGTCGCTTTTGAGGTCGAGGGCGGAAAGAAGGCAGCGTTCAAGCTCGGCAATGCGCTCAAGATCATCGACATCTCCAACAATCTGGGCGACGCCAAGAGCCTGATCACCCATCCCGAAACGACAACGCATCAAAAGCTTACGCCGGCGGCGCGCGCAGAACTCGGCGTCACGTCCGGGTTGCTTAGACTGTCGGTCGGCCTCGAAGATCCCGCCGATCTGTGCGAGGACCTGGAACAGGCGCTGAAGGCCGCGTGAACGCGACAGCGCCGATTGCTTTGGGATTTCGCGATCCACTGACCGCAAAGATAGCCGCGTTCCTGGGCGAGATCGGTTTGCAGATTTCTTCCGGGGCCGTGCCAGGCGTGACCGCGCTGCCCGGCATCGACATCGACCTCGGGACAATTGTCATCGACGAGGATCGCCTGCTCTACCCCGGGGACGTGCTGCATGAGGCCGGCCATCTCGCTGTCGTTCCACCTGAGCGGCGCGCCGGCTTCCATCATGATGTCGGCAACGACCCTGCAGAGGAGATGATGGCGATCGCCTGGTCCTGGGCAGCCACCCGGCATCTGAGCCTAGATCCTGCGATCGTATTCCATCCGAACGGCTATCGGGGAGGTAGCCAGGCGATCCTAGCCGCCTTTGGCGCCGGAAGCAGCATCGGCACGCCGATGCTGGACTTCGTCGGCATGTCCGTCGATCCCCGCCGCGCCGCGCGCGACGGCCTGGCGCCCTTTTACCCACAAATGCGGCACTGGTTGCGCAAAGCGTGATTGCTTCACCCCCGCGGCTTGCTAGCGAGACCACGACAGCAAGCACGGCCGCGGTTCTGGGAATTCGAACCGCCGCGGCTTATCCTCGCCACCAGGGAGAACCGTCATGTCCGAACATCATGCATCGGTCCGTTGGACGCGCACGTCGTCGGATTTTGGTTACGAGACCTACAATCGGGCGCACGACGTGACATTCAAGAGCGGCGCGATCGTGCTCCCGAGTTCTGCGGCGCCAGCCTTTCGCGGCGATGCGGATCGCGTCGATCCCGAGGAGGCGTTCGTCGCATCGCTCAGTGCCTGCCACATGCTGACCTTCCTCGCGATCTGCGCGCGCAAGCGGCTGACGGTGGATTTATACGCGGACGATGCCGTCGGGTTCATGGAGAAGGGCAGCAACGGAAAGCTGTGGGTATCGCGCGTCACATTGCATCCGCGAGTGAGTTTTGCGCCGGGAACTTCGGTGAGCGCGGCACAGTTGGAGGAGATTCACCACTTAAGCCACGAAGAATGCTTCATTGCCAACTCGGTAAAGACCGACGTGTCGGTTGCGCCACAGTCCTGATCGCTCGTTAAGCGTGGCGGCGGCGCGGTCTTGCTTCAGCCAAATTTGCCGGTCGATACTTAGGCCATGTACGAACGCTCAACCCGCAATATCCGAGTCGCCGTTCAGCCGGCTTTCCTCGACGATCAGTCCGATCCCGAGGAGCAGCGGTTTCTATGGTCCTACACCGTGACGATCGAGAACCAAGGCCCGGACACAGTGCAACTCATCTCGCGTTATTGGCACATCACCGACGGTCGCGGCCAGGTGAAGGAAGTGCGCGCGCCCGGCGTGGTCGGCGCGCAGCCGGTGATCGCGCCGGGGCAGAAATTCCAATACACCAGCGGCTGCCCGCTCCCGACCGCGTCGGGCTTCATGAGCGGCAAGTACCAGATGCGCTCCTCCTCAGGCGAGGCGTTCGAGGCCGACATTCCGGCCTTCCTCCTGGAAAGCCCCCACGAGCATCGGCAGATTCACTAGCGCTTGTTGTTTCCGCTTCGTCAGCCCTCAAGCCCCGACGATCGCGCATGTTGGACCCGCCCCGGCGGGCATGACAGCCGGTCACCCGCGCGGGTAGACTGGTGTCCTCCCCACAAGAGATCGTCCCATGCCTCAGTCCAAGATTCCGCTTCGCGCCGTCGCCGGCAACCGGCCCAGCCGCGCCGACGCCGAGGCCGCCGTGCACACCTTGTTGCGCTGGGCTGGCGATAACCCCGATCGCGAGGGCCTGAAGGAGACCCTGGCGCGCGTGGCGCGGGCGTTCGAGGACTGGTTCTCCGGCTACAAGGAAGATCCGGAAGAATATATGCGCCGCACTTTCGAGGAGGTCGAAGGCTATGACGAGATGATCGTGCTCAAGGACATCCG
>Ga0265320_10000340_pt1 | contig 38089 bp, 39 predicted proteins | sample 4827metaG_FD_202087 | JGI IMG/M metagenome (GOLD analysis project Ga0265320, IMG submission 202087) | Rhizosphere microbial communities from Carex aquatilis grown in University of Washington, Seatle, WA, United States - 4-8-27 metaG | ecosystem: Host-associated > Plants > Roots > Rhizosphere >... | reverse complement strand
GCGCCCAATAAATCAGGCCGATGTGCTCGTGCGTCTCATTGATGCGGTGGATATCGAGAAATCGCGGCGCGATGAGAGCGCGGGTGCCGGGGCCGGTGGTGGGCGGACGTTCGCCTAGCAACTCAACGTCAAGACCACTTTCTTCCTTCGCCTCGCGCAAGGCGGCCTGTTCCGGGTCCTCATCCAGCTCAATATGCCCGCCCATTGGCAGCCATTTGTCCAGCTTGCGATGGTGTATCAGGAGCACCTTGCCGTCATGGACGACGAAGATGGCGACGGTAAAATCAATTTTTTCGTGGATATGGGCCATAGTTCGTTAAATCGTTGAATCGTTGAATCGTTGAACCGATGTGCCGATTTAACGGTTCAACAGTTCCACGGTTTAACGAAACAGTAATCATAAATCGCCCAGCACGTCGCCCATATCAGCCTCAATTTTTTCCAGGTCCTCATCGGCCTCAGGGTTTTGGTTCCAGCTTCACCTCGAAAATTTTCGGCCATAACTTGCCCGTGACGAACAAGCGGTCTGCCGCGGCATCGTAGGCGATCCCGTTGAGCACATCCGTGGTCGCATCGCGGTCCTCCGGCGGCAGCAATCCGCCCAGGTCGATCCAGCCGAGGACCGCACCGGTCGCCGGGTCGATACGCGCGATAAAATCCGACTGCCAGACATTCGCGAGGATCTCGCCTTTGACATATTCGAGTTCGTTCAGCTGGGTGATCGGCCGGCCATGGTCGGAGACACTGATCGTGCGCTTCACTGCAAACGTCTCCGGATCGAGAAAGCGAATCCGGTCGGTTCCGTCGCTGAGAATCAACGATTGGCCGTCTGTGGCCAGGCCCCAGCCTTCGCCGTCATATGCGAATTCCTTTTCGAGCCGGAACGTTGCCAGATCATAAACGAACGCTTTTTGGTTCTGCCACGTCAATTGATACAATTTGCCGTGCAGGACCGCGAGCCCCTCGGCAAAGCAATCGGGCGGAACCGTCACCTGCTGCAAGACCCGGCCGGTCGGCAGTTCCACGCGTCGCAAGCTGGATTGGCCGTAAAGCCCGGTGCTTTCCAGCAATGCGCCATCCAGCCAGACCAATCCCTGCGTGAATGCCTTGCGATCGTGTGGCCAGGCGTTCGCCACTTTGAAAGTGTAAATGGGTGCTCCGGACGACGGCGAAATCGCCTGGCCCGCGCCGTTCGGAGTTGTCGGGGTTTCCCGGTGGCATCCGGCCGCCATGACCAGAACCAGCCCGGCCAACAGGAAGACGGCCATTCGCGCGAAATTCTTTTTTCGCGGATACTCTCGCGAGGAAGCGCGAACAGCTGAATCAATAATCATACAACCCTCTGTCTTTCGTGTAACCGCCGCCGCCAGCCGGCCCGCCCATGAAATCGCCCAGCACGTCGCCCATATCGGCTTCGATCTTCTCCGGGTCCTCGCCGGCTTCCAGGCGTTTGATGGCCAGGTCCAGTTCCTTCGGCATCGCGCCCGCAGGCATGACCTCCTTCATTTTCTTCATCATGTGCGCCAGGTGCCGCGGGTTGTTTTCGTCCAGATGTTCCAAGTCGCGTTCCATTTCCATCATGGCCCGTTCAACCCGGGGATCGTCAAAATCGGGCAGCGGCGGACCGTCTCCGGCCATTTCCCCGCCGGCCGCCGGTTCCTTTACCCCTTTGCTCAGGGCAAAACGACTGATTTGTTTGGACAATTTCTGGTAGCCGCATTTGGGGCAGACGGGCAGGCGGTCGGGATTCACGCGTTTCGACAGGAAGCTGAAAATCTTCCGGCATTTCGGACAGGCGAATTCGTAAATCGGCATCGGGATTTACGATTTACGATTTACGATTGACGCGCCAGAAGAAAGTCACGAATCCGGTTTCGACGGAACTTGCCGGCCTAAAACCCAAAGGCCGACGCCCGCCAGCACCGCCAGGTCGCAGAACAGCGTCGGCGCGAAAATCGGCGCGCCGTGAACGATGCGAAGAAACAGGTTTTCCCCGACACCATGCCAGTCGGCCCGCGCGTGCAGCCCGAAACCGAGCGCGCCCACTACCGCCTGCGCCAGCATGATCAGTCCGCACAGCCGCAAAAACGCCCGGTCCACCTTCAGCATCAACGGCACCATCAAAAACCCCATCGCCACCGCGCTGCTGGTGACGGGAATCCATTCCGTCCGGTGATAAAATCCATTCTGGGCGTGGTCGGTGACGCTGAAGACGAAATTGCCTGCGAAACCGCCGAGCGCGAAAAAGATCACCCACTGCGCCCACTCGGTTTCCTCGTCGGCGACCATGCGATTCATGATCAGCAGCGAACCGAGGCCGGTGTAGGCGAGCGGTGCGGCGAACGGTGCGGCGTAGACCAGGCTGGCCAGGGTCCATTGCTGAAAGAACTGGCTTTCCAGATGCAGCACCAAACCGGTAATACCGATGAGCACCGCCGTACCGCCAACGAGAGAACCAATCCAGCGCCAGAGCGCCAGCCGCGCGGTGGCCAGGGCCCAGAGCGCAGGCAGCAGCAGCACCGGCGCGACCAGCGAAAAAATCAACGGGATATACTCCGCGCGGGAACGAAAGGCGTTGACGCTATGGGCGAGAAAAATGTCGGGCGCCAAGCCGCCGAGATTGAACAACACGAAGAGTTCAATCCAGGTGCGTGGCCGCCGGAACCAGTTATTTCCCATTTTCCCTGCGGAGTTGCGCCGCCTGTTCCTTGAGCTCGACGGTGTGCTGCAGAATCGGATAGTTGCCGTGCCATTGCACATAGTCGGCACCACCCATGAACGCGGCATGTTTCGCGGTGCGGCCGTAGTAATGCCAGAGGTCGAAGTAGGTGAATTGCACCGGCTGGCTGAAGGCGTTGGTCGAGAGCAGGCCGTCGGCCTTGAGCGAATCCATGATGGCCCTGGCAGCGAGGACTTTTTCATTCGTGGCGTCCACCACGGCGGCGCCTTCCCGGTAAATGCGGTCCACGAGCGGTGGCGTATGGCATTGCAGGCAGATGTCCTTCATTTTGGCCTGGGCGCGCTCGGCGTTCGGGCGCGGTTGCGTCACCTCGGCGAACAGATTATACGAGAGCCGCTCGGACGGGTCGTGCGTGACTCCGCGGCCATTGAGCCCGCTCATATGGCAGGTCGCACAGGTGGGGATGAACATGTCCTTCGTGGTCAGGCTGTCGGGCGGCGCCTTCAGATTCAACAGATCCTGCTGCGCGGCGAACATGACGCCGTGCTTGGACTGCGTGTAAATTTCGATCTGGGAATGGTCCGGGCCCAGATGGCACTGGCCGCAAGTGCTGGGCAGCCGCGCAACCTCCACGGACGACGTGTGCCGCGTATGGCAAAACGTACAGTTGCCGATGCTGCCATCGGCGTTCGGTTTGCCGATTACGTGGCAGGCGATGCAGCCGCTCCGCATCGACGAGTCGCCCTCCAGTTTCGTCAGCGGATGCGGCGGACGTTTCATCGAGCCGGGATGCAATTTTTCCATCTGCTCGATCATTTCCGGCGAAAAGTCCTGGTTGCCCATGACCGCCACCCACGACGGCGCCGCATGGCGGCTGCGCGCGAACTGGTCGTAAACCGTCTGGTGACAGACCCGACAATTGGCAGGGGTGATGCCGTTGTTGATGACAAATCCGTTGTGGTTCGTGCCGGTCTGCCCCGGCTGCACCTGGTGGCAGTCCAGGCACGTCACACCCTTCTGCGCATGCTTGCTCATCTCGAATTCGTGGACGATGGAATACTGCGCGTTACGATGGCACTCGGCGCATTTGCCGCTGGCGCGAACGAACGCAGCGCTGGGTTGCTCGACAACGACACTGGGGCGCCTGGAATTGACGAGATACGCCGAGACGATCAGGCCGGTGGCCATGACGATGGCGATGAAAACGAGGCGGAAGTTCATGAGGCGTGTTGTAGTCTGGTTTTATGGAATGTCAATGCGCAGCGTCAATGCCCGGTTGGCGATCGCAGCTTAGCAGGTAACCCGGAGCCGGATTTTGACGCAGGTCAAAGAAAACAAAAAAGCCCCGGTGCAAACCGGGGCTGCGTGACAAGGCTGGAAGATTATTTCATCCGGTCGAAAGTCTTCTGGAGCACCTGCCAGTCTTTCAAACCCTTGACCTTTTCCATCATGCCGCGATTGATCTCGGCCTCCTTGGCGTTTTTGGTCGGCTTGTTGACTTTGTAGAAAATGCCGAAGCTGCCGGGAAATGCTTCGCCCGCGATTTTGTACGCGGCCAGGTCGTCGGTCACGTCGTGGTCCTTGGGCACTTCGTTGAACACTCCGCCCTTGCGCGGGTTCGCGGCGTCAAACGCGCCTTCGTAGAATTCCACGCATTCGCTCAGGCACTCGATGAAGCTGAATCCGTCGTGATCCATCGCGGCTTCCATCGTGGCCAGCACGTGGTTCGGGTTCGTGGCCGTCGTGCGCGCGACGAACGTGGCCCCGGCGGAAATCGCCTGCTTCATCGGGTTGATGGGATAATCCACCGCGCCCCACTGATCGGTCTTGCTCTTGAAACCGAGCGGCGACGTGGGCGACGTCTGCTTTTTCGTCAGGCCGTAAACCCAGTTGTCCATGACGCAATAGGTCATCTTGATGTTCTTGCGCGCCGTGTGGTTGAAATGATTGCCGCCGATGGAGAAGGCGTCGCCGTCACCGCCGAACACGAACACGTGCAAATCGGGCCGCGACAGGGAAATGCCCGAGGCAAACGGCAGCGCGCGGCCGTGAATATAGTGGGCGCCATGAGCCTGCACGAAATACGGGAACCGGCTGGAACAGCCGATGCCGGCGATGGTGGTGATTTTCTCGTGCCACAGCTTGCGCCGTTCAATCAGCTTGAAATACAGCGCGAGCACGGAGAAATCACCGCAACCCGGACACCACGTCGGATGGTCGGCGGCAATTTCCTTCTTGGTCAGCCCTTTGCGTTCGGCATCCGGCGCCTGCGGCACAGAGACCGCGGCGGAATTGCCGGGGTGACCGGGAGTTTCTGTCAACATTTGACTCATGATAAATCTTGGACGGTTAGGAGGTTAAGACGGTTCAAATTTACAATTTCCGCAATCCGGCGGCGACGTTGTCCTTGGCGCGTTCGAGGATTTCCTTCACCTTCCAGGTGAGGCCGTCGGTTTTGTTGATGCCGCGGATTTTGGGATCGCAATAACGGGCGCGGAGCAATCCGCCCAACTGGCCAAACCCGTAAAGTCCTTCGTCGTTCATCTCCACCACCAGCACATGGTTGAAACCGGAAAAGATGTTTTCCAGTCCCGGCGGCAGCGGATTGACATGTTTGATATGGATTGCGGAAACGCTGTCCCCCGCGGCCCGGGCGCGGTCCACGGCTTCCTTGATCGGTCCCTGCGTGGAACCCCAGCCGACGAGCAGCACGTTGCCTTCTGGCGGGCCGTAAATCTTAGGGGTCGGCAGGGTCGCGGCTAACGTCTGCAATTTCCGGCGCCGTTTGGCCGACATCTGCATGTGCAATTTCGGCGACCCGGTCGGGTGCCCGTGTTCGTCATGCTCCAGGCCGGTGGCAATCGGATAGATGCCATCCAAGACCCGGGTGCCTGGCACGATGTGATGCGTAATGCCGTCGGGTGCGGACAAATCGTAAGGCTTGTGGCTGGCCACCGGGGTCAAATCGGGGGAAATATCCTGGCAGACTTTCTCGAGATTGGGCTCGATGAACGCTTCGATGCGGGTGGCAATGCCCTGGTCGGTCAGGATGATGACCGGAACGCTGTATTTGCGCGCAATATTGACGGCCTCAACGGCCATGTAAAAGCAATCCTCCACGTTCGCGGGCGCGATCACCACCCGGGGCGCATCACCGTGGCCGCCGAAGCAGGCAATGTTCAAATCGGATTGTTCAATGCTGGTCGGCATGCCGGTCGAAGGCCCGCCCCGTTGCACATCCACGATCACCAGCGGAACTTCCGCCATGACCGCCCAGCCCAGCGCCTCGGTCTTGAGCGAAATTCCCGGGCCGCTCGAACCCGTCACCGCCACCCGGCCGGCGTAACCGGCGCCGATCGCCATGGAAACGGACGCAATTTCGTCCTCGCATTGCACAAAGGTGCCACCATATTTCGGCAATTCCCGCCGGAGCAGTTCCATGATGTCCGACCAGGGCGTGATCGGATAGGCGGCGCCAAATCGCACGCCGGCGGCAATGAGCCCGAATCCCAATGCTTCGTTGCCATTCATGACAACCTGGATCCCGTCCTTGTGCTGGCTCTCGGAAAATTTGAAAGTTTCCATCAGGTTGCCGACGCTGTGGCTGTAGCCGGCATGGAAGGCCGCCAGCGCGTTCTTGACGATGCTCTCGTCCTTGCCGCCGAAGCGCTCGGCAATCAGTTTTTCCAGCTTCGGCACATTCAGGTCGAACATCCGCGCAATCAGGCCGAGGGCGAAAATGTTTTTGCCCTTGTCCTTGGCCGTGCCACCGATGGCCTCGACCGTCAGCGAGGAAATGGCGATGCCGACGTGGTGATAATCTTTCTGCCATTCGGGCTTGGGTTCGACATGGTCGGAGTCAAACAGCACGATGCCACCTTTCTTGAGGGAATTGATGTGGCCCTCGTATGAATGCTGGTAAAACGCCAGCAACACATCGGCATCGTCGCCCGCGCTCAAGACCTCGCCCGAGCCGATGCGGACCTGGAAAATGGACGGCCCGCCGGAAATGGTGGAGGGAATCGTCATGAAGGTCATGACTTCCTGCTCGCTGCGGCCAGCCAGCCGCGCCAGGAACCCGCCGATGGCCTGGATGCCATCCTGCGAATTGCCGGCGATACGGATCACCGCCTCGTTGATATTTGAAACCTTCGGCGCGCCACCCGACGACGCGTTTGCTGTTGTATCACTCATGGAACTTTCTGTTTAAAATAAAAGTTTACCGCCGCGCAAGGCAAGACAGCGTTGAAGACCTGTCACCCTGACACCGTTGTGTTGTCACACTAAGCCACTTGATAGGAACGTGTCAAATTCTAATGATAGATTTATCTCGTTGAAAATGAGGGAGTTATATTTGTTCTCCCGAACAACTTTGGCTGGCTAAGGATGTTAATTAGTCAATGTTATTAACGATGGCGGTTGGGGGAAGCGATCTTTTGGCCAATAGTTGTCACGGCTTGCGCAAATCCCGATGGGTGCGTAGCGTGGGCGGGTCCGGTTTGCGCGACGAGTCCGTTGGCCATCCGCAATCCGAGCCAACAATCCATTCCCATGAAGACCGCCTACGAACTCGCGATGGAACGGCTCAAGCAGGCCGCGCCCGCCGTCAAACTGACCCCGGCGCAGAAAAAGCAACTGGCGGAGCTGGACGCAAAATACGCCGCCACGATCGCCGGTCGCGAAATCGCCATGAAGAGCGAAATCGCGAAGCTGGCGGCAACCGGTGATGCGGAGAAAGTCGAAACGCTCCAGCAGCAATGGGTCAAGGAACGCCAATCCCTCCAGGCGGAGCTGGAGGCGAAAAAGGAGCAGGTGCGGCAAGCCGCCGCGAAGTAAATTTGAAAATCAGGCACACCGAGCCGTAGCCCGCTGGATTTCATCCAACCGGCCCGTCTGAGCGCTGCGCGCTTCGGCGCGGCAGCGCGCGCGCGCACACACACCCCCCAAAGGCGTTCGGAGCTGGTGCGCGCGAGAGGACTTGAACCTCCAATCCTTTCGGAACCAGATCCTAAGTCTGGCGCGTCTGCCATTCCGCCACGCGCGCAACCGGGAACAAGGTGCGCCCAGCGTCGCCGAATCTCAAGCTTTTGTGGCGTTCCCGCCAACCCGGACAAAAATCACCGGCCGGACCGCAGCCCGCGATTGCACAAGCCCATGGGTTTGTTTAGGTTCGGGTCATGTCATTTTGGCTCCGGTTGGCAGTCGTCGTAGGTGTGCTATGGCTCAGCGGGCTGAGCGGTTGCACACCGTCGGGGCAAAGTCCGGTGAGCGAGGAAAAAGAACCGCATTTTGTCCTGGGCAAAAGCCGCGTCAACGCCATGGATTTCCGGGGGGCGATTGAAGCCTTCGAGCAATGCCTGGAGGCGAACCCTCATTCGGCGGCGGCGCATTTTGAACTCGGCTGGCTGTACGACGAAAAAGAGTCCGACCCCGCCGCGGCGATTTATCATTACCAGGAGTATGTGAAATTGAATCCGAGCGCCGACAATGCGGAGGTCATCAAGCAACGGATCTACCGCTGCAAGCAGCAACTGGCGGCGGACGTGTTGCCGCTGCCGAGCACGCCCGCGGCCCAACAGCAGCTGGAAAAACTGTCCGATCAAAACCGGCAGTTGCAGGATGAAGTCGGCAAGTGGCGCGCCTATTACGCCAGCCAGCTGGCGGCGGCCAAAACCAATTCAACGACGATTACGCCGCCCGGCGGCGGGCCACCGCCGGACGCCAACCCGATCTCCGACCAGCCGGCGGCGGCCAGCACCGCCGCCCTGCCCCGGTCGAACCCGGGTCGGCCGGCAAGCTCCGGGTCAACCGCCGCCGCGCCGCGCACCCACAAGATCGCCCCGGGGGAAACGGCGGTCGGCCTTACGCGCAAATTCGGGATCAAGTTGAGTTCTTTGCAGGCGGCAAATCCCGGTGTGAATCTCAGCCGGATCCGGGTTGGCCAGGTCCTGAATCTTCCCCCGCCTTGATCCGCCTGCATGATTGCCCGCATCCTATTTTTTGCAATCGCCATGTTCTGGGTGGCGATGAACGTGTTGCTTTGGCAGGCGGAGTATGGTGCCCGAGGCAGCGGCATCGTCGTGCCGGCGGACCTGGTGTGGCGGAAAATTCTGACCGCGCCGGATGCCTCGTCATTGACGGTCTATTCGGGCAAGGCAAAAACCGGCTTTTGCGAATTCTCCACCAGCGTCGAACAGGCGATGTCCGTGCTCGAGGAAGACCGGCCGCCGCCGGAGGGTCTCGTCAAGCAGGCCGGTTACCAGATCCGGTTTGACGGCAACGTAAGCCTCGGCGAATTCACCAACCGGCTTACCTTCAACGGACACGTCCAATTTTCGCCCGGCCGCGCCTGGCGGGAATTGAATTTGAAATTGACCGCGCATGCCGATGCGGTGGAAATTCATTCCGTCGCCACCAACCAGACCGTTCATTTAAAAATCACCAGCGATGGCACGGTCATCGAACGCGAATTCACGTTTGCCGATCTGCAAAATCCCAACACCCTGTTGCGCTCGTTTGCCAGTGATTCCGGCGGCGGCTTGTTGGGGGGACTGGATTTATTCCCCCTGCCGCAAACCCCGGCGGGGCTGGCCGGAAATCTCCATTGGGAGGCTCGCCACGACCGGCTGATGGTGGGCCGCGAACCGGTGTCGGCCTATCGTTTGGAAACGCATCTCATGGACCATCCGCTGGTCATTTATGTCAGCACGCTGGGTGAAATTTTGCGGGTGGAATTGCCCGGGGGCACCGTCGCCGTGCTCGACCAGCTCGGCGGCTCTTGAAACGAACGCCATGATCGAATTCGTCAATCTCGTCAAAAAATTTGGCAGCCTCGTGGCGGTCAACAACCTCACCCTCACCGTGCCGCGCGGCGAATTCTTTACGATGCTGGGACCGAACGCCGCCGGGAAAACCACCACGCTTAAAATGCTCACCGGCCTGATCAAACCCACCTCCGGTTGTGTGCGGGTGTGTGGTTTTGATGTGCAAGGGCAACCGCTCGAAGCGCGGCGGCGCATGGCATATGTCCCTGATTTTCCCTTTCTCTACGACAAGCTGACCGCCTGGGAATTCTTCCGTTTCACCGGCCAGTTGTTCCAGATGGACGACAATGACGTCGAGGCAAACGGGCAGGCATTGGTCGCGCGCTTCCATCTGCATGATTTCGCGAACCGCCCGCTGGAAGGCCTTTCGCACGGCACGCGCCAGCGGGTGGCCATCGTGTCCGCGCTGCTGCACGACCCGGAGGTGTTTGTGATTGATGAACCCATGGTCGGTCTCGACCCGCAACATTCACGGATCGTCAAAGACGTCCTGAAAGAACGGTCGCTCAAGGGCATGACCGTGCTGTTGTCCACGCACGAACTGAGTGTGGCCGAGGAAATGGCCGACCGTATCGGCATCATTCGAGGTGGACAATTGATTGCCGTGGGCACCCGCGACGAACTCCGCCAGCAAAGCGGGGCTGCCGGTCCGCTGGAAGACATATTCCTGAAACTGACTTCCGCTGAACATTAAGCGGAGTGGGACAGCATCTGTGCCATCAATGCCCAATTTACCGTTGACGAATTCCTGGATTGCGACAAATTGTCACTCTGACATAACAGCAAGTCCATCGGATTAACAAACGATTTGTTTAATGCCTGCGCCCAAATCCAGTTTCCTCGACAAAGTGCTTGGCCGTATCGGTCGGTTGGATGCGGAAGGGTTGCAAACCGTTGTGCAACGGCTTGCGCGGGAACGCAGCTTTCTCGAAACCCTGTTTAATACCATCGAAGATGGCGTGCTGGTGGTGGATGAACAAGGACGCGTCATCTATTTCAACCAGGCGGTTACCCGGCTCATCGGCCTGCAGCCGGATGTGGAAGGCCAACCCATCTCCGATCTTTTGCCGGAGGTGGACTGGAAAAAAATCGCGCGCAGCGACGCCGCCGGCGGAGCGCGCATCACCCGCCTTGAATTTGAAGTGGATTATCCCCGGCCACGCTTTCTCCGACTGTACGCCGCGCCCCTCGATGGAGAAGCATCCGGCAGTTCCGGGGTGGCTCTCATCCTGCATGACGCGACCGAGGCGCGGCAAAAAACCTTCGAGGCCATTGCCAGCGAGCGGGTTCAGGCGCTCACCCTGCTCGCCGCCAGTGTGGCCCATGAAATCGGCAACCCGCTGAATGCGCTGCACATCCATCTGCAGCTCATGGAGCGCGAGCTGAACAAACTCAAAATGAACGCCACACATCCCCGACCGGGGCCGCGACCGCGTTCGCCGGCTGTGTCCGCCGGGGCCGACGGGGTGGAAATTTCCCGCAAACTGGAGCAATACCTGGGCGTGGCCAAGGGCGAAATCAACCGGCTGGATTACATCATCACCCAGTTTTTACAGGCAATTCGGCCCGCGCAGCTGCAATTGAAAATAGCTTCGCTCAACGCCGTGGTGGAAAAGACCCTCGAACTGCTGCGGCCCGAACTCGACAATCGCGGCCTGACGGTGAAAACCCGGCTGGCCCGCCAGTTGACCGCCACGCCGATTGATGCCACGCAAATGCAGCAGGTGCTGGTCAACCTGGTCAAAAACGCCATCCACGCGATGACCAAGGGCGGCACCCTTACCCTGCAAACGGGGGAAGGCGCCGATGGCGTGTGGATGAGCGTAGCGGACACCGGCGGCGGCATTCCCCAGGAACAAATCAACCGCATTTTTGAGCCATTTTTTACGACCAAGAAAACCGGCACCGGCCTCGGCCTGATGATCGTGCAACGTATTGTGCGCGCCCACGGCGGCCGGATCGAACTCGAAAGCCACGTCGGCCAGGGAACCACCTTCCGCATCCGGCTGCCCCTGCACGAGCGCCGGCCGCGTTTGCTGGAGGAAAAGAACGCCGAAGCCCACCGCTAAAAAACAATGACCGAAAAACCGACATTGTTGATCGTGGACGACGAGAAGCCGACGCGCGACGGGCTGCGCGCCGCCCTGGAAGATCGCTACGACGTTTATGTGGCGGAAGACGCCGGAGCGGCGATGGAGCTGCTTGAACGCGAAAACTTTGATGTGTTGCTCACGGATTTTCGCCTGCCCAACGAGGACGGCATGAAGCTCATCGCGCGCGCCAAGTCGCTGGCCCGGCCGCCCATTTGCATTTTGATGACGGCTTACGGCTCGGAAGAACTGGCGGTGGACGCGATGAAGCGCGGCGCCGACGATTACATTGCCAAGGGCCGGCTGCAAATTGACGAACTGGAGATGCGGATTGCCCGCGCGCTGCGGCGGCAAAACCTGGAAGTGGAAAACGTCTCGTTGCGGCAGCAGCTCGATGCCCGGTTCGGCCTGGAAAACATCGTCGGGGAATCGCCCGCCATGCGGGAGATATTTGAGATGGTGCAACAGGTGGCGCCCACCCGGGCGACCGTTCTGCTGGGCGGCGAAAGCGGCACCGGCAAGGAACTGGTGGCCAAAGCGATCCATCAACTCAGTCCGCGGGCCCAACAGCCGTTTGTGACCGTGCATTGCGCCGCACTCGCGGCGACGCTGCTGGAAAGTGAATTGTTCGGCCACGAAAAGGGCGCGTTCACCGGCGCCCACGAACGGCGCATCGGGCGTTTCGAGCAGGCGCAGGGAGGCACCCTGTTCCTCGACGAAATCGGCGAGATCGACGCGACCCTCCAGGTGAAATTGCTCCGCTTCCTGGGCGAGCGCACCTTTGAGCGGGTGGGGTCGAACAAAACCCTGACCGCCGATGTCCGGTTGATCACGGCCACCAACAAAAACCTGGAGGAGCAGGTCCGAGCCGGCAAATTCCGCGAAGATTTGTTCTTCCGGTTGCGCGTGGTGGAAATCCAACTGCCCCCGTTGCGGGAGCGGACGGGCGACATCCCGCTGCTGGCCCAGAAATTTTTGCGCGAATTCGCCTCGGAGAACGGCAAACCGGTGGACGGTTTCACGGCCGATGCGCTCGAATGGCTGATGCAATATTACTGGCCGGGCAACGTGCGCGAACTGCGCACGGCCATCGAACACGCGGTGGTGCTGTGTCGCGGGGAAAAAATCTCGGCGCGCGACCTGCCGGCGCCGGTGCGGGCCGGCGGGCCGGCCAGCAGCCTGGCCCCATCGCTGGCGCGGAATGATTTGACCGTCAAGGAAGCGGAGAAACAATTGATCATTCGCGCCTTGAAAGAAACCGACGGGAACCGCACTCTGGCCGCCAATAAAATCGGCATGAGCCGGCGAACGTTTCATCGCAAATTGCATCTATATCATCTGGAAGGATTTTGATTTATGCCACTCACGGAACTGATTCAGAAATCGATCCACTACCTGGAAGTTGGCGCGGCGGCGCGCTATTTGCGGTTCTTCCTGCTGGCCCTGGTCATTGTCGGCCTGATGTTTGTTTACAATTTGCGCGCGTATCGGAATCTTGCCACGCCGGAAGCCATGGATTCAGCTCAGCTGGCGCGCAACCTCGCCACCGGCAAGGGCTATACCACGCTGTTTATCCGGCCATTCAGCGTCTATCTGGTGCAAACCAACAATTATTTGAAATATGCGAACGTGCCCGGCAATACCAACCTGGATCTTGCCCAAATCAAAACCCGGCCGCATCCGGACCTGGCCAACCCGCCGGTATATCCGCTGGCGCTGGCCAGCCTGATGAAAGTGCTGCCGTTTCGTTACCCGGTTGAACTCAAGAAACCGTTTTGGACCGAGAGCAGCCATTTCTCGCGTTATCAGCCCGATTTCCTGATCGCACTATTCAATCAGGCCCTCTTGCTGGTGGTGGTCGCACTGACCTTCTTCATCGCCCGAAAATTGTTTGACCCGGGTGTCGCCTGGCTGTCGGCGCTCTTGACCATCGGCTGCGAGTTGCTTTGGCGATTCAGCATTTCGGGATTGTCCACGCTGCTGCTGCTGGTGATTTTTCTGGGGTTGACGTGGTGCGTCTTGCGGATTGAGGAACTGGCGCGAGAATCGCTGATGCACCAGCGCCGGTTGCTGGGACTGGCGCTGGCGGCGGGCATGTTGACCGGCGTGGGCGCATTGACGCGTTATGCCTTCGGCTGGGCGATCATTCCACTCGGGTTGTTCTTGTTTCTGTTCAGCGGGCAGCGGCGGATGCTGCACGTCCTGGCGGCCCTGGGCGTGTTTCTGGTGGTGTTGACACCGTGGGTAGTCCGCAATTACGCGGTCAGTGGCACGCCGTTTGGCACGGCGGGTTTTGCCATCGTTGAAGGAACGAGGTTATTTCCGCAATTCCAACTGGAACGGTCGGTGCATCCTGATTTCACGCACGTGCTGAATTTCAGACTGTATGTGTCGAAATTAGCCGGAAATGTGCGTGACATTCTCACCAACGACCTGCCAAAGCTGGGCGGCAGTTGGGCAAGTATTTTGTTCCTGGCCGGCTTGCTGCTGGGTTTTCGCGGGGCGGCAACGCGACGCATGCGCTACTTTTTGCTCATGTGCCTGGGCACCTTTATGGTCGTCCAGGCGCTGGGGCGGACCGCGCTTTCGGACGAATCACCGGAGTTGAATTCCGAAAACCTGATCGTGCTGCTCGCTCCGCTGGTGTTCATTTATGGCGTAAGTTTTTTCTTCACCTTCCTGGAGCAGATGAAACTGGCGGTGCCGCAGCTGCGCTATGTGGTCATTGCCATATTCGTGGCGCTGTCATGTTTGCCGATGATTTTGATTTCCACACTCCTGTCGCCCAAGGTGGGCTCGCTCGTCTACCCGCCGTATTATCCGCCCGACATCCAAAAAACTGCGGACTGGATGAACGAAAATGAATTGATGATGAGCGACGTGCCGTGGGCGGTCGCGTGGTATGGCAACCGCCAATGCATCTGGCTGACGCTCAATTCCCAGGACGATTTTTTCGCCGTCAACGATGGCTGGAAAACGGTGCAAGCGCTTTACCTGACGCCTGAGACGATGGATGGCAAAATGCTTTCCGACTGTGTTCGCAGCGGTGAGGACAGTTGGGGAAATTTTGCGTTACAAGCAGTGTCGCAAAATCAGATTCCCCCCAATCTACATTTCACACTGCATAACTCTCCGTCCGGTTCCGCAACCATCGCGTCCGGATTATTTCTCACGGACCTGCCGCGGTGGAATAGAATCCAGTAAATCACATCGCCGCGCGCCGCAACCGGTCGGCGATGCCCATCCACTCCGGCGATTCCGGCGGCGTTTCGACGACAATCAACTTCGCACCCAGCGCATCGCAGCGATGCAACTCCGCGTAAATGGCCCGCGCAAATGCCTCCGCATCATGCGGAATCACGCTCACCCGGGCAAAAGGTTTCGTCGAGGGAATGTGCGTGTGTGCGATGATGTGACAATCCGAAGGTTGCGAGCGCCAGGTCGAGAGTTGAGTGTTCAAATCGGCGTCGTCGCGCCAGCCCAGAACCAACAATTTCGCCTGGGGCGAATAATGTTTTTTCAGCAAACCCGGACTCTTCAGCTGCGACGGATGCTGGCCGGCGGTTGCCGGCCGGGTATTTTCCACCACCGCCGCGAGCGATTCGGCATGTATCATTCCCGGACGCAAAATCTGCGGCGGCGACACCGTCAAGTCGAGCACGGTGGATTCGATGCCGACCTGTGATTGGCCGCCGTCCACGATCAAGGAAATCTTGTCGCCGAGCTGCTGGCGCACATGTTCGGCGTTCGTGGGTGAAACCTGGCCGGACAAATTCGCGCTCGGGGCGGCGAGCGGGAAATCGCACTCGCGGATCACGGCTTGAATAAAGGGATGACTGGGCCAGCGAACCCCAACCGTGGCGCCGCCGGCGGTTACCGGGTCGGGAATTTTTCGCGCGCGCGGCAACACCAGCGTCAACGGTCCCGGCCAAAAAGACCGGGCGAGCCGGTCTGCCCCGGGCGGCCAGTCCCTCACGCAACCCTTCGCCATTTCGGTGTTGGCGACGTGAACGATAATCGGATTGTCCGCCGGCCGGCCCTTGATCTGGAAAATTTTTGCCACCGCCGTTTCATCGAGCGCATTGGCGGCCAGACCATAAACCGTTTCCGTCGGCAGCGCGACGACCTCGCCGGCAACAAGCAGTTGCGCCGTGCGTTTCACGGCGGCGGCAAACAACGCAGGCGTGTGCGTGGGCAGGATTTCGGCGATCACACGCTATTCATAGCGCAACGCATCGATAGGGTCGAGTTGCGAAGCTTTGCGGGCGGGATAAAAACCGAAAAATATCCCCACCGCCGCGCTGAAGACAAAGGCGAGGAGGATCGATTCCACGGAAACGAGCGTGGGCCAGTGCTTGATCAGTGTCAGCAGCTTCGCCCCGCCAACGCCCAGCGCAATGCCGAGGACGCCACCGGTGGAACTGAGGGTCACCGCTTCAATGAGAAACTGCAGCAGGATGTCATGCCCGCGAGCGCCCACGGCCATGCGGATGCCAATCTCCCGGGTCCGTTCGGTGACGCTGACCAGCATGATGTTCATGATGCCGATGCCGCCGACTATCAGCGAGATGGTGGCGACCCCGGCCAGCAGCGCGGTCATGGTATCGGCGGCGGCATTCTGGGCCTCAAAAAATTCCTGCGGATTGCGGATGATAAAATCGTCGTCCGCCCCCGGCTGGATGCGATGTCGTTGCCGCAACAGCTGGGTGATGGCGTCAATGGCCCCAGCGACATTATCGGCGTCATCCGCCGATACATTGATGGTCCGGAGCATGGTGACACCGGCGAACCGTTTCATGCCGGTGGTGTACGGCACGATGACCGTATCGTCCTGGTCCTGTCCAAACATGGAGACGCCCTTGGGATGAAGCACGCCGAGGACCTTGACCGGAACGTTCTTGATCCGAATGGTCTGGTCCACCGGATTCCCCTCCGGAAACAGGTTATCCGCCGTGGTTTTGCCCAGTATGCAAACCTTGGCCGCGGACCGCACGTCGGAGTCGGAAAACATGGTGCCTTCCATCACGTCCCACTGACGGATTTTCAGGTAATCCACGGACTCGCCCATGATGGTGGAGCTCCAGTTGTTCTCACCCGCCATGAGCTGTCCGTTGCTGCGGACTTCCGGGCTGACAGCCACCACGTTCGGCACCTCGCTTTGGATCGCCAGCGCATCTTCCACCGTCAGTGTGCCCGCACCGCCAAAACCCGAGCGGACACCGCTGCGGTTGACACTGCCGGAAAACACCACAATCACATTTTGTCCCAGCGCGGCAATCCGGGCCGCGATTTGCACTTTGGCCGCCCGGCCAAGCGCCACCATCGCAATGACCGCCCCCACGCCGATGATGATGCCCAGCATCGTCAGCACGGTTCGCATCTTGTTCCGGCGCAAGGCGCGGAAAGCGATCTTGATGACAGCGAGATAACGCATATTCAGTCGGCCAGCTGTACGGCTTTTTGTTCCTCGCGCAGGCGGGCCACTTCCTTTTCTGCGTTTGACCGGTTGGCCACGGGTGTATCGCCCACCACTTTGCCGTCGCGCATGACGATCATGCGTTTGGTGTATTGCGCCACGTCCAGTTCGTGCGTGACCATGACGATGGTGATGCCCTGGTCATTCAATTTTTGAAACACCCCCATGATTTCAATGCTCGTACGGCTGTCGAGATTGCCGGTCGGCTCGTCGGCCAGCAGCAATGCCGGCTGGTTCGCCAGCGCCCGGGCGATGGCCACGCGCTGCTGCTGGCCACCGGAAAGCTGATTGGGTTTGTGGTCGGCTCGATCACCGAGGCCGACGATTTCGAGTGCCTTCAACGCCCGCTCCCGCTGGGTGGCGCCTTCCAGGCGGTGCCGGGTGTAGAGCATCGGCAGCTCAACATTTTCCAGGGCGGACGTGCGGGAGAGCAAATTGAATCCCTGGAAAACGAACCCGATTTTCTGATTGCGGATGTCCGCCAGTTCATCACGATTGAGCATTGAAACATCAATGCCATCAAGGAAATAGGTTCCTCCGGTCGGCCGGTCAAGACAGCCGATGGTATTCATCATCGTGGACTTGCCCGAACCGCTCGCGCCCATGAGAGCGACAAACTCCCCTTGAAAGATTTCCAGGGATACACCGCGCACGGCCTTCACCTCGACCTCCCCGGTCTGATAGGTCTTGTGAATGTCCGCCAGTTTGATGACAGGCTTCATGTTAACGTCTCTCCGCCTACCGGCCGCCACCGCGGAAACCACCGCCGCCACCACCGCCACCGCCAAACGGGCTCGCTCCGGCCGGCGCTGCGGCGGCTTGTGCCTGGGTGAGCTTGACTGCCGTGACAACCACGTCGCCCTCCTTCAGGCCATCGATAACTTCTGTATTCACACCGTCGCTGATGCCGATTCTAACCCGCGCCGCCTGGGGTGCGGGAGTGGCTGGCCCCGCCGGGGCCAGCAAGTAGATGGAACGGAACGTGGGCTGGTTCGAACGCGAACGCGAACCCGCGCCACCACCACGGAAACCGCCAGCAGTACCACCACCGCCACCGGGCCGCTGCAATGCCCCGCTTTGAAACAATTCCCGGAGTTTGGCGCGAATTTCCGGCGGCACCTCCTCGCCGCGCTCACGCATCTCCTGGACCCGGCGAAACAACTCCTGGGGCGGCTCGTTGCCCGTGAGTGGGACCTCGGCGCCACTGGCAACCTCGGTCTTGTTCGTGTCCGCGCTCTTGGCAACCGGTGCGGCATTGGTTGCAGCGGGTTTTGCGTCCTTGCCCAAACCGATTTTCGCCAGCAGCCGCGCCCCAAATGCCTGATTGGTGGATGGCTCCGGCAATCTGAAACGTAACGCCGCGTTGGGTATTTTCATCACGCCGTCACGCTCGGCGGTGATGATGGAGGCATTCGCCGTCATGCCCGGCCTGAGTTTCAAATCCGCATTGTTGACGTCGATGACGGCATCGTAGGTAACGACGTTCTGCACCGTCGTCGGGGAGTTGCGGATTTGCCTGACCTTGCCGTTGAACTTACGGTCCGGGAAAGCGTCCACGGTAAAAGTGACATTCTGCCCTTCCTCCACGTTGCCGATGTCCGCCTCGGAGACATTGGCGTCAATCTGCATCTGGGAGAGATCATTGGCGATGATAAACAGGGTTGGCGCCGACAGGCTGGCGGCCACGGTCTGACCGACGTCCACGTTGCGCGAGATAACGGTACCATCGACTGGCGAGTAGATGGTACAGCGCGACAAGTTGACCCGGGCATTGTCCAGGGAAGCCTGCTTGATCTGGACCATCGCCTGGGCCTGGTGCAGATTGGCCACGGCGGTATCGTGATCAGATTCGGCGATCAAATTGTTGGTGTACAATTCCGAGGCCCGTTTCGCCTCGATGGCGGTCAATTCAAGATTGGCCCTCGAATTGGCGAGGTCTCCCTCCGCCTGGGCCACGGAAGCCTGATAAGTGGCCGGGTCAAGTTGGGCCACCACTTGGTTCGCTTTGACCGCCGAATTCCAATCTGCATACAGCGACTGGATGATCCCTGAAATCTGACTGCCGACCGTGACGTTGGTGACCGGGTTCAACGTGCCGGTGGCGGTGACGATTTGAACGAGATCGCCCCGGGCGACCAAAACCGTTTGATATTGTGGCACGCCGGACCGGTCGCCGCCAAAATACCAAACGCCGGCCAGAACCACGGTGACGACCGCCAAAACAATGATTGACCATTTAATCCAACTTCGGCCCGGTTTATCTGCCATAAAATGAATTCATTTGCTGCTCCTACTTGAGACAGCGCCAGCACGTGACAAGTTACGTAATTTTGCCCAACTGTCCACGCTTTCGTCAAATCCGGCGGCCCACCCCGAAACTTTCCGCTTTGAGCCGGCCGCGCCGGTTCCTAGAATCATCCGGTGCTTGAAAAGCTCACCCAGCAACTCACCGCCGCGCAACCGCTCGTGGAGGAACAGATCCGCCAGGCGGTGGAATTCCTCGCCGGGGAAAAGGTTGCCGCCGCCGCCAAGGCCGATTTCCTGATTGCGCTGGCGCAAAAAGGCGAAACGCCCGGTGAGATCGCCGGGTTCGCCCGCGCCTTGCGCGACCGGTCCATTCCACCGCCGCTCGATCCCGCCTGGCGGAACTCGCGGGAAATTCTCGACGTCGTCGGCACCGGCGGTGACCGGTTGGGCACGTTCAACATCTCGACGGCCACGGCCCTCCTCTGTGCTGCCGCCGGGGTGACGGTCGCCAAGCATGGCAACCGGGCGGTAACGTCGCAGGCCGGCAGCGCGGATGTCCTGGAGGCGCTCGGCGTGCGGATTGACCTCACGCCGGCGGAGGCCTCGCGTTCTTTGCGCGAACATAATTTCGCGTTTTTTTTCGCACCCAATTATCATCCCGCGTTCAAACACATCGCCCCGGCCCGGAAACTTTGTGCGGAACGCGGCCGGCGGACGATCTTCAATTTCCTCGGCCCGCTGCTGAATCCGGCGCGGCCTTCCGCGATGCTCGTCGGCGTACCCCAACCGGCCTTGTGCGAACCGCTTGCCCACGTGCTGCAATCGCTGGGAGTGCGGCGCGCGATGGTTGTTTGCGGTTCGGTGCCGCCGGCCGGATTTCTTGATGAACTTTCGACGCTGGGAGAAAACACGATCGCTGAATTTTACCAGTCGCGCGGTTTTGCCACGTCCCTTTTATCACCGGAACAATTCCCTTTGATCCCGGCCAAGCTGGCGGATTTGCTGGGCAGCGACCGCCAGGCCAATGCGGAAATTGTGCGGCACATTTTGCACGGCAAGGAACGGGGCCCGAAGCGCGAGGCGGTTTTGCTCAATGCCTCCGCCGCATTATTCGTTGCCGGCCGGGTGAAATCACTGGGGGAAGGGTGGGAACTGGCGGCAGCGGTGATCGATTCCGGCCAGGCGGCCGCAAAACTCGCGGCCCTGACGCGTTGATTTCAATCCGGGGATTCCGTCCCGGCGGCTTCAGTGGCTTCCGGGGCGCCCGAATCCTGCACCGAGGCATAGTGCAAGCCGAGGTTGTGTTGCGCGGTTTTGTCACCCTGTCGCGCAGCACGGATGAACCATTTCACCGCGGTCTGCTGGTTGGCCTCCACCCCGCGGCCGGTCTGGTAGCAAAGGCCCAGGTTGCACTGGGCGGGCGCGCATTCCTGTTCCGCGGCTTCACGATACCATTTCACCGCCAACTCGAAATTTTGCGGCACGACCTGGCCCGTCTCGTAAAAGACCCCCAGGTTGAACTGGGCGGCCGGGTAACCACGCTCCGCGGACTCGCGATACCATTTCACCGCGTCGACATAATTTTGCGGCACACCCTGGCCCGTCTCGTAAAGCATGCCCAGGTTGAATTGGGCCGCCGGATCACCTTGTTCCGCAGCTTCGCGCAGCCATTTGGCCGCTTCAACAAACTCCTGCGGCACCCCCGCACCGTTTAAATAGCATACCCCGAGATAACATTGGGCGACCGGGTCGCCCTGTTCCGCCGAACGCCGGAACCATTTCACCGCCTCCTGATAATCCTGCGCCACCCCCTGGCCGTTCTGGAAACAGACCCCGAGATAGCATTGCGCCTGCGCATCCCCCTCTTCGGCGGCCTGGCGCATTGCCTCAAACGTTTCCCATGAACGGCGGTTGGACATGATATATAAATCAAAAAACCGACGGCCTTTTGTGCCGGACTTATAATAGTTTGGGCTGGCGCAAATTCAAGCCGTGAATTCACCGGTTGGTTTTCGCTTTCACTGAACAAAATGGCTTGCTACAAGACCTTTATGGCAACCCCATTGAAAATCGGCTTTCTCGGCGCGGGTAAGATGGCCACGGCTCTGGCCAAAGGTTTCATCCGGGCCGAACTCGTTATTCCCAAAGAAATCATCGCCAGCGACCCGCACGACGCGGCGCGCAAATGCTTTGCCGACGAAATCGGCGCGAAAACCGTGGCGGCCAATGCCGACGTGGCGAAATTTGCCCTGGTCCTGATTCTGGCAACGAAGCCCGACCAGGCCGCAGCTGCGCTCGCGGAAATTCGCGGCAAGTTCACCGGCAGCCATCTGCTGATTTCCATCGCCGCCGGCGTGACGCTCGCGAAACTTGAAGCTGCACTGCCCTCCGGGGCGCGCGTCATCCGGGTAATGCCCAACACCCCGGCGCTCGTCGGCGCCGGCGCCTCCGCCTTCGCCCTGGGCAAATCGGCCACCGCCGCTGATGGGGGACTGACAAAAAAACTTCTTTCTGCCGTCGGCATCGCCTTGCCGGTGAAGGAAGCGCTGCTCGACGCCGTGACCGGATTGAGCGGCAGCGGCCCGGCGTACGTTTATCAATTCATCGAGGCGCTGGGCGACGGCGGCGTGGCGGCAGGTCTGCCGCGCGACGTGGCGTCAAAACTCGCCGCGCATACGGTCCTGGGCGCGGCCAAAATGGTCCTGGAAACTGGCCAGCATCCCGGCGCACTCAAGGACCAGGTCACCAGCCCCGGCGGCACAACCATCGAAGGCCTGCACGAACTGGAAAAGGGCCGGTTACGCGCTGTCGTGATGAGCGCCGTCCGCGCCGCGACGGAAAAGTCAAAAAAACTAGGACAATAATGCCGGCTCCGCGAAATGGACAGGTCGCACAGGCACCCGCTGACGGTTAGACCGCCAAACACACCCTGATTATATGGCCAAAGAAAAGGACAAAAATTACGTGTCGGTCTGGTTTTGGATGTTTGCGATGTTTGTCGTGGCTTTGCCGTGCATCGGTTTCTTCATGGTCATCATTTGGGCACTTGTGGGCGACAACGAGTCCCGAAAGAACTACTTTCGAGCGCTGATTGCATGGTGTCTGATTTTTGCAGTGCTCGGGGCCGGCATCATGGCGTTTGGATTTTTGCCGGAGATTCAAAAGCAGATACAGAACTGGCTACATCAGGTGAAATGAACCGTTGGTCCAATGCGAGAATAGGCTGCCAACCGAACCGGCTTCAGCGTTTGGCGATCACTTCCCGCACGTCCACGGCTTCCATGCCAGCGGCGCGGATGGCGGTCATGCCCAGTTCGGTGTCTTCATAGGCGCGGCAAAATTTCGGTTCCACGCCGATCCGCCGGGCAGCTTCGATAAAAATATCCGGTGCAGGTTTCTGCTTTTTCACCATCTCGCTCGTCACGATGGCATCGAACAGATGCCGGATGTTCAGGCGTTCGAGCACCAGGCCGATGATTTTTTCCGTGCCGCCGGACGCAACGGCCATGGGGATTTTGCCGTGGTTCGCTTTGGCGATCTCCACGACGGCATGGATGGGCTCAATATGGGAAAGCGTGGCCAGGTAGGCTTCCTCCTTCTCATGCGCAATGGCGATGTGGTCGAGCGAGCGGCCCTGCTCCTCGGCCAGGATCTTCATGATTTCGCGCGCCGGAACCCCGCCGAGCGAGTAAAAACGGTCTTCGGGAAAATGCAGCCGGTATCGTTGCGTGATCATGCGCCAGGCACTCCAGTGCAATGGCATCGTGTCGGCCAGCGTGCCGTCACAGTCGAAAATCAGTCCTTTTGGATTCATAAATCGTTGAATGGTTAAATCGTTGAATCGTCAAAACCGGTGTAACGATTCAACCGTTTAACGCTTTTAACCTTTCTTCCATATCGTGGGTCATCAGCGGGTCGAGCAGCGGGTCGAGGTTGCCTTCAATGACGCTCGTCAGGTTGTAAAGCGTGACCTCGATGCGGTGGTCCGTGACGCGGTTCTGCGGGAAATTGTAAGTGCGGATTTTTTCGCTGCGCTCGCCGGTACCGACCTGGTCTTTGCGATGCGCGGCGTATCTGGCGTTTTCCTCGGCCACCTTGCGATCGAGCAAGCGCGAGCGCAGCACCGTAAGCGCCTGGGCCTTGTTCTTTTGCTGCGACCGCTGGTCGGCACACCGGACAATCAAACCGCTCGGCTTGTGAATGATTTGCACGGCGGAATCCGTGGTGTTCACCCCCTGCCCGCCCTTGCCAGACGCGCGGCAGACGTTGATTTCGATTTCTTCGGGCTTGATTTCGATGTCCACCTCCTCGGCCTCGGGCAGCACGGCTACGGTGGCGGTGCTGGTGTGGATGCGGCCCTGCGCCTCGGTCGCGGGCACACGTTGGACCCGATGCACGCCACTCTCGTATTTGAGCCGCTTGAAGACATCCGCGCCGGAAATCTGAAAGATGATTTCCTTGAAGCCACCGAGGTCGGACGGGTTGGAATCCATGGTTTCCACCTTCCAGCCGCGCGCTTCGGCGTAACGGCAATACATCCGGTAAAGATCGGCAGCGAACAGCGCGGATTCCGAACCGCCGGCCCCGGCGCGAATTTCAACGATCGTATTGCGCGAGTCCGTCGGGTCCGGCGGCACCAGCCCGAACTGGATTTGCTGCGCCAGCTTCTTTTCCGCGATTTCCAGCCGGGCAACCTCCTCCCGGGCCATCACCGCCAGTTCGGATTCCGCCGGTTCACTTTTGAGCAAGGCGCGATTTTCATCGAGGTCGGAGGTGGTCTTTAAATAGCGTTCGCCCTGCGCCACGATTTCCTTGAGCCGGGCGTATTCGCGGGACAATTCCTGGGCGCGCTGCGGGTGGTCAAAAGCCTTGGGTTCGCTCAACGCGGCTTCAACCTCGGCAAAGCGTTTGCGGAATTTTTCGATGTGCGGGCGCAGGTCCATTGACGATATTCGATCTACAATTTACGAGCTAATGGGCACCGGCCGCGTTAATCGCAAATCGTAGATCGCAAATTTTCTGAACATGGCGTCTAAAAAAGAAACCGCCTGCTCTCTGCCTCGGCAGAATGCAGGCGGGTAGAGATCAAAAAGCTACTTCTTTTTCTTGCGGGTCGCCGCCGCGGCCTGGGCCGCCTGGGTCTTGGCGGCACGCTGCTGGAACTTGTCCACGCGGCCGGCGGTGTCCACGAATTTCTGCTGGCCGGTGTAAAAGGGATGGCACACGTTGCAAATGCCGACGATGATCACAGGCTTGGTGGAACGCGTCTTGATCACGTTGCCGCAGGCGCAACGGATTTCCGCATCCACATATTTCGGATGAATGTCCGTCTTCATAAAAAGGGGCGAAACACTAACACGAATGCGGCGAATGACAAGAGGGAATTTGCAATCAATTCGCGGGCAAACAATTGCGCGCGTGTTTTCGCTCGCCAATCAAAGGGTTCGCGAATGATTTTGGCTTTGCGCGGACACCGGGGAACGACTAGCTTGGCTGCGGATTGTCCGATGGTGTAATGGTAACACAGCGCCCTTTGGAGGCGTTATTCATGGTTCGAATCCATGTCGGACAGCCAAATGATCACCCTCAGCTACTCATCCAATTCCGTTTCACAAGCACTGCAGTCATCAGGATCCGCAGAAGAATCATCTCCGGCTTGGGCTCCGCCGCAACGCTTCAGCCAAACCATGAGGATGCTGATGTCGGCAGGCGAAACACCGGAAATTCGGGCCGCTTGACCAATGGTTGCCGGACGAATCTCGGTAAGTTTTTGTCGCGCTTCAGGCCCGAGGCTGGGGACGGTTGAAAAATCGAATACATCGGGAATCATTTTGTCTTCCATATTCCTGAATTTTTCCACTTCAACCTCCTGACGTTGGATGTAACCGGCATACTTAACCGCGATCTCCACCTGCTGAATCACTTCATCAGACAAGGCCTCATTCTGATTTGGCAAATCTTTGTAATTAACCTCGGGCCTGGACAGAATTTTTGCCAGCGAATCAGAGATATAATATGTTGATTGTAAACGATTTATCTCATTTACATAGGCTGTTTCTTTAGCTAGAAATTTTTGATAGTTCCGATTCGACAACAGGCCAATTTCGTGGCCGATTTTTGAAAGTCGCAAGTCCGCATTATCCTGCCGGAGCAAAAGACGGTATTCGGCCCGGGATGTAAACATTCGATAAGGTTCCACCGTCCCCTTCGTGATTAAATCGTCAATCAAAACTCCTATGTACGCCTGGTCACGACGTAGGACGATTGAGTCCAGTCCCATCACTCGCCGAGCCGCGTTTATCCCGGCTATCAGTCCTTGCGCACCAGCTTCTTCATATCCTGATGTGCCATTGATTTGTCCTGCCAGAAACAGATTCCTGCATACCTTGGTTTCCAAAGATGGGTGAAGCTGGGTGGGAAATGCGAAATCGTATTCTACCGCGTAAGCCGGGCGCATGATCTCCGCATTCTCGCATCCGATGATGGTTCGAACCAAGTCCACCTGCACATCGAACGGCAAGCTGGTGGAGAAGCCATTGACGTAAAACTCGTCGGTTTCAATGCCCTCCGGCTCGAGAAATATCTGATGTCTGGCTTTCTCGGGAAATTTGACAATTTTATCTTCAATCGAAGGACAGTATCGCGGCCCGACGCCCTTGATAACACCCGAATACATGGGCGATTTATGGAGATTCCGGCGAATAATCTCGGCGGTCTTATCAGTCGTAAATGTTATAAAACAAGGAAGTTGGCAATTAATTCTATCCAAAATTGAACCCGGTGGATACTTGCCATTCGATAACCCGCTAGCTACCGGCTTTACCCTGGAATGTTCCACATGGAACAAATCGTCCTTCCAAAAGGTAAAGTAGGGGACCGGCTCATCGCCAGGCTGAATTTCAGTCTTTGAGAAATTGATCGATCGTCGCAAAAGTCGGGGTGGAGTTCCGGTCTTTAGTCGTCCAAGCTCCAACCCAAGTTCTTTGAGCGATGCCGAAAGATTCATCGCCGCCGCGTCACCAGCTCGACCTCCCGACTGCTGATTGGAGCCAACGTGCATCAGCCCGCGCAAAAACGTCCCTGTCGTTATAACGATTGTTTTTCCGAGATATTGAACTTCTAGCGTGGTCTCCACTCCAAAGGCCGCTCCGTCCTTGAACAAAACCTTGGATGATTGCCCCTGCTTAACATCCAAATTGGGCTCCGATTCACAAATCCATTTTAGCCGAAATTGGTAAGCCTTCTTATCACACTGGGCGCGCGGCGCCCATACCGCCGGACCCTTTTTGGTATTGAGCATTCTGAATTGCAAGCCAGCCATGTCTGTGGATTTGCCCATCTCTCCACCCAGCGCATCAATTTCCCGGGCGATATGACCTTTCGCTAAACCGCCAATTGCTGGATTACATGACATCTGCCCAATGGTATCTGCATTGATCGTTAAGAGGAGAGTCTGACATCCCATTCGAGCTGCGGCCAGGGCAGCTTCAACACCCCCATGGCCTGCGCCCACCACGATGACGTCGTATTGTTTTGGATAAATGAACATGAAGTGTTAAATTACTTTTTATTTAATCGTTAAATATTTGTAAATGAATCACTTATATAACACTACGCTGATTTGTTATTCTAGGGTCGCAAATTTTTTAGACGTGTTCAATGCTTTTCGTTGCAACGCTGCAAGGCGGTAATAACGCATCCTATCGACTTGCTTGCAGGCTGGACGAACGGTGAGAGCGGTGAGAGCGATTGATCATCGTTCAAGGAGCAAACATGGCAATTCAATCGGGAACTACTGAATGGCTAGTTCAAATCAATCTCCATTATAGCAGAGAATCGCCAATAATAATCTTATGTATCGTTATAGTTTTATGATTTAGTCGTTTAAAAGGTCGCAATTCCAAAGACTGTAACGATAGTTGGTTTTTCGTTTTTATTTTTTCCATTTTGAAACGGCGGGCTTGCCGAGCCTCCGTTGATCCTTGGCCGATAGTTATAAAACCAGTGGCTTTGAAAGAATAACTCTGTCGTATTCTGATAGGACAACGGTTTACGGATAGAAAAGCAACGAAGCAGTTTTGTAAATTGACTCTGAACAACAACTGGGGCTGTGCTGGCTGAAAAGGGATTTCAAGCTCTACACCGTCATTTCACGGGCAGGGTAATGCACATGACTGTACCGCGACCCATTTGCGATTTGATTCGGATACCGCCATGATGAGTCTCGATGATGCGACCAACAATGGCCAGGCCCAGCCCGGTTCCTTTGGCTTTGGTCGTGCCCAAAACCGCCTTGAAGGCACCCTTTTGAACCTCTTTGCTCATGCCGCCGCCGGTATCCTTGAACTCCAGCGTGACATGCGTAGGGTGCAGGCTGGTGCGGGGCAAGCGGGTGGAGCGGGATTTGATGGTAAGAGTTCCGCCATTGGGCATGGCCTCAGCGGCGTTGAGAATTAAATTTAAAAATGCCTGCTCCAGCTGCGGCGCATCACCCATCACCACCGCCAAATCCGGCTGCAATTGACGAATGAGCCGGACATTTTGATTGGCCAGCTTGTGCCGGACCAGCAATCCGAGCTCATCCACCAATTCGTTTAAATTGACCGGCAACAGTTTGGGTTCTGTGGTTCGCGCAAAGGCCAGCACCTGCTCCACGATCGTATTTAAATGGCCGATTTTCGCGTCAATGATTCGTGCGTCCTTGGCCCGGGGATCGCCGTCGGGAAACTTTAAATCCAGCGAGTGATACAACAGCTTCATGACGGTGAGCGGATTGCGGATTTCGTGTGCCACCTCGGCGGCCAGCAGGCCGAGGGCGGAAAGTTTTTCGTTCTGGCGCAATTGTTCCTCGACATCCACCACCCGTTCATAAAGCCGCGCTTTCTCAATCGCAATGGCCGATAATTCAGCCAGGGCGCTCAAAATGCGGACTTCCTCATTGGAAAAATTGTACGCCCGGCCCGTGTATACACTCAACGTTCCAATGGCCTGACCGACGAAAAGCAGCGGCACACTCAACAGAGAAACCAATCCTTCGTGACGGGCGACTTCGACGTTTTGATAGCGGCTCGACGCCTGGACATTGGCTACCTGCATCGGTTTTTTGCGACGCACCACGACCCCCAGCAGGCTGTCGCCGACCGCCAATCGGGGCTTGTTGATGTAGGCCTTGCCCGCCCCATAACTGGCGCGTAAATCAAGCCATTCACGGCTTTCATCCAGCATCATCAGCGAACACATCCGCGCCCGCATCAGGGCGCAGGCTTCGCGGGTGATGACCTGCAACGCTTCGTCCAGGTTCAACGTGGAATTGATGGTGCGGCTCACGCTGGCGAGCGATTCGAACAGATGCACTTTCAGCCGCAATTGCTCGTAAAGCCATGTGTTTTGAATCACTTTGGCCGCTTGAATCGCCAGTTCCTGAAGCAATTCCTGGTCTTCCGCGGCAAAGGCATCCGCCCGGTCCGAATCCACGTTGAGCACGCCGCGGGTCTCGCCGTTGACTTCAAGCGGCACCGCCAGTTCCGACCGGACGCCGCGACGAGCCATCACATAGCGCGGGTCCTGGGTCACGTCGCCGCTGCGTGCGGGCTGACCGGTCCGCGCCACCCAGCCGGTGATCCCTTCACCTACGCGCAATTTCATCCGGGTCGCCGACGAGGGCAGGTTTTGGGCGGCGTGGATTTCCAGGAAGCCCGACGTAGGATTGATCAGGACCACTGATCCGCTGGAGGCGCGCATCAGCCGGACCGCTTCACTGACAATCAATTGCAGTGCCTCCTGGGGCTCCAGCGTGGAGTGGATAACCTTGCTCACTTGATAGAGCAATTGCAGCCGCTCGTAACGCGACATCAGTTTGAAATGCTTATCGCCCGCCATAGCAACTCAAATTCACCTCACGCGCGCCATCAGTATCAGGCCCGTCCCGCCAAAAATCAGATTGGGCAGCCAGGCCGCCAGCCAGGCCGGCAGATGGCCCCCGGCCCCTAACGCCAGACACAATTGTTGGATGACAAAATAAGCGAAGCAAATAAAAATGCTGCCGGCCACGCCGACGAACAGATTCCGGCGCCCCGAAGCCGCGCCAAAGGGAATGGCGATGAACACGACGACCAAACAGGTCCAGGGCGTGGCCAGTCGCCCGTGAAATTTTGTGAACAGCAGACTGGAATCGGTTCGCGATAAATTCGGGTGCAACCGCAAATAACCCAGAATGTCCCGGAGAGGAATATCCGCCCGGCGGGAATTGCGGAAGTTCTGATAACTGCTGATCTTGATTTCGCTCTGAATTTCCGCCGGGGTTTCCGTAAATTCCGGCATCGCCAGCAGGTTGGTTTGCCGCGACGACACGAGTTGCGCATTGGCTTGCGCAATTTCCTTTACGCTGACGTCAAAAAATGTCCACGCGCCGTTGGTGTGAATCGCATGCGCGGCATTCAGCTGATAATTCAACCCATCGCTTGACGTCCAATTCACCTGTGGATTCAGCATTTCGGCTGTTTTCAGATGATATTCGGCGATAAACCACCAGCGATGTTCGCGCGCGTTGGTAAAACCGAAATTGTGGAACACCGTCTGCCGGCGTGCGTCATCCGGCTTTTGCACGTAGCGATTCAAGATTTGTTCCGCCCAATCCGTGCTGCGCGGCACGCACCATTCATTCAGTCCAAACAACAGCAGGCTCGCCATCAGACCCACGATGAAATAAGGCAGGCACAGGCGCCACAAACTCACCCCCGCCGCGCGGATGGCGGTGATTTCGTTGTGGCGGGCGAGCTGGGTGAGCGTGTAAAGCAAGGCGAGCAGGAGGGCCACCTGCAGGATGATGGTCGCCAAAAATTCCGGCGTCATCGCCAGGTAATATTCGACGATATCGAGCAGGTGCAGCCTGCCCTCCTGAAAATCCGCCATCTTTTGGAACGCATCGGCGGAAATCCAAAAAATCAAAAAACCGCCGAGACAAAACGCCAGCGGCGTGAGCAATTCACGGAATAAATATCGGTCCAACAGCCGCATTATGACGGGCAGGGTACGCGGGGCGAGTCACCGGGAGCAAGTTTTGTCGAGCGTGTTGGCCGCGCCAGGGTTCCTCCGGCCAGCGCTCCGGGTTGTTTTTCGCCCGCCTACGCGCCAGGCGCTCCGGCGCGGCAGCCTTTGCTCTCCGTTTGGCCTGCCGAGCCGTAGCTCGCAGCGCAGCGGAGAGTGAAGGCTGGTGGGTTGGCAGGGACTCGAACCCTGGACCAACCCCGAAAGCTTTCGGGGCTGCTCCATCACAACCGGCTTTGCAATACTGCCAATGCCAGTTGTGGGTTCTTCTTCCGTTTCATCTCCCGTTCCAAGGCGCGCGCTTCATCCAAAACAGTCAGTTCCACCGCTGCCACGATTTCCAGGTTGCCATCCAATCGTTTCGTCGAATGCGTTTGGCCACGCCGGTGTTCCTTAAGTCGGCGTTCCAGATTGGTGGTTGAGCCGATGTAATGCCGTCCGGAATCACCACGCAAAATGTAAGCCCATGCCATTTTCTTAAAAGTGGTGGGTTGGCAGGGACTCGAACCCTGGACCAATGCCTTAAAAGGGCACTGCTCTACCAACTGAGCTACCAACCCGCCAGAATGCCAGAGACTATCATACTAAAACAGCAGCCGGGACACGCAAGGCTTTTCGTGATGCGGGAAGGCCGCCGGCTCCCGGATCATTCATTTGCGATTTGTCTTTTGGACGGCCCGGGTTAAAGTGACTCCATCAAAACCGCCACTTGCGTAAAATTCTGGGGTGTGCGCGGCTCGATTCCGACGCCGGGACCGACGACGGTGCGTTATGGCGGCAATACGTCCTGCGTGGAAGTGCGCATGGGCGGAGAGATCATCCTGCTCGATGCCGGCACGGGATTGCGGGCGCTGGGCCGTTCGCTGCTGGCGGAATTCAAAAACCGGCCGTTGAACCTGACGATGCTGCTGACCCACACGCATTGGGACCACATTCAAGGTCTGCCGTTCTTCGGACCGATTTACGATTCCCACTGCCGGCTCCGGATCCTGGGCTGTGAAGGCGCCCGCAAGGGCCTGGTCAATGCCCTGACCGGCCAGATGGAAAGCACCTATTTCCCCGTGCCGTTCAACAAACTGCCGAGCAATATCGAAATCGAGGAACTCAAGGACTTCAATTTCAACATCGGCCCGGTTTGTGTGCGGGCCATGCGCGCCAATCACCCGGGCTTGTGCGTCGGCTACCGGTTGTTCTCGCCCGACAGCCTGATCGCTTTTTTCCCCGACGCCGAACCACGCACCGGCGGCAAGGACCGGGACATGATCGAATTCCTGAGCGAGGTGGATTTGCTGATCCTGGACTCGCAATATGATGCCCGGGAATACAAGGAGCACGTCGGCTGGGGCCACGGTTGTGTGGACGATTCGGTCGCGCTCGCACTGCAGGCCGGGGTCAAACAATTGTCCCTGTTCCACCACGATCCGGACCACGACGACCGGCAGATCGATGGCCTGGTCCGGCATGCGCGCCGGCTCGTGGCCAAACGCCGGGCGAAATTGCACGTGGACGCCGCCCGCGAAGGCTTGCGGATTGATCTGCCAGTCAAGCCGGTTTCTCGCCGTAGTTGATGGCCATCGCCCCGCCCAGCAAATCGATGACGCGGACATTCACGAGTTTCAGTTCGCGCATTTTTTCCGCGACGGCCAGTTGCGCCGGGTAATGCTTCAGTGATTCGAGAATGTAGGCGTAGGCGTCCGCGTTGCCGCAAAACAGCCGGCCGATCAGCGGCACGGAACCGCGCAAGTGGCCGAAATAAATTTTGCGCCAGAGGGCATTGGCTGGCTTGCCAAAATCCAGCACGACCAGGCGCGCCCCCGGCCGGGCCACCCGCAGCATTTCCGCCAGCCCTTTTTCCCAGCTGGCCAGATTGCGCAACCCGTAACCGACGGTGACCGCGTTGAACAACGCATCGGGGAATGGAATTTCCTGGGCGTCGCCCTGGATGAATATCAATTCCCGGGCTTTGAGCTCCGGATCTTTGAGCCGGCGGGTCTCGGCTACCTCAAGCATTTTACGGCTGAAATCGAGCCCGGTAACCTCTGCGCCGCGCCGCGCCAGCGCAAAGGTGATGTCACCGGTACCGCAGCATAGATCCAGCGCGCGGTCACCGGATCGAACGGCGGCCAGTTCGGCGACGCGGCGTTTCCATCGCCGGTGCAGCCCGAAGCTCTGCAGGTCGTTGAGCAGATCATAGCGGCGTGCGATGACGGCAAAAAGGTCATTGACCCTGGCCGCGCGTTGTTCGCCGGGAGTGTAGAAGACATTGCTCACAGGGGCAGTCTAGCACATCGGTGGACACAAAAGTCAAAGGGCATAAAATAGCTTTGCGGTCGTAAAAGCCTCTGTTAGGTTGGCATAAAATTGGCTGTTAGACAGTGTTAACTGTTGTCGAAACATGAATATATGAGCACCGAATCCGCCCCAGCCAGTCCGAAAAAAGTCCTGGTGGTTGACGATAATGAAGTCATCCTCAAGACGATTTCCCTGAAGCTGCAGGGGGCCGGTTTCAAGATCATCACCGCCCTGGACGGTTCCGAGGCGGTGGCTGCAGCGCGTAAGGAGATGCCTGATTTGATCTTATTGGACATTAACTTCCCGCCGGAGGTGGACGGCGTGCCGTGGGACGGCTTCCGCATCATGGATTGGTTTCACCGGCTGGATCCGTCGAAGAAAATTCCCGTTATCATCATCACCGGCCTGGAAGACATGAAAAGTAAGGAACGGGCCACTTCCAGTGGCGCGGTGGCGTTTTTCCACAAGCCCATCAACCACGACGACCTGCTCAAGGTGATTCGCGCGACCTTGGGCGCCGCGGACAAGCCGGTCTGAAATCGGGCTTGCAAATCCGAGGCGTTGGTCTAATCTGCCTTTCCCGTCTTCGGACGCGAGCGTAGCTCAGCCTGGTAGAGCATCACGTTGCCAACGTGAGTGTCGAGGGTTCGAATCCCTTCGCTCGCTCCAATTTTTATCCCGTTCTGGCACGAAACCCGCTGATTGTCGTCCAAACATATATTGATCATGGCCCAGTTGCCCGACAAACCCGTTGCCTTGAGCGTGGCGCAAATCGATGAGTTGAACCAGAAACTCACCACCTTGCGACACGACCTCAATAACAGCCTTTCGCTGATCGCCGCCACGGCGGAATTGATCCGCCGCCGGCCGGCCACCACCGAGCAAATGTGGAACACGCTGACCGATCAACCCCGCAAAATCACCGCCTCCATTACCCAGTTCTCCCGCGACCTGGAGGCGGCGCTACACATCACGCGGCCCTGACGGTCGCGGTTCCGGGCAGCTTTTGACTTTGGCCGGGACCCGTTCTTTGGCAGACTCGCCGCGATGGAACGAACCGAAGCGGAACTGATTGCCGCCGTGTTGCGCGGCGACGCCTCCAGTTTCGAGCCCCTGGTGCAAAGGTATTCGCCCCGGGTCTTTGCCACCGCCCGCCGTTATGCGCGCCGGGATAGCGAAGTTGAGGACATCGCCCAGGAAGTCTGGCTCAAGGCTTTTGAAAAACTCAATAGTTTCCGTGGCGAAGCTCCGTTTGAACACTGGCTCATGCGGCTCACGGTGCGGACGTGCTACGATTTTTTGCGCGGCCATCAGCGCAACCGCGAGTCGCCGTTTTCCGATTTGACCGAGCCGGAGAATGACTGGCTGGAGCGGTTCGTGGCCCAGCCCGAATCCGCCTCCGAAAATGCCGATGCGGCCCGGCTCCTCATCGGACGCGTGCTGGAACGGCTTTCGCCCCAGGCGCGCCTGGTCATTACGTTGCTGGAAATCGAGGACCGTTCGGTCAAGGAAATCTCCCAACTCACCGGCTGGTCGGTGCCGCTGGTGAAGGTGCGGGCGTTCCGGGCCCGGGCCGAAATGCGAAAGATTCTGGCCAAAATGGCGAAGGACAAGTATTTGTAACCTGTAACCCGGGGCGGGAATGCCCCGTCTGATTTAACGTGGTGTTTATGTACGATGGACAATTATTGCAAAGGAAATTGATCGCTGCCGCCCGGGCCAATCCGCCCGATGACCGCGTGCCGTACGCGTTCGAAAAGCGCGTGCTGGCGCTGCTGGCAGCCCGTTCCGCGACCGACCAGCTGGCCATTTGGGTCCGCGGACTCTGGCAGGCGGCGGTGTCATGCGTGGCGGTGGCCTTGCTGCTCGGCGTGTGGGCGTTTTTCAATCCGGCTGCTCCCGCCAACACTGACGACCTCTCCCAGAATTTTGAAAACACGCTGCTGGCGTCTGTGGACCAAAGCGATCAGCCCCAATGAATTCCTGGAAAATCATCCTGGCCGCCGTGGTGATTTTTTGCGCCGGGTTGATCACCGGCGGACTGTTGGTCAATCATGTGAAGGATAAGCCGCCCCGCCAGGTTGAACCGTCATCCCCGGAACCCAACGCGCATCCGGCCGCCGACATTCACGGTCCCGCCGGCAAACCCGAAGTCCCCCTCCCGCGACTGGCAGAACGGTTAAGCAAGGAATTTGTCCGCCACCTCGACCAGTCGCTGCATCTCACCCTGGTGCAAAGCAACAACATCGCCAGAATCGTCGCCGACGGCCAGGAACGCAATCATGTGATCTGGACCAATGTCGCGCCGCTGATGCGCAAGGTGATGCAGGACGTCAACCAGCAAATCCGCGCCGAACTGACGCCGGAACAATTGAAAATATTTGAAGAGATGATGAAGCAGAATCGGTCGCCGGGACGCCGCCCGCCCCCTCCGGAGAATTCTCCGTCGCCGACCAACGGACCGCCCTCGGGTGCTTGAATTCTATTTTTCGTCCAGCAGGGCGCCGATTTTCTTGCGCAATTCCTTGGTGACCGAATCCATCGAGCGATTGGCATCCACGATGTTGAAACCATAGGTCTTTTGCAAAAGCTGGAAGACGGTCTGGATCGCGGTCTGATATTTGATGAAGCTGTCAAACATGTCTCGCGACAGGCCTAGATCCATGCCGCTTTCCCAATAATCGAGCGTCGCCTTTTTTGACAGATTGCGCTGAACCAGCTCCTGCGGCTCCACGGACAGATAAAACACCGCATCGGGCTCGGGGGCGATGCCATAAAGGTTTTTCAGCCAGGCCTCGTCCATCCCACGCACCATGTCCCGCGCCATAAGCGTATAAATGTAACGATCGGCCAGCACGATGAAACCCGCTTTGAGCGCCGGCAGAATGATATTTTCCAGCTGGTCCGCGAAATCCGTCGCGTAAAACAGGCCCAGCGTCGTGCGGCTCAAAATATTCCCTTCCTGGGCCTGTTCGAGCTCGGAACTCACGAGCGTGGAACGCTTTAAACCCACCTGCACCGTCGCATGGCCCTTGGTTTCCAGCCAGTCCACCAACCGCGCAATTTGCGTGGAACGGCCCGAGCCGTCCGCGCCTTCGACCACAATCAACCGGCCCGTCAATTCCTCCAGCCGGACGCCGGGAATGCCGTGTCCGTAAAAGCGGCGGCAAGGGTGGGTGGGTTCGGAATTCGGGTTCATGCGGTGGTATCCTCCTCCACTTCCACGGCTTTGCTGTCGGATGACGCGGCCGGCGGCAACGGCAACGGGCTGCGCCGTTTGAATTGTTTCAAATCAATGCGCTCACCCACCAGCCGGCGCACCTGCACCTGTTGCTTTTCCACGTGCAGGTTGGCGTCCATTACGACGAAATTGAATTCGCCGCTCATGGCCATGTATTGCTCCAAAATGCGGCCCTGGAAGATGCGGAAGCTCTCATACGGATCGCTCGACAAACCCAGGTCCATACCGGCCTCAAAGAATTTCAACTTCGGCCGGCCCTCGAGAATTCGATGGAGCGATACTTCCAGCTCCGCCTTGAAGAAAATTGTGAGGTCGGGCTGGACCGCAAAATTGTAGAGGCCCCGCACCCATTCGGGCGGACAGCCCCGCACCACGTCGCGCGCAAACGCGGTGTAAATGTAGCGGTCGCACAGAACCACGTAGCCGGCACGCAACAGCGGCAGCAGATGGCGTTCGTAGCGGTCGGCAAAATCCGTCGCATGGATGAGGCTGAACGTCGTGGGCGTGAGCAGTTCCCGCTTTTTGCCCTTGCTTGTGGCCGACTTCACCAGTTCCGAGGAGTTCCACTCGCTGAAATAAACCTTGATCCCCTCGGCCTCCAGCCAGCGCTTCAGCAGATAAATCTGCGTAGACTTGCCCGACCCGTCGAGTCCCTCGACAGCTATCAGTCGTCCCGGAAAATTCAATTCGGCAAACGTTTTCATCATTCAAACCGACCGCCTTTTTTGATTCTACCCATTCTGGCCCGGCTCACAAGCGCAACTTGATAGCAGATTTGGCGCAATCAGCCTTGTTAAATCCAGGTGAAACTTTTCCGGAGAAAAACTTTGTGAAAAAATTCACAATTTAACTTGTTCCCTCTGTAACCGTTGTTTATGTTGGGTTTAGCGCACCTTTTTGGGTGCGTCTGTTTATGCAAACATGGAGTGAAATCGGCTACGATTCTAAAATTGAAGGGGATGTCATCGTCACCCGAATCGACGCCGCGTTGAACTGGTTCCGCAAGAATTCGCTCTGGCCGATGCCCATGGGCCTGGCTTGTTGCGCCATTGAACTGATGGCGGCGGGGGCCAGCCGCTTCGATATTTCCCGGTTTGGCTCGGAGGTGATGCGGTTCTCGCCGCGCCAGTCCGACGTAATGATCGTCGCCGGGACGGTCACCTACAAGATGGCGACGGCGGTAAAGCGCATTTACGACCAGATGGCCGAGCCGAAATGGGTCATCGCCATGGGCGCTTGCGCCTCCACCGGGGGCATGTATCGCAGCTATGCCGTCCTGCAGGGCGTGGACCGCATCCTGCCGGTGGACGTGTACGTGGCGGGCTGCCCGCCCCGGCCCGAAGCTTTGCTCGACGCGCTGATGAAGTTGCAAAACAAGGTGCAACACGAGCCGCTGCTGGCCACACTCAAGCAAGCAGCCGTTTGATTTGAATTTGATTTCAACCACGGATTGATACGGATGGATATGAATTTTTTTGGAGGCAGGCAGCCAATGGCTTTTTCATCCAGATTGGTCCAGGGTTAATTTTTGAAACGTGACCGCGCTGGAACAAGCCAACAAGCTCAAAGCCAAATTCGGCGATTTAATCTCCGAACCGACCGGGTTTCACGGCGAATTCACCGTCCAGCTCGCCGACGCGGAACAAATCGTGGCCGTGTGCGAATTTGCCAAGCGTGACCTGGGCTTCGATTACCTCGTGGACATCAGCAGCCTCGACAACTATGGCGCTGACCCGCGCTGGACGGTCATTTATCACCTGCGCAGTCTCGCGCAGCACTGTGAATTCCGGCTCAAAACCGATGTGAGCGAGGAAAAATCCGAGCTGCCGACCATCACCGGCGTCTGGCGCACCGCCGACTGGCATGAGCGCGAAATCTACGACATGATGGGCATCCGCTTTCGTGGTCATCCCGACTTGCGCCGCATTTTGATGTGGGACGGCTACCCGTATTTCCCGTTGCGCAAGGATTTCCCGCTCGCCGGCAAAAACAGCGACCTGCCGGAGGTGGCTTTTACCCGACCCGCGCCGATGGCCGGCGGACCGTTCGTCACCGTCCCGGGCGGCAAAGATGCCATCGAACGGGAGCCGCGCGTGCGAACCCCGGAAGACTGATTTTCATGTCCGAAGTCCAAAACATCGCCGTCAAAGACCCCGCCGCGCAAGTTGCGTCGGCGGTCGAGGAACTGCAGGA
>Ga0265320_10000339_pt1 | contig 38152 bp, 33 predicted proteins | sample 4827metaG_FD_202087 | JGI IMG/M metagenome (GOLD analysis project Ga0265320, IMG submission 202087) | Rhizosphere microbial communities from Carex aquatilis grown in University of Washington, Seatle, WA, United States - 4-8-27 metaG | ecosystem: Host-associated > Plants > Roots > Rhizosphere >... | reverse complement strand
GTAACCGATGCACGAACCCCACGTTCCAGCCGGCGCGCACCCGCACTATCGGCGCGCGGAACACGGACTACGCCGGGATCGTGAACGAGCAGAGCGGAGCGTCGAGCTCGTCGGGATCCAGCTTGGCGCGGGTCGCGTTCCAATACTTCGGAGCGAGCTCGAGGTAGCGGTCCTGCGGCCAGTAAGGCAGGAGCCGGAGGATCTCGTCGAGGTACTGATGTGGATCGATGGCGTGCAGGCGGCAAGAAGCGATGATGGAGAAGATCGCGGCGGCGCTCTCCGCATGCGCGTCACTGCCGTAGAACATCCAATTTTTCCGACCGACGACCACTTTTCGAAGTGTGCGTTCCGAGCGCGTGTTGTCGAGCGGCAGACGGGCGTCGTCGAGCACGCGAAGGAGCTCTTTCTCCTGGTTGAACGCGTAGCCGAGCGCCTTGGTTGCGAGATTTCGCCCTTGAGCGCTGGCGCGCGCGTCCTTCACCCACTGAAAAAAGCTCTCCATCAACGGCCGCAGATGCTGCACTCGCATTTCCTTCCGCTTCACGGGTGGCAGTGAACGAAAAGCGTCGTCAGCGGCGTAGATGGCGCGAATGCGCATCAGCCCCTGGATCCCGACCGGGTACTTGTTGACGGCGGCCTCGAAAAAATACCGCCGGCAATGCGCCCAACACCCGACCAACGTGACGCCTTCGTCGGTGTCCTTTGGCGGTCCACGCTCGAGGACGTCGTAGACGTTGCTCGCGTCGCATTGCAGAAAGCCCCTGAAGCCACCGAACAGCTTCTTCACGAAGTCTTGGTTGTGCTTCTCGGTGTACGCGAACAGCACGTGATCGCAGTCGGCGACGGCGGTGAAGAAGTGGCCCTTCTTGCACGCCTGGCGAAGGCCTTCCTTGCTCTTTTCCGGCTGGATCATGGCGGACGTCGCATCCGTCGAGATCACGGCGGCACTGCTCAGCGCCTCCTGCCACATCGCGTGACAGATGGTCGCGCCCAGGCTGCCGCCCGCCTCTTCGACGTAGCGGCACATGGTGCTGCGGTCGAGCTCAACACCCTGATCCTCGATGTGCTGCTCGAGCCGATAGTGCGGCGCGCCCAGCGAGAACTTCTGCACGAGGATGAAGGCGACGACGGATGAGTGCAGCAAGCCGCGCCGGAACAGCGTCTTGGGCGTGGCGACGCCGAGCACCGTCGGGCCATCGCGACCGGGCACTTCGTACTTCGCCGTACGTTTGACGAGGACGGAGAACCCGCCGCGGCGATACATGAGCTGATGGCCTTCCTCGAAGCCAATCCGCTTGCCGGTCTTCTCCAGCTCCTCGTCGAAGATCTCCAGCAAGAAACGAGGCAAGTTGCTGATCGACAGGTCGCGTCGACCCTTCGGCTTTTCTTTGGGCTTTTGGCTCGGCGGCTGTGCGTCACTCTCCTCGTCGCTGCCGCGCGCCGCTGCTACCGCGTCATCGAGCTCCTTCTGAAGCCGCCGATCGGCGTCGAGCAAACTGCCGAGCGTGAGCTGCAATTCGGTCGTCTGCGTGCGCTCGGTCTTGTTGCCGTAGATGCGGCGCTTCAGGAGCTCGTTTTCGTGAGTCAGGTTGAGGATCGTCTCGCGGAGCGAGGCGTTTTGCAGCTCGCCCTCCGTCACGCGCGACTTCAGTCCGACGAGCTCCACCTGCAGCGCCACGACTAGATCAGAGAGCTCCGCCCGCGACAACATGGGCTTCGCTCTTGTCGACTCACTCGACACGTTTTTCCTATACACGAGCGCGATCACCACGCTCAAGAAAAAGCGTCTCGCTTTGCTCAGTGAACGCGTCGACGCGGCGCCCGCGGCGTGACGCTCACGCCCTTGTAGATCACCTCGAAGATCGCGTCGCTCACGATCACGTGTTGGTCGCCGGAGCGCGTCGCCTTGGGCAGCTCGAACTTCCCCGCGTCGAGCTTCTTGTGAACGACGATCACGCCCGTGCCGTCCCAGGTCAGCGCTTTCATCGTGTGGCCGCGTTTGCCCACGAACACGAACAGCGCGCGCGACCTCGGCTCTGCCTGCATCTTCTCGCGAACGAATGCCCCGAGCCGCTCGTAGCCGAATCGCATATCCACCGGCTCCAGCGCCACGTAGATCGGGATCCCGTGCGCGATCATCTCGACGCGGCGCTCAATGACGAAACGACCGCGCGCAGGAGCTCCGAATCAAATCCTGCTTCGACACGAATGAGCGCACCCCCGACCTCGATCGCGATCACGCCCGTTGGCCGCGACCCCGCGACGACCAACCTCGCGAACTTCGGCGCGCCCGCCTCCCGCGCTGCCTGCATCCATCGGTACCCGATTGAAGTGTCCAATCCCCGGCGAGCGGCCACCTCCTTCACCGAAGCTCCCGTCGTCCGGACTTCATCCACGAACCGCTGCCGCTCCTCCGAGGTAAATCGCCTGCGCATTCCTCCTTGTGCCTGCCTTCGCCACCGTCTGACCACGTGGGGTCCGTGCAACGGTTACGCGGAATCCTGCAAGCAATCGCGTTCGCAAGGATTGGTGGCAGCGCGAAGGCGCTTCTGGTCGGCGTATACGGCATAGAAAAAAAAAGCGATCACGACCCCCAGGAGCACTGCCACGACGAGGAGGACGTTCCTCAAAGTACCGACGATCCCCTCACTCGCTCAACGGATCTCGATACACGTCGTCCACGTCGAGAGCGCAGCCGACTCCGTCGAGCACGGCTCGCTCTCCGACGTTGGCCGTCGCGACTCTCCAGCCGTCGTCACCCCGGCTCCACACGTCGATTCGCTTCTCATCGTGCGCGACGAGAACGATGTGGAAGAGCGACGGCATCTGCTGGTACTGGCGCAGTTTCTCGCCGCGGTCGTAGTGCTCGGTGCTCGGGCTCAGGATCTCGACGACGACGGCGGGGTTCGTCGCGGTGTTCGGGTCTTCGACGTCGCGCTCGAGTTGGTTGCACACGACCGTCACGTCCGGATAACCCGCGAAACCCGTCGCCACGACTCGAACTCTGAGATCCGCGCTGTACACCCGGCATTTCTTGCCCTCGAGCTGCCGGTTCAACAATGCGGTGACGGTGGCGGCGAGTCCCGCATGATCCGGCGTCCCGCCGGCCATCGCGAGGATCATTCCGTCGAGAAACTCGTGCTTTACGGAGGTCTCCGCGTCGACCCGAAGGTATTCGCGAAACGTGAACCGAAGCTGCGGTGCTGCCGTCACGAACCGAGCGTAGCACGGTCCACAAACGAGCAACGCCGCACGCGTCGACGATGAGTCATGATGCTGCTCACCGTGCTTCGAAGTCGCCGCTTCGCTCAGGTCTTTGCCGTCCTCGCGATCGTTCTCTTGATCGGCCGTGCGACGGTCCGGATGCCGGCGCGGCTGCGATGGCTGGCGGTAGGAAGCGTCGCGCTCGCGGCCTGGGGGATCAGCGGTCTTTTGCGCTCACGACCTTGATCGGGCAAGTCGAGTCGCTCGGCACTCGCGTCCCTTAGCTGATAAAAATGCGGCCATGCCCGCGTCCGATCACACCGCGCTACGCCGTTTCCTACCGGAAGGCTCGGTCGGTGTCGTCGAGCGCATCGAGCCGATCACGATGGGGCTCTCCGGCGCGGGCGTGTATGCCGTGACGACGTCGCGGGGCGCGTACGTACTCCGTCTTCAGGGTGCTTCGGGCGACGACACGTCGTTCGCCCACCAGCTCCGCGTGCTCCGCCGCGTGGCGGACGCGGGAGTCGCGCCGTCGATCGTGCACATGGACGTTGGTGCACGCGCGGTCGTTTCGGTGCGCATTTCCGGAATGCCGGTCGCCGTCGCGTTCGCGAATCCGACGGAGCGTACGGCGTTGCTCGCCTCGGTCGTGGATCGGTTGCGCACGGTGCATGCGCTCGATCCCTCGGACATGGTCGAGCGCGACCCGCTGGTGCATGCGCGCGCAGCCTGGGAGGCGGTTCGAGATCGCGCGGGTTTTCCGTCGTGGGCCGCGTCACTCGCGCCGACGTTCGACGCCATCGCGGCGACGCTCGCGCACGATCGGCGTCGCGTGCTCAGCCACAACGATGCGAATCCGGGGAACATTCTCTGGGACGGCACACGCGCGTGGCTCGTGGACTGGGAGGTCGCGGGCCTCGGGCATCCCTACTACGACCTCGCCGTGCTCGCGCTGTTCTTGCGCCTCGACGATGACGTCGCGCTCGCGCTGGTCGCCGCCCACGACGCGGCGCTCCTCGACGAAGCTTCCCGTACGACGTTCCGAGCGTTGCGACGGCTTGCCGGGCTCCTCGCCGGCCTGACCTTTCTGGGGCTCGTCGACGACCTCGGCGTCCGAGCTGCGCCGACTCTCGCCGACGCCCCGACGCTCGCCGACTGCTACGCCGGGCTCCGCAACGGCGAGCTCGATCTGCGAAGCCCGCACGGTCTCGCCTCGATGGGCCTCGCGCTGCTCGCCGAAGGCGCGTCCGGCTCATTGCGTGGCGAGTAGCCGGTTGCCGCGAACGTTGCCTTGAGCGTCCTTGAGCTGGCAATCGTCCGCGATCGTCCGGGCGGTCTTGTTCTCTCGAACCTCGGTTTCGACGCAGGTCGAGCTGAGCGTGAAGGCCATGACGCCTTCTTCCGTGGCGCTCACGTACGCCCCCCGATCGTGACCAAGTCCCCTCGCAATTTCAGAACCACGGCACGCCGCCCTCGTTCATCAACGCGCTCGACTATCTGATATAGGAGTGGGCGCACAAGCCAGTGAGCTTCGTCAGCTACGGCCCCGCAGGTGACACGCGCGCCTGCCCAGATGGTGAAGCCGATGAAGAGCGTGAAGTCCGTTTCCGGGCCGAAGTAGGACGGCGTGTCCTTCCTTCTTCTTCTCGACTACTGCCTTTCGACCGGCGGTGGCACGTAGCGTTGCGTGATCAATTCTTCCCGCGGCAGGTAGGTCCGGAGAATCGGCACGAAAGGGCCATGGGCGGGGGCAGGCAACCAGTTGGCGGAGCGCCCGCTTCCCGGATCCATGCGCGCTATCCAGATATCGAGCGACCCGTCTTCGTTCTTTGCGAGCCCCGGCGTACGGTCGCCGACCGTGTAGCGATCGATGGCGTTCGGCGTGAGAAAGAGCCCGCCGCTCGACTCGGCGGCGTACATCGTGAGTGACCAGAATGCGTCGACCGGCGGCAAGCGCTCGGCCGCGAAGTGAAGGCGAAAGACGCCATCGCCATCGAAGACGCCGGTCTCCGCGGAGACCGCCGCGAGGTACATCGCCTCTGCACAGGGCAACGCTGCCAGACCCGCGACGGCGATGCGTGCGCGCGTCAGATAGTCCTGGAAGAAGTTCCCCGTGTTCGCGGAGGGGAAGAGCCACCCGCCGATCTGCTTGCCGCCGAACCCGATCGATCTGGAACGCAGCTGACCCTCGGAGAAGCCCGCCGCGATCTCGGCGGCTTCGGTCGCCGAGAACCTCTGCGGGGCGAAGCCCGGGGCGCCGATGCCGAGCGGCGCCATGCGCTCGAGGATCCTCCGGTCCGTGGCGAGCGGTGGATTCTCGATCATGAGCTCGCTCGCGGCTCTCAACCACGGTTGCCAGGTTCCGGTGCGATCAGCGCCGGACGAGACCGTCGTCTTCGTGGGAGTGCCCTCGCTGGTGATGCCGTGCAGCACCGCGAGCGCGGCGTCGACGTCGGTCGGGCCGTTGACGAGCACGCGGGCGAGGCACCAGACCCACGGGGTCGTGGCGCGAATCACGCCCGCCGGTGCGGCGTCGTTCGGGCCCACGAGCGTGAACGTGCCGCCGTCCTGTCCGGTCGTCCGCGTGCCGATGACGGCGACGTTGTCACTGAACATGTCCATGATGGAGAGCGACAGGTAGCGGTTCGACCTCGGCAGCGTGATCGTCGCCGGGCCACGCCGCAGATCGATGAACGCGTTCGCGTAGATGGTGTCGACGTTCGGCGTCGTAACGAAGCGGTCCCGGGGCGTGGCGAGGCCGCGCTGCGGAAAGAAGCGGCCAGCCGGCAGACCTGCTCCGAACAGGCGGTCGCGAACGCCGGCGATCTCGACCAGCGGCAGCGCATAGAGAAATGCGTCGCGTGCGGCGACGTGCAGCGGACTTGGTTCGGCCACGCAGGAGCTCCTTTCTGGAGAATGCGATTAGTAGGTCCAGCCAGCGGCGATACCGCCGCCTCCTGGAACGAGATAAAATCCGACGGAAGGCGCTTCGGCAAAGGGGGCGCTCATCGACCAGAGCCGTTCTTCGGCCGATCGAACGAGCAGCGTTCGCAGGCCAAGGCCGAGAAAAGGAATGCCGGAGCCGGTCGAGATCGAACCGATACGGTACTGTCGCTCGCGGTCGAAGCCGAAGACACCGTCGTTCGCGAGCATCAAGCCCAGCCCGAACGCGGTCGATGCGAGGCCGACGACGGTCTCGGCGGTGCCGAGGAACCAGCGTCTCTTGCGCGCTGAAGCGGCGGCTTCTCGCCAATCGGCGTAGGAGACCCGGAGCAGCTCGGCATCGGACTTCCGATCGGCGCGGCGCCTGTCGAAGGTCTCGGCCATGTGTTCGACGTGAGAAGGAAACAGGTCGACAACGCCGACCGCGAGCGCTGCGCTACCGGAACCGATCATGCCGGTGCCGACGATGTTGGCGACGTCGTTCGACGATCGCGTCGCGAGAACGACGCCCGCTGGCAGGAGAAGGACACTCGTCGCGGCGCCGACGACGGCGAAGCCCACGCGACGCTCGCGCGCCTCGTCGGCAAGCTGATGGATTGCGGCGCTGGCGTGCTCCACGTCGTGTGCGTCGCCTGGGTCGTCCCCGCGGGCGTTCGGCGCGAGGGCGCACATCGAGAAGAACGCGACCGCCGGCGCGAGCTTCTTCATGGCGCCACCGACCCGTGCGCCCGGGCTTGCTTCGTGGAATATGCCGTGAAGCCCACGCCGCCCGCCAGCGCGAGGACGACGGTCGCGACACCAACGTTCTCCGGAACGGACGGAGCGAAGACGAGGGCGGCCTCGGCGACGACGATGACGAAGAACGCGACGAGCCAGCCGAAGCTGATGACGTAGTTCGTGCGGACGAACGACGGGCTGTTCCAGAGCGCCTGCGGCACCCGCTCCCGCGCGTATTGCAGCGTGAACGGTCTCCGCGCGACGAGAGACGCGAGCACGATGGCGAAGAGCCCGGCGTCGACGCAGAGCCGGACGCCGACTATCGAGAGCGCCTCTCGCGCGACGAGCGAATACGCGGCGAGCCCCAGAAAGAGAAGAAAGGTGCCGCCCTCGAGGAGCTTCGGCGACTCATCGCGCGACTTCGAGCGAACCATCAGCGCCGCCGAAACCGCGGCACCGAGGAGGAGCGCCGCGGTTGCGCCGATGAGGGCGGAGGTAGCCGCGAAGACGATGAACGGAGCGAACCCCAGCAGAATACCCATGTCAGACTTCTCCTTTCAAAGCCGCCAGGATGACGTCGACGACCTCGTAGCGACGCTCGAGCGTGACCATCTCGCCCTTGGCCCACGCGTAGAAGTAGAACTGCGCGGCCGAGAGATCGATGTAGACGGTCCAGTCGGGACGCGGGGCGATCTCGCCGCGCGCCGCAGCACGATCGTACAGCCCTCGCAGGCCCTCGTAGCGTTGCTTCCAGTACGCCTGCTTCGACTCGGGCGGCAGCGCTAGCAACAGCTCCGACATGCTCCGACCTCTGTCGCTCGAGAGGTACGCGGTCGACGCCATCGCGAGCGCTCGCAGGTCGTCGCGGAGCGACCCGGTGTCGGGGAGCGGAATGTTCGTGGTCGGCACCGCGACGAGCGCTTCGTACACGATGGTCTCGGCGTTCTTCCAGCGCCGGTAGAGGGTGGTCTTCTGCACCTGCGCGCGCTTCGCGATCTGCGGAATCGTCGGCAGAGGTTTACCGACCTTGAAGAGAGCGCGCGCAGCTTCGAACACGCCCGCCTGCACGGTGGCGGAACGACCACCGAGCCGACGCCTGGGCACGGGCTTCCGCTTCGACCTCCGTGCCGGCGGATGGCCGGGCAGCTCGGCGGAACGACGGCCGGTCCGACGCGCGGGGTCGCCCTTCCCCTTCGGGCTCCGCGCGCGCCGACCAAAAGCCACCGGGTAGCTTTAACACCACGAGCGCGAACGAGGGAAGGCTCGAGGATCACGAAGCGCGCGGCCTGCGCCGGTGAGCCTCGGTCGCGCTCGAGCTCGTTGCACGCGACCGTCACGTCCGGTTACCCGCCAAATCCGGTTGCCGCGACGCGAACCTCCGGTCCGCGCTGAAGCCCTCCGGTCGTCGCCAGGATCATGCCGTCGAGGAACTCGTGCTTGACGGAGCTCTCTGCGTCGACCCGAGGTATTCGCGAAACGTGAACCGAAGCTCGGGCGCTGCCGTCACCACCCGAGCGTAGCACGCTCGATGAGCGAGGATGGCCGCAGGCGTCGACGATGAGTCATGCTGCTGCTCACCGTGCTCCGCAGTCGCCGTTTCGTTCAGGTCTTCGCCGTGCTCGCTATCGTTCTCTTGATCGGTCGAGCGACCGTTCGGATGCCGGCGCGGGTGCGGTGGCTCGCGGCGGGAAGCGTCGCGCTCGCGGCGTGGGGGATCAGCGGCTTGTTGCGTTCGCGACCTTGATCGCGGAGCGCGCGAGTCGCTCGGTGTTCGCGACGTTTTGCTGATCGAGATGCGGCCATGACCTTGCTCGATCACACCGCGCTGCTCCGTCTCCTGCCGGAGGGCTCCGTCGGTGTGGTCGAGCGCATCGAACCGATCACGCTGAGGCTCTCGGGCGCTCGCCGAGGGCGCCTCCGGCTCACTGCGTGGCAAGTAACCGGTTGCCGCGGGCGTTGCCTTGGGCGTCCTTGAGCTGGCAATCGTCCGCGATCGTCCGGGCGGTCTTGTTCTCTCGAACCTCGGTTCCGACGCAGGTCGAGCTGAGCGTGAAGGCCATGGTGTTGCTCTCCATCGCGCTCACGTACGTGTTGAGAAGGGGCGGCGGAGTGCCGTGTGACCCTCCGAGTTGCCAGCCGAAAAACTCCGCGCTCATGTTCCAGCATGCGGCGGGGACGACGGCGTTGGTCGTCGCGGAGTAGATCGTCGTGCCCGCGAAAATGCCGCCGTTCGTGACCGACGTGGCCGTCGCGAAGGGTTGGTACGTGATGCTCGGAGGTGTACCGAGCAGCGGCACCGGGCTGCAAACGAGCGTCATCACGGCCGAGGGAGCCACCGCTTCGAGTGAAAACCCGATCGGCTGCGTGTGATCGGGAACGACGGTTTGGTCCACCGGACCGTACAGACAGCCGGTCGTTGCACACGCCGCGACGATGCACATGGCGAGTGACGCAAGACGGGAAATACCAATACTCTGCACATGCTTCATGAATGCTCTCCTCGTGTTTTCGAGCTAGCGCCGACGGTCGACGTGGAGCGGTGCCACACCCCCCTTGAACCCGAGGGACACCGCGCGACGACGCCCTCCTGGCCGCGCGCTAACGTTGACTCGTCGATTGAAGTAGCACGCGGTTTCGCAATCGCGATGGTCAAATTTTCGCGGCGGATTCGCGAGGCGTGACTACGTGCGCGTTCGATCCGTGTGATTCATGAGGCGAGCTCTCGAAGCTTCGCGCGCACGACGTCGATGGCGTCGGGGTTGTCGAGGCTGGTGAGATCGCCTGACGCCTCGCCGTTGACGAGTAGATCGCGGAGCACGCGGCGCATGATCTTGCCGCTTCTCGTACGCGGCACGGTCGACACGACGACGACGCGTTCCGGCTTCGCGATCGGGCCGACCGCATCGACGATCGCCTGCGCGAGCGCGTCGCGCAAGGCGGCGCTGTCGTCGTGACCGGCGCGCAACACGACGAACGCGACGGGCACGGTGCCCTTGATGTCGTGCGGCTGGACCACGACTGCGGCTTCGGAGACCGCGGCGTTGGTGAGGAGCGCGGCTTCGAGCTCCATCGTGCCGAGGCGGTGACCCGCGACGTTGATCACGTCGTCGAGCCGTCCCGCGACCCAGAGGAGGCCGTCGCGATCGAACAGCGCAGCGTCCGACGCGGCGTAGTAGCCGGGGAACTCGCGTAGATAGTTCGTGACGTAGCGCTCATGGTCGCCCCAAACCGTGCGCGCCAAACAGGGAAACGGCTCGGTGAGTACCAATGCGCCAAGCTCGTTCGGGGCCGCAATCGAGCCGTCGTTGCGCACCACGGCTGCGCGATATCCGGGTAAGGGATGACCGCAACTGCCAGGACGCGTCGGCGTCGTTCCGACCATCGTGCTGGCCCACGCCGTGCCCGTTTCGGTCTGCCCGTACGTGTTGTTGACGAACAAGTCGCCCTTGCCGAGCACGTCGCGCGTCCATTGCCAGGTGTCCGGGTCGAGCGGCTCACCGACGAGCGACACCAGGAGCAAGCTCGACAGATCGTGGTCGGCCACGAGCGCATCGCCGGCCCGGCGCATCATCCGCAGCGCCGTTGGTGCGGTGAACACCTTGGTCACGCCATATCGCGCGATCAGCTCGTAGGGACGCGCCGCGGTGGGTGTGTCGATGCTGCCCTCGAAGACCACGAGCGTCGCGCCGTGCGCGAGCCCGCCGACGAGCGCGAAAATCGGGAACGTCAACCAACCGACGTCGGCGGTGCACCAATAAATGTCGTCCGCGCGGAGATCGAGCGACCACTTCACGTTCGCGTACGCGCCGACGAGAAATCCGATCCCGGCGTGCACGAGCCCCTTCGGCTTGTTCGTCGTCCCCGACGTGTAGATGATGAACCCGGGTTCGTTTGCCTCCATCGAGACGGCTTCCGCTTTGCGAGCGGTCGCGTCGAGCAGCGCGCGGAAGTCGTGTTCGCCCTCGCGAAGTGGAAAGTTCGTGTCTACTCGGCGTGCAACGACGACGTGCGGAATGTCGAGCCCGGCCATCGCTTCGTCGAGCGTGGCCTTGAGCGGCACGACGCGTCCGCGCCGGAGCGTGGCGTCGGTGACGACGACGACCTTCGGGCGCGCATCCTCGAGGCGATCGCGTACCGCCGACGCGCTGAATCCGGCGAAGATCACGCTGTATATCGCGCCGATCCGGTACGCGGCGTGGATCGCGATGAACGCCTCGGGGACGTTGCTGGCGTAGATCGCGATGCGATCACCGCGCGCGACTCCGAGGGCTTCGAGCGCCGCCGCGAATCGTGCGACGGCATCGGAGAGCTGGCCGTAAGTCCACGTCTCGCGAAGCCCGTCTTCACGCTCGTAGTGGATCGCGACGCGATCGGGCGGCCATCGATCGACGCAGTTGACGCTGACGTTGCCCGTGGCTCCGGAGAAATAGCGAAACTCGCCGAGCCTTCCATCGAGACCGCGCGTGGGCGGATCGTCCCAGACGAGCTCGCGCGCGATCTCTAGCCAGTACGCGGAAGGCTCGAGCGCACGAAGGCGAGCAGCCTCCGCGGTCGTCGTCGATGGACGGAGACGCGGCGGCGCGTGGACGAGCGGAGTCTCGAGGAGGGTCGGATCCAAGCCCCGAGTATGCCGCACAATGGGGTTCCGGTTACTCGAAGGATGCCTGGGCACACGTCTTCGCGACTCAGGCCGAGCGCGAGGTCGCCAGCCGCGAATGCCGATATCCGTATGCGGCGTAGACCACGAGCCCGGCGACGAGCCAGCCGACGAACCGAAAATAGGAAGCGGGTGGAAGGTACACGATCAGAAAGAGGCACGACGCGAGCCCGAGGCCGGGAAGTAGCAATGGACCGAAGGGCACGCGGAACGGTCGCTCACGGCCGGGCTCGCGGTAACGAAGAACGACGACGCCGAGGCAGACGAGCACGAACGCGAACAACGTGCCGATGTTCGTGAGATCGACCATCTCGTCGATGTTGGCGACGGCCGCGACTCCGCCCACGGCGAGACCGGTGATGACGGTCGACACGTGCGGCGTCTTGAACCGCGGATGGACTCGCGAAAATGCGGGCGGCAAGAAGCCGTCGCGGGACATCGCAAAGAGGATGCGCGGCTGGCCGAGCTGGAAAACGAGGAGCACCGCGGTGTGCGCGACGACCGACCCGAGCGCGACGACACCGACGATCCAATCGGGCATCTTCACGTACTGCATCGCCAGGGTGAGCGGTTCGGCCTGCTGAGCCACGGTCGCTCGCTTCAGCGCTGCGTAGGGCACCATGCCGGTGAAGACGGCTGCGATGGCCACGTAGACGACCGTGCAGATCACGAGGGAGCCGATGATGCCGAACGGCATGTCCCGTTTCGGATCCTTCACTTCCTCGGCGCAGGTGCTGACGGCGTCGAAGCCGATGTACGCGAAGAACACGACCGCGGCGCCCGCGCCGATGCCGGAGAACCCGTTCGGCGCGAACGGTCGCCAGTTGTCGGCCTTCACGAACCTCACGCTGACGAACGCGAAAAAACCGAGCACGACGAGCTTCACGGCGACCATGAGCAGGTTGAAACGCGCGGTCTCCTTGATCCCCCGCACGAGCAGCACCGTGAGCGCGGCCACGATGGCGATCGCCAAGAGATTGAAGACGACGGGCACGCCGAACACATGCGGAGCCCGCGCGATGACCTCCGGCGCTTTCTGAGCGGCCGTCCTGTAATCGATGACGAGCCACCCCGGGAGGCGAACGCCGAGCCCGAGGAGCAGCGTGTTCATGTAATTGGCCCAAGAAATGGCCACGGCGACATTTCCGATCGCGTATTCCAGGATCAAGTCCCAGCCGATGATCCAGGCGACCAGCTCGCCGAGCGTCGCGTACGAATACGTGTACGCCGACCCGGCCACCGGCACCATGCTGGCGAGCTCCGCGTAGCACAGCGCGGTGAAGCCGCAGACCAGCGCGGTGAGAGCGAACGAGACAATCAGCGCCGGACCCGCGCCGGGACGATTTGCGTCGCCGGCTGCGGCGGTGCCGATCGTCGCGAAGATCCCCGCTCCGATGATGGCGCCGATACCGAGAGCGACGACGTTCCATTTGCCGAGCACGCGACGTAGCTGGTGCCCCTCACGCTCGGTGTCGCGGAGCAAATCGTCGAGAGAACGCGTGCGAAATAGGCGAGTCAGAAGAGGGTTCACCGACCCCCCACGTACCTCGGGATCGTGTGCGCGGGTACTCGGCCTACCCGAGCCCGAGGGCGCCGCGATTCATCGGGGTCAGTCCCCTCCTCGTGCGCGAAGAGCCACTCGCGGTCCATGAGTGGCGACGGAGCGTACGGGTTCGGTGAGCGGCCGCTCCGCGCCGCCGGCATCGTTGGCGCTCACGCTCGGCGATGCGCCGGTGGCGGCGTCCACGTCGCGCTCCGGCTCGTCCACGACGAGGCGATTCCGGCCGGACTCCTTGGCGACGTACATCGCGCGGTCGGCGCGATCGACGAGGTGCTGCAGGGTTTCGCCCGGAAGGCGAGAGGCGAGCCCGACCGACGCCGTGACACGAATGCGCTCGCCGTCGGCGGCGACGATCTCGAGCCGCTCGAGCTCGAGGCGCAACCGCTCCGCCAGCACGCGGCCGCCGTCGAGAGCCGTGCTGGTAAGGCCCACCATGAATTCTTCGCCGCCCCAACGCACGCCCTGGTCACTCGAGCGCAGAGTCCTCTTCAAGAGGGCGCCGATCGCCGCGAGGACGGTGTCGCCGGCGGCGTGGCCGCGTTGGTCGTTGATCGTCTTGAAGTGATCGACGTCCATCAGCGCGATCGACAGCGGATAGCCGTGGCGCTCCGCGCGCTCGATCTCGACGCCCATCGCGTGCAAGAACGCGCGGCGGTTCATGAGTCCGGTGAGGAGATCCGTCGATGCTTGCAGACGCGTCTCCTCGACGAGCGCGGTCATCCGCATCGGCCCGCCGAGCTCGCGAGCGACGAGGGGGACGAGGCTCGACGCGTCCGCTTCGCTGCCGCGGGCAACGGAGAGCGCGATCGTGCCGACGTCCACGCCGCCGAACCGGATGGTGCTGACCAGAGGCTCGACCGGATCGAGCGACGCCAGTGCGTCCTCGTCTTGCACGTGAAATCCGACGGCGTCCTCCGGAAGGCCGAGCACTCGGTGCGCCTCGGCGAGCGCCGTTTCCGCGAGCTTCGGGTGGTAGTGCACGCCGAACCGCGGAGGCGACAGCCGCGACACCGCGAGCCAGCGATAGCTCGTGAGCTGAGACAGGAGCTGCGAGAGCTGGTCGAACAGTCTTTCGAACGACCCTTCGCTTGCTAGCGCTCGAACCTCGGACGCGATGACCGACTCGAACAGGGCGGCGTCGAGGTGTTGCGCGATGCGGTCTCGAATGTCGAGCGTGCCGCCGCTGAGCTGCATGAAGAACCCGTCGGAGGCCGGTGCCGAGGCGATGGCGCGGGCGAGGGCCCGAACGAGGTCGCCCATCCGACCCTTCGAGACGTACGCCGCCGCGCCGGCGCGCTCCGCCCAGAAGCGACTCCTCGGATCGTCGGTCTCGCCGCGCAAAATGACGGGGACGTCCGCCGTTGCGGGCTCGGAGCGGAGCAGACGGCAAATCTGTACGCCCGAAACGCTCGGCATCCACAGATCGGCGACCACCACGGCCGGCGGATCCGAAAGCGCGCGATCCGCGCCCGCAGCGGGGTCTGCGACCGGTTCGACGTCATAGCCTTGCGCGCGGAGCCGCGTCGCCAGCACCTCTCGAGAAGCCTCGTAGCTGTCGATGAGAATGATGCGATGCGCGGTCTCTGCCATCGCTCAAGCCACGGGTGCGAGGGTCTTCATGACGGGACGCGAAATGATCTGTGCGAGGGCCTTGCCGCCCATGAGACGTTCGGGAAACACGCAGCGCACGGTCGTCCCGCGCGAGGGTTCGCTCGAGACGTCGATGACGCCGCCGAGAGCGTCACAGGCTTCCTTCACGGCGGCCATGCCGACGCCGCGGCCCGAAAGCTCGGTGACGCTTTCCTTCGTCGAGAGGCCATCGGCGCACATCGCGTCCACCAGGTTGCGCCGCGTGGTCGAGGGTACCCCCGCTTCTTTGGCCTTCGCGGCGATGCGCGCCCAGTCGACGCCGCGTCCGTCGTCCGCCACCTCGATCGAAACGTGGCCCCTCTCCACGCGAGTAGAGAGACGGATGTGGCCGGTCTCCGATTTTCCCGCCGCCGCGCGCTCGGCGCGGCTTTCGATGCCGTGGTCCACCGCGTTGCGGATGACGTGCGAAAGCACGCTCCAGAACGGCGCCCACGTCTCCGCGCAGAGCCGCACGTCGTTCGATTCGACGGTGACCTCGAGTTCTTTGCCGAGGCGCTGCGCGATGCTGCGCGCCCGCTCCGCGAAGCGCTGGAGCTGGCGTTCGCTCGGTTCGAGCTTCCATCGCGCGATGGCGACGAGGATTTCCTTCCTCGGCGTTCCTTTGGCGATCTTGTCGACGATGGCCGCGTATTCTTCGTCCGCGACCTCCAACCTTCCCGCCGCGTCCTCACCCATGATCTGCGAGACGGTTCTGGCGACGTCGGCCCAGGCCTGTTCGAGACGCTCTTGATCGGAAGGTGAGAGGCCGCTTCCGCCCTGAGCCATGTTCGTCTCGATGTCGTGGCAGAGCCCCGAGATGCTCAAGACGCCGAAGAGGGCGCAGTTTCCCTTCAGCGTGTGCACCAACCGATAGATTTCCGCGGGCCGGCGATCGCCGCCGCAGATTTTCTTCACGAGCTCTCGCGCATCGACGAAGAAATCCAGAAATCCGGATCGGTCCCGCTGACAAGCGTGGAACACGCGCAAGATCTCTTCTTGTCGTCCGGCGGCGCGGCGCCCTTCCATCTCTCCCGTGACGTCGGTCAAAACGACCAAGAGACGCGTCACCACGCCGTTCTCGCGGATCGGTTCGTACGAGAGCTGGAGGTGCTTACCGTCCGTGACGGTACTCTTCGGAAGCTGGTCGAGCGTGAGCTCGATGGGCAGGATGTCCGCGGCGATCTCGTCGAGTCCGAGTGCAATCTCCGCGGCGAGCGTCGCGTTGCCCCCCGCGACGTAGGCCGGGAACCGGACACCGTTTTCCGGTGCGCCGAACCAGCGATCGACCATCGCGGAGCGCTCTTCGCTGATGCGCCCCTCGAGATCGACCGTGAGCAAGCCGTCGTGGGCGTGGTCGAGGATGAGACGGACGGCGTCGTTTCGTCCCTGGAGCTCCCGCGTCCGATCGGCCACGACGCTCTCGAGGTTCTCGTTGATCGACTGGAGCTCGTCGGCGCGCTTGCGCACCTCCGCCGTGAGCCCGCCGATGCGATCGGTCATCGCATCGAACGAAGCGGCGAGCTCGCCGAGCTCGTCCGTTCCCGTACTCCCGACGCGCGCCGCGAGATCTCCCTTCGCGAAGGCGTCGGTTGCCGCGCTGATCCGGCGAACGCGACGCACGACGTTCGATGCCAGGAAGTACGCGAGGATCGCCGACACCAACACCGACGCTCCCGCGAGCGCGAACCCGAGATAGAGACTGCCCTCGCAATCCGAGATGCGCTTGCCGAGCAGGAGGTCTTCCTCGTCGAGTGCGGCGTGATGGAAGGAGTAGAGCGCGTCGTGCAAGGTCTCGACGTCGGCGCGAAAGCGCGGGAGATCGAAGCCATTGAGGTCGCTCGCCGACGAGAGCGCGCGAAGCGCGTCCGTCACTCGCCGCGTCGCGGCCGCGCACGCTTCGAGGTGCGGCGTGAGGTTCACGGCGAGCGTCTGGCTCTTTCCGTGGAAGTTCATGTCTTCCGCGATCGCCGTCCGCGTGCTCGCGGCTCCGCGATCCCAATCCGCTTCCGTGAGAAACGCCGCCGTCACCGCGAGGCGAAGTCGCAGCTCGGAGTCGAGCCGGGATTGTCGGCTCGCTTTTTCTACGTCGAGCGCGACCTGTTGCAACCGGTCTTCCATTTGAGGAAGCACGAGCAGGGTCACATCCATGAGGTAGTAGCTGTCGAGATCGGGGTCGAGGATGAGGTTCGACGTGTCGCCGGCGTGGGTGATCATCGTGCGCACGTGCCGCACGAGCGCCGCGTACCGTTCATCGACGTCGCTCTTGCCGCTCTTTTCGCTCTTGGCCCGCAGAGCGCGGAGTGCGCGCCATTTGGCGTCGAGGCCTGCGGCGGTGAACTCACGTCGACCGCGCATGCCCAGTCCTTCATCCGTGAACTGAAGCGTCGCGCCGTGTTCTCTTTGCGCGGCGATCACCTCGGCGAGCGCACGATCGACCGCTCGCTCCTCGGCGGCGATGTCGGCCTCGTCCGAGCCGTCGCCGGGTGCGGCACGCACCCACAAACGACGATATCGCGAGATATGTGCGAGTACGCGTTCGAGCGGACGCTGAAAGGCGTCACCGACCTGCTCCTTCGACGCGAACTCGATTTCGGCGAGCTGCGCCTTGGTCATGAGCACGAACATGACGACGATCGGCAGGCCGAAGGCCAAGCAGACCGCGAGCAGTTTTCCAGCGATTCCGAAGCGCCTTGCCAATGGTGTATCTCGCACTCGAGGACGACGAGTGATTCGGCCAGAGATAGAACCTTGATAATAACATGCGTCCTTTTTTCGACGCACTGTCTTTCCGCGTGGCAGATCTTTAAACTAAAGATTCCGTCTGACGTCCGTATACACAGGTTTGCACAGGGAGGATCTCGTGGATGCCAAGTCGCTGACACTCCTCGATGACATCATCGTCGCTGCGTGCCGTGCCGTGTTCGAGGGAGTCGGAGCGCCGCTCGAAGCAGTGGAAACCGACCGGCGCGACACGGACGACATCGGCGCCTCGATCGGCTTCACCGGCTCGAGCCTCCGCGGCGCGCTCGTGCTCATTTCTTCGAAGCGCCTCATCAACAAGGTACTTCCCGTCGAGGCCCGCCGCGGCGATGAAGCCGCCAAGGTCGCGGACTGGATGGGAGAACTCACGAATCAGACGCTCGGCCGGATCAAGAACAAGCTCCTCGCGCACGGTGTGACACTCGAGATGAGCACTCCCACGGTGCTGTTCGGATTGTCCCTGTCGCGCCACGGCACGGGGTCGAGCGTGCGCCGGGAGTTTTGTTTCCGCCACGGAGACGAAACGGTCGCCGTCTCGCTCGACGCACTCGCGAGCCCGGGTTTCGATCTGACCGCAGAAGACGTCGCCGTGGGGCCGGGTGTCGTCGAGGGCGAGATTGCTCTATTCTAGCCGTCCGCTCGGAGCCCCCCTCAGCATGCGCAAGAAAGTAATCGTCATCGACGACTCCGCCACCGTGCGCCAACAGGTGGCGGTCGCGCTCACCCAAGCGGGGTTCGAGGTGATCGAAGCGGCGGACGGAGACGAAGGCGTCGAGGTCATCGGCAGAACGGCGGACGCCGCCATGGTGATCTGCGACGTCAACATGCCGCGCATGAACGGCCTCGAGCTTCTCGAAGCGGTGAAGAAGGACGGCAAGAACGCGAACCTCCCGGTGCTCATGCTGACGACCGAGGGGCAACCGCAGCTCATCGAGCGCGCGAAGAAGAGCGGCGCCAAGGGCTGGGTAGTGAAACCCTTCAAACCCGAGCTCCTCGTCGCAGCAGTGAAGAAGCTCACGCTCGCCTGACGTGCGGCCCTCTCAAGGACACGCCTCGAGTAGCGATAGCTTCCACGTCGGGCTGACGCCCCCCTGGCTCTCTCCGCCGACGTCGTCGCTGGCGAGCCCGTCTTTCACGACCATCCCGAGCTGGCCGCCCGAAAAGTCGAAATCCGTCGGAGTGTCCATCGACCTGTTCGCGTCGACGCAGTCCGCGTACGTCGCGTAACCGGGGGCGCCGTTCGTCGTTCCGGGAAGCACCGTCACGATGTTCGACGCCGAGGAACCGACGAGCACGCAGTATCCCGCATCGGGAAACCCCGAGAGCCAAAAGTTGAGGAGCACGCTCCCTGCGTGGATGTCCCATCCCCAACCGGGGACGCCACCGTACATGGTAGCGGGCCCATACATCATGCAGCCGTCGACGTACTCGACTCGGTACCTCCCTCTCGGCAACGACGCCCCATTGGCGAAGTACCGGACCGAGCCCGTCACGTCGAGTGCCAGCGTCTCGGGAAGGACGGAGGCTGCATCGGGAGAGCAAGCCCCTGCGTCCATTCGCGAGACTCCTGCGTCGTTCGAACAGGCGACCACGTCTGCGGTCAGGGTCGCGGTGACGCTTTCTGCAGGATGCTCGAACTCTCCGGACGTAGACCCAGAATCGGTCACGGTGACCTGGTAATTCGTCGTCGAGGTCGGGCACACCGTCCGGCTTTGCGCCGTCGAGCCGTCCGTCCACGCGAACGTGTACGGCGCGAAGCCGCCCTTCGCGACGACCAACACGTCGGCGCACCGGTTCGAGCACGACAGCGTGACGAACGTGACGGTCATGCCCGGCGGGCTCTCGATGTGGGCGCTGAGCGGGTTCGACGTCGCGACGCCGGCGTCACTCGCAGTGAACAGACCGCCGCTGCCCACTCCTCGGGGTCCGCCGTTCGACCCTCCCGAACCGTCGCTGCCTACGCTCAGCGAGTGAGAGGCGTTTGCGGCGCTGCATCCGACGAGCAAGAGCGGACCGAGCCGCCCAGCGATCGCGTTTCCGCTCATGAATGCTTTCTGCCCGCTCGAGCCCACTTCTTCACGGAAAACGGCCGCGCCGCGACAAAGGGCGGAATCTCCACGGAAAGCCCCCTTGGGAAACGCGTGGTTGCAGGCGCCTGCGCTTGGCGCCCCAGTCGGACCCCCTGCTAAGTTGCGACCCGTGAACGCCAACGTCCAAACCTACACCGGCTCGTGTCACTGTCGTCGCGTCACGTTCGAGGTGCGAGCGAAGCTCGACCACGTCATCGACTGCAATTGTTCGATCTGTCGCCGCGTGGGCGCTCTGTGGCACGGCGCGAAGGATTCCGATCTTCGCATTCTCACGGGTGAGAGCGACCTCGCGCTCTACCAATTCAACAAGAAGATCGCGAAACACTATTTTTGCACGAGCTGCGGCGTCCACCCCTTCACGCGCCCGCGACTCGACCCCACGTCGTGGGCGTTCAACGTCCGCTGCATCGACGGAGTCGATCCGTCATCGCTCGCGGTGCGTCCCTTCGACGGCAACGATTGGGAAGCGGCAGCCAAGGCGTTCTACGCGAGCATGAAGAAACCACCCGTGTGAGCCGGGACGAAGGATGCGCTCCAAAGCGCTTCGGATTTGCTGAGGCAGAATGCGCGCGACTGAGGCGGGAGCGCGCGACACTTGCGCCGCTGTTTCAAACGAGCTGGTCTCGATATTCCCATGGAATGGTCGTGGTCTCATGTTTGCATGGAGCGGCCCCCGTCGAGACGCGTTCGAAGAGCCTCGTGAAATCGCAACTTCGGACTCGAGAATCTCGAGAAAGCCGAGCGCTCGAACGAGAGAGAGAGTCTAATAGTGAGCAACATGAAAACGGTCTATTTGTACGTTCTAGATACGATGGCCGATTGGGAGGTTGGGTACGCGATGGCGGAGCTCAATTCCCAGCGATATGTCAAAGAACATAGAGAATGGCAAGTCAAAGCTTGTGCCGCTGGTAACAAGCCAATCGTCACCATGGGGGGTACGACGATTGTCCCCGACTACACACTTGACGAGGTCGATGCCGAAGATGCGGTCATGCTCATTTTGCCTGGCGGCGACACGTGGTTAACACCGGCGCAAGCGCCTATCCTGGCCAAAGCGCGCGCATTCCTGGGCGCGGAAATCCCCGTGGCTGCCATTTGCGGTGCAACCAGTGCTCTCGCCCAGGCGGGGATGCTGGACAAGGTAAAACATACGAGCAACGGCTTACCGTATCTGAAGATGCTGTGCCCTAAATACGCCGGCGCCGAGAACTATCAAGACAAGCTCGCCGTCACCGACGGAAATCTGATCACCGCTGGATCGTCATCGCCGGTGGAGTTTGCCTACCATATATTCAAGAAATTGAACGTGTTCGAATCGGCTGACCTCGAACATTGGTACGACTACTTTGCAAAACATTCGACAGCGAGTCTGATGAAACTATTGAGTTCGATTGGGGACCAGAAGTAAGGCAGGTAACAGACCATCGGGCCCAAGCCAAGCCTGTGATGACCACAGGCAACAGTCGCTCGGGTACCGGAGCGCCTCCTCTTAGATGCCTCCACCCGCGCCTCCTCGGCGGGTCGATGTCCGGCCAGGTGAGTGGTCGGAAGCGACGATCCCCGCCTGCGGCGGCGCGTCCTCCTCCAAGGTCGTGCTCGCCGCCGCAACGGCAGCTGCGCGCGACCGGAGGAGGTGCTCTGGGAGGCCGCCTCATCGTCGAAGGTCGTCTTCGCGGCGACCGGCGCCAGCGTGTACGCCTGGCGCAGCTCGTTCAACGATGACGCGTCGGGTTTGTCGCTGGCAAGTGCGCGACGTCCGGCCTACCGGGTAGCGCTTCAGGGCCGTGGTTGCCGTGCGACCACTCGTTCCAGTCGTCTCCGAAGAGCTCCACGGGGTGCTGTTGTCGTTCCGTACCGTTCCCGCACGTAAGATCGTTGGCTGGGCAGAGCTTGTCGCACCCCCAGCAGACCCGTTCGGGGTGGGTCGGGCGGAGGGGAGTTTCGGAGTGCCTTTCACTGCTGCCTTTGGATGCAAGTGGTGAACCGGATCCAGAAAAGTGTGAAACCGCGTGTTTTTTGGGGCCGATTCGCGAGATCGGCGTGGCTACGGAGAAGCGGCGCGCAATTCACGCGATCTGTCGCGCATCTTGGTCGCCGTGCGACTCTGTCGCCCGCCGACACCCCTTCACGGCGCCGGCGGCCCCAACCACCACTCGACCAACGCCGAGGCCTCGGCTGGCGAAACAAAGTGACCGCCGGGGAACACGTGCAGCGAGACGTCGAAGCCGCGCGCTTGCACGAGCCGGAATTGCGACGTGACGTGCTCGCGCGTGCGGATCGTATCCGCGTCGCCCGCGGCAAACCATCCCCGAACCCGGCGGGGACCGAACCCGTTCGGATATACACCGCCGTGGAGCACGGCGAAAGCGTCGTAGGGGGCCGTGTTGGTGGCGATGTACGGCGCGGAGCTCCCGCCGCCCGAAAAGCCCGCGATGAGCACCCGCGAACGATCGAAGGTGACGTCCGTGCGCGTCGCCACCTCTTCGAAACACGCCTGGACGTGCCGGTAGTCGTTCGTGACGTCGTTCGGATGGTCGCCGACGGTCCAGGTCATCACGCCGATCTTCGCGACGCAGCCGGACGACGGCGAGACGATCGCGAAGCGGCGAAGCCGCGCGAGCTCGCGGAAGGGTCCGATCATGCTCGCACCGTCGCCGGTCGAGCCGTGAAGCGCAACGAGCACCGGGATCGGCGCGGAAGCGGTACGCACCGGCAAATAGAAAACACCCGATCTGCCGAACGAGTTCTGCGTCGCGAGCGCGCCGTCGAACTCCCGCAACTCGTCCGGCGCGAGGCTCGCCGTGGCGGCCGCTCCGTTCGGCGGCACCGTAGCGAAGCGGTTTGTGCCCGGGTTCCCTGGAAGTGACACCCACCCGGGGAGGCTACGTCCGGATCGCGCGAGCGTGTCGATGACGGCATACCCGCCACCGAGACCTGCAGCGATTGCTCCGACGAGCGCCAAGCCGACAACAACCGGATGCTTCTCAGTCGCCGGCGCCGGCGCCGATGACTTTTGGCAGAGAACGCAACCGCTCGCGGCCGACGGATCGAAGGCGAGGCCATGAGCCGCGCATTTCCTCAGAGCTCGTCCGGTCAAGCCTCCCGTTCCTCTCCGGCCGAGAGATTAGCTCACGCGGTGCGTTTCCTTGCCCCATGGTTTGCTTGTAGCCCCTGGTCGCGAGTACTCCGGCGCGTCGCGATCCGCTAACGTACACGGAAGGATCGACGGCCTTCTCGGTTGCCCTGTCGATCGAGCCCGCCTCGTGTGACACCGAAAACAGTCCTCATCGCGCTCGGAGTCGTCCTAGCCATGCTGCTAGTCGGCATCCCGCTTCGACGAGGCGCGATCGAGAGGCGTCGCGCGTCGGCGCTGCTCGCGTACCGCAACGCGCTCGTCGATCGAGAAGTGGTGCGAGTCGACTCGTTGCTTCGTCATTCTCCGCCGCCCACGATTTCCGACGTTTCGAGACTCGTTGGCGTCGGGCCATCCACCTGCGACGACAAGAACGAGCCGGGGCCGCTCGACGATCCTAGAATGGAGCGATGCCCCAAGGGTTCGGCCTGTCATGAGGCTTTTTTCAGGGCCGACTGGTACGTCCGCCAGCACATCGAATCGCCCGACACCCGGGTCTGGTTCGACGCGCACCTCGACAAGGACGGTGTGAACGGCGGGCTCCAGGTTCGTGTGACCGGATGCAATTCGGAAGACCGCGTCGTGAAGATCGAGCCCATCGAGGAACGACGATTTTCCCTCGTCGAATGGTGATCGGAGGCAAAGTCGCCACGGTTCCTTCGTGGTCGATTCGACGGCCCGTTATTTGCTCGTCGGGGACCATGCGCTTGCGCTTGCGCTTCGTTTCTGGGCTCTTCGTCGTTCTTCTCACGGGGTGTGGAAGCACGAGTTCCGGTGGGACGAGCCCGACTCATCCGGGTCCACCGGCGTCGAACGACGCGGGCGGTCGCGGGGGCACCGACGGCGGAGGCGGCGGAGCTGGCGGAGCGACGAACGCCGACAGCGGTGCTGCCGGAACAGGCGCCGATGCTGGAACCGCGTGCGGCGCCACAGTGACGGCCGCGCCGGGGCTCGTCGTGACCGATCGCGGTCCGGTGCAAGGAACGCAAACGAACGGAACATGGGCGTTCGAAGGGATCCCGTACGCGGCGCCACCGATCGGTGCTCTTCGCTGGAAGGCGCCCGCGCCGCACGCCTGCTGGTCGACACCCCTCGACGCTTCGAACTTCGGAGCGATCTGTCTCCAGATCTCGACCACCGACGCGACCCAGGTGCTCGGTGACGAGGATTGTCTGACGCTCAACGTGTGGGTTCCTGCGAACGCGACTCCGGCGAGCAAGTTGCCCGTGCTGTTTTTCATCCACGGCGGCGGCAACGTCCAGGGCTCGAGCGCGGACAAGACCGCGGGCGTCTATATCTACGGCGGCGATGCGCTCGCCGCGCACGACAACGCCATCGTCGTCACGATCAACTACCGTCTCGGCGCGATGGGGTGGCTCGCCCATCCGGCGTTCGCGGCGGAGAACGCGCATCAATCGGCGGGAAACTACGGCACGCTCGACCAGATCGCGGCGCTCGAATGGGTGCAATCGAACATCGCCGCGTTCGGCGGCGATCCGTCGCACGTGCTCGTCTTTGGTCAATCTGCGGGTGCCGTCGACGTGTGCTCGCTCGTCGTGTCACCGCTCGCGAAGGGGCTGTTCTCCGCCGCGCTGATGGAAAGCGGCGGTTGTACGGCGATTCCGAAGCTCACTGCGACCGCGTTCGCCGGGACGTTTGCGACCAAGGTCGGCTGTGATGCGGCCACCGATGTAGCCGCCTGTTTGCGGAACGTTTCGGCGCACGACGTCACCGCCGCGCTTCCCGAGCCGGCGAGCATCACCGGTGCCAAGCAGGGCGACTATCAGCCGAGCGTGGACGGCTGGGTGTTCCCCGATTCGCCGGCAAACATCCTCAAGGCCGGCACTCACAATCACGTGCCGCTCGTCATCGGCGTGAACAGCGACGAAACCGCGCGCGAGATCCCGGCATCGATGACCGAAGCCGAGTTCGACGCCTCGGTGTTGACCTACGCCGGCGGCATTCAAACGATCGCCGACAAGGTGACCGCGATGTACCCGGCAAGCGACTACGGCAATTCGTACACCAAGGCGTTCACGGCCGTCACGACCGACGCGAAGTTCATCTGCACCGCGCGCTACGACGCTCGGCTTGCTGCGATGGGCCAAGCTGGTACGCCCACGTACCGTTACTTCTACACGCACGCGCTCGACAACGCGCAGGCCGCCGTGAAGGCGTACGGGGCGTGGCACGGCATCGAGCTCACGTTCGTGTTTCGGCGCACGAACATCGCCGGCTATCAGCCGAGCGCTGGCGAACTGGCGCTCTCCGACGCCATCGACGCCGACTGGCTGTCCCTCGCCGCGACCGGAAATCCGACCGCCACTGGACTCACCTGGCCCGACTACGACGCGAGCACCGACCCCTTCGTTCAACTCGACGACACCATCTCGACCGGCGACGGCGTGCGCACGAAATATTGCGACTTCTGGGATTCGCTCCTCGGACGCTGACGGTGCGGGCAGGGGTTTCGACGGCCCCCAATCGCATTCACAGAGGCATCTTCTTCAAGGCGTCTTGCGCTGCCTGGCGTCCTGCGTCGATGTATTCGTCGCGGAGCCGTCTTTCGGAGAACCCGGAGAACGTGTTCCCTTCGAGCGGCGACAGCGGCCGGATCTCGACGATGTCGACGGGTCGAAAACTCAACGCCGCGAGGACACGGTCGACGGTCTCGCGAGGAACGCCGTCGAGCGCCCGGAGTCGTTCCACGGCGGAGTTCACCCACGCGGCCTCGCGAAGGTCCCTGTAGAGGCGCTCGTTGACCAGGATATCTACGAGATGCCCGAGGAGGTTCGGGCCGTGAAGTGGCTTCGGCGGATCCGGCTGTGGGCCACCTCTCGTGTGCGCGGAGACGACGATGATTTGCTCGATCGAACCATCCTGGAGCGCCCACCCGATCGGCGCGTTGTTCACCGCGCCACCATCGACGCAAGGTCCGACGGGGGCCACGTCACGAGGAGCGAAGAGACCGGGGAACGCGGATGAACCGGCTGCGGCGTCGAAGACTTTCTCGCGCCCGTCCTCGGTGTCGAACTCCGCGTTCGAGAACTCCTTCGAGTACTCGAACGTCGTCGCGTCTTCGTTCCCGATTTTTCCCGCTGCCCCGTCGAGCGCCGTCAGTGTGAGGCGGAGGTCGACGTCGGTGGTATCGCCGGACGTGCACCCTTCGACGGCGCGCGCGAGGAGCTTCAAGACCTTGTCGGATGTCGCGAGCCCGTCGAGTTGCAACAGCTCCTTGAGGCTCCAATCAGCGACGCGATTCCACGTGGCGTCGTCCTGCCACAAGGTGACGAGATTCGTCGCAGCCTGGACCTCCTTCCCGAATCGGATCCCGGTTGCGTAGACCGCACAATTGAGCGCGCCGGAGCTGGCACCCGCGAGTCGCGCGATCGGCAGGCGCTCGCGGTTGGCGGCGAGCACCTCGAGGACGCCCGCTTCGAACGCCCCTTGCGAGACCGCTCCGGAAACGATGAGTGCAGTCTTCTTCGGCATGACTCGTTGGCGAGAAGGTTACCGCTTCAATCGAGCGCCGCCTATGCCGTCGTGGTGCGATCGGCTGCGCGGGGCGTGGTACAGGAAGTGAACCGTGACCCGTCGAGAAATTCTTCGCACCCCGGATGAACGCTTTCGCGATTTGCCTGGGTTTCCCTTCACGCCGCATTACGTCGAGGTGGACGGGCTGCGCGTTCACTACGTCGATGAGGGGCCGCGCGACGCGCGACCGGTGCTCTTGCTCCACGGCGAACCCTCGTGGGCGTACCTGTATCGGAAGATGATCCCGGTGTTCGTGCGCGCGGGCCATCGAGTCATCGTGCCGGATCTCGTCGGATTCGGGAGAAGCGACAAGCTGAGTGGACGGGAAGAGTACACTTACGCCAGCCACGTCGGATGGATGGCCGGGTTACTCGCGGCGCTCGACCTCGGGGACATCACGCTGGTGTGTCAGGATTGGGGCGGCCTCATCGGCCTTCGACTCGTCGCCGAACACATGGACCGGTTCGCGCGCGTCGTCGCCGCGAACACCGGCTTGCCCACCGGCGATCAGAAGGTGCCCGAGGCCTTCACGGCGTGGCAAAACTTCTCCCAATCCGTCGAGGTGTTTCCGGTCGGCAACATCGTGCGCTCCGGATGCGCTCGCCCGCTGACCGACGAGGTCGTTGCGGCGTACGACGCGCCGTTCCCAACCGAAGCGTACAAGGCCGGCGCCCGCCAATTCCCGCTGCTGGTACCCACGCGGCCCGACGATCCGGCAAGCCTCGCCAATCGGCGCGCATGGCAATCGCTCGCGACGTTCGAGCGACCGTTTCTGACGGCGTTCGGCGACTCCGACCCGATCACCCGCGGCGCCGACAAGGTTTTTCAGGAACGCATTCCCGGTTGCGCGGGCCAACCGCACGTCACGCTGTTGGAAGCCGGACACTTCCTGCAGGAAGACGTCGGCGAAGAGCTCGCGGACGTCACGGTCGCCTTCATCGCCTCCGCACGGCGCTGAGGGCGCCACACCCAAACCGAACCTGCGACCACTCTCGCGGTCGATTCTCGTTCACGATCCGAGTGCGACGCCCCACGGCAGTCCGCCGACGCGGATGCGCTTGTCGACGTTGCCGGTGATGGGATTCACCAGAGAAACGTCGTTGGACGTACCGTTCGCGGTGTAGACGTGGGAGCCGTCGCGACTCAGCGCGACGCCCCAGGGACGATTGCCCACGCCGTCGATGGAGCGGACTTGCTTCAAGGTCGCGACGTCGATGACGGCGAGCGAACCGCCGCGACCCGTCGACACGTAGAGCGTTTTTTCGTCGCGCGAGAGAACGGCGCCCATCGGCCGTGGACCAGCAGGCGTGGGTGAGTTTTGTGTGATGGGGATCGTCGCGAGCACTCGGAACTGGTTCGGGTCGATGACGGTGACCACCCCGCCGGCCTCGGCGGGCGCGAATCCCAGGCGACCGTCGCGAGTGAACACGATGGAGCGCGGTCGCGCGCCGGTCGCGACGTTGGCAACGATGCCGAGCGTGTTCGTGTCCACGACGGTGATTTCGTTGTCTTCTTCGGACGTGACGAAGACGACCTTGCCGTCGGGGCGAACCGTGACGCCCTCCGGTTCGTGACCGACTCGGACCTTCGCCTTGATCGCGCCGGAAGCGACGTCGACGATCGTCATTTCCGCGGTCTCTTCGTTCGACACGTAGAGCGTCGCGTCGTCGAGCGAAAGATCGAACGACTCCGGGTCCTGGCCGCACTTCAACGTGCGGACGAGCTGGTTCGTCGCGAGATCGATGACGCCGATGCCGTCGGCTTCGCGATCGGCCGGGGGCAGCTGCGACTCGTCGACGCCGGGCCCCACGCGGGGTGAGCCGGACAGTGCGACGAAGAGCCGCCGATTGTCGTGAGACACCTTGAGCCCGCGCGGTCGCTTCCCGACGGCGATCCGCGTCTTTATCCGTTCCTTGTCGGCGTCGACGACGATGACCGCGCCGCCCGATTCGTCGCTGACGTACGCGGCGGCCGGCGCCGGAGCGCGCTTCGGAGAGCAAGCGACCGCGACCAGTGCGATGGTCACGATCGCCAGGCTGAACCCCGCTGCAATCAGTAGCGGCGCACTCAGTTTCCGCCGTCCACCAGGGGGCAGCTCTTCGTCGAATCGATCCATTGGGCGATCAGTGCGGTTGCTTGCGAATCTACGACGAAGCTCGCGACCGGAGGCATACGGCCCACGTCTTCGAGCTCGCCGGGGTCCGAGGCCGGCACCGGCGTGTTCATGCGGATCCACACTGCCGATTTCGCGTGGTCGCCGGGCTTGAAATCGAAGAGCGGCGTGGCGGTCATCCCCGGTATGCCGTTCTGCTGCATGAGGTTACAAATGCCCGTCTGCCCGAGGGAAAACTGACTCCGAAGATCGAACCCCTGGTCGTTCACGTCGGCGCGATGGCAAAAGCTGCAGTTGGCGGCCAAGTACGAGCGGGCTCGATCCTCGACGGTCGCGCCCGGCGGCGGACCGTCGAGCCCCAGCGCGCCGTTCGCGTACGGTTCGACGAGCGCCGGGGCATACGGTTTCGCGGGCGGCGAGTCGTCGAAGAGACGCTTCGTCGCGAAGGTGTCGATCTGATTTTCGGTGCCGACCGTCCGATTCATCTGATCCGTCTCGGGGCCGATCGGGCCGATCGCGTTACTGTGACAACCGATGCAGTCGAAGAAGCTCGGATAGTTCCAATTCACCGTTTGCTTGCCGGTGCGGAACGAAACGCCGGTGCGCGCGTTCGGGACGATCGTCGCTTCGGTTTGCTCTTCGTTCCAGGCGTAGTTGTAACCGACCCAGTTCGTGCCGTTCCCGATGAGCGCGGCGGTTGCGTCGTCGACGTGCATGAAGAGCCGCGTTTCGACGACCTTGTCGTCGAAGAGAAAATTCTTGAGGAGCACGGTCCCGACCGGGAACGCCCACTTGCCGGTGCTCGCATCGACGTGGATCTTCCCGCCCGATGGCAGCACGAACGCGCGCGCCTTGGCCGCGCCGTCGGACCAAAGCGGACTGTTCACTTCGTAAGAAATGGCGCTCGCGGCGAACGCGGTCGGATGATTCGCGTCCATACAGCCGGTCAGCGCAAGGTTGCAGATCGGCAGCGCCGTCATCCGGGGCGCGGCGCAGCTCGCGGGTGACGAGGGTGTGATGCACGTCGGTGGCGCGGCGTCCGGCTTCGTCGCGCCCGAGTCGGCGAGTGGCGTGCCCGAGTCGGCGAGTGGCGTGCCCGAATCCTTGCGCGGCTTCGTCGTGCCCGAGTCCACCGGCGTGAGGGTGGATGCGTCTACGACCACCTGAATGGACGAATCGGGGCTGCTCCGAGCGCTCGCGTGCGACGAAGAGCAACCGAGGCTCGCGCTGGCGACGGCGAGCGCCCACCACGCGAATCGCGGCCGCGGATCCGGCGCCGTCGAAGGGTTCACGCTCGTTCGCTCGTTGCGACTAAGGCGCACGCGAAGCGGGCGCGGGGTTCGGGGCGTAAGCCCCGACGAAACGACGGGATCAGGTGCCATGCGGCGACCAGGAGCACAAGTGACCCAACGCACTGACGACGATCCTGTTCTTCACGGCGATCGGGAAGCTCATGCTCGGCACACTGTCGCAGCTCGTTCCGGTAGTCGTGAACACTTCCTGTCCGCTGTCGCCGTCCACGGCTTCGAGCTGATCGCCGTTGATGAACCAGACCAGCGCGTTCGCGCTGATGCCGTCGGTCGTCGTGGAAATCGGCGGGTAGTTCGTGTGACCGCCGCCGCCCGCTGCCGCGCACCAGGATGCCGTCGCGATCGGCGATTGGCCGGGCTGGATGAGCGTCGAAACGATCGCGGCTTTGCTCTTGGGCTTCGTGCCCGAACAATTCGCGGCGCCGTCTCCGACGTTGATGGTCGCGTGGAGCCCCGACGCCGAGGTGTAGATGGTCGGCGCGGTGTAGACGGACTCCGACGTCGTGTTCGACACCGTGAGCTCGGCGAGCGATCCGCCGGTCTTCGGGTAAGTGCCGCCGCTGAGGTTCGACCCGTCGAGGATGTAGAGGCGTCCCGCCTTTGCCGGCGCGACGAGAAGGCTCGGCGGATTCGAACCCGCGGGCAATGGAACGAACGCCGGCGTCGATGCGCCAAAGTCGAGATCCCCCGCTGGCCTGTCCCAGGACTGCCACTCGGTGGGCACGAAGACGCTGGCCGCGTCACGCGAGAAGGTTGCGAGCCCCGTGACGCGCAGCACTTCTTCGGAGTCCGCTTGGTCGCGACCGAGTGACGTCGTGTCACCGGTTACGCCGAAGACGTACGTGCCGTCGGAGGCGAGCCCGCCCGAACCCCAGATCCCCGAACGCGGACTCCGCGTGGCCCAGCCCGCGATTTTCGTAGGGTTCGTCGTGTCGACCGCCACGATCCAGCCGCGGTACGTGCCGCCATCGCCGTATTGACCGCCGAACGGGATGTAGAGAATGCCGTTCACCAGGAGCGACGCGCCGTGCTGGTTCTCGCCGCCCGTCGTGAACGCGTTGCCGTTGCTGCTCAGCGTCGAGTCGGAGAGCGTCACCGGCCAACCGCCGGTGGTGACCTCGGTGCCGTCGTCGACCGAGAGCGCGTGGACCACGTGCGGGTCGCCGCCGGTCACGACGAACAGCCGTCGGGATTGGGGATCGATGACCGGCGTCCCGCGGATCCCGTCGCCGCCCGACTTCACGTGAGCCGTCCACACCGGGAGGCCCTTCGCGACGTCGAACGCCACGACGTTCGGATCGGAGCCGAGCGCCGGGAACGCAAGGAACACGCCGTCGCCCGCGGCGCGCGCCGTTGCCGTGCATCCAGTGGCGCCGGACGGGCAGCCCGCGGCGGTCGGCCCGTCGTCGAGATAGAGCACCGACGCCGTTCCTTGGTTTTCCGTGTTGCCGGTGGCGGAGAACGTCGCGTTCGCGTCGAACTCGTCATCCGGCGCCATCGTTTTCGCCGCATCGGGGCTGAGATCCGGCGTATTGAAAGTCGCGCGCCGGTAAATGTCGTTCCCCCGCTGAAGCACGGACGGCCCGCCCGACAAGATCGGGCCCCCGCCGCTCGTGCCGCCGGTGTTCGCCGTGCCGCTCGCGCCGCCGCTGTTCGCGCTGCCGCTCGCGCCGCCGGTGCTGGTTGTGCCGCCCGCGCCGCCGGCATTCGTGCCGCCGCCGCTCGCGCCGCCGCTGGTGCCCCCACTATTACTCCCACCGCCGTTGCTCGTCGCGCCCGCGCCGCCCGTTGCGTTGCCGCTCCCTCCGCTATTCGCGACACCGCCGCCGACGCCGCCTTCGCTCGACCCGCCTTTGCTGCTCGAGCCGCACGCGACGATCGTTGCTCCGCACAGGCACGCGACGAAGAGCGAAGTCTTCGTCTTGTCCCGTTGGATCGCGCCGGTAACTCCCGTTCGTAGTGCTGCGCTTCTGAACATGGATGGCAAAAGGGTACCACAGCATCCGATCGAGACACGGCGTCGGTCGAGACGAGCGAGCACTGCGATCACTTTAGACGCACTGCGCTCGATCTCGACGCACGCCCCTGTGTCGATGACGATTCGCCGCGATTCCTCGAGCGTGAACGCGAGAGCGCTTCGAAGAGTGCGAGGACGGCGCACTCGTGTTGCCGAGGTGCGACCCGCTAGCGCCGTGCGCGCCGCCGATGCCGCACGTGTGGCGGCGTAGCGTTCAGCGTTCGATCAACGCGACGACGCCGAAGCCCAATAGCCCGACCCCGGCGACGATTCGAATCGCGTCGAGTCCACGCGGTCCGAGCCGCGCGCCGAGCACACTCACGCCCGCGCTGAGCAAGCACCACCACGCCGTCGAGCCGGCGAACACGCCGCTCGTGAACGCGACGACGGCGTGCCGGTGCGCTCTCGTACCGACGCCGATCGCCGCTTGTGCCGCCGCGAACGAGGCGATGGTCGACGGATTCGCCAACGTGAGCGCGATCGTCGAACCGAACGCGCGAAAGTGAGCGGTCGCGCCGAGACGTTCGGACGAATTCGCCGGCTCGGACCGCGCGCGAATCGTCCGAACGCCGAGCCAGAACAAGATCGCCGCCGCGACGACGTGGAACGCCCGGGACGACGCGACGGCGTTCGCTCCCGCGCTCACGCCGATCGCCGCGACACTCGCGTAAATCGCGTCCGCCACCGCGGCGCCCATCCCCGTCGACAGCCCGGCGAGCATTCCGTCGCTCGCGCTCCGCCGAATCACCAAGGTCCCGATCGCGCCGACCGGCGCCGCGATCGCGAGCCCCAGCACGAATCCGCGCCAAACCATCTCCGTGTCCATGACGACTCCTCGTGGAAGTCGCCGTGACACTCGAGCTCGCGCAGCCCCATTGCCGCCGAGCCCGAGGGCCCGGCGACGAATGCATCACCGACGTGAACGCACGCGCGCTTCCGGACCCAATCGGGCCGGCGGATTCTTCCGATTTCCGAGCGCACGTAACGACGGCATGTCGCCCTGACTTTGAGCGAACGCGCCGATGCGGTCAAACGAAGCGAGAAATGCGGCCCGAACACTGCAAAAATGGGGGGATGGTGCCCATCCCCGCTCGAGGCAGCGCGAGACGATTTGACTCAGCGCAATCTCGATCGCGGCACTTGGTGCAGATCCTGCTTTCTCTGTTCTTCTTTGCGGCCGATCGCGGTTTGCGCAGACGACGCAACGGGAACGCGGTGCGTTGCACGCAGAGAGGACGGACCCATGGAAACGACGGACACGGCAAAACCGACGGTCGACGCGCTGAAGGCGTTTCTGAGAGGCGAGATTTCCGCGGTCGAGAGCTACGACTACGTGCTCGAGCACATCCGGCGGCACGAATGCCGCTCGATTCTCGAGGAATGTCGCCGCTCGCACGACGCGCGCGCACGACGGCTCACCCAGGAAATCGAGCGTCGCTGCACGCCCGCTTCGGCCGGATCGGGGCTCTGGGGCTCACTCGCGAAATGGTACGAACAGAGCGCGATGGCCCTCGGCGACGACAAGGCCGTCGCGGCGCTCGAGAGCGGCGAGCGTCGCGGGCTCTTGCAATACGAGAACAGCCCGAAGACGCTCGATGCCGAGGCAGTGCGCCTCATCGAGACGGAATTGCTCCCGCTGCAGCGCATCACTCACGGCGCGATGGTCGCGCTCGAAAAGTCGTTCTGGTGATATCGCTGCGCGCAGCCCGCTTTCGTGACTAAGAGCTGGCGACGCCTGGGACGGGAAATTGGAGTGCCAAGGTTCGTACCTGCTCTCCGAGCCCGGCGAGGACGGCCTCGTCTCGGGAGTGCCGGAGCGCGTGGGCGATCCACGTTGCGACGCGACGGAAGTCGTCTTCGCCGAGGCCTCGGGACGTACAGGCCGGCGTTCCGAGACGAACGCCGCTCGGACGCATCGGCGGGTTGGGGTCGTCGGGGACGATCTGCTTGTTCGTCGCGAGCCCGATCGCGTCGAGGGCACGTTCCCCGTCGCGGCCGTCGATGCCGAAGCTCTTCACGACGTCGAGGACGAGCAAATGATTGTCGGTGCCGCCCGTGACGAGCACGGCTCCGGCGTCGGCGAGCGTATTGGCCATGGCGCGCGCATTCGTCAGGCACGCCCCGGCGTACGCCTGAAACGCCGGCTCGGTCGCCCTTTTCAAGGCGATCGCCGCGCCGGCGATGACGTTCATGTGCGGCCCCCCTTGGAGCCCCGGAAACACCGACGAGTCGATCGCTTTCGCGTGCCGTTTTCGGCAGAGGATCATGCCGGCGCGAGGTCCTCGCAGCGACTTGTGGAGGGTGGTGGTCACGAAGTCGAAGCCGGCGTCGACCGGATTTTTCAGCGCGCCTCCCGCGATCAGGCCGCCGAGGTGCGAGACGTCGGCCATGGTCATCGCGCCGACGTCGTCGGCGATCGCCTTGAACCGGTCGTAGTCGAGCTCGCGCGGATATGAGCTGTGCCCGCACAGGACGAGCTTCGGGCGGCACTGCCGCGCTTGCTCGAGGAGTGCGTCGTAGTCGATCGCGCCGCTTCGATCGGTGCGGGTCTTGTACCGCACGAAGTGAAAGAGCTTTCCCATGTGCGACACGGGCGCGCCGTGCGTCAGGTGTCCACCGTGCGAAAGATCCATCGCGAGGATCGTGTCGCCCGGCTCGAGCACGCCGAGATAGACGGCCTGGTTCATCGGCGAGCCGGACAGGGGTTGCACGTTCGCGTGCTCGGCGCGAAAGAGCGAGCACGCGCGTTCCGTCGCGAGCCGCTCGACGACGTCGGTGAATTGCTGGCCGCCGTAATAACGACGGCCCGGATATCCCTCGGCGTACTTGTTCGTCAGCACCGACCCGAGTGCGGCGAGCACCTCGGGATACGTGTAACTCTCGGACGGAACCAGCTCGAGGCCTTCGCGCTGACGCCGTTCTTCGCCGGTTATGGCGGCAAAGACGTCGGGATCGGAAGCGGCGAGCTCACTACGAAAATCACTCACGGGCGGAACCCTTTCGTTCGTGGTTCAAACGCCCAGGCGAGCGGCTCGAGACACTTCGCGCTTCCTCGTGGTCAATTCCACGCGAGTCGCCAGTCACGCGAAGCGAGCCCATCTTAGCAGCGTTCGCTCAGGGGGGCAGCGGCGGGCGCATTTTGCGGCCTTCGAGCGTGATTTCCCAGCCGAGGCCGCGTCGGCGAAGTTCCTCCATGTAGATCGAGGTGGGGCGGATGCGTCGCGAGACGAGGGTTGCGGTCGCCGTCGCGATGAGAAGCGGAAGAACGATGGCGTAGTCTTGCGACAGTTCGAAGACCATGACGGCGCCGAGGAGCGGCGCGTGGGTCGTCGAGGAGATGAGGGCGGCCATGCCGACGAGCGCGTACGCGCCGACGGTCGCGGGGCTGCCGGGTGACCCGAAGAGCGAGACCACGTGACCGACCGCGCCGCCGAGCGCGGCGCCGAGAAAGAGCGTGGGCGTGAAGACGCCGCCCGGGCTTCCCGACGAGACCGACGCGGTCGTCGCGACGGCCTTGGCGACGAGCAAGACGACGACGAGCACCGCGCCGACTTCGCCGCTCAGGATCAGGTTGATCGCTTCGTAGCCGTTGCCGGTGACTTGCGGCAATTCGATCGCGATCGCGCCGACGACGAGCCCCCCGAGCGCGGCACAGAGCGGCTTCGGCCATCGGAGCCGCGCGAAGAGCGCGCCGCCGCGGTCGAGCATTTCCATGAACGCCGGTCCGGCGAAGCCCGCGGCGAGTCCGAGCGCGGCGTAGCCGAGCAAATCGAGCTCGGAGTTCGTCGCGAAGCTGCGCTGTCCGTAGATCGGACCCCCGCCGATGACGAGACGCGTGAGCGCCGTCGCGATCGGCGTCGCGACGATCGCGGGAAGAATGGTTTCCAGTGCGACGACGCCGGTGACGATCTCGACGACGAAGAGCACCGCGGCGAGCGGCGTGTTGTACGCCGCCGCGAAACCGGCGGCCGTTCCGGCGGCGACGAGCGCGCGAGTTTGCTCGAGCCGGAGCCGGAACATGCGACCCGCGACGCCGCCGAGACCGCCGCCGAATTGAATGATCGGCCCTTCGCGTCCGATCGAGCCGCCGGAGACGATGGCGAACCAGGAGCCGAGCGCCTTCGACGCGGCGAGTCCGAGCGAGATCCGGGTTCGGCCGAGCACGACGGCTTCCATGACGTCGCCGACGCCTTGTCCGCCTCTCAATCGCGACGTGAGCAGGGACACCGCGCCAGCGCACGCGCCGCCGAGCGCCGGAATCAGGAGGCGAAGAAACCAGGGCAGCCGCTCGAACGCCGAGAGCACGTCTTTCGCGCGATAAATCCCGGTGAACACGACGTTGATCGCCTCACGAAACACGACGGCGAAGGCGGCGGCGCCGACCGCGACGAAGACGAGCGCTGCGGCATAACGGCCCAGCGACGATTTCTCGACCTCCGGCGTTTCCGACTGCAACGAGGCGAGGCTATCATCGCCCGATGAGCGACGGCGTCGAAGAGATCCGAGGCAAGCGAGTCCTCATCAAGTTCGAGGGGAAGAAGTGCATCCACTCGCGCATGTGCGTACTGACTCACCCCGACGTGTTCGTCCCCAACGTCGAGGGCGAATGGATTCACCCCGACGCCGCGTCGCCGGAAGCGGTGGCGGCGCTCGCGCTCAACTGTCCATCGGGCGCCATCGCGTACGAGCGTCTCGACGGCGGTGAAGACGAGCGCGCGCCGATCGTGAACGTGGTGCGCGTTCGCGAGAACGGCCCGCTCGCGTTCAACGCGCCGCTCGAGCTCGACGGACAGAGCATCGGGTTTCGCGCCACGCTCTGTCGCTGCGGGCTGTCGAAGAACAAGCCGTATTGCGACACGAGCCACGTTGCGGCCGGGTTCATCGCGACGGGCGAGCCCGCGACGCAAAAGACCGAGCCGCTCGCCGAACGCGCCGGAACGCTCGCGATCGCGCCGCAAAAAGACGGGCCGCTCCGCGTGACGGGCAACGTCGAGGTCGTGAGCGGCACCGGGCGAACCATGAACCGCATGACCAAGGTCGCCTTTTGCCGGTGCGGACACAGCAGCAACAAGCCGTACTGCGACGGCACGCACAAGACGGTCGGATTCAAATCCGAGTAGCGACGGCGACTCTCGGAACGGTGACCCTTACCAATAGCCGAACACGCTGAGGCCCACGCCGCCGTCGGTGGGCATCAAGGCCACGCGCACCTTGTTCGCGATCGGGCGATGAAAGAGGTACGGCACGCCGAACCCGGTTCCAGCCCCGACGAGCGCGCCCGTGATCACGTCCGTCGCGTAGTGGCGATCGGCGGCGATGCGCAAGTAACCCCCGGTCGTCGCGAAGACGAGCCCGACCGCCCACATGACGGCCGCCAATCGATAGTGCCGGAGCGAGCCGACCGTGCCCGCCGAGGTGGCGAGCGCGAACGCGAGCGTCGTGTGTCCGGAGAAGAACGAGACGTTGTCATCCGCGGAGGCGGGTGTCTTCAACGCCGGGTTCCGGTAGTGCGCGTCCGGACGTTGTCGTGCGAACGTGAATTTGCTGACCTCGTTCAGGTCGAGCGCGACGAACGCCGATTCGGCCACGACGAGCAGGTCGACCGGGAGCTCGTCCACGCGCCCGTCACGCTTCGTGATGACGGCGCCGATGCCCAAGCCGGCGAGCGGAGCAAGCCCAAAGCTGAAGATCGTGCTCGCGGTGCCCGCGAGGCTCGTGTTCTTCCACTTGAGGGCGCTCCGGACGGACCGATCGAAGCCGTTCAAGCCGTCGCTCCCGTCGGAGTTGCGGTCGCACCAACGGCAATGCTTCGGCGTGAGGGTCGGCTCGAGGAGGGTGAGGGTGAGCCAGGTGACGCCGGCCGCCGCCGTGACGCCTGCGTCTATCGGGAGGTCGTAGCGGAGCGCCGGGCGATCCGTCGTCCAATCCTCCGCCGGGGGCTCACCGGTCTTCGCGTTCGGATCCACCGCTTTTACCGCGGGATCCGCTGCCTTCGCTGGGGCCCCGATGGACACGAGAACGGCTGCGACGCGCAGGGCTCGGCCCATTCGGCTCATGTGGCTCGCTACTCTAATTCACTCGGGAGCGACCTGGCACCCGTGGCGTGAAATTCTCACCTGTTCGTTCGGCGTGGTGCCGGTCGCGCGACCGGCGCCGGCACCCCCGCCGAAGCTTCTCGGAGATGAAAGCCGGATTAGAGGATCGGCTCGGGCACGTACGTCGGAAGCGACGACCGCGGCACCGCGAACACGAAGAAGTGGTTCGGGTTGTCGACGCCGTTCGGATGGGTGGTGTCGGTGATCGTCGCGAGGAAGTCGTTGTCGTTCGAGACGTAGAGCGTGTGAACGAGCTGGCCGCCGAGGACCACGTCCCGGCCGAACGCGACGCCCTCGAGTTTCGCCGGTATTTCGGTGCTGGCGATGCCGTGGGCGTTGAGCGTCGCCACGATGTCGAGGAAGAGCGTCTTCGGAATCGCCGTGCCGTC
>Ga0265320_10000337_pt1 | contig 38281 bp, 33 predicted proteins | sample 4827metaG_FD_202087 | JGI IMG/M metagenome (GOLD analysis project Ga0265320, IMG submission 202087) | Rhizosphere microbial communities from Carex aquatilis grown in University of Washington, Seatle, WA, United States - 4-8-27 metaG | ecosystem: Host-associated > Plants > Roots > Rhizosphere >... | reverse complement strand
GCACGGTGATGTCGATGAGCACCTTGCCCGCGAGCTCGGCTTTCAGCGAGGCGAGGGTGGTCGCGTGCGCGGCGTACGGCACGGAGACCATGACCACGTCTCCGAAGGCGGCCGCTTCGGCGTTGCTGCCGCTGGCGACCGAAATCCCGCGCGACGAGAGCTCGGCGGCAGCTTCCTTCGCGCGAGCTTCGTCGCGCGAGCCGAGCATCACGCCGTGGCCGGCCTGGGCCCATCTCGCGCCGAGGCCGCGACCTTCTTTGCCGCTTCCGCCGATGATACCGATTTTCATCTGGGGAATTTCTACTCGAAACACGCCGCTTCGCGAGTGCGTCGACGTCCGGGCGCTATTTTTCGCGGATTTTTATGGCAATTCCGGCGCGTCGGCAGCCGCTACGGCATACGTCCGGGCAGCGCGAGCTCGAGGCATTCTTCGGCGACGCGTTCGAGCGACGCGGGCTCGCCGTAGACGATCCACCGGGAAGACGTCGGCGAGCTCGAGAGCGGCACTTCCATCGTCGCCGAAGCGGCGCGAAAGACGATGACGTGGACTTGGGGCATGTCCTCGAGCAAGACGGCGAGCACGCTCGGGCGAATCGACGGCCCTTTGCCGTCGAGGAGCACCACGAGTCGCCGATCGGCGGCGCGGTCCAGGTGCCGCACGAAGTCGAGTGTGCCTGCGACGGTCTTCACGGTTGCTCGAACGCCGAAGAGTCTCGCGAACGACTCCGCGATCTCTCGGTCGTCGCTCGCGAGCAGCACGACGGCGGTCGCGTCTTCCTGCGGCCTCACCTGAGAATCGGGCTCGCTCTCGGCCGTTTCGGCCGGCGCACTGCTGTCCGAGCGCCAGCTTCGAAGACTGCGCGGAGTCGACGTTCGCGGTCCGGTCGCCGGAGGATGCGTTGCGTGGGGCGGAGTGGAGCGAGCCGCGGGCGTTCCGAACGGCGCGGTTCGTCGAGTGACGATCCCCGGCGTCGGCGTTCGACGAAGTGAAGGCGTCGATGAACGCGGTCGAGTCGACGGAGCGTGCTGGCTCGCCGGGGCGGCAGGCGGCGGGAAGCGTGAAGGGATGGCTTGCGTCACTCGAAGAATCTCTTCGGCGATCGTCTCGGCCAACTCCACGCCCAGCGCTCGCTCCGTCACGTGGCGAAGCTCGTTCCGGGCGAACCGATACAGCGTGGCTCGGTCGGCCGGCAACCGCTCGAGGCCCGACAAGACGAGGGCGTCATGGATCAACGCGTCACGCACGACGGGCGCGACCACCGTGTCCAGCGTCTCCCGCAATGCCCGTGAGAACAGGGAGCCATCGTCGGGGTCGTCGCTGGCCATGGCGCGCTCCATGTTCGGGAAAATGCTTATAAACAAGCTAAGAAGCAGGAGCAACGAGATCCGGGCGAGCATTCCCGGTTGCGCCTCCGCTGTTACCGTTTTCCGTACCGAAACGGCGACGCGACGACGGTACGGTTGTTTCCCGTACTAGGCTTCGTTCCCATGAAACGTGGCATCGCGAAGGCCGAAGGCATCGAGCTTGCGTATTCCGTGGAGGGAACGGCCGACGACGCCATCCTTCTCATCATGGGGTTGGGGGGCCGCGCGGCCGATTGGGGTACCCGATTTCCCGCGCTCCTCGCCGAGCGCTACCGCGTGATTCGCTTCGATAATCGCGGGGTCGGTGCGTCTCCCCCGGCGCCCGGCGGCTACGAGCTCGAGGACCTCGCGCAGGACGCGACCCGGGTTCTCGACGCCGTGGGCGTCGCTCGCGCGCATGTCATGGGTATCTCGATGGGCGGGATGATCTCCCAACTCGTGGCTCTGAATCATCCGGATCGGGTGAACAAACTCGTGCTTCTCTCGACTCATTTCGGCGGCCCTTCCTTGGTGCCGCCGCGTCCGGAGGCGATGCGCCTCTTCGACCAGGAGGAGTTCGTGAAGCGGGGCAAGGACCCCGTAGCCATGATGCGGTTCACCCTCAGCGTGATCACCGCGCCGGGCTTCATCGAACGGTCCCCCGAAGCACTGAACGAGCTACTCCGGAACGTCGAGAAGGAGCCGACGTCGCCGCGGGCCTTCCTGGCTCAGGTCCAGGCGATCATCGGCAGCGATCGCTCCGAGCGCGTGAAGCACATCACGCAGCCGACGATGGTCGTCCACGGCGACGAAGACAAATTGATTCCCTTCGAGAACGGCGAGCGACTGGGCGAAGCCATCCCGGGTGCGAAGTTCGTTCGCCTCGCGGGCGTCGGTCACATGCCGATGTTCGAAGCGACGAACGAGCTCGCGCGGGTCGTTTTCGATTTTCTCGGCAAGGCCGAGTGAACGAGCCCGGTCGGGCTCAACGCTTGGCGAGCGTGGCCGCCGTCGCGGGACGCTCGATCCCAGCGATCTCGAGGAAGTCGCGACCGATGAGATCGCCGCGCTCGCTCCGAACCTCGGCGCGAACCACCCACGGACCGGGGACGCTCGGCGCAGCCAGGCTGGCGGTCAGGGTCTGGCCCTTGCGCGTCCAGTTCAACGCGACGGGCACCATGTTCACGGTCACCTTTTCTTCGACCTTGGTGCTGTCTTGCACCGCGCGGCCGCTGGCGTCGTAGAGCTCGACGCGAATCGTCACGTGATCGGCGGGCCAGCGAGCGACGTGCGGTCCGATATCGACGTGTGCGCGCAGCCCGACGGGTTCGAGCTTGAGCGCGACCTCTTCCGCGGAGTTGGCGATGCGAAGTCGAGCAATGGTCGCCTCGTTGTGCGCGAGGCCGAGGCTCGGCGGCGCGTTGACGTAGAGCTTCGAAGAGCCGTAGCTCACTTGAAGGCCCTGCGCGCCAGTCAAGCGCACGCGCTGGTCTCGCCCGAGTTGAATCACGCCGTCATCCATCGTGGCGCCGTCGGGCATCTCGACGCCGACGACGCGAACGGGGATCGGAGCCGTCGGAGCGCCGACGAGACCGAAGCGGTCGATCGCCGCGACGGTCACCGTGTAGCTTCCGGGCACGAGCGCGTCGAACGACACGCTGCTGCCGCTGGTCGTCTGAGTCCGCGCAACGGACGCTCCGTCGTTCTGCACGTCGACCTCGTACTGAGCGGCGTCCTTGGCCCCGGCCCAGCTGGTCGAAACCTGTGCGCCGGCGTTGCCCTCGACGATCGCGAGTGCGTGGTCGACCTTGGCGACCGGCGCGGCGAGGATCGGTCGCGGTAGCGCCGACGGATCTTGCGCGGTGACCGTTCGCGCGAAGCCTTCGTGAAGCGTCTTCCACTCGTTGCCGACGCCGACGAGCAATTCGCCCTTACGCGACGCGACGGTCTGGCGATCGTCGTCGCTGATGAGGAACGTCGCGCGACCTTCTTTGCTCACCGAGTTCAGCTTACCGGGTCCGCGCACGAGCACGGCCGTCTGGTACTTCGCGTGTTCGGGCAACGCGATATCGATGCGTCCCTTCACGAGCCGCACCGCGCGAGCGAGCGTCTCGGGTTCCCCCGGCGCTTCGAGCTTCAAGTTCATCGAGGGCTCGAACGAGAATTCGGTGCCCGCCGACAGATCGATGTGCGCGCCGCCGCGCAGATCGTACGAAGCCCCTTGGTTGCCAGCGACGAGCGACGAGCCGTCTTTCGCGGCGGAGCCGGAGGTGAGTCGATCGTCGGCCGGACTAGAGCTCGCGGAACCGACCGCGAGGAGCAGCACCGACGTTACGGAGATCGAGGACAGAGTGCGAAAAAACCCCATGATTGATCTTTACGACCATTAGGGCGCGAGCTGAAGATCATTCCACGTAGGGTGAAATCGATCACGTGGCCTCACGTGCTCTCACAGGTCGCGCTTGTTGGTGCGCGTGTGAGTGACGAATCACTCCGCGGGCGGCGCGGAAGGAGCGATCACCTCGGGTTTCGCGGCGCCGCGCTGGCTCGGCCCCTGAACCTGATACGGCACGCCGCGCATTCGCTTCGCGAACGTATTGGTTCGCCACGCGAGATAGCTCTGCACGAAGCCCAAGTTGTTCCCTGGAGCGGTGTAAGGATTCTTCACACCTCCGAGGATGGCGAGAAACAACACCTGCTCCGCGACGCTGACGGGGCATCCCTCGAATCGGATCACGTCGACGCCTTCCGCCGACCTGATCTGCTTTTGCACGTTGGCGATCTTCACGAAGATGTCGTCGTGCTTGGCGACGTAAGGATCCCTCGTCGCCCGGTCCTTGTACGTCGAGCTGATCTGGACGAGCTTTCCGTTGATCTGGCCCTTCCAGCTCGAGCAATCGCCGATGAAAATGACCTTTTCGCCGGGTACGGCGTCGATCGGGCCGTCGTACGACCCGAACACCACGTGCATCCGGGCCATCTTCTCGTCGCACTCGGCGTCGAACGTCCGAAGGATCTCGATCGCCTCTTCGATCGCGCCCGGACAGCCGCCCCAGCAATAGTCGGTGAACTCGTTCTCGGGAGGGGGGCCGGCGTACGCGCTGATGTGCGTCCCTTCGAAGTATTTTTCGACGCGGATGAGGCCGGTACGGAACTTCTTCCCGCGCACCCGCGCTTCTTCGAGCGTCACGTCGCCGGTGACCGCGATTTCGTCGAGGTTCATCGTGCCGAACCCGCGCTCGCTGGTGAAGCGGATGTGATCCACTTCGCGCGGATCGACGCCGATGATGTTGCAGCACACGGTATCGAACGCGACCTGGTTGTTCCCCATGATGATCAGGTTCATGGGGAAGGGGATCGGCGTGAGCATCCGGCCTTCGCCGGCGGTGATGGCGTCGATGCAGATGAACTGCGGCTGAATGATGTACTGCAGATCGGCGATCTTCTCGTTCAGGCGATGATCGTGATCGATGAGACGATGCCGGTCGTCCTGGATGCCGATGTACGCCTTGCACGAGAACGTGACGGTGGTCCACGGGTGCGCCTTGAACTTCGGACAATTGACGAAGAAATCGGCGCGCGCGACCGGCTCGGGCGTGAAAATGTAATCGCGGAGCCGCTCCGCGTGCTTCAGCGCAATCTCGACCTGCGGCTCTTCTTCGAAGAAGTACTTCTTCACGCCGCCGACGCGCTCGATCATCTCGTTGTAGCCGGCGCCGCGGAACGCTTCGCGCGTGGGCACGGTGATGCCGCACCGCTCGCCGACCGCGAGCTCCTCGATCTGGCCGTCGTCGCGGTCGCGGAGTGCCCGAAGCACGCCCTCGGTGAATTCCGGGCGCGTGTAGGCGTGCGGGAACAGTGGGCCCGACGTCACGAGATTCGGCTTCAAGAGCGTGCGCCCGAACGGTTTCAATCCGAGTTCTTCGAGCCCCTCTCGGACGATTCGACGGATCGTTTCCGGATCGTAGGAGTCGCAGTGCCGAATGATGACGCGAGGCTCTTGGCTCGGATGCATCCACATACGGTAGCACGAGCCGTAGCGGCCACGCCTTCGGCGAGCGCCCGCGCTGAGACTCCGTTACCGAGTGGAGTCCTTCGGGATCAAATTTGCCAGCGCAGCACCGAGTTCGTCGAGCACACCGTCGAGCAACACCTCGTCGCGCCGCATGATCGCCGAGGCAAGGAGTCGCGCGCGCGAGTCGAGCGGATTCATTCGTGCGAGCAGCATCGTGCCGAGCTCGACCTTGTGCTCGATCCGCGCCGTGCGCTCGGCGATGATTCCGTCTCGACGTACGCCGGTGGAGGCGGGAGAGTCACTGCGGAACGCCTCGTAGGTCCCCGACCCTGACCGCTTCGGTGCCTCGCCGGCATTCGCCGGGCGGACTCGACTCTGGCTCTCTTCCCGTTCGAATTGCGAATCGAAGGGAAGCCGAGGCTCAGGTCGCGTTTTTTCGCCGTTCGACATCGGGACTGCTCTCGTTTCTCTCAGGGTCTCTCTTCGGCGTTTCTCGCTCGGGCTCTCGTCCAGCTCTTGGTGTCTGAGCAACAACGATGCCCACGCTACGCTTCCCGTTCACTCTCAGACGATTCGATGAGTCCGACGATCCATGTTCCGGCTCACGATTCCCCATCGCTATGTAATGATTGCGGTTATCTGCGTTCCGGCGGCGGCGCGCCGCGATCTGACTAAACTCCGCTGAGAGTGGATCTCGAACGAGGGGTGACACGGGTGTCGTGTGTCGGGTGAAAGTGTTGCCGTTGCAGTACTGCGAAGAAATGGCCTTCCGCGCGGGGTCCTTGCAAACGCCCCGCCTCATTTCTATGTTTCGCGCGCCGTCGGTGCGACCGTAGGCAACCTCGTCGATGATGAAGGCATTGAAAGCGACGCCCGAATCGCCCCGGATGTTCGAGAACGATTTCGTCGACTTGTTCTCTCGGACTCATCCGGCCGCCGTTCCAATCATGTTCGTACCCGCGGCCCTCGGGTTGCTTTGGTACAGCGTCGCGCGAGCCGGTGTCGGTGTCGGGACGACAGCCCTGCTGTTCGCTGGCGGCGTCGCTTCGTGGAGCCTTACCGAGTACTGGCTACACCGAACATTCTTTCACTGGCTCCCGAAAGCTCAGTGGGGCGACAGGCTGCACTTTCTCGTCCACGGCGTCCATCACAACTGGCCGCGCGACAAGTACCGGCTGGTGATGCCGCCGGCGGTCAGCATCTCGCTCTTTTGGATTTTCCTCGGGGTGTTCCTGCTCGCGTTCGGTCACACGTACGCCTGGGCGTTCCACTCCGGTTTCGTCGTCGGCTACATGGGCTACGACTTGACGCACTACTACATCCACCACTTCAACCCGCGTTCCGAGTACGGCCGAACCTTGAAGAAGCACCACATGCTGCATCACTTCAAGGACCACTCCCGGCGCTTCGGCGTGTCGTCGAGGTTCTGGGATCGCGTGTTCGGCACCCTCTGAGCGCAGCCGCTCGGAGTTGAGCTAGTCTTTCGACATGGACCCGGGACCTTCGCGACGTCCCGCACGCGGCGCCGATGTGATGACCTGGTTCATCCTCGCGAGCGTGGTGTCGGCATCGTGCACCCGCGTCCTCGGCATCGACGGCAAATACGTCATCGCGTCGGCCGGAGGGGCGGGAACCGGCGGCACGAGCGGCGCGTCGGGAACGACGTCGTCCGGCGGAACGCTCGGGGGCGGGGGCGCCGGCAATCTTCCCGGATCGGGTGACGGTGGGCGTGACTCGGGTCCGTCCACGTCGGGAAACGGGGGCACCACGGACGAACCCGATGCCGCTCCTCCGCTCGGCGGCGCATCGGCCGGCGGCACTGCGACCAGCGGCGGCGCGCCGAACAGCGGCGGCGTGACGAATAGTGGTGGAGCCCCAACGTCATTCGACGCGGGGCGCGACGGCGCGACGTCGACCGTTTGCCGAACGGGATCCTACGCGGGTCGCTTCAAGGGAACGGTGCAGTTTCCGCCCATCCCGGACGTGCCCAACGTGCCGATCCCCGTCCAAGGTGACGTGACGTTGGACGTCGCGCCCGGGCGGAGCGCGACACTCTTCGAGGTCACCGGGAAGCTGGGTCCGGATTCTCAGACCCCTCTCGACGGGTTCGTGCCGTTCTCGAGTGACGTCGCGGGAACCCTCGACTGCGCGACGGGCGTGCTCGCAGCGAACCTCGACAATGGACAGGTGCGCTCCCTCGTGGTCTACGCGTTCGAAGGCACCCTCACCGCGACCTACGATTACGCTACTCAGGAGTTCACCGGGTCGTGGTCCGAATCGGAATCGGGGCCCCCGCCCGCGGGCAGTGGCACCGGAGACATCAGCACGGTGGTCTGGAAGACTCCGTGACCTCCAAGCGCGCGCGGAGCGTGGCTTCCGGCGCTCGCGAGCACGGTTCGACTGACGCGAGCCAGCTCGGTAGGCCGGCGAGCGACGAGCTCTGGACGATCGACCGACTCGTGCCCGGCGGCGAAGGGATGGCGCGCCTCGCGGACGGTCGCGTCGCGTTCGTCAGCGGAGCATTCCCCGGCGACGTCGTGTTCCCGCTCGACGTCCAAGCGAAGAAGGGATTCGTCCGCGCGTCGCGCTTCCGGCTCGTCCGCTCGAGCGCCGAACGCGTCGACGCGTCGTGTGCGGTCGTCGATCGGTGCGGCGGCTGCGACTGGATGCGTCTCGGGCGAGCATCGCAGAACGCGGGCAAGGCGGAGATCCTCCGTCAAGCGCTGACGAGAACCGGCGGATTCGCCGAGGTCCCCGAGCCCCTCTCGATCACCGAAGTCGGCCCTGCGCTCGGCTATCGAACTCGCGTGCGCCTTCATGTGGACGATCACGGGGCCATCGGCTTTTTTTCGCGCCGTTCCCGCGAGCTCGTCGAAATCGAACGCTGTCCGGTCTGTCGTCCCGAGCTCGACGCCGCGCTCGCCGCCTTGCGCCGCGTGCCTCAGAACCTCATGCAGCCCTTCGCGGAGATCGAGCTTCGCATCGCCGACGAGCCGAGCCGGGTGTCGGTGCGGCTCATGTTGCGGACGCGAGGCCGAGTCGACTCCATCGCGTCGCGCGAGTCGGCGTCGAAGAACACCGTCGTCGACGTCGCTCGGGCGCTGTCGTCGTCGGATGTCGAGCTCGACGTCGCCGGAGCCAGTCCGAGCGGCGACGCGGATCAGGTCTTTCGGCTGAAGAACGGCGCGTTCCTCTTCGCGGCACCCGGCGTCTTCACTCAAGTGAACTGGTTCGTCAACGACGCACTCGTCACGGCCGTTCTCGAGGGCGCCAGGTTGCGCGGCGTGAGCCGGTTCTGCGACGCCTACGCGGGCGTCGGAAACTTCGCCTTGCCGCTCCTCGCGGCGGGCCTCGCCGGCGTTGCCATCGAGCGCGACGCGCGAGCCGTCGAATGCGCGCGTCGCGCCGCCAGGGCTCAGGGCTTGGACGCGACCGTCTTCAACGCGGGCGACACCGGGCCGTTCCTGCGCGAGGCGCTTCGCGGGCGGCAGCGGTTCGACCTGATCGTCCTCGACCCTCCGCGACGCGGCGCGAGCGACGTGCTCTCGGACGTCGTCGCGCTCGCGCCCGAGCACGTGCTGTTTTGCTCGTGCGACCCCGTGACGTTGGCCCGCGATCTCGGTACGCTGGCGCGCGCCGGCTATCGGCTCGAAGAGGTTCGCGGCTTCGACATGTTCCCCGAGACGCACCACTTCGAGACGCTCGCCTGGATGGTTCGCACCCCGGAACGACCTGAATGAGCGAGCCTCGTTTCCGCACGTCTCCGGACCAGGAAACCACGGGCTGGCCACCGGGCGTGCCGTACATCGTCGGCAACGAGGGCTGCGAGCGCTTCAGCTACTACGGGATGCGCTCGATCCTGTACGTGTACATGGCGAACACGTTGTACCCGGCGCAGGGCATGGTCGGTGCGCGAGCGGCCGATCTCGCGACGGCGCACTATCACCTGTTCTCCGCCGCCGTGTACGCACTGCCGATGGTCGGCGCCGTGATCGCCGATCGCTATCTCGGGAAATACCTCACCATCCTCGTGCTCTCGCTCGTGTACTCGGCGGGCCACGCCGTCTTGTCGCTCACCGAAGGCACGATGGTCGGACTGTTTTGCGGTCTGGCCCTCATCGCGATCGGCTCCGGCGGCATCAAGCCGTGCGTCAGCGCGCATGTCGGCGACCAGTTCGGGAAGAAAAACTGGTTTCGCCTTCGCACGATTTATCAGGTGTTCTATTTCATGATCAACCTGGGGAGCACGCTCTCCATGTTGCTCATCCCGTGGGTTTTCGACTGGCAGAAGACGCAAACCGGGTTCTTGCGCGAGCACGCCATCAGCATCGCGTTCGCCATCCCGGGCGTTCTCATGTTCGTTGCGACCGTCGTGTTTTGGAAGGGTCGCGACGTGTTCGTGCACGTGCCGCCATCGCCGGGCGGTCGCCTGGGGCTCCTCGACGCGGCGAGCTCGCTCTGCCTGTTCTTGTCGGTCGGGCACCTCTTCTTCACCGGGGGCGAGCCGTGGTGGGTCATCGCGTCGGCGACCGTCGCGTTTCTCGCGGCCGGCATCGCCCTGTTCGTCGTGCGCCAGCGCCGTCAACCCGACGACGGCTTTCTCGCCGTCGTGGTTTACTGCTCGCGAGCGTGGCTCACCGGCGTCGAAACCGACGCTCGCGCGCCGGCACCTTTGGCGCCGAAAGAGGGCGATGCCCTCGCGAAGAGCAAATTCTTCGCGCCCGCCGTTCGCAAGTTCGGCGCCGAGATCGCGCGTGGGCCGTACGCCGTTCTCCAGATCATGAGCGTGTTCCTCATGGTGAGCATTTTCTGGGCGCTCTTCGATCAGAGCGGTTCGTCGTGGATCCGTCAGGCCGAGATGATGCACACGGTGAAGGTGCTCGGGTTCGAGGTGTTGCCCGCGCAGCTCCAGGCCTTGAACCCGGTGCTCGTGATGCTGCTCATCCCCGGGATGAACTTTGCCGTCTACCCGCTCTTCGAGCAGCTCGGCTATCGGATGACCGCGCTCCGCCGCATGACGGCGGGGATGATCGTCGCGGGGTTTTCGTTCATCGCCGTCGCGCTCATCCAATCGGCGATCGACGGCGCGGCGCCGCTCGCGGTGAGCATCCTCTGGCAAGCGGTGCCGTACGTGATCATCACCGTCGCGGAAGTGTTGGTCTCGATCACCGGGCTCGAGTTCGCTTACAGCCAGGCCCCGACCCGCATGAAGAGCACGATCCAGGGTTTTTGGCTCCTCACCGTGTCTCTCGGCAACGTGCTCGTGTCGCTGCTCGCCGAGTTCGCGAAACTGCCCCTCATCACGTTCTTCTGGTTGTTCGCCGGACTCATGTTCGCCGCGGCGCTTCTCTTCGGCCTCCGAGCGCACTTCTTCGTCGAGCGCGACGTCGTGCAAGAGTGACGGCGCGCGCCGTCATCGGCGACGGCGCCGCCGCCAGAGCGCCGCGCCGAGCGCGCTGAGCCCCGCGAGGAGCTCGAGCGGCTCCGACGGCATGACGAGCTTCACCGAGCCCACGTCGTTCGACGACGACGAGCTTCGTCCGGGGCTTCCGCAGTCGCAACCCCCGCGGGCGGAATTGGTGGCGCCGCTCGTCGACGCCGTCCCCGCATCGAGACTGCACGGTCCGAGCTGGTCGCAGATGGGGGGCCACTGCGGCGTACACGTGCGCGTCACCTCGCTCGACGCGGGGCACTCGAGCGGGCCTTGGAGCGCGTTTCCCCAATCATAGAGGGCTTGCACGGTCGCTCCGTCGTCGGTGGAAACGCCGAGCTCGAAGCCGCTCGTCACGTGGTCGCCGCACACGTAGAGGCGCGACGTGTCCTGGAACAAGCACCCGACCTGTCCGACCACGGTGCGCGTGAACGCGAAGTCGTTCGCCGAGGCGCGATAGAGCCCGAGCACCGACGGATCGACGGGGCGCTCGCCGTTCAGCGCGTACGAATCGCCGAACCCCGCGAACACGGTCGTGCCGTCCTTCGAGAGCGCGAACCCGAGCATGTCGGCGGACTCGCGGAGCACCTCGCGGAAGTGATCGCCGCCGTCCTCCGAATACAGAAGAAAGCTTTGCACGCTCTGTCCCTCGTCCGAACCGGGGCCTGCGACTCGGACGTAGAGCACGTCGGGGTTCGTCGGGTGCACCGCGGCGATGAACGGCTGACCCGCGCTCGCGGTCACGACGGGGATCCGCCTCCAGGTCGCGCCGCCGTCCTTCGAACGGAGTAAGACGCCGTTTGCTCCCTTGCCCGCATCGCCGACGGCCGAACCCGGAAGTGCTCCGGCGTCGGGGACGGTGCCGATGTTCGCGACGCCGCTCGCGTAGAGGCGCATCGGATCGGACGCCGCCATTTCTATCGTGAGCCCGTCGATGTCCTCGGAGAGGGCAGGGCCGAGCGCGTGGAAATGCGCGCCGGCGTCGTCGGACCGATAGACGACCAGGTCGAACGCGTTGCTCGTCGTGATCGACGTCGTCAGTGCGACGACGTGATTGCCGTCGCTCGAGACGGCGAGATCGTTGATCAGACGCTTTCCGAAGTCGGGCATCGTCGTCCACGAGCAGCCGTGATCGGGCGTCGTGAGCATCCCGTTCACCGACGCGACGAGGAGGGCGCCCGTCGCGGTGGCCCCGAACATCGGATCTTCGGCGGTTCCGTACCCGACGCCCTGTTCACAAAGCCACGACCACGCTTTCCCGTCGTTGCTCGACGTGAGGGCGCCGTACGTCGTCCTTTGCCAGAGGCGCGTCGCGTCGCTCGGATCGACGACGAGCTGCTGCGAATACGGGTACCGCCCGTTGGCGCTCGCCGAACCCGCCGCCGTCACTGCAACGAGAGCCGCCACGACGGCCGGCCCTCGAAACCTCCTCCGCATGCGCCCATGCTTACCCACGCACGAAAGTTGCGCCAGACGGGTTCAGCCGGCGCGGCAGAGCGGCAATGAACCGACCTTCATCCCGGCGTTCGGAGCCGATAACCCAGACCATAAACGGTCTCGATCGCGTCTTCGTACGGTCCGAGGCGTTCGCGAAGCCGGCGCACGTGGGTGTCGACGGTCCGCGTCTGCACCTCGCCGGTGATTCCCCAGATCTCTTCGAGCAGCGCGGCGCGGCTGAACGTCTTTTCGGGGTGCTCGACGATCAGCGCGAGCAACTTGTACTCGAGGGGGCGGAGCGTGCTCTCTTGGCCGTCGATGAAGACCTGTTGACGACCGACGTCGACCGAGAGCCCTCGCCACGACAAGAATCGGCCCGGCCGCGGCGCTTGACGCGCTTGCTTCAGATCCCGAACGCGACGCGCCAGCGCGCGCACGCGCATCACCACTTCGCGCACGCTGAACGGTTTGACGACGTAGTCGTCGGCGCCCGCTTCGAACCCCAGCAATCGGTCGAACTCGTCGGCACGCGCCGAGAGGAGCAGCACCGCGATGTCCGAGGTCGCGGGGTCCGAACGGATGCGCCGGCACGTCTCGATTCCGGAGACGTCGGGCAGCATGACGTCGAGCAAGATGACGTCGGGATTCAAGGTCGTGGCGCTGCGCAGCGCGCCCTCGGCCGTGCTTTCCGCGACGGCGTCGAAGCCCGCGTCTCGCAAATTGAAAAGGAGAGGTTCGTCGCACTGGTCGTCGACCAGGAGCACTCGTTGCGTATCTGCTTCCATCGGGATGGACACCTCTGCGCTGCGGCCCGCGCTGCCTTCGACGTCGCGCGTCGGGCCCAGATCCGCGAGAGGCAATCCGCCACTGCCTACGTGAAATGGGACACTGCGGTTACAACACGTCGCGAAGCCTCGCGCCGCGCGGAACACGGCGCGAGGCTGTATGGAAGTCGCGACGGTGGTGGATCACGGGATCGTTCGAGTATCGTCGAGGCAGCGATGGTGGAATTCCGGACGGCGGCGTCAATCACGGTCACCGCGACCCTCGGCGTCGTGGCAGGGTGTGCCAAGACCGCATCGCCCGAGCCGCCGCTTCGCGTCGCTGCCGCGGCCGATCTCGCGTTCGCGTTTCGCGAAGTGGGAGACGCATTTGCCAAAAAGAGCGGCCTTCCTGCTCCGATATTTTCGTTCGGTTCGACGGGCCTGCTCGAGAAGCAAATCGAACAGGGAGCCCCCTTCGACGTGTTCGCGGCGGCCAACGTTTCGTACGCGGATCAGGCCGTGAAAGCGGGGGCCTGTGACGGCGCGACCCGAAAGTCGTACGGCCGCGGCCGCCTCGTCGTGTGGACGTCGAAAGAAGCCGCCACGGCGCCCCCATTGACGCTCGCGGACCTTGCCGACGCGCGATTTCGCAAGGTCGCGATCGCGAACCCGGAACACGCGCCGTACGGCCGCGCCGCCGAACAGGCGCTCGCGCACCTCGGCCTCTGGGACGGCATCAAGTCGAAGCTCGTGTTCGGCGAGAACGTGCAAGAGACCTTGCAATTCGCCGTCACCGGGAACGCCGATGCCGCGGTCGTCGCTTTGTCGCTCGCGATCGTCACCAAGGACGGCGTGTCCCTGCCGATCGACGAATCGCTGCATGCCCCGATCGATCAGGCCATGGTGCTCTGCAAGGCCGGAGGTAACCGCGCCGCGGGCGCCCGCTTCGAAGACTTCCTGAACGGCCCCGACGGCCGGGCGATCATGAAGCGTTACGGATTTCTCTTGCCCGGCGAAGGGTGAACGCGCACGCGCTCACGGATTCGCGGGGCCCATGCGTCCGCCCGGTACGCGACGGGCGAACCGCGCGCCGAGCCGTCCACGCATGTTGTCGAGCACGAGGAACAGCTTCCCTTGCTCCTTCGCGGTGAGCTCCTTGCTCACCTCGATGAACGCGCGATCCATCAAGTCGGCGAGGGCCTTTCGATTGGTCCGAAGCCCCTCGAGCGCGCTCTTGTAGGCGCTCTGATCGTCGCTGTTCAACGTCACGAGCGCGCGGAGCTTCTGCCGCGACTCTTTCAGGTTGCCGTTGATACGCTTTCGCTCCGGCGCGTACTTCTTGAGAATGGTCTCGACGCGCACGGCCTTTTCTTCGGTGAGCCCGACGCGCTCCCGCAGGATCCGGCTCCGAACCGTCTCGAAGGGACGGTCGCTCGGGTCCGCGCTCGGCGCCGCAACGGGTGCCGACGCCGGCGCGGGAGGCGCGGCCCACGCGGGGACCGCGACGGAAAGAAACATCGGCAAGAGCATCCAGCGGATCGGTGTCATCGGTGTTCTCCTCGATTGTCCTGCTCGCGCGTCGCGCGGGGGACGATGATGAATGCCGGCGCACGCGCGGCCGTTAAGGCGCCCCGTGCGAAACCTCTTCGGTCGATTCGAGCCAGGTCTGCCGTCGGTCTTGGTCGCTCGGCGCGAACAGCGGCCCGAGATCGAACGAGTCGCCATCGTCGGGATCGGTGCCGAACACGGTGGCGACCGGATCGTCCTCGTCGAGATCGCCGGGTGGCGTCTCGGTCGTCGGGGTCGCGCTCGCCGTCGGCGTCGAAGGCTCCGTGCGCGGCGTTTCACGGGCAGCGAGCGACGCGACGGGCGCCGGCGTCGGCAGGTGCGGCTTCGGTTTTTCCGGAGCGAGCGCGAGAAATACGACCGCCGCAGCGGCCGCGAGCGCGCCGCCCCAGGCGAGCTGAAGCCGCGACTTTCGCGAGCCTTGCCGCTTCGCGATGTTTTCGGCGCGTCCCAGGAGACGCGTGTGCTCGAATTCGGACGGCGCCTTTGCCGTGCGCTCGAACAGATCGGCGAGCTCGCTTTCGAGCGCGTCGTGTTCCGGATCGGGGGGGGTGGTCATCGTCGTTCTCCGGGGTCGGGGTCGCCGCGTTCGGTTTCAAGATGAGGGGCAAGCGTCGCTTTCAGCTCGCGGAGCCCGAGGTGAACCAGGACACGCGCCGAGCCCTCGGTCGTGTCGGTCGCTTGCGCGATTTCGTCGTACCCGAGGCCGCCGTCGAGTCGAAGCAAGAGCACTTCTTGTCGCTTTCGGGGCATCGCGTTCAGGGCGCGCGCGATGGCGCGGGCCGTTTCGTTCGCCGCGGCGAGATCGGCGGGGGTCGGCGGAGTTTCGCCGGGCGACGCGAGCTCTTCACGTCGCCGTCGACGGGCTTCGCTCCGGAGGAGCGTGCGCGCGCGTTTCACGGCGATCGCCGCGACGAATCCCTTGAACGACGTGCCGGGCCGGTAGCGAAAGAGCCGCCGATGCACGATCGCGAGCGTTTCTTGCATCGCATCTTCCGCCAAGGCGAGATTGCCGGTCGCCCGCGTCGTGACCCGGTAGATGAGCCCGAGGTGCGGCTTGATCAACATCGCGAACGCTTGGCTGTCGCCGTCGATTACCGCCGCGACGAGCTCTGCTTCGGTATGGGTCGCCGGATCGTCGAGGGCGGCGGGGGCTCCCTGGGTCATTGCCACTGGTTCTCTCACTGCATGCCGTCCGAGAGCGAGCTGTTAAAGGGCGCCGGCCCCGAATGTCAAAAAGAGTCTTTTCCGTCAGCGACGTACCGAGGCGTGCACATGGGAGCCATCCTCGAAAAAGACCCAGTCGAAGCCGGCTTGCACCGCGAGCCGCGCCAAGCGCCCGAGCTTTTGCGGGTCCACGTCGGACGTCGTGAGATCGGCGGCTCTTCCTTCGTAGTGAACGCTGTGCGCGCCGTGCTCGCCGCGTTCGTCCCAGGCCTCGGTCACCCGGAGCTTGAGGTCCGGCCATCGCGCTGTGACGGCGTGGGCGAGGCGTCCCAGCGCCGCACGCAGTCGCGGTGTCATCATCCGATCCGCGCCGGTGTGCTCCTCGTCCTTGAAGACGATGTCCGGCGAATCGCAACGCACGAGGCGCGCGAATCCGGCGCTCCCTCGCACGACGCGCTCGGCGGGTGCGCCGGTAGCCTCCACCTCCGCGATGTCCGGGATGCGCTCGCCCAGGCGCAGCGCACGATTCGAGTCGCGCTCGTCCTTCGAAAGCGAAAAATCGTCGTCGGCGAAATGATGCGCGCGAGCGCCGAAGAACAGGAGGCTCGCCGTCGCCGCGGCGCACGCGAACACCCACGCGCGCCGGCTCACGCGGTCGCTTCCGCCACGAAGGAACGGATCGTCTCGAGGATGCGCGCGTCCACGGCTTCTTGGGTGGCACCCTGCGCTTTGAGGGCCGTCGCGGTGACGTCGAGAGAGTGATTGCCGCCCTCGACGACGAAGAGCTCGTTCTTCGCCGTCATGCGCGCGCGCGTCGTCTCGAGCAGATCGAGCGGACACAAGGGGTCGCGTGTGCCCTGCACGAACAGCACCGGCGTACGCAGCGCGACCAGCACTTCGTCGCGAACCGCGTTCTTTTTTCCGGCGCCCTTCAGTGGATAGCCGAGACACACGAGCGCGCTCACCGGCTCCTCGAGCGCGACGTGGCAACCGACGCGGCCGCCCATGCTCTTGCCCGCGAGCACGACCGGGCCGTCGTGGCCGCGACGAGCCTCGGCGATCGCGGCCCGGTGCGCGGCGATGAGCTTCGGCAACGGATCCGGCGACCGTTTGCCGCTCAGCATGTACGGGTAGTCGATGCGCCGCACCTCGCCGATCGCTTCGAGTCGGCGCGCCCACCGCTGCATCCATGCCGACGACGACGGCGCGCCGGCGCCAGGCGCAAACACGACGAGCGGCCGTGACACGCCCCGAGCCTCGCGCGAACCGCCCGAGCCGTCGAGTCGTTTCGCGCTTTGCCCGCGGGGAGGTCGCGCGCCGTCGTGGCCTTGGTTCGGTCACGGCGCGCCGCTGCCGCACGACACCCGCGGCGTCGAAGGGAGTGCCGCGAGATCGGGTCTCGGCGATCTCCCGGATGGAGCTCGTGATGGAGGGGGTCTCGCGCGACGGCGAGAGATACTTCGATGAATCAAACTATTTGATGACTGCAAGCACCTGTGTTGGCTCACGTTCACCCTCTTGGGTCGGGTAGGTTCCGGCTGGCGGACGAGCACGTCGACTCGTCCTACTTAGTGCGCGGGCGTCGGGGCCGCGCTTCGGGCGCTCGTCGCGAGCGCGGCGAAGAGCGCGGCTTGCACCGGCTCGGGCACGGCGTGTCCCACGCCTGCGAACTCGCGAATTGCCGCGGGGAAGCCGCGCAGGGCGAGCGCGCCGACGGCGGTGCGCGCGTGCTCGATGGGAACCATCGAATCCGCCGTGCCGTGAAAGGCGAGCAGGGGTCGCAGCTCGCCCGCCGGGCGCGCGCCTGGAACGAGCGACGGGGGAAGCCAGCCGCTCAGCGGGTACGCCGCGGAGATCAGCTCCGGATGCCGGGCGTACAGCGCGAAGCTGAGCGCGCCGCCTTGCGAGAACCCGGTGACGATCGGTTTGCCGAGCGTGGTCGAGCGACGCCCGAGGTCCGCGATGAACGGCGCGAGTCGATCCGCCGTTTCGGCGATGAAGGGCGCAGAAAAATCCGGATCACCCAAATGAAAATCGAACCACGAATAGCCATCGCCGTACGCGGTCGACGAATGCGGCAAGACGACGCGCGCCGGCACCGGAAAATCGCGAAACAATCCCGCGAAATTTTCCGGTCGGTCACCGAGACCGTGAAAGGCGATGACGAGCGGCGCGCGCGCGTTCGCCGCGAGCCCGCCCGTCGCGAGTTCGACGTATTCGAACGACGCGGACAAAGCCGGCGCGGCCCCGCCGTTCGGTGGAGTCGAACCCGGGTCGGCGGAGGGGGTTGCTGCGAGCGGCGCGGTCGAGGCAACGGCGTGCGGGGGCGACGCAGAAGTGACTACTCCGGTGGCCGCATTGTCGTTGGACCTCGGCGCGATATCCGGCGTCCGGCAGCGGCACAGTGAAAGCGCCGCGGCGTAAAGGGCCGCGTACTGCAAACGAGGCGGGGTGCTCACCGGATTTCGGTGTCGCGCTCCGTCGTGGGCTCGACGCCGGACTCGACGCCCGATTCGACGCCCGATTCGGCGCCCGACTCGACGCTGGAGGCCGGTGGGTCTCCGAAGGTGCGCACCTGAACGCTCGGCACGCCGACGGTGGCGCCGGTCACGTCGGTGATCACGACGACCTGGTCGCCGGGGAAGAGGCGATTGCGCTGTCCGAGCTTGTCGAGCGCGGTCTGGATCGTCTTTTCGGGGTTCTTCGAAAAGTCGATGACGAACGGCACGATCGAGCGCGACAGCCACATTTTGCGCCGCACGCTGCTCATGTTGGTGAAGGCGTAAATGATGGCGCGCTGCGGGCGATGGCTCGCGACGAGTTGACCCAGGAGGCCGCGGCGCGTGATGACGATGATGGCCGGCGCACCCAGCGAATCCGCGATGCGACACGCCGACCGCGCGAGCTCGTCGCGCGCGCCCTTCGGGATACGCTCCCAGTAAAAGTCGAGGCCGCGCTCTTTTTCGATGCGCTTGGCGATGCCGTCCATCACCTCGACGCATCGGACGGGATAGCGCCCGCTCGCCGTTTCACCGCTGAGCATGATCGCGTCGGCCTGCTCGTAAATCGCGTTGGCGACGTCGGTCACCTCGGCGCGCGTCGGCATCGGGGCTTCGCGCATCGACTCGAGGAGATGCGTCGCGACGATCACCGGTTTCCCGATGCGCGTACAGTCTCTGACGATGCGCCGCTGAATGACGGGCAGCTCGCGGAAATCCACTTCGACGCCGAGATCGCCGCGCGCGACCATGATGCCGTCGGCGACCTCGAGAATCTCGGTGAAGTTGGCGACGCCTTCCTGGTTCTCGATCTTCGCGATCAGTTTGATGTTCGCGCCGCCGGCTTCGACGATTTGCCGCGCTTCGAGCACGTCGTTGGGCGAGCGCACGAACGAGAGCGCGATGAAGTCGAGCTCGTGCGTGATCGCGAACTGAATGTCGCGACGATCTTTCTCGGTGATCGACGGCAAGTTCACGCGGATGCCGGGCAGGTTGATGTGTTTCCGCGAGCCGAGCTTGCCGCCGTCGATGACCCGGCAGAGGAGCCGATTCTCGTTCACCTCGAGCACTTCGAGATTGATGAGCCCGTTGTCGACCGTGACCTTGTTGCCCGGCTTCAAGTCTTGAACGAGGCTCTGATAGTCGACGTGGACGCTACGCTCTTCCGGGTCCATGACCGGCCGCACCGAGAGCGAAAACGTTTCACCGACCTTGAGATCGAGCGCGTGCTCGAGCTCGCCGGTCCGAATCTCCGGCCCCTGGAGGTCGACGAGCATCGAGATCGGATGGTTCAGTTTCTGATTGAGGCTCTTGATTCGCCGGACGGCCATCAAATGGCTCTCCGGATCGCCGTGCGACATGTTCAGTCGCGCGATGTTCATGCCGGCGTAGGCCATCTTCTCGATGATCGCCGACGTATCGCTGGCGGGGCCGATCGTGCAGATGATCTTGGTGTGACGAAACTCGCGTCGCTCGAAGGTCGAAGTCACGTGTGTCGTGAGTCTGCCCTCTTTTTGTGGAAAAATCCGCTGAAAGTCTCGACGTTCCGGCCGGCAGCGTCTTTCGGCCGGCGCGGTCAGCGTGCCGTCGCGCCGAGCTCGTCGAGAACACGGTCGCGACGCGCCATGAGCGGCGCTCGGGACACGCGCCCGAGGTCGAACTCCGGCAGCGCTTCGCGCGCCGAAATGCGCTCCACCGGCGCGAGCCCGGACTCGCGGACGACCCAGCCGACGATGGCCCGCGGATCCACGCCGCGGTCGCGCAGCTCGGCGAGACTCAGATCGTCGTCGCGTTTCGCGAGTCGTCGCGCCGTTTCATCGACGACGAGCGGCACGTGCCACCACGACGGATGCGGCAGGCCGAGCGCCTCTTGCAGCAACGATTGCCGCGCGGTGCTCTCGAGCAGATCGTCGCCGCGCACGACCTCGGTCACGCCCTGGGCGGCGTCGTCGACCACGACGGCGAGTTGATACGCGGGGGCGCCGCCTTTTCGCGCGATGAGAAAGTCGCCCACCTCGTCGGCGACGTTTGCGACGACGGGTCCGGCGAAGCCATCGACGAAGCGCGTCGTGCCGCCCGGCGCGACGAAACGAAGCCCCGCCGGTTTCCCCGACGTGCGCTCGGCGGCTTCCACCGACGGGAAGCGCCCGCGGCACGTCCCGGGGTAGCGCGGTTCGACCGTGCCGGCTTGCGGCGCGCTCTGAGCGGTTCGCAGATCGCCGCGCGTGCACACGCACGGGTACGCGAGCCCGCGCTCGACGAGCCAGCGAACCGCGTCGTTCATGCGCTCGAGCCCCGTCGATTGAAGGACGACCGGGCCGTCCCAGTCGAGGCCGAGCCATTCGAGGTCGCGAAGGATCGCGTCGGCGGTGCCGGGGACGACACGTGGCGCGTCGAGATCTTCCATGCGCATGAGCAGGGTGCCGCCCTGCGCGCGCGCGTGCCACCACGCGAGCAAGAAGGTGCGCGCATGCCCGAGGTGCAACTTGCCGGTCGGACTCGGCGCGAGCCGCCCGACGATGCTCGACGGCTCCAACGCGTTCGCTCCGTCCGTGTTCGAACGCCGCCTAGCTCGCCAGCTCCGCGCGCCGGTACACGGTGACGACGGCCGCGCCGCCGAGTCCGAGGTTGTGCTGGAGCGCGACTTTCGCGCCGGGCACTTGTCGCTTCTCGGAGAGGCCGCGGATCTGCCAGTTCAGTTCCGCGCATTGTGCGAGCCCGGTCGCGCCGAGCGGATGGCCCTTCGAGATGAGCCCGCCCGACGGGTTGACGACCCACTTTCCGCCATAGTCTACGGCGCCCGAGTCGATGAGGGTGCCCCCCTTTCCAACCGCACACAGGCCGAGCCCTTCGTACGTGATGAGCTCGTTGCACGAAAAGCAATCGTGCAGCTCGATGACGTCGACGTTCTCCGGACCGAGGCCGCTCTCGTTGAAGGCTTTTTCGGCGGCCTTCTTGGTCATGTCGAAGCCGACCAGCTTGATGCAGCTCTTCTCGTCGAAGGTGCTCGGGAAATCGGTCGCCATGCCCATCCCGGCGATTTCAACGGCCGTTTTTTCGAGCCCGTGACGGCGCACGAAGTCTTCGCTCGCGAGGACGGCGGCGCCCGCGCCGTCGCTCGTCGGACAGCACTGCAGCTTCGTGAGCGGGTCGTATACCATCTTCGCGTTCTTCACTTCGTCGAGGGTGTAGGCGTCTTGAAACTGCGAGTACGGGTTGTTCACGGAGTGCTGGTGATTCTTCCACCCGATCTTCGCGAACTGCTCGGCCGTCGTGCCGTAGCGCTCCATGTGTTCGCGGCCGGCGTTGCCGAAGATCTGCGGCGCGGGCGGCGCCGCGACGAATTCGCGAAGCCCCATCATCACCATCATGTGCTTGTCCATGGGGTTCGTGCGATCCATGAACTTTGCGCCGAGCGAGCCCTTCTCCATTTTCTCGAAGCCGACCGCGAGCGCGCAATCGGTGAGGCCGCCTTCGACGAGTTGCTTCGCGAGAAAGAGCGCGGTCGACCCCGTCGAGCAGTTGTTGTTCACGTTGTAGACGGGAATGCCCGTCACGCCGAGCTCGTAGACGGCGCGTTCGCCCGCCGTCGAATCGCCGTAGCAGTAACCGACCACCGCTTGCCCGATCGCCGAGTACGGCACGCCAGCGTCGGCGAGCGCCTTCGTTCCCGCCTCCTTCACCATGTCCGGATAGTCCCAGTTCTTGGAACCGGGCTTCTCGAACTTCGTCATTCCGACGCCCACGACGAACACCTTGCGACCCATGGCGAAACTCCTTCAGCGGCTGATTCGATCGAGCCCGGAGTCTAAGACTTTAGCTGCGAAGAGCAACGCGGTAGCCCGGGCCGCATCATGGCGGCGCGCGTCGTAAAGGCGCCCTGCCGCGCGATCGTCAGCGTTCGGCGATGATGTAGACGATCCACGCGGCTTCTTGTGCGACGCCGGTCTTCGGACGGAAGACGCCCGTGCCTTCGCCCTTCGCGTCGGCGCTTTCCCAATAGACGGCAGAGCGGGAAAAGCCCGCTTCGGCGAGGACCTCGGTGATTTCCGGCAGCGTCCAGAGGCGCCAATCGTACGTGAACGCGTTCTTCATTTTCGAGCCGTTCGGGAACTCGAAGTGGATGTGATTCACGACGCGATTTTCGATCGGGTACACCTCGGCCTGGTCCCAGACGTACGTGAAGCCCGAAAGTCGTCGCGGTTCTTCGACCGGTTTCCAGCTCTCGTAGCCGCCGTAAGCGTCGAGCACGAACAGGCCGCCCTTGGCGACGGACCGGTGCACGCTCGCGAAGTACTCGCGGAGCAAATCACGCGACTGGAAAATGAAGTAGCTGAAGTTGAGCGCGACGGTGATGTCGAAATGGCCCGGCACGCGATCGCGCACGTCCTGGCGAAGCAGGGTCACGCGGTTTCCCGGCTCGCCGATGGGCTTCAAGTTGTGCTCGGTTCCCCACGCGAGCACGCTCTTGTCGAGATCGATGCCGACCGCGGTGCGATCGCGCTTCTTCGCCCACTCCGCGCAGAGCAGCGCAGTGCCGCAAAAATCTTCGCGGAGCGACGTCGGGACGCGTCCGGTGATCTTCCGGAACACGCGATCGAGAAATCGCGCCTCCGTCTCGGCGTCTTGCACCGAGAGCTGGTAGAGGACGTGGCGGTCCGCCGTTTTCGCGGTGTAGCGCGGCTTCTTGGGTTTCGTGCGGGTTCGTTTTTTGGGCATGAGGTCGACGGCGCTCGGAGACCGGGAAAAGGCGTCGACGCCTCTTTAGTTCATTTCGCGCGCTTTTTGCACCGAACCGTTCGCGCCGAGGTCGCGTCGTTGCTCGCCCAGGTCACGAGCGCGCCGCCTTCGACCTCGGCGATCGACACTTCGGCGAAGCCTTTTGCCTGCGCGAGCGTCGCGTGGCGCTCTCCGGCGGCGTCCTCGACGGCACGAACCACGAGCTCTTGCGCGGAGTCAGGGGCCGGCGTTTGCGGCTGTGCATAGACGATGACCGGTTCGCCGCACACGTGACCCGCCGCAACCGGCGCCGGGTCGATGCCGTTCGGATAGAGCACCCAGTTCGTCTTGGTGTCCATGGTCGGCGTTTGCGTGATGTCGAGTCGCGCGATCCCGAACTCGGTGATCGAACGCTCTTCCGGAATGAAGCCCCAGAGATCGTTTCCGTGACTCGGCAAGATCGTCATCTCGGTGAGCGGCTGAATGCCGCCGCCGACCCACACGACGACGTCGTCACCGAGGAGCGAGTGGCCGCTCGGAAATCGAATGCGACGCGCGTGCACCGGCGTCATCGCCATGCGCGCTTGCACGGACAGCGCTGTGACGCCGTCGTCGGTCTCGACGAGCGAGACGCTGTGTGTCGAGTTTCCTTCCGCGGTCAGCACTTCGCTCGGCGCGCCTTCGACCCACAGCTTTGCGATGAGCGGATCGTCGTCCTTCGCCGGTCGCACGACGTACGCGACCATCGCCGGGAGCTGCATCCCTTTCTTGTCCGGCAAGGGCAGGGGCACGCCGGGTCGCGTGCCGTCGTGCGCGTCTTTCGCGAGCACCTCGAGCGGGCCAATCCCTTCGGGTGCAACGCGGCGCCTCAAGAGCTCGCCGTGATCGATCCAGTAGACGCGATCCTGAAAGAGCGCCGGCCCTCGCCCGTAATGGAAGGGCCCCGAGCCTTCGGGAAGCGGGCGGAGCGGCGTCGGCGCGGCAATGGCGGCTCGCGACAATCGTCCGAGCCGCGCGATGCGAAGCTCGCCCCCACTAGTATAGAGGAGCACGCCGAGCGGCGACGCCGACGCGGGACCCGCGGGCGCGACGTCGACGGTTCCGTCGAGGATCCACGGCAACGCCGCGACGTCGCGCGCCGTCTCCGCGGACGGCTTTGCCGTCTCGGGCTCCAGCTCGGGAGTCGTGGGTTCATCCTCGACCCTATCGCTGTTCGCGCTCGGACGCGGGGCCGGTGCGTGCTTTATCTTTTGAGCGCGCGCTTCGAGCTCCGCGAGCAGGCGCTTCGCGTCATCGGTCGCGACGTGCTGCTGCGGCGTCGGCTCGCGCGTCGGCTCGCGCGTCGGCTCGGGCGTCGGATCGCGATGACACGCGACGACCGCGCTGGCACCAATCACGACGCACGCGCATCGCACGAGTCGCGAAGCGTCACTGCGATGCGTGCTCGATCGCAGTAATCCATACTTGTGCACTGAAGAGCTCAGAGGCTTCGTGAGCGACTCGCTCGACGCATCAACGACGTACGTTTCGCGCGGCGCGCGAATCATGTGCGGTGCCTCGACAATTTTCTCTTCGTCGGAAAAAAGAACTAGCTTAGACAGCCGAAATTACCCTCAGTTGCGTTTGACTTTGTGTAGGTGCTGCCGTAGTTCGAAAGCTGTTTTTCAGGCCAAATCACGTCGCTAGCTCGCTTACCAGTGAGCGCCATGTCTGAGTCGACCAGTCGCCTGCTGTAACTGAGTCGCGAGCGGCGGATCCCGGGGGGCGAATCCACTCGCCGAGCCCGCAGGTTTCCTTTGTCTTCAGCGCAGAGAGGCGAAGTCATGCATAAGTCCCTTCTTGTTCTCCTCGGTATCGTCGCAGCCTGCGAGGTCGGGTGCAGCAGCGCCAATGGCAACTCGGAAGGCGAAGGGGCCCAGCAAAGTGGAACGGGCGGTGAGAACTCGTTCGGCAACGGCGGGGCGACCAATCCATTCGGCTCGGGTGGCAGCACATCCGTTGGAAGCGGCGGCGGCAATCCCTTCGGCAGCGGAGGGGGAATCAACGTCGGCAGCGGTGGCAATCCGTTCGGCGGAGGCGGCATCGGGCCGGTGAATACGGGTGGCAGCCCGTTCGGGGGCTTCCCCGGCAGCGGCGGCGACATCGGCAGCACCGGCGGTTCGCCGTTCGGCAGCGGTGGTGACATCGGCAACACGGGTGGGTTCGGCAACGGCGGCGTGCCGAGCAGCGGAGGCGTACCGGGCAGCGGCGGTACGACGACCACAGGAACGCCGGGCCAGCCAATGCTCCCCGCAGCGCCCAAGCAGATGTGCCCGACGTTCACCAACGGCGGCGTCGTGCAGATCCAGCGTGCAAGCGGCACGAACGTGCCGGTGACCGTCTATATCGATCCGGCCGCGAAGAGCAAACCCGCGCCGGGCGGCCCGCTCATCATCTACTGGCACGCGACACTCTCGAGTCCGGCTGAGGTTCACTCCGGCTTCGGCGACACGAACATCGCGGCCGTCACCGCGGCGGGCGGCGTCGTCGCGGCGCCCGCGACGACCGCGTGCAGCGGCTGCACGACGACGGATGACGGCTACTGGTTCGTCGAAGACGACGTGGTCCTCGACACCATCGTCTCGTGCGCCATCGCGCAGGCGAACATCGACGTCACGCACATCCACACGCTCGGCTGGAGCGCCGGCGGTCTCCACACGACGCACGTCGCGCAGGCTCGTTCGAACTACATCGCGAGCTTCGTCTCGTATTCGGGCGGTCTCTACCTGCTCCCGAGCACGGATGAAAATCCGGCCAACAAGGTTGCCGGAATTCTCACCTACGGCGACCCCGGCAGCGACGACGTCATTCTCGACTTCAACGCCCAGAGCCTCGCCTGGTACAAGCAGTTCCAGCCCCTGGGCTGGTACTCGATGATGTGCCACCACCCCGGTGGCCACGAAATCGACCCCGAGGTTGCGCCGCACTCGCTCGAGTTCTTCAAGGCGCACCCGTTCGAGGTCAGCCCCGAGCCGTACGCCACGACGATTCCGTCGGACTTCCCGAGTTACTGCTCCAACATGTCCCACTGAGGGTCGTCGCGGCTCGCTCGCTGCGAGCACGGGCCAATCTGGGTGCTCTCGGTGTTCAACGTGCCAATGCACGTTTCCGCGCCTCACCCACCCATCTTGACCCGCGGTCTTTGCGATCGCGCCGCGACGTTATCGCGTGACGTCGTCGCGGCTCGCTCGCTGCGAGCACGGGCCAATCTGGGTGCTCAGCAGGCCGCCGCACCCCCCGAAGCGTGAGGACGGCGCCCGACTCGCACAATGGCCCGGCGACGCTTCCGACGCGACGCGTCGCTTCGCGCTAGGGTCGAAGCCTCTGGCCCCGGATGTCCTCGAGTTTCGTCTCCCGTACCCGGCGCGGCGCCCGCGTTTCGTGAAAGGGTCGACGTCCATGAAACGAACGTTGAGCCTCGTCGTGGTCGCGGGCGTCGTGGCCTGTTCGTCGAGCGGGTCGGGCACGAGCGGCCCCGCCAGCGCGACGGCCGACACGACCGGTGGAACGAATTCGGGGGGCGGTGGCAGCGGCGGCGCGCCGTCGAACAGTGGGGGCTCTTCGAGCGGCGGTCATCCGAACGGTGGAAGCGGAGGAGCGCTCGAAGGGACCAGCGGGAGCGCGCCCACCGAGACTTCCGACGGGGGTCCCGCGGATTCGGGCGGAATCGAGGCGAGCGATGCGCTCGCGGACGGCTCGTCGCGGGGATCGTTTGGCAGCTGGGATAAGGACCCGCGGCTCGAGCCGCCCTCAACGCTCGGCGACTGCGACTTGGGAGGAGTCGCCACTCAGAATGTTGCCGTCCTTCCGGATGGGACGGCGTTCGGGGCCTGGGAGTGCAACGAGGGTGGTTCGCACGTCTATGCGAGCCGTTTCGTTCCGGGATCCGGATGGAGCGCGCCGGTCGTGTTGAGCGCGGAGCCGCTCTACACGATGGCGATCGCGCTGGCCGTCGCCGCGAGCGCGACGGGCAACGCGGTCGTCGCGTGGTCGGACACCGTGCTCGTCGACGGCAGCTATCGATTCGTCATCCGCGCGGCGCACTTCGGTTCGGCGTGGGAGCCCGAAGTCACGATCAGCAGTCCCGCCTACTCGGCCTATTACGCTACGGGCTTCTCGCTCCACGCCGACGCTCACGGCGACTTCTTGGCGGCTTGGGACGAAATTTCGGCAGCGCCCGGCGCCGGTCCGACCCCGGCGTGGGAACTTCCGGCGCACCCCGGCGTCGCTCGCTACGATCACGCGGCGGGATGGAGCGCAGCATTCGAACCCGAGGAACCCGACTCGGGAGCGTCGCTATGGCCCATTCCCAACGTGTGGTCCGTCCCCGTGGTCGCCATGGATCCCGATGGGAACGCCGTCGTCGCTTGGTCCGACTCCTTGCGCTCGATCAGCGGCCAAGCCGGCTTCATCCGCGCGGACCGTTACACGAACGACAAGGGCTGGATGGGGACCGAGTCGGCCGCGACCGTCGCGAATCCGCTGACGCCGATCCAGCCGAGCGTCGCGATCGACGGCGCCGGCAACGCCGTCGTTGCTTGGATGGAAGGTCAACAGCGTCCGTATGCGAGCACGTTTCACGGGACGTGGTCGGCGGCAGCGCTCGCGGCGGCGAGCGGGTACGCCGATGAGCTGGGACCTCTCGTCGCAACCGATACGCACGGCGGGTTTCTCGCGGTCTTTTCCGAAGACGATTCGGTCTCCTCGGATCTCTATGCGAGCCGGCTCGAAATTCCGGGATCCTGGTCCTCGCCGCAGAAGCTCGATGCGCCGGTTTCGATCGACGCCGATGGATCCTCCAAAAATCTCGATGGAGGTTCTTCCGTCATCCGTGAATTCGCGAGCTCGGTTCCCGCCCTCGTGATGAACGAGAGCGGCGACGCGCTCGTCGCTTGGGCGCGCACCGACGTGATTTCCCAGTTCGTCCAGGCGATCTCGTTTTCGCCGAGCTCGGGGTGGGGTGCGCGGGCCCGGTTCCTTTCGGGAGCGGGTGCCTACAACGGGTCGTTGCTCATCGACTCGCGCGGCGAAGGAATGCTGATCTTTCCGAGCTTTTCCACCGAATACGAGCTCGCCGCCATTCCGTATTTGCCGGCCGTGGGGTGGGGATCTCGAGTGACGCTCAGCTCGACACAAGCACAGCTCGGCGGCTTTTCCGCTGCCATGAACGCTTCAGGCGAAGTCGCCGCCATCTGGACCTTGGACCGAAACGGTCGAAGCGCCGAGGTGGTCGAAGGCGCCGTGTATCGTTGACTTCGAGAGCAGTGTAACGCGAGAGAATGAGAGGAGAGGGCTGCCTAGCAAGGACGGTGAATCGCTAGTGCCTCTCGAGGAACCCTCTGCCTTCGAATATCGCCGGCATCGCCTTTTCGATTCGCGCCACCCGCGTCGCCGACTGCTTGGCCGCGGCAAAGTGGAAGAGGTAACTCCTCTGCCGCCCCGGCGTCAGCGCCTCGAAGGCGCGCTTGAAACGCGGCTCTCTTCGGAACCGCGCCGTCAGCTCCTCGGGGACTGGATAATCCGAGGTCTTCTTCCGCTCCATGCGCAGCCCAGCCTTCTCGACTGCGATGGCCTCGCGTACGTAGGCCTTGATGGCTGCGGCCTTCGCCGTGATGTCCTTCACGCTGGTGAACTTCATGACCCGCCCGGCTTGCACCTGGCCGAGCTGCACCAGCACCTTCTTGGAGTCCTTCAGCAGCGCGCCCTGAAAGAAGCCCAGCGCGAAGTACTCTTTGAAGCCCTGCAGGATGACGATGTTCTTCCCATCCACCGTGTAGGTAGGCTTACCCCACTTACACTCCTCCTTCATCGCAAAGCCGGCGAGCACCCGCCGCATCTTCGCGATCTCCGCCGCCCAACGCTCACGATACGCCATCTCCATGCCAGCGGTCTCTTTCACCTGGCGATGATAGCAGAACCTTCCAGCGCTCTAACCGCCCTCACGACTCCGCCTTCGCTCTGAGCACCGTCGCGAGCTCGCGCAATCTCGGCAGTCGTTCTCCGACGCGGAGCCGTTCAAGGTACGTCGCAGGAAGTGCCGTCATCGCTTCGGTCGTTTGCGTCGTGTCCGTCGCGTCTTCTACGACGGGCGCTTCCGGGTTCTTGGCGAGGACGGCGGCGACGTGGACGGCGGTGGCGACGTTCGCGGGGTCCTCGGCGCGATGGGGGGCGTCGTGGTGAAGGACGGCGTCGATGACGGCGGGGCGCATGCCCCAGAGGGCGAGCAGATAGGCGCCGACCTCCGAGTGGGTGAAGCCCATGAGCTCGCGCTCGGTTTCGAGGAGCGAGCGCGTGCGGCTGGTGCCGTCGAGGGCTTCGGCGAAGCGATGAGGAACGCGCGACGCGAGGACGAACTGTCCGACGTTGTGGAGCAAGCCTGAAGTGAACGCGTCGCCGGCGTCGGATTTGGCGTCGAGGAGCTCGCGGGCGAGGCGCGCGGTGGCAAGGGCGTGGACGCTCAACGACTCGGGTGAAAAGTGAGCGAGCGCGGGGGTCGCGCGAAACGGCGTGATGACGTGCGATTGGAGGAGGAGGTTGCGGAGCGTGTCGAGGCCGAGCGCTGCGACGGCTTCTTGCACGGTCGCAGCGGCGCGCGGCGGTCCGAACACCGGCGAGCTCGCGAGGCGAAGGAGCTGCGCCGCAATGCCGACGTCTCGTTCGGCGATCGCCGCGATCTCGGCGAGGGACGTCTTCGGTTTGGCGAGCGCACGCGAGAGCGCGTCGTGAACCGACGGCGCTGACGGCAGCTCGTTGTTGCGACCGATGACGGCGCGGAGCGATTCGTTTTTCAGGAGCGCGGGGAGCGCGCAGACCCGTTCGAGCATCGCGCGGAGGCGATCGGGTTCGAACGGCTTGGCGAGAAATTGATGCGCCGCCGGCACGAGGTGAAGCGCGGCGTCCGCGGTCGCGTCGCCGGAAAGCACGATGCGTGCGACTTCCGGGTGTCGCTCGCGCGCCACTTCGAGGAGCTCCGTCCCGTCGCCGATCTTGATGCGGAAGTCGCTCACGAGGACGCGTACGGCGACCTCGTCGAGGGCGCGTGCTGCGGCATCAGCGTCGGTCGTGAGCAGCAGATCCCACTCGCCGGCCTTGTCGCGAAACAAGCGGCGCAAGCTCCGCAGGATCAATTCGTCGTCGTCGGCGACGACGACGCGTGCGCGCGGGGCCGCCGAGCGGGCCACGGCGGAGGTCGAATTCGGCGAGCGCATGATCGGCGGGGAATCCGCCAAAGGCGCACAACGGCTTTTTCGACCCAGGCTTAAGGGGAGCACGCGCTCCGTCTCTTCGAGAAGGAGTGGGGGCGTGGATGCCCATGTGGGCGCCCCGTCGCTGCGCGCGAATCCGTTCAGTCGCAGACGACCGGGACGCGTCCGTTCTCGACCGGGAAACCGCTCGTGCACGTGCTCGCGGCTTGATCGCGGGGACAGGCGCACGCGCACGCGCTCGCTTTGTCGTCGTAGCAGCGTAGGTCGTACAGGAAATTGCAGGGGCGACTGGGCGACGCCGTTTCCATGAAGCCGAGATGGCAGTCACCGAGCGGTGCGGAGCCGAAAGCGCTGCCAGCACCGGAGTTCGTTGCGATCTCGCCGCCGTCGAACGACGATGACGCGCCTCCATTCGAGTCCTGTCCCGGCCCGATTTCCTGGATCACGCGGCCGCCGCACCCGCTCGCTAGCGTCGCAGCGGCGATCCACAGCGCTCCCCCGACTCCCACGCGACCACTATGCGGGCGCTCGAATCGGAGCACAACCGGCGTCGGTGCGGTGATGAGAGGCGCTTGAACCGAGCGGTTTTGCGCGCGCAAAGCGGCCATCGTCGTCGGAGTGCAGCGGCGCCTTCGAAATGGCTCACGGGCGTGCACGTTCCTGCACAGTGTCGTTCGGGTAGCCGAACCGGGGCGCGCTGCTTTAGGATGGTGCGGTTTGCGCCAGAGGAACGGAGGACACACATGAGGCGATGGTCCCGAGCCAGCGTGTTCGCGGCGGCGGCCTTCTTGCGGATGATGCCCGCGCATGCGGCGGGGTCGGATATCGCTTCGGCCGAAGCGCTCTTCGATGAAGGGCGAAAGCTGATGCAATCGGGTCAGTATTCGGAGGCTTGCGCGAAGTTCGAGTCGAGTCAGAAGCTCGACCCCGGCGTCGGCACGATGCTGAACCTCGCCGATTGCTACGAGAAAGTCGGCAAGACCGCGACCGCGTGGGCGGAGTTTCGCGAGGCGATCTCCGCCGCTCACAGCGCCGGCTCGGCCGATCGCGCGACCATCGCGCAGCAGCGCGCGGCGGCGCTCGAGCCGAAGCTCTCGTACATCACGATCGTCGGGTGGAAGGGTCAGACGGTCGTCGTCACACGCGACGGCACACCCATCGATGCCGCCATGGTTGGCGCGGCGATTCCCGTCGACCCGGGTCGTCACGTGATCGAGGCGAGCGCACCGGGCAAGCGCACCTGGTCGACGTCGGTCGACGTCGGCGCCAACGGCGACCGAGTGTCGGTGTCGGTGCCCATCCTTCCCGACGAAGCCGGCGCCGCGCCGGTTCCAGCGTCGCCGACGCCCCCGCCCACTACCGAACCCGCGTCTTCCGCGGAATCGCACCCTGGAAGCACTCAACGCACCGTCGCGATCGTCGCGGGAGGTGTCGGTGTGGCCGGCGTGGTGGTCGGAACGATCTTCGGCATTCGCGCGTCGTCGAAGTGGAGCGACGCGAAGTCCCACTGCGACCCCTATCCCTATTGCGGCGCGAGCGGCGTCGACGCGGCGAACACCGCGCGCTCGAGCGCCAACATCGCGACCGTCGCGTTCATCGTCGGCGCCGCGGGCATCGCGGGCGGCGCGGTGCTCTGGTTCACCGCGCCGAAGGCCACCGAAGGTCCCGTCGCGCTCGGCATCGGCCCCGGCAATCTGCTCGTTCGCGGGAGGTTTTGAGTGCGTCGTTCATCCTCATCATCGATCGGCTCATCGATCGGCGCTCCGAGCGCGGTCGTCACGTTCGCTTCGTTCGCCGCAATCGGCGCGCTCCTCTGTTCGTGCACCGCGATCTTGGGCATCGAAGATCTGAAAGACACGAAGCCCGTCTCGGGCGACGGCGGCCCGTCGGGCACCGGCGGAGCGACGTCGGGTTCCGGCGGCACGGGAGCTTCCGGCGCCAGCAGTGGCGGCACGAGTGCGAGCAGCGGCGGGACCGCTGCGACCACCGGCGGAGCCACATCGGGCAGCGGGGGCAGCCCCGCGAGCGGCGGTTCCAGCGGGTCGGCAACCGGCGGGGGTCCTGCAAGCGGCGGCACGTCGGGAAGCGGGGGCGTGACTGGCACCGGTGGTGCGACGGGCACCGACGCCGGAACTCCCGACGGGGGCGGCGGCACCAGTGGTGCGGTGGTTCACGGCAAGATCGTCGATTATTTCATGAACCCGATCCCCAACGCAGCCGTCTCGGTGGGGACCGAGTCGGCTGTCTCGGACGCGTCCGGCGCGTTCACCATCGATGCGCCCGCGACGTACGATCTCGCGTTCACGATCACGACGACGGTGAGCAACACGCCGGCGAACATCGGCTGGCTCTTTCAGGGCCTGACGCGCCGCGACCCGACGTTGCAGATCTACAACGGCACCCAGAGTCGCAATACCGACGTCAACTTCAACGTCACCGGCGTCACGTTTCCGCTCGCCGCCACGCAATCGCTGGCGGTGGACATCGCGGTCAAGAACGGCGAGGACAACTTGACCCTCGACGTCCCGATGACCGACTACGGGCCCGTGCAATGGACCGGGCCCGCGAGCACCCAAGGATTCGCGCACGCCCTCCTCTGGACGTTCTCGGGCGCGCAGAGCCTGCCCACGAAATACACCCAGACCGACTCGCATGCGGTGACGTTGACCGAGGGCACCCCGCCCACCGTCTCGTTCGCTCTGGGAACGACCGTGTTGGACCCCGGTCCGGGCTCCGGCACGCTCAAGGGGACGGTGAGCAGCCCGACCACCACCAATCGCGAAAACGACGTCTTCGTTCGCTTCACCGACAATGCGGCCATCCAGGTGGTCAAAGACGGCGCGCCGGCCGCGTCGTACTCGTACGTCGTGCCGAGCATCACCGGTGCGACCATCACGGTGGCCGCCGCGACCGGCGATAGCTTTCTCACGCCGTACGCCGTGGTTCATCAAGACGGCCTCGCGATGGGGCAAACGGCGCCCCTCATGACCATTCCGACGGCCCCGTCGTTGGTCGGGCCGGTCGATTCCGCGACGGCGACGAGCTCCACCACGTTCAAGTGGTCGGGTACGCCGAACGTCTACGTGTTCACCGTGAACTTCACGCAGACCTACGACGTGATGCACATCGTGACGACGAAGACCCAGGCTCCGCTGCCGTCGTTCGCGGCGAGCTCGTTCACGATCCCGCCCGGCACCGACTGCACGTGGTTCGTGGAGACCCACGGAACCTACGCCACGGTCGACGCAGCGACGACGTCGAGTGGCTTCCTCGACTCGATGGCCTACGGCATGGTGCGCGGGCCGCGTCGCGGGACGGGGTCATACACCGACAGCGAGACGCGCTCCTTCACGACTTCCATGTGAGCTCTGCATGCACGGCTCTTCGGTGTTCCTGATCTCGTTCTTCACCTCGGCGGCGACGGCCGTCGGCGCGGTGTACTTCATTCAGCGCTACGACATCTTCGAGACGAAGACGCCGGTCGCCGACACCGTGGTGCCCGATCTGCGCGGTCTCGCAGAAGCGGACGCTCGCGCCAACGCGACCGTCGCACACCTCGCGCTCCTCGTCGCGTCGCGCGAACCGAACGCCGACGCGCGCGGCGGCACCGTGCTCCGGCAATCGGTGCCCGCGGGGCAGCATGTCGCCCGCGACTATTCGATGAGCGTCGTCCTCGCCGAAGAGATCCCGAAGGTCCCCGCGGTCGCCGACCTAACCGTCGACGCGGCGAAGGCGAAGCTCGAAGCAGCCGGCTACTCGATGCAAGTGTCGGCCAGCGTGCCGAGCCCGACGGTGCCCGAGGGCGTCGTCATCGAGCAAACGCCGGCGGCCGGCGCGGCTCAGCCCAAAGGCGCGACGATCGCCGTCCAGGTGTCGAGCGGCACCGGCGACGTCGAAGTGCCGAAGCTCATCGGTCTCAGCATCGCGACGGCCAAGGCGAACCTCGAGAAACTCGGGCTGAAGGCGGTCGTACACTGGATCTCGGTCGGCGAAACGCCGACCTACGTCGTCTTGAATCAAAAGCCCGCGGCGGGGGAGAAGCTGAAACCCGACGCCGAGGTGCAGCTCACCGCCTGTCAGTGAAGAGCCGAGGGCGCCGGATCCCGCCCATCCCACCGACGTCGTCACCGGGACGATGTCGGGGAACGTAGCGGCACGAAGCTATCTCAGAAACCGTAGCGAGCACCCCGCTGCTAGGAAGGCCGACGCACGCATACGCTGGTACTTCGAGGAGGCCGACCGACGCAGCGGGGGGCGTAGTAGCTTGATGAGATAGCTTCGATCAGCCGGTCACGTTGATGGTCGTGTCCGTCGAGACGTTCGCGGGGACCGTCGTGGACGGTGCCGCGCCGCCGCTCGCACTGGCGCCACCACCGTGATGGTGGTGATGTCCGTGCGCACCTTGTAGGGTGGTCTGGAGCGCCGCGAACGCCTTCTGCGCACCGGCTACGTCACCGGATTGAAGTGCCTGCCCGACCGCCTTGAACGCGTCGGCGACCTTCGAATTTCCGCCGGCTGCGGGCGAGTTCGCCGTGAGCGACTGAAACGCGGATTGTGCGCCCGCCAGATCGCCGGACTGAAGGGCCTTCGAGAGGTCCTGGAATTCCGTTCGTCGCTGTTGAAAGTTCGAGGCCTGCGCCGCTTGAGCGCCGCTGCTTCCTGAAACGCCACTGATTGACATCGTATCTGTACTCCTTGGTTTGCTTACTCCGCGTCCCCGTGGCGTCTCCGTTCGTCTGGAGGGGCCGTCCGTCCCTCGCACGTCATGGGGACGCGGCGTAAGAGTTCATTGAGTGAGTACGGTCGGCGACCCGTCACCTTGAGCCGTCGAAACGCTCTTTCGCGCGGTGCGATCGCCCTATTTTTATGCTGAATCGACCCATTTTGCCCCGTCTCAAGGAAGCTTCATCGTGACGCGTGTAGGTCTGATGCGAAAGTCGTCGATCGGCGGCTCGGAGCGATGCGTTGCATGCGCATTTGCTCCGCGCGCGGTCGCGTTGACTCGTGGGAGCGAGGGCTACGTCAGGCGCACGCACGAAAGCAAATGAACCGTTTGGGCTTGGGCTCCAAACCGGGGCACCCCTCTCACTCGTGAGATGAGCGCGAGAAACCCGCGAGCACGGTTTTGCCGATCGATCCGCCGCTCTCGACGAGCGCATGCACGCTGCGCAGATTCTGCGCGTCGATGCTCCCGGCGTTCGTCGTCGCGGTGGTCCGGAGCGTGCCGGCGTCGATCAAGCGCGACACCTCGACGAGGATTGCGTGCTGCGCGGCCATGTCCGGCGTTTCGAAGACGGAGCGCGTGAACATGAACTCCCAGCACATCGTGATGCTCTTCGACTTGAACGCGGAGACGCCCTCGTCGACGTCGTCGATGAATCCGACGGTCGATTGTGGTGCCGCGATCTCCGCGAGCTCTGCCATGCGGCCCGGCGTCGTGGTGAGCGCGGCGAGGTAGTCCACGCAGGCGATGCCGCACTCACGAACCGCTTCCGGAATGGGGCGGTGATGATTCACGACGTGGTGCGCGCCCATTTGTCTTACCCAAGCGGCGGTCTCCGGTCTCGACGCCGTGCCGATGACGGTGAGGTTCGTCAACGCGCGCGCGAGTTGAATGAGGATCGATCCCACGCCGCCTGCGCCGGCGAGCACGAGCAATGTTTCCGGCGCGCCTCCGTGATTTCTCGGAATGCGCATTCGATCGAACAACAGCTCCCACGCCGTGACTGACGTCAACGGCAGCGCGGCCGCGTCGGCGAACGAGAGCGATCGGGGCTTCGGGCCGACGAGTCGTTCGTCGACCGCGTGATACTCGGCGTTCGTTCCGGGCCGACCACTCGTGCCGGCGTAGAACACTTCGTCGCCCGGTTTGAAGAGCGTCACGTCTGCGCCCACGGCCTCGACGACACCGGCCGCGTCGTAGCCGAGGACCCAGGGCTGCCCCGCGGGCGGCGTCTTTCTTCGCCGCACCTTGGTGTCGACCGGATTGACCGAAACGGCGCGCACCGCGACCAGAAGATCGCGCGGCCCCGCGAGCGGCGTTGCGACTTCGATATCCGTGAGGACGTCGGGTGGGCCGGTCGCGAAATAGCCGATCGCCTTCATCGTCGTTTGCCTCGCGTGAGATGCGTTCGCATCGTGCAAGCATGCGGCTCCGGAAACCCCACCGACAGGGGAGTCGAAATATGGCTCGTTTTCAGCGGTGAGAGCGAGCGGACTTTTGCGCGAGCGATGCGTTTCGCGACGCTTTGGTCGTGAACGGTCGTGCGCAATGCGCGCACGACCCGCTGTTCGGTCTCTCACGCTGGTTCTCCTCTCCTCATAAGGAGGGCGTCGCCGCGCTTCCGAGAACCGAGAGTGGCGAGCGTCGTGGTCACATTTCTAAATCATTCTCAAATGCACTTCTGAGTTCGTTCTCTCGCGCGAGGCGCGCGCTTCGTTTCTGAAAAGTGCGACTCGATCTCGTTGCTTTCTGGAGCTCGATGGAGCGCGCGTCGATCGTTTCGACGCGTCGACTCGATGCGCTTCAGTTCGTTTCGAATGCACGACGAACAGGCGTGCGCTCGCGCGCATGCGTTTCACGGAAGAGAAACCGAAAGTCTTCTCGACAGAAACAGCCGACACCTACATTGGCCAACATCGGCAGACGCTGGGAAATTCGGTACCCGCGTTCGGTCCCCGACAACCGAAGGAGTCGCCTCGCATGGATACGCTCATCAAGGTCGATATTGCCGCTCCGCCCACGGAACAGGACGTCATTCACAACCGCTGGCACCCGGACATTCCGATCGTCAGCTGGGTCAAACCCGGCGACCAGTTCCGAATCGAATGCATCGATTGGACAGGGGGACAGATCAAAGACGACGACTCGGCGACGGACATCAAAGTCGTCGACCTCACGAAGGTCCACTATCTGAGCGGTCCGATCGGCGTCGAAGGCGCCGAGCCGGGCGATCTCTTGGTCGTCGACATTCTCGACGTCGGCGTGCTCAAGGATTCTCAGTGGGGCTTCACCGGGATCTTCGCCAAGGAGAACGGCGGAGGGTTTCTCACCGAGCACTATCCCGAAGCGCGAAAGGCGTGCTGGGGCTTCAGCGGGATCTACGCCAATTCGCGCCACATTCCCGGCGTCGAATTCGCGGGCATCATGCATCCGGGGCTCATTGGCTGTTTGCCGTCGAAGTCGCTCCTCGAAACCTGGAACAAACGCGAAAAGGCCCTCTTCGACACCGACCCGGAACGCGTCCCCGCGCTCGCGGCGATGCCGAGCGGCGAGACGGCGCACATGGGCCGCATGAAAGGCACCGCGGCGAAAGAGGCGGGCGCCATCGGCGCACGCACCGTTCCACCTCGCGAACACGGCGGTAACTGCGACATCAAGAACCTCTCGCGCGGCTCGACCGTGTACTTCCCCGTCTACATCAAGGGCGGCGGTCTCTCGATGGGAGACATCCACTTTTCCCAGGGAGACGGCGAGATCACGTTCTGCGGCGCCATCGAAATGGCCGGCTACCTCGACATCCGCGTGAACATCATCAAGGGCGGCATGGCGATGTACGGGATCACGAATCCCATCTTCAAGCCGAGCCCGCTCGAGCCGCGGTATTCGAATTACCTCATTTTCGAGGGCATTTCGGTCGACGAGAAAGGCGTGCAGCACTACCTCGACGTCCACGTCGCCTATCGAATCGCGTGTCTGAACGCCATCGAATACCTCAAAAAGTTCGGGTTCACCGGCGCTCAGGCCTACGCGATTCTCGGGACGGCGCCCGTCGAAGGCCGGATCAGCGGCATCGTGGACATTCCGAATGCCTGCGCGACGCTCGCCATTCCGACGGAGATATTCAACTTCGACATTCGGCCGTCACCAACGGGCCCCATCAAGGCCGTCAAAGGCGGCATCGATCTCGCGAAGGTCGTGTGAATGCCGACCTACGAATTCGACTGCTCCGATCACGGCACCTTCGAGCTCGCGCGTCCGATCGCTCGGATGCGCGAGCCGGCGGAATGCCCGACGTGCGGCGTTTCGGCGCGTCGCATCTTGAGCCTTCCAAACGTCGCTCTCGTGTCGTCGGTGACACGCAAGGCCTCCGAAG
>Ga0265320_10000336_pt1 | contig 38371 bp, 29 predicted proteins | sample 4827metaG_FD_202087 | JGI IMG/M metagenome (GOLD analysis project Ga0265320, IMG submission 202087) | Rhizosphere microbial communities from Carex aquatilis grown in University of Washington, Seatle, WA, United States - 4-8-27 metaG | ecosystem: Host-associated > Plants > Roots > Rhizosphere >... | reverse complement strand
GATGGGGGTCTTCACCGAGCTCGCGCGAGGGCCCGAAAAGTTCGAGGCGCTCCGCGGGCGCCTCGGCCTCCACGTGCGGGGCGCGCGCGACTTCCTCGATGCGCTGGTGTCGCTCGGGTTCCTCGCGCGCGAGGGGGACAGCTACGGCAACACCCCCGAGACGGAGCTCTTCCTCGACAAGAACAAGCCGTCGTACATCGGCGGAATCCTCGAGATGGCGAACCACCGCCTCTACCCGTTCTGGGCCCACCTCACCGAGGCCCTCAAGACGGGAGCTCCGCAGAACGAGATCAAGGGCGGCGAGGCCGCGTTGTTCGAGAACCTCTACGCCGATCCGGACCGGCTCAAAGAGTTCCTTCGGTCCATGACGGGCATCAGTCACGGCGCGAACATGACGATCGCGCGCGTGTTTCCCTGGAAGGACTACAAGACCTTCGTGGATGTCGGCACGGCGCAGGGAGATCTCGCCACGCAGATCGCGCTCGCCAACCCGCACCTACGGGGGACAGGGTTCGATCTGCCTCAGGTCGCGCCGATCTTCGAGGAATACACCAAGGCGACGGGCGTCGCCGCTCGCGTCGCGTTCGCCCCCGGAGACTTCTTCAAGGAGCCCATCCCGAAGGCGGACGTCGTGCTGATGGGTCACATCCTCCACGACTGGGACCTGCCGACGAAGAAGATGCTCATCAAGAAGGCCTTCGACACGCTTCCGAGCGGCGGCGCGTTCGTGGTCTATGAAGCCATCATCGACGACGCGCGGAGAACGAACACGTTTGGTCTGATGATGAGCCTGAACATGCTCATCGAGACGCCCGGGGGCTTCGACTACACCGGCGCCGACTGTGCCGGGTGGATGAAGGAAGCGGGGTTCTCCTCGACGCGGGTCGAGCACCTCGTCGGGCCGGACTCGATGGTCGTCGGCATCAAGTAGCTCCGCCGGCTGGTTGGTTCAGTCCGTCGTCGGAGCCTGACACATCGAGCACACTTCCAGCATGTCGAAGTCGCGGACGAGCGGCACAGCCGTCGCTCTGCCCGTGGCAAGCTCGACCTCGCCGAGTTGGAAATCCGTCGACTCCGGCCCGGTCGCAAAAGGCAGATACAGGATCCCCGCATCACGATCGATGGCGCTCAATCCCTGAGTGAGGCGCCACGACGGCAACGTCGCGACGACGGTAGTGAGCCCCGTGCTCGGGCTCACCGTGCAGAGCTCCGAACGCTGCCCCTCCATGACGACCGCCACCAGTTTACCTTCGGCTGTAACCTCGAGCTCGAATAGTTGGCGGTCCGTCTTTGCTTCGTTGACGACGCCACCCGTGGCGACGTCGACCGTACGGACACTCGTGTCGAACGTAGTGTACTTGTCGACCTGATAGTAGAGCCCTCGCTGCCGATCGATGGCTGCCGTTCCCTGTACGGGTGCGATTCCCGAGAGTGTGGAGAGCTTCGTGAACGTTCCGGTTCCCGGATCCACGGTTCCGAAGTCGAAGGCGTTGGAGCCCAGCCGGAAGGCCGCCTTCGATGGCAGGAGGGGCGGCGGCGTCGGGAGTTCCGTCGCGGGCGTCCGCCGATCCTCCCGAAGCGGTCTCGACGGTCGGCGCTCCGCCGCTTCCTGCACTAGTTCCTGTTCCTGCTCGATGAACGCCGGCGTCTTCGGTCGAACCGCGTCCACCTTGCGAGCCGCCGTGCGTTCCGCCCGTCTCTGTCGACGGGGAGCAGAACTCGCCGTTGCAGGCGCCTCCGTTCGCGAGGGGTGGTTTTCCCGAGGCGCCGGCATCGAAGTATCTCACCGTAGTCTGACAATTGACGTCGTCCCCGCACGAATTCGACTTGCCAGAGGAGTGTTCGACCCTGCCGCCGCATTGCAACGAGGCAAAGGCGGCGAAGAAAAGACCGAGGGGGGTGAGTAACCGTCCGCTCGCCGACATCGTCCTCCACAGCGCGATGCTTTCAATAGACCCTAAGGTTCACACAGTCCAATCCGAGCTCCCATAAGCGGGATGGCAGTTCGGAAAATTGCCGACAGACTGGCGGACAGTAGGGGCCGTTGGCAGGACTCGGGCTAAAATTCCCGATGAGCGGAGACGAAAATGCCCAGCGCGGCGTCGAACACCGCGAGCGCAGCGGCAGCGGCATAGGCGACGAACGCGACGCGCGCGAGCGAACGCGCGCTGCCGGTGCTCCGGTCGTTGCACGCGGACCAATGGGAAAGCAGCCCGACCCAAGCCAAGACGACGACGAACACGCCGAGGTGCTCTTTGCGCTCGAAGGCGTCACCCGCGACCGACGAAGCGGCATACAGGAGCGGCTTCACCGTTGCGCGATAAGCGGGATAGAGGGTCGCTCCGATTGCGGCGACGAGCGTCGTGAGGGCCGTGGCCGCCGCGGCGACGGCGAGAGCGCGACGTCGGGGTCGGCGAAGCAGCGTCGCCGGGTGGCACAGGGCGAGCGCAGCGAGCCAACCCAAGCTGCCATGTACGTGCTCGAGGAACCTGAGAACGAACGGAGTCATGGGAAAAGAAGGATTTCGACTACGAACACCGCGATGGTCAGCGCGAGCAGGGTTGGCAAGCGCGAGGTCCATCGACCACCGAGCTTGACACAGGCACCGAGCGCGCTCGCAAGCACGCCGCAGACGGACGCCCCGAGGCACGTTTGAAAAAGCGGAATCGACGAGAGACGTGCGGTGAACCCTGGATCCCGTTTCAATACATGGAGCGCGTGCAGCACCATGTACGCGTAAGAAAACCCGACGCATCCCAGCGTTGCCATGACCGCGATTCTCGCGCGCCCCACGAGCGGCTCGGTCGCCTTGCGCTCGACCGTCCTCGCGCCGAGAGGTCTCGCTAGTGCGGGCTCGACCCTCTCGTACGTGAGCATCGAACGTCGTAGCTAGCATCCTTCGTCCATTCGCGGAGTGAACTTTGCTCGACTCCCGCCCGACTCGACGTTCGGACGCGCTCGGGCACGAGACGTTCACGCAATCGTTTCGCCGACGGAGACGCACTTGCACTTATTCTGGCGGAGTCATCGTCCGAACATTTCAGAGGGAGAGACCAGATGAAGCACAGGCATCTGCGCACTGCTTTGTTCACGGGCTGCGGCATCGTTGCAGGAGTGGCTTGCGGGCCCACGAGTCAAACCGACTTGGGTGTCGAGACCTTCGACCTCGGATCGGCGGATCTCGTCATCAGTCAGGTGTACGGCGGAGGCGGCAACAGCGGCGCTACTTACAAGAACGACTTCATCGAGGTCTTCAATCGGAGTGCGAGCGCGGTGAGCGTCTCTGGATGGTCGGTGCAATATGCATCGTCGAGCGGGTCATCGTGGCAGCTCACGAATCTGAGCGGCACCATCCAACCGGGTAAGTACTACCTGGTGAAGGAAGCGGCGGGCACGGGCGGAACGACCAACTTGCCCACCGCGGACGCGACGGGATCCATCAGCATGAGCGCCACGAGTGGCAAGGTCGCGCTCGTGAGGAATCAAACGGCGCTGACTTGCTCTTCGTCGTGTGTGCCGAGCGCTTCGATTGCCGACTTCGTTGGCTATGGGTCGTCCGCGAGCAGCTTCGAGGGGAGCGGCCCCACCGCGACCTTGAGCAACACCACCGCGGCGCTCCGTGCTCTTGCGGGGTGCACGGACACCGACAACAACGCCTCGGACTTTACGGCGAGCGCGGCGACTCCGCGCAATTCGGCGACAACTGCAAATTCGTGCGGCTCGGGAGGCGGCGGAAGCGGCGGCGCCTCAGGGGCGGGCGGCACGTCTTCCGGCGGCACGTCTTCCGGTGGCACGTCTTCCGGCGGCACATCTTCCGGCGGCACGTCGGGTACCGGCGGAAGCGGCGGAGGCGGCGGAAGGCCACCGTCGCTGCCGGCACCGACGCTGCCTCCCGTATCGATGACGAATCTCGTGTTCAGCGCGTTCGGTGACGTTCGTCCGGCGGAGCCGAACGACACGGCGAATTTTCCGGACACGATCCTGAGCGCGATCTTCACCGACATGCAGGCGCAGGGGATCACCTACGCGGTCGACGCGGGAGACCATTGCTTCCAGAGCAGCACGAGCAGCGGGAGCTATTGCCACGCGCAGTTCGTCAGCCACTTCATGGCCGACAAGAACGCGCACTACTCCGGCGTTCTCGTTCCTACGATGGGAAATCACGAGGGGTGCGGAACCGACGCGGCGACGTCGGGAAATTGCACCAGCTGGAGCTCCGGACTCGTTCACGATTACCTGGTCGACATCGTCCAGCCCACGACCGGACAATCGGCGTCTCCCTACTATTCGATCGCCGTCTACGGCTCGTGGGGCACGGCGAAGTTCGTTCACGTCGCGGCGAATGCCTGGACCAGCGCACAAAATACCTGGCTTACCAGTACGTTGAACGTGCCCACGACCTATACGTTCGTCGTTCGACACGAACCCTTCAACGACACGCGCGCTCCCGGCGTGACTCCTTCCGAGTCGCTCTATGAATCGCATTACGGCGCAGGAACGCTCACCCTGAGCATCACCGGTCACAACCATCTCGTGCAGCTTCCGGGTGGCACCCAGCCGTACGGGGACTCGTTCGGGGCGACCCAGCCTTACGAGGTGATTCTCGGGAACGCCGGCGCGCCGCTCGATGCCGGGCCGTACTACGGCTACGCGGTGCTCACTCGGCGTGCGAGCGACGGGGCGATCGTCGCCCAAGCGTACGAATCGGTCGGCTCCGACGGAGTCACGCTCCTGCACCACGAGGCCGATGCGAGCTTCCGCTTCGCCGTGAATCCGAACGGAACCTCGAACTCGAACACGTCGCTACCGTGACCGTGCACGGAACGAAGGCACTTGCGATCGCGGCGGCGACCGTCGCCGCGGTTGCGCAGGCTCGGCAACCGCCGCCCGTCCTCGAAGTGCCCCACGCTCAGAAGACGGTCGTTCCGACCCACCGCTTCGACGTCGATGCGTGGCGTCCGGCCGTGAACACGCACACCTTGCTCGACGACGCGGGACGCGGCGCCGTTCCGGTGAGCGAGGCCCGTTTTCTGTGGGACGAGCGGCGACTCTTGGTCCTCTTCTACGCGGGGGATCTCGATTTGCAAATCCACAACTCCAAACACGACGGTCCGTCGTGGAGGGACGATTCGTTCACGCTGTCCATCTTCGTGCCGGACGCTAAGAAGGCGCTCATCACCATCTCCGCGACCGGCGTCGTTGCCGATGGCATGTGCCCCGACGATGCCGCCGACCTCGGCGACGCTCGCTGCGACCTTCGCTGGGAGAGCGGAGTGCACGCCGGCGCCGACTATGACGGCACCATCAATCACATCGGAGATTTCGACGAGGAGTGGAGCATCCAAGCCGCCATTCCGTTGAAGGCTCTCGGCGTCGTGCCCAGAACTGGAACGCAGATTGCGTTCACGGTAAAGCGCTGCGAGATCGCGCATGACGGCGTGCGGTCGTGTGGTTCGTGGGGTGACGCGCGAACACCGGCGACGCTCGTCCTCATCAAGTAGGCCCCCGTACGAAGAGCCGCGCCCCGGAATCGACCGAAGGCGACCGCGGCGTTTCGGGGCTCGCGCGCGTGGTCCGTGTCGTTCTACGATCGGTCGGGCCGAACCCAGCGTCAGGCGCGAGCGAGCGACGAACATGTACGACTTCATCGTAGTAGGAGCGGGCTCGGCGGGCTGCGTGCTCGCGAATCGCTTGTCCGCCGATCGGCGGACGCGCGTGCTCGTGCTCGAAGCGGGTGGAAGCGATTGGAAGCCCGAGATCGCGATTCCCGCCGCGTTCGGCAAATTGTTCCACACGTCGATCGACTGGGACTACCAGACCGAGGCGCAACCCGCCCTCTCCGGCAGGAAGATCTACTGGCCGCGAGGCAAGGTGCTCGGCGGTTCGTCGTCGATGAACGCCCAGGTCTATATGCGCGGCCATCGCCTCGACTACGACGGCTGGGCGGCGCTCGGCAACGAGGGCTGGGCGTACGACGACGTTCTACCGTATTTCAAGAAATCGGAGAACAACACGCGCGGCGCGTCGAAGTTCCACGGAGCGGGCGGTCTCCTCGACGTCAGCGACGTGCGCGATCCGAACCCGATCACGCTTGCCCTCATCGAGGCTGCGGCGGCCACGGGGATCGCTCGTACCGACGATTTCAACCGCGAGGACCAGACGGGCGTCGGGTTGAATCAAGTCACACAGCGTCGTGGCCGGCGAGCGAGTGCCGCGTTCGCGTTCCTCAAGCCCGCCCGGAAGCGGAAGAACCTCACCGTAGTCACCGGGGCGCTCGTTTCCAGTGTGCGAATCGAGGGCGGGCGCGCGGTCGGCGTCACGTACCTGGATGCCCGTGGGAACCTTCAGACCGCGCGGGCGGAACGCGAGATCGTCCTCTGCGGCGGCGCCATCAACTCGCCTCAGTTGTTGATGCTCTCCGGCGTCGGTCCCGCGGCGGCGCTCCGAGCGCTCGACCTTCGCGTCGTGGTCGACTTGCCGGGCGTCGGGCGAAATCTCGTCGATCACCCTGCGCTCGGGTTGATTCAAGGCTGCAAGTTGCCGGTCTCGCTGCTCACCGCAGAGGCGGTGCCGAACGTCCTTCGCTACCTGACTCGTCGCATGGGCCCGCTCTCGTCGAACGTCGCCGAAGCGTGCGCCTTCGTGAAGTCGCGTCCGGACTTGCCGGCGTGCGATCTGCAGTTTCACTTTGCTCCGGTCGAATACGATCTACGGCTCGAAGGCGACCCGACCGTGCATGCCCTCACGATGGGTGCGGCCCTCGTAGCGCCGAAGAGCGTCGGGCAGCTTCGCCTCTCATCGACGGACCCGCGCAAACCTCCCGTCATCGATCCGGCCTATCTCTCCGACGTCGGGGGTGAGGATCTCCGCGCGCTCGCGACCTCGGTCCGCATCGCAAGAGAGATCGCGGCGGCCGCGCCGCTTTCGGCATTTCGAGGCGCCGAGCTCAAGCCGGGCTCGGCCGTGCGGAGCGAGGACGAGATCGCGGCCTACGTCCGCAGCCATACTTCGACGTTGTACCATCCGGTCGGCACGTGCCGCATGGGCAGCGATCCTTTCGCCGTCGTGGACGCGAAGCTCCGGGTCCGCGGCGTTGAAGGTCTGCGCGTCGTCGATGCGTCCATCATGCCCACCATTCCGCGCGGCAACACCAATGCGCCCACGATCATGATCGCCGAGCGCGCCGCCGAGAGCCTGCTCGCGTCGACCTGAACGACGAGAGCGGCGTCGCGTGATTCGCCTATGGCATCGCCCTCGATCCCGCGCGGAATGCGTATGTCTTCGGCGGAGGGAACCGTGACGTGATCTCCGTCCTCGACCCACCTGCGGCGCCTGCGCACCCCGGGAGCAGCGGCGGCGGTTGCCGCTTCTCGCCGGCCCAGGCCCCGACGACGCCAATCAGCTTGATCTCGTTGACGACACTCGCGCTTCTGGGACGTCGATGGCGCGGACGCCAAGCAGCGAAGAACGGCGGCGCGTAGGCGCCTGCATCTCACTCCGAGCGGCACCGCCCTCCAGTTTCCGAAGCCCAATCGCGCCAGTCGCACAGGCGCAGCTATTGGCGTGTCGTTCGCAAAGCTGCGAGACTGACGACGCGTGCGCGGGTTCCTTGCAGTGAGACACGGAGCGAGTGCGTTCTTGGTGGCTTGTACCGCCGCGACCGCGTTCGCCGAGACTCCGCAGAGCGAGTTGCCTCGACCAGGAAGTGCTGCGGTTCCGGTCGTCGAAGAGACCCATTGGTACGGCTACGAGACGCTTGCGGTCGACGGAGGGGCGACGCTGCTCGGCCTCTCGGCGCTCGCCGCCAGCTCTGGCGACAACGATGGGAAGCTGACGGAGGTTCTCGGCGCGACCGCCGGATTCGGGTACGTCTTCGGCGGCCCCATCGTACATTGGGCGCACGACCGGGCGGGTACCGCCTTGGCGAGCTTCGGGCTCCGTACCTGCGCTCCGTTGGTACTTTCCTTGGTGGGGTTCGGCGTCGGCGAGGTCGCGTGCAGCTCGCGCGAGGGCGAGGCGCCTTGTCCGGCCATTGCCGCGGTCGTGGGCGCGGGCCTCGGGTTTCCGCTCGCCGTCGCCCTCGATGCCGCCCTGCTGGCTCGTGAACCCGCGTCGCAGGAAACCGTGAGCTCGTCGACGTTCAAGCTGGTTCCCAGCGTCGGTTACACACAGGGGCGCTTCTTCGCGAGCCTCGGCGGTACGATGTAACTCGGGGTTCCCTCGGGCTGAGGAGGGCCCGAGGTTGCGTCCCTCCTGCTACGTCGTGGGCGTGAGCACACACCTAACTTCGCTACGGCACGCTGCGCGTCCGGTTGGCTCCCCAGGAGCGGCGTGTTACTCGGATAGGTTGTCGAAGGAGTGTGCTTGATGTTCGGAGCGCCGAGGGCAGGTTGGATGGGGGTCGTGGTGATGGCGTCGGTTGCGGCGCTGCTCGTGGGCGCGTGCGCGGGACGCACGGAGCTCGACCCGGCCGATCTGAGCGGGCGCCCCGACGCGGGCACGACGACGAGTGCGCGGGACGGGGGCGGACGGGATGCGGCTCTAGGGCGTCCGCCTAGCGAACGCGACGCGGCCGCGAGTACGTGCCCATCGGGATCGGCGCTGTGCGGCGGCATTTGCACCGACGTCGCATACGACCCCAACAATTGCGGCGGATGCGGCATGGTGTGTTCGGTCGGGGAGCTCTGCTCCGCCGGCGCGTGTGGAACTGCGTGTTTGGGCGGAAGCGTCCAGTGCAACGGTCGCTGCGCGGACCCGGAGAACGATCCGGCAAACTGCGGAACCTGCGGTCACGCCTGCGACGCGGGCTCGATCTGCTCGCGCGGTGCCTGCACTCTCGGCTGCTCGGGCGGTACGACCGAATGCGAGGGCCACTGCGCCAATTTGCAGAACGACACCACCGATTGCGGCGCCTGCGGCGCGGCCTGCAACGTCGGCGAATACTGCTCGGCGGGACAATGCACACCGCTCTGCCCCTCGCCTCTCCAGGTTTGCGAAGGCGTGTGCACCGACACGGCGAACAACTCGAGCGACTGTGGGTCCTGCGGCGTCGTGTGCGACGCGGGGCTCGTGTGTTCGAACGGCACTTGCAGCCTCGAATGCGGCGGCGGTACGACCAAGTGCGGCGACGCGTGCGTCGTGACGGACTCCGATCCCGCGAACTGCGGCTCGTGCGGGAACGCGTGCGCGAGCACCCAGCACTGCTCGAACGGGGCTTGCGTCGACTGCGCCGAGGGCCAGACCTCGTGCAACGGTGTTTGCGTGAACCTCGAATCGGACACCGCGAATTGCGGCTCTTGCGGCAAGGCCTGTCCGTACGCGTACTACGGCACCGCCGCCTGCAAGAACGGAACGTGCGGCGGAAATTGCTACGGTTCCTACAGCACGTGCCCGAGCGCGACCTATGCGTGCTCGACCAACCTGATGACCGACACTTCCAACTGCGGCTCTTGCGGCAATGTTTGCCCATCGGGGGAGATTTGCTCCTCCGGGACCTGCACCGCGTGCGCGGCCGGAAAAACCGTCTGCTCGACCGCGTGCGTGGATCTCACGAGCGACGCGAACAATTGCGGCGCGTGTGCCGCCCCTTGTCCGTACCGATCGGGCGCCACGCCTTCGTGCGTGTCGAGCACTTGCAAGACCGCGTGCTACCAGGGCTACGCCGACTGCGACGGCAACGCAACGAACGGCTGCGAGGTCGTCGTGGCGAGCGATCGAAAGAACTGCGGGTCGTGCGGCAACACCTGCGGGGCCAACGCGGTGTGCACGCAAGGGACCTGCACGGCGTGCGTGCCTGGCAGTGCGGTGTGCGGCAACGGGTGCACCAACTTGCAGACCGACTCGAGCAATTGCGGCGCTTGCGGCGTGACATGCAGCGGCTCCGCACACGCGACGAGCACCTGCAAGAGCGCCGCGTGCGCTCTTGCGTGCACCGCGGGCTATCTCGACTGCGACGGCAACGTTCTCGACGGATGCGAAACCGCGGCCGACAAGACCCACTGCGGGGCGTGCAACACGACGTGCTCGACGGGCCAGTTCTGCGCGGTCACCAAGTGCGCCAAGTGCTCTCCGACGGATCTGGGCCAAGTCCTCCCGGTCGCGATCAACGGGACGACCGCCGGCGCGTCCGATTCGTTCGTGACGACCTGTGGCCAGAGCGGCCAGGGCGACACCTACTATTCGTTCACCGCGCCGGCGTCGCGGACCTACACCTTCACGCTTGGCGCGACCTACTACGGCGAAGTGCTCGAGATCCAGAACGGCACGTGTGGCGGCGCCGTTCTCGCGTGTGCCTACGGCACGTCGCCGCAGACGCTCGCGATGACGGCGAATCAGACGGTCGTCGTCATCGTGGAGAGCTACTACAACGGTGGCGGGTCCTTCACGCTGACCGTGCAGTGACGGACGGCGCGTTCAAGACGTCTGGGCGGCGTCCTCGAGCACGATCTTGCCTTCGACCGTCCCGGCGGCGAGAAGTGCAAGGGCGCCACGCGCGTCGAGAAGCGGAAAGGTTTTCGCGATCACCGGAGCGATCTTGTGGTCCGCCAAGAGAGCGAAGATCTTCGGCAGGTCCTCCAGCAACGGCGTCGGATCCTTTCGGTACAGCGCCGTGATGCCATAGAAACTTCCGCGACGACCCCGGAGGCGCGAACCGATGAAGATGTTGGCGAACATGGCGACGATGGCGAGCGGGCCGCTTGCTGCCATGAAGCCGTAAGCGACGAGGTGGCCACCCCGGCGGAGCGCCCCGATGCAGGAACCGATGCGAGGGCCGCCAACGCCATCGAACGCGAGGTCGACCCCGTTCGGTTCGAGAGCGCGTACGAGGCGGTCGAGCCTGCCGGCGCGATAGTCGATCGGAACGGCACCCAGCGCCCGGACGGTCGCATGTTTGCCGGACGACGCCGCGCCGTACGTCTTGACGCCCACGAGCCGGAGCAACTGCAGCACCGCGGTTCCAACGCCGCCTGCCGCGCCCGTCACGAGCGCCGTTTGGCCAGCCTTCGCGTGGGCGACGCGATGGATCGCCTGGTACGCGGTCACGTAGTTCAGAATCACCGCGGCCGCGTCGCGGTCGGAGACACCGTCGGGGATCGGGAGGAAGTGGACCGCGTCCCGCACGAGCATTTCTCCGAAGCCGCCGTACACGGTCAGGGACGCTACGCGCTGGCCGATACGGAAACCTTCAACGCCCGGACCCAATGCGTCGACCACGCCCGCGATCTCGTATCCGGGTACCAAGGGGATCTTGGGAGCGAAGCGATAGGAGCCGGCGAGGACCATGAGATCCGTCGAGCCGACGCCGGCTGCGCGGATGCGCACCCGGAGCTGACCCGGGCCAGGCTCTTGGACGGGAAGGTCCATGATTTGGAGTACGTCCAAGTTTTTCGGGTCGCCTTTGCGGGTCAACATCACGGCTCGATAGGTGGCGGACATGGGCAACCCTTTCATTTCGGTCCGCGGAACAGGCGGCGCGATTTTGGTCTCGTGCCGATCTCTACATCAAACGCCCAACCCACAGAGACCTTTGAGGAGGGGGCAGCAAGAACGCCACGGGGGGCAAATCGCTACGTAGCGCCCGCGTCGCTCGTCGCTCAGGAGATCGGTAGCGCGGTGGCGTGGTCATCCCACTGCGGGCGTGTAGGTCCCCGCGAACCGCTTCGGGATCGTTGGCATGCACGGTGCTTAGGGCGGAAAAGAATCATGACCCCAGCACACTTCGTCCGGGTGGGTTTCGTCTTCGCTGCGTTGGGGTTGCTCCCGCTGGACGCGTCCGCTGCCGAGGTATCGAACACGCCTGATACGGCGGCGAGTGGATCAGCGAACACGCCCGACGCGGCGGCCGGGCCACAGGGAACGAAGCCTACCTCGAGCGACGCTCCGCACGGCCCATCGTCCAGCGCGTTTCCGTCGCATCACTTTCAATGGTCGGCGCACGACGACCGGAGGCCCCAACTTGCCGTCAACTTTGGGCTCTTGCAACTCGCTCTCGGCGGCTTCAACGTCGCAGCGGAGCTTCGCTACCGGCGCTTCTGGTTCGAGTACTCGCACGGTCTCGACCTGACGTTGAACAAGCTGGGAGGTTTCGGGTTGGTGGGGTCGGAGAGACGGGAAGATTTGCATCTCTATGTTCCCTACACCACTGGTTTCGGCGTCGGATTCACGCTCCTCGACGAGGTGTGGCTCGGTGTCGAGTTCAAGGCTCATCGGTTCGAGGTGAACGCACCGGGAGGCGCGCCCGCGAGCTACAACACGTACAGCATCGGTCCGGTAGTGGGGTGGAAGTTCTTCATCTGGCGCGGTCTATTCGCCAACGTGTACCTGCGGTACTGGCCCACGGTCGCCACGACGCTCCACGACGACAAGATCGAGTTGCAAGGGACGAACGGACCGGTCACCCAAGACGCTCACGACTGGGGCTTCTTCGCGAACGTGGCGATCGGCTGGGCATTCGATATCTAGCGCTACGACGAATCTTCGAACCGCCAACGGCAGTGCTGAAAGCGATGCACCGTAGAACGACCCTTAAGTTGCTCGGACTCGGCGCGGCCACCCTCGCCATTGCGCCGACGACAGCGGGCTGCGAGACCGCGGCGCCCGCGGCCTTTGCTCCATGGAGCGGCCCGCCGCCCGACGTCACTGACGTCCGCCTCCGTGCCTTGTCTTATGCGAGCCTTGCGCCGAATGCCCACAACACCCAGCCGTGGCTCGTTGCGCTCAAAGAGGATTCGATCGATCTGTTCGTCGATGGTGCACGGCTGTTGCCGGAAACCGATCCGCCCTATCGGCAGACGCACGTCAGCCAAGGAACATTTCTCGAATTGCTCGTGATCGCGCTCGCCGAGGAAGGCATCGCGAGCGACGTCATCTATTTTCCCGAAGGGGAGTACGGAAACGACGTCCTTCGAGCGCTCCCCGTGGCGCGCGTGACGTTGAAGAAGGAGCCGGTAGCGAAGGACCCGCTCTTTTCCGCCATCACGGCGCGACGGAGCAACAAGCGCGTGTACGACTCGGGGCGCCCCCTATCGACGGAGCAGATGCAGGCGCTCTCGCGCGCGCCGCGGGAGGGGGACGCTTCGGTCCGCATCATCAGCGCGGCGGACGCTCTGGGACGGCTCACGGCCATCTGCACCGAGGCGATGGCCGTCGAAGTGACAGCCGTCGCCCGCAATACGGAGACTGCGCACTGGTTTCGTTTCAACGAGCAAGAGACCGAGCAGAAGCGCGACGGCTTCGGCATGTCGCAGACGGGTCGCGGCGCAATCACGCGATGGTTCGCCGAGCACTTCTTGCTCGACCGCGCCGGCGCGGCGGATCCCAACGGGGCATTTGCGAAGGGCGCGATCGATGCCACCCGTGAACAGGCAGGCTCGGCTGCGGCGTTCGGTGTCTTGTTCACGGGCGCGAACACGCGGCGCGCGCAGGTGATCGCGGGGCGCGCCTACGCCCGCGTTGCGCTCTCCGCTGCGTCGTTGGGGTTGGCCATGCATCCGCTGAGTCAGGCTCTCGAAGAGTACGCCGACATGACGAAGACCAAGGCGCGCGTCGAACGGGAAGTGGGCCTTCCACCGGGAGCGACCGTTCAAATGTTATTTCGTCTTGGACACGCCGAGCCGACACCTCACACGCCGCGCCGGGACGTTCGAGCGATAGTGCGCCCGACGTAACCTGAAACTGCACGAGGTCCGGCCTCGCCAGACCCGAGCGCGGGCGCTGGCTTCGATCGGAACCATCGAGCCTAGCCAACGGAACACGGGATCCGCTGGACGCGCTCCTTGAGGAAGCGAATCACGTCATCGTCGTTGCGAGCGGGGGCTCCGGGGAGCCGAACGAACGCACGAGCGAGCCGCGACCAGTTGCCGGTCATCAGGAATACCCACACCAAAAAGAAATCCAGACCCTCGAATACGATGGCGTCTTGTCGGCCGTATTCCGCCAGGTTTCGTTCGAACTCCACGGGGTATTCCGTCCAATGGCATCGCGGGGCGAGGTGGTGGCCGATGTGATAGCCATCGTTGAAACAGCGGCGGTTGTAGCGGCTGTTGATGCACGTGGCGCTGGCACCGTACGCGCTGTCCGGCGCCGCCGCGGAGACGAAAGCGTGCTGGCCCCAGTTGCCGATCATCATGAGCGTGCGGATCGTGACGAGCGGCACGACGAACACGACGAAGGTCGCGCCGGGCCGGAAGAAGAGCAGGGCCGCGACGGCTGCCCAGTACATGCTCTCGCCGACGACCAGGCGTCGCAGCAATCGCCGCCGCCCGCGATCCTTCAGATAGCGAGCGAGCTCGACGAAGCCGATCGAGAGAAAACGACCCCAATATCGGAGCCAGTGACTCAATCGGTCGCGCTGAAAGGCCATGGTCGAGCTGAGATCGACCTCGAGGTTCTCCTCGGCGTGGTGCATCCCCACGTGGTGCGCGAAATATGCTTCCGGCGTCTGACCAAAGAACGGACCCAGAACCCACGGCACGATTCGATTCAGCGTCCGATATTTCGGCCGAAACAGGGCGCGGTGTGACGCGCAATGCAGCATCAGCGTGAAGCGATCGAGATACCCGGCCGCGAGCACGAGCCAGTAGAAGGGCGCGAGATACACCAGCCGAGGGCCGGAGAAGAACAACGTCACCCCGACTACCGCGAGCGCCGAGCACTGCAGCATCAGCGCGACGAACTCGACGTCCCGCGGGTCGTTCAGGAGAGGTAAGGCCCAGCTGGCGTATCGCGGCTTTCTCGCGGTTTTTCTATCGACGATCATCTCGCGTTGGTGTTTCAACAGGGAGTCCAGGCCGCGCGCGATGCGCGGGGCCGCTTGCGAACCGCCGTCGCGGAGAGGGGGCGACGGGCGTCTGAGCGACGCGACCGTGGGCGACGGTGGCGTTCACCAGCACCGTCGATGTCGGAGGGAGGTCGGTTCGCGGCATGGTGGGGCGTGGAGACGTTACTCGCGATCCACGGCGGGGCGAATGAACTACACCGAGCAGAGCGTTTTTCTGACGAACGTCTCTGCGATCGAAGCGAGCAGGAACCGCTCGAACCCCGCGTAATCATGCGTGCCACCAACCAAGAGATCGAACTCGGCGGCCGCCCGACGAGAGCCGTCACTGCCGCGACCATCGCGGACCGCGGGTACGCGGACTCGGCGCGAGCGCCGCCGTCTACGCCGTAACGCAGAAGTAAAGGGGGGATCGGTGGTCGCTGGAGGTCGCCGAGGATGCGGATTCGGGCGGCTCGAAGCGCATCGACCACGTCGGTGGTCGAAAATTGTGGGAGCGCCCAGGACGTCGGGTCGCCGTCGGTCGAACCCCGTCTCGGAAGACGGCACCCAGGTGCCGAGCGCGCTGTGGGCGCGCTGCCCACAAGCGTGCCAACATGGTCGCGCCCGTGGTTTGGCGCTCGAGCTTGATCGGCTGGGGCCTTCGAACCAAGCTGCAAGTGTGTCCGAAACGCGCTCCGGCGTCCTTCCAGCATATTCGAAGCCGCGGATCGTCTTCGCTCACACCGCCGATAGTCGTCCGGTCACCGCCGTCAAGAACGTGCTCATCCAGACGTCGCTGGGGCAAATTCAGAACGCCGGGTTCTACGAACGATATTCGAAACTCATCGAGCCGCAGGTGCTCGAGCAGCTGCTCTCGAGCGTCGGTCCCGGTTGGGTCCCCATCGAGCTCGCCGACTCGCACTACGCTGCTTGCGATCGATTGAACTTGAGCATCGCCGAGCTGAAGATGCTCGGCAGCGGAGTGGGCGATCGCCTCCAGAAGGCAACGCTCGTATCGGCTGCAAAGAAGGACCGGCAGACGAGCGTCGATGTCTGGGCAGAGCTCGGTTCGCTGCACCGGATGTGGGACCGGCAGTATCAAGGGGGCAGCGTGCAGGTGATGCAAGTGGGGCCCCAGGAGATGCTCATCGAGCTTCGTGGCTTCGTCATCACCCGGCACACGTATTTTCGGAACGCGATGGTGCCGGCGATGCGCGCGACGTTCCTCGCACTGGGCGTTCGGCTCGACTCGTCGAAGATTTCCAAGTACGTCGCCGAGCGTGACGAAGCGACGTATCAACTTCACTGGACGTGAGCGCCGCACTCGACGCGATTCGTGCAGCGCGGTGCACATGCGCACTCGATATGTGCACGACCGTGCTCCACGCGCCGTCGCGGCCGCCCGTTGCTCGCGATTTCTCTGCCCTGTTTGACGTCGACGGTCATCCGCTCGCGTGGCACGGAGGTTGCGAGGGGCGGCCGCGGCGGTGAGACACCGCCGATGTGGTGCGCCTCGTGGCGCGCCGCAACGAGAAAGGGCGTTCATGAAGGTCACGTCGTTCACGATCTGGTTCGGCGCGGCATTCGCGCTGTCGGCTTGCGGCAGCAGCCCGGAGTCCGGCGATGCGCCGGCGATCGGCAAGGCGTCGTCCGCGCTCAATACCGCGCCCAAGATTGCCGACTTCGCCGTGTACGCGGAGCACAGCGTCGCGCTCGGCGTGAGCGACACCATCAACGGCGGCGACATCGGCGTGCGCTCGGTCGCGCCGTCGAGCTTCGGGTCGCAGCTCAAGATCGGCAATTTGTCGACGGTGCAGTCGACCCACAACGTGCTCTCGCCGTCGGTGACGCTCGGGTTGCTCGCGTCGGTCGGCGACGTGCAGACCACGACGCTCACGAACAACGGCGGTGTGCTGCACACCCAGGCGGCCTTCCCCGGTGCGGCGATGCCGTCGATGCCGCTCGCCGCGGCCCCGGCGTCGGGCGGCGCGGCGGTCACCGTGCCGGCGTTCACCATCACGAACCTCGCGCCCGGCTCCTACGGCGCCCTGAACGTCGTCGGCACGCTCCTCTTGAACCCCGGCGCGTATTCGTTCGCGAGCGTGACCTTGGCGAACCAAGCCCACGTCGCGGCCAACTCCGGCGGCGTGACGATCCAGGTGGCCGGCCGATTCGTAGTCGGTCAATCCGCGACGATCTTGCCGGGTCTTGGATTCAACGCCAATCAACTGACCATCTCCGTGGCCGGTTCCGACGGCAGCCCCACGGCGCCCGCCGCGGTCATCGGCGCATACACCCTGGTGCAATCGGTGTTCGCGGTGCCGCACGGGACGCTATCGCTCGCGAGCAACGTCCACGCCGTGGGTGCCTACGCTGCGCACGACGTGGTGCTCGCCGATCACGTCGAGGTCGACTACCAGAGCGGCTTTTCGCCGACCGCCGCGGGCCAGCAAGGAGCGCAAGCGCTGAGCGGCTACTTCACCCCGGAGATCGCGAACACACCCGTGGTCGGACCCGTCCCGCCGTCGACCGTGCTCAGCATGGCGGTCGCGTTGCCGGTGACCGACCCGACCGGGCTGAAGACCAAAGCACAACAGGTCTCCGATCCGAAGAGCCCCACGTTCCGGCAGTATATCTCCGCCGACACCTTCGCATCGACGTACGGCGCGCTCGCTCGCGACTACACGAACGTCCAGACGTGGGCCGGCGCGAACGGCCTCTCGGTGACCCAGACGTATCCGAACCGGCTCCTCGTCGACGTGACGGGCCCCGCGTCGGCGTTCGAGCGCGCGCTCTTCGTGAATCTCGAATATCGCCTGCGCGCGGACGGCACTCAGTTCTTCGCGCCGGATCGCGACCCATCGCTCACCGTGACGTCATCCGCGCCGGCCACGGCGGTGCTCGCCGTCGACGGCCTGTCCAACTTCGTAGCGGCCAAGCGCGGCTTCTACGGACAGGGGTTTCAGGGCTCGTTCTGGGGAACCGACTTCCGCGATTCCTACGTGTCCGGTTGTGAGAATCTGACCGGCGCCGGGCAGGCCATCGGGCTCGCCGCGATCGGCGCGTTCGATCCCAACGACATCACCTCGTACGAAACCAACTCCGGGCTCTCGACGGTGCAAACCAAACCGGTGCCCACCCGCGGTATCGGGCTCGACGGGGTTTCGACCACGGGCACACCCGACCCCGAGGCGACGCTCGACGTGGAAATGGCGATTTCCATGGCGCCGCAGCTGAGCGAGGTCGTCGTGTTCGAGGGGGGTTTGCTCACGAGCATTCTGAACGCCATGGCGACGACCAAGACGGCCACCGGCGACGTCGCGAAGGTGCTGAGCTCGTCGATCTTCCCGCCGTTCGGCTCGACGTTTTTCCCGAACGCGGACGGGCCCGCGGTCATGCAATCGCTCTTCGAATTCGAGCTCACCGGGCAGTCCTTCGATCTCGTGTCCGGCGATCTCGGCTTCTACACGAACACCGGTGAGCTCGACGCGGCCGACGGCATCACCGTCGTGGGCGGCAGCGACCTGAGGAGCGGCGGCGCGTGGTTCGGCAGCGGCGGCGGCACGACCAGCTTTCCGCAGCCTTTCAATCAGGCGAACATGGACTGGAGTCTCAACAAGGGTGCGCCGAACAATCGCAACGTGCCGGACGTGTCGATGGACGCCGTCACCGCGAACATGTTCTTTTTGGGTACGAGCACCAGCCTTGGCAACAATACGCCGAACGACCCGGGCGACATCCTGGGCGGCACCAGCGTCGCGGCCCCGTTGTGGGCGGGGTTCATGGCGATGGCGAATCAAGAGGTTCAGAGCCTCGGCCTGCCGGTGATCGGCTTTGCGAACCCTGCCCTCTACGCGATCGCTCGCTCGCCGATGCACGACCTCACGTTCCAGGACGTGAGCGACAACACGTTCAACGACAACATCGCCGGCGCGGGACCGACCGGTTTCCAGGCCGTCACCGGCTACGACCTCGTCACGGGGTGGGGCAACCCGACGTGCAATCTGATCAACTCGCTCACTCGTTTCCCGACGAACACGGCGGTGGGCTGCGGCGAGGCGTACACCTGCGCCGTGCGCGCGAACGGCACCACTTGGTGCGCGGGCGACACTGGTGGAGGCGACCTCGGAAATGGCACGACCACCGGCTCGACCGTACCGCAGCAAGTGACCGGCATCACGAACGCCGCGTCGGTCTCCGCCGGAGAAAGTCACGCCTGCATCTTGCTCAAGACGGGCGGCATCGATTGCTGGGGTGACGACGTGTCCGGCGAGCTCGGGAACGGCAGCACCTCGACCAGCGATTTCCCGACGCCGGTGGCCGTGCAGAATCTGATCGGGACGCCGTCGTCGGTCGGCGTGGGCTTCGAATTCAGCTGCGCGCTCAACACGGCCGGCGCGGTCGAGTGCTGGGGCAGCAACGCGCTCGGCACTCTCGGCCTCGGTGACGTCATCCCGCGAACCTCGCCTACGGTGATCCCCGGGCTCACCGCATCGGCCATCGGCGTGAGTGATCTGCACGCCTGCGCGCTCCTGACGAACGGCACCGTCGACTGCTGGGGCTTCAACTTCGACGGCGTGCTCGGCGACGGCACGACGACGAACCGAAACTCGCCGGTGCCCGTATCTGGGTTGAGCGGCGCGACGGCGATCGGGCTCGGCCAGGAGCACGCCTGCGCCATCATCGCGGGAGGCGCGGTGGAATGCTGGGGCGACAACGACTCGGGCCAGCTCGGTGACGGCACGACGATCGCGCGCTCGAAACCGGTGCGCGTCCTGGGCCTCACCAATGCGACGGCCATCGTCGGCGGCGACGACGACACCTGTGCGCTTCTGTCGAACGGCACGGTGTCTTGCTGGGGCAGCTTCGTCGGGCTCGGCAACGGCCAGAACGTCGACCAGCACGCGCCATTTCAGGTGCCCGGCGTGAGCGGTGCGACGGCCATCAGCGCGGGCAACGGCCAGGCGTGCGCGCTCGTTTCGGGCGGAACGGTGGTCTGCTGGGGCTTCAACATCTCCGGCCAGCTCGGAGACGGCTCGACCGTGTCGCGGAGCCTGCCCGAGCCGACCCTGTTCTGATCACGTCGCCCGAGGCGGTCACGCCATCCAGCACGATCCCTGCGGCGCGCCCCGTAGGATTCGAACCTACGACCCTCGGATTCGAAGTCCGATGCTCTATCCAGCTGAGCTAGGGGCGCGAGAAACGGCCGCGATAGTTGCGAGGGCGGCCGGTCGTGTCAATGGTCGATCGCGCGGGGGGATCATTGGTCGCGGGCCCGATGGGGCGTCTGAACGGCGGAGCGGAACACGTCGGCCAGATCGCGGAACGTCTCGGCGAACGGCGACTGCGGGCGCCAGATGAGCGCGATCGTTCGACGCGGCGTTGGGGCCGTGAAGGCACGGACTTCGAGCTGGCCTCGGCGGTTTTCGATCGCGACCGCGATTTGCGGGAGGAGTGTGATGCCCAAGCCCGACGAGACCATCTGCGCGAGCGTCGACAGGCTGGTCGCGCGAACGTCGGTCTCCCTCGTTCCGGCGCGGTCGCAGACCGAAAGCGCCTGCTCGCGAAAGCAGTGCCCCTCGTCGAGCAGGAGCACCTTCTCGTCCTCCAGCTCGCTCGCAGCGACGCGCTTTTTCCTCGCAAGGGGGTGCCCTTTCGGCAGCGCAACGACGAACGGGTCGTCCGCGATGCGGCTCGAGGACCACTCGCCGATGTTGGCTTCGAGCGCGAGCAAGCCTGCGTCGAGGCGCCCTTCGCGCAAGTCGGCGACGACCGCGTCGGTCTTTTCCTCGCGAAAGACGAGCTGAAGATTCGGGAACCGCTTGCGAACCGCCGGCACGACGTCCGGCAGAAGATACGGCGCGATCGTCGGGATGACGCCGATCCGAAAAGTGCCCGAACGCGGCTCGGTGAGCTGTTTCGCAGCGGCGATCATATCGTCGAGCTCGAGGAGCACCCGGCGCGCGTGGGCGACCAAGATGGCGCCCGCCGCCGTGAGCAAGACCCGCCGGCGATCGCGTTCGAAGATCTGGACGCCGAGCACGTCCTCGAGCTGCTTCACCTGCGCGCTGAGCGTCGGCTGCGACACGTGGCAGCGCTCGGCCGCCTTGTGGAACCCGAGCGTCTCGGCCACCGCGACGACGTATTCGAGCTGACGGGGCGACAGGTCGTGGGTACTGATAGCCATGGACTATCAGTGTAGTAGAAACATTGTCTTGGACCAATCATGGCCCCGGGCGCACCCTGACTGACGTGCACGCCCGGCAGCACGCCGGGGTGCCACTCAGGAGATGACCATGACGAGCGAAACGAAGTGTCCTTTCCATCACTCCATCGGCGCCGGCACGTCGAACCGCGACTGGTGGCCGAACCAGCTCAGGATCGATTTTCTTGCTCAGCATTCCTCCAAGTCCAATCCGATGGGCGACGACTTCGACTACGCCAAGGAGTTCTGCACCCTTGATTTCGCGGGGCTGAAGAAAGATCTCGCGGCGCTGATGACCGATTCTCAGGACTTTTGGCCGGCAGACTTCGGTCACTACGGCCCGCTCTTCATTCGCATGGCGTGGCACAGCGCGGGCACGTACCGCGTCGGCGACGGGCGCGGCGGTGGTGGTCGCGGGCAGCAGCGCTTCGCGCCGCTCAGCAGCTGGCCGGACAACGTCAACCTGGACAAGGCACGTCGCCTGCTCTGGCCGATCAAGCAGAAATACGGGAAAAAGATCTCGTGGGCCGACCTGTTCATCCTCGCCGGTAACGTTGCTCTCGAGACGATGGGGTTCGAGACGTTCGGCTTCGGGGGCGGGCGCGAGGACGTGTGGGAGCCGGATCAAGACGTCCACTGGGGTACCGAGAAGACGTGGCTCGGCGGCGACGAGCGCTACTCCGGCGAACGCGAGCTCGAGAACCCGCTAGCGGCCGTCCAGATGGGCCTCATCTACGTCAATCCGGAAGGGCCGAACGGCAATCCGGATCCCGTCGCTGCCGCCAAGGACATCCGCGAGACCTTCGCCCGGATGGCAATGAACGACGAAGAGACCGTCGCGCTGATCGCCGGCGGTCACACCTTCGGCAAGACCCACGGCGCGGGCCCTGCGTCGCACGTTGGCGCCGATCCGGAATCGGGCGACATCGAGGCGATGGGCCTCGGCTGGAAGAGCGGTTTCAACACCGGCATGGGCGTCGACGCGATCACGAGCGGCCTCGAGGTCACGTGGACGACCACCCCCACCCAGTGGAGCAATGACTTCTTCAAACACCTGTTCGGCTTCGAGTGGGAGCTGACGAAGAGCCCCGCCGGCGCGCATCAGTGGAAGCCAAAGGGGAATGCCGGAGCGGGCACGGTGCCGCGCGCTCACCACGCGGGCCACATCGCGCCGTCCATGCTGACCACCGATCTCTCGCTTCGGTTCGATCCGGCATACGAGAAGATCTCGCGACGCTTCATGGAGCATCCGGAAGAGTTCGCCGACGCGTTCGCTCGGGCATGGTTCAAGCTCACGCACCGCGACATGGGTCCGCGTGCGCGCTACCTCGGTCCGGAGGTTCCGAGCGAAGAGCTCATCTGGCAAGACCCGCTCCCCAAGGTCGAGCACCCGTTGATCGACGACGAGGACGTCGCGTCGTTGAAGAGCAAGCTCCTGGCCTCGGGGCTCTCCGTCTCGCAGCTGGTCTCGACCGCGTGGGCGTCGGCGTCCACGTTCCGTGGCTCCGACAAGCGCGGCGGCGCGAACGGCGCGCGCATTCGTCTCGCGCCGCAAAGGGACTGGGCGGTCAACCAGCCTGCGGAACTGACGAAGGTGCTCACGACGCTCGAGGCCGTCCAGCGCGCGTTCAACGGTGCGGCGACCGGAGGAAAAAAGGTTTCGCTCGCCGATCTGATCGTACTCGGCGGCGCCGCGGGCATCGAGCAGGCGGCGAAGAACGCCGGGCACGCAGTGACGGTTCCGTTCACGCCGGGGCGCTCCGATGCGACGCCGGAGCAGACCGACGCCGCGTCGTTCGCCGTACTCGAGCCCATCGCCGACGGGTTCCGCAACTACCAGAAGGCCACGTACAGCGTGCCATCCGAAGCGCTCTTGATCGACAAGGCGCAGCTCCTGACGCTGACCGCGCCCGAGATGACGGTGCTCGTCGGGGGTCTGCGTGTGCTCGGAGCCAACGCCGGATCGTCCAAGCACGGCGTCTTCACGAGCAAACCGGAGGCGCTGACCAACGACTTCTTCGTGAACCTGCTCGACATGGGCACGGAGTGGAAAGCCGTGTCTTCGGCGAAGGACGTGTTCGAGGGACGCGATCGGAAGACCGGCGAGGTGAAATGGACCGGTACGCGAGTCGATCTCGTCTTCGGCTCGAACGCGCAGCTCCGCGCGCTTTCGGAAGTCTACGGAAGCTCCGACGCGAAGGAGACGTTCGTCCGCGACTTCGTGGTCGCCTGGACGAAGGTGATGGATCTCGATCGGTTCGACGTCTCTCGCCAATCGACGCGGCGCGGTCATGACAGGGCGCGTTCCTCGATCCAGTCGACGTAGAGCCGGCGCTCGGCATACAGCCACACGCCGTCCTGCTTCACGTACGTGTCCGCGTAGCGAAGGGCGGCGACCATCAGGCTTCGCTTCGTACCATCGACGCTGAGATGGTGGGGCATGCAATAGACCTCGCCGGTCGCGCGATCGTTCGACAACGTGAGGAGCGTGCTTTGCCCCAGCAAGTGTAACGTCGCGGCGTACTTGTTCAGGTCGGCGAACACGGGAGCGAGTGATTCACGCCCGCGAAGCTCTTGTGTCGGCTCCGGAGCCTTCGCGTCCATATACACGACGAAGAGCGTGTCGTCGGTGAAGAGAGCCATCTGACCCTTCGCATCGCGCCGGTCGGCGCAGTGTGCGTAGGCCTCGACGAGCTCTCGGATGGCGAGGCGATCCGCGGCTTCTTCGGGGGAGATTGTGACGTGCTTGCTCATGAGAGGCCTCCTTCGGACTCGAGTATGGCGCGGGTTTCGGCGAACTGCGCAGGGGGAGCCGCGTTGGCGACTATTTGGCGCACGTTCGACCGACGTCAACTCGCGCCACGCTTAGTGTCCGAGGCATCGAAGGAGCGACGAACCGTCGTGACGCGCCTTCATACCGCCAGAAAAACAAGAAAATGAGCCTGAATAGCGTGCTCGGTCACGTGACTGCGTGAAGTGGCGCGCCGACGGTGTCTAGGAAACAAGAAGGCCGATCATGAACAAAGAGCTGGGTGTCTGGACCTATCAGGACTGTGCGCTGGTGCTCATCGACTACCAGAAAGAGATGTTCGACAGCATTCGCTCGGAGACGAATGCGGCCCTGGCCGACCTCAATGTCCGGCTCCTGGCCAGGACCGCCACGGCGTTCGGCATGCCGATCGTCCTTTCTACCGTCGGGGTGGCCTACAAGATCAACTCGCCCACGGTCCCCTCTATCGCAGCAGAGCTCTCCGGCATCGGGCCGATCGACCGGACCTCGATGAACGCGTTCGAGGACCACGCCTTCAGTGGGGCCGTGAAGAAAACGGGACGGAAGCGGCTGATCATCGGCGGCCTTCATACTGAAATCTGCCTCACGTTCGCCGTGGTCCAAGCCCTGAAGGATGGCTTCGACGTGATGTTCGTCACGGACGCAGTCGGTGGGAGGTCCCAGGTGGCGCACCGGACGGCGATCGAAAGGTTGTCGCACGCCGGGGCGGTGCCGAACACTGCGCTCGCCGTTACGACGGAACTCTTCCGCGATTGGAGCTCGCCCCTCGCCGACAAGGCGCGCGAGGTCATCTATTGGTACTTCGCCGAAGTTCCGAAGGTGACGTCCGAAGTGGGCGTGTAGCCGGTGCAACCAGGAAAGCCACGAAGACCGCGGAGGAATCGCAATGTCACCTAGGTTGTCGGGGAAAGTCTGCGTCATTACCGGCACCGGCGGGAGCATGGGCCGTGCAGCGGCCTCGGCCTTTGCTCGCGAGGGGGCGTCGGTCGTTGGCTGCGATCTGAACGTCGAATCTGCAGAGGCGACCGTTCAAATCGTTCGACGGGAGGGCGGAACGATGGAGTCGTTACAGCCCTGCCGTCTCAGCAACGCGGCTGAATGCCAGGCGCTCGTCGACTTTGCGGTGCGCACGTTCGGCCGTGTCGACGTGCTCTTCAACAATGCGGCCATGGCGTACTTCAATTGGCTCGAGGACATCACCGACGAAGAGTGGGACCGCAATCGTCGGGAAGAGGTCGATCTGGTCTTCTACCTCACGCGGGCGGCGTGGCCTCACCTCAAGAGCAGCCGCGGCGTCGTCGTGAACACCGCTTCGCTCACGGCATTGATGAGCTTCAAGAACCTCGGATCGCTGGCCCACACGACGGCGAAGGCTGGGATCATCGGGATGACGCGACAGCTGGCCATGGAGGGGCGAGAGCATGGGATTCGGGCCAACTCGATTTCGCCAGGCGTGATCGAAACCAACCAGACCTGGGAACAGCTGAAGGATCCCGAATGGGCAGGCTATATGCTCGGCAAAACTCTCCTAGGTCGTCTGGGCCGACCGGAGGAGGTGGCGAGCGTTGCGCTGTTCCTCGCCTCTGGAGACAGCTCGTACGTGACCGGTGTGGACATCGTGGTCGATGGCGGCATGAAGGTCTGGTGAACCGAGGCCTATCTCGGCGCGCGAGAAATTGGTTCGTTAGAGAAAGTATTGGAGGTCGACATGAAAATCGGTGTGAGTGGCGCCAGCGGACATTTGGGAAGGGCCGTCGTTTCGGAACTGCTCCAGCGTTCCGATGGGCACGAGATAGCGGCGATCACGCGCACGCCCGAAACCGTCTCTGGACCGGCTCAGGCACGATTCGGGGACTACAACCGCCCCGACAGTCTTGCGAAGGCCTATGCGGGTCTCGATCGTCTGCTCATCATCCCGACTCTGGATCCGCAACCAGGAAAGCGCGGGGCGCAGAACCTCGCTGCCATCGATGCGGCCGTGAGGGCAGGCGTCGAGCAAGTCGTTTTCATGTCGGCCGCGGGCGCGCGGCAGTCGGAGGAGCCGGTGCTCGGCGCCCCGTATTGGCAGGGCGAGCAGCATCTCATCGCAACGGCCCCAGCATGGACCATCTTGCGCATGAACTTTTATGCCGAAAGTTTCGTGCAACAGGCGCAGGCGTCGCTGGTTCAGGGCGTGCTCACTGGGCTTGCCGAGAACCGCGTGGCTTTCGTTGCGCGCGGTGACGTTGCGGCCGCCGCAGCGGGAATACTGACCGGCGACGGCCACGCAGGCGCGACCTACAACGCTACCGGCCCCGAGCGCCTGTCGGGTGTAGAGCGCGCAGCCCTCGTCGCCGAAATCGCCGGCAGACCGCTCGCGTTCCTTGCCATCACGGAAGAGCAACTGCGCGCCGGACTGACGAAGGCGGGTCTGCCGGCGGCGGTCGTCACCACCGTCATCAGTATCCAGGCGAGCTTCGCGGCGGGTGCGTTCGACATCGTGACCGGCGACGTCGAGCGCCTTGGCGGCCGGCCGCCCAAGCCTCTCCGCGAGGTGCTTGCTGGGACGCTGCAATCACCTTCGGCGTGAAGACCTGCACCCGACCCGAGAGAAGTTCCTCGTGAGGAGACGACAATGACAGAACCCGTTATCGGTGTGCTTGGGGGTACCGGTGCTCAGGGCGGCGGCGTGGTCGACGCGCTAGTCGCGGCGCGCAAATTCAAGGTGAGGGTGGGAAGTCGCAACCCGTTCAGCGACGCAGCGAAGGCGCTGACCGCACGCGGCATCGAGGTCGTGAACGCCGACCTGCTCGAGCCATCGAGCCTGAAGGCCCTTTTCAACGGAGCCCACGGCGCCTTCCTGGTCACCAATTTCGGCGATCCGGCTCAGGGCGAGCGCGAGGAGGAGATCGGCGCCAGTGCCGTGAACGCTGCCCGCTCCTCTGGGGTGAAGCATCTGATCTGGTCCACGCTGCCCGACGTGGAGAAGATAAGCGGCGGGCGTTTGAAGGTGCAGCACTTCACCATGAAGGCGCACGTGGATGCCGTGGTCCGGTCTGCCGGCTTCGAACGCTACACGTTTGTCGAGGCGCCGTTCTACTTCCAGAATCTTCTGAGGCTCGTACCGCAGCCTCTGCCCGACGGTCGTCGCGGTTGGGCGGTTCCGATCGACCCCGCGGCGCGCGTCATCCACGCCGGGGACATCACCGAGCTCGGCCGAACGGTGGCCGCCGCGTTCGGCGCCGGTGCCGAGCTGGCGAACGGTAGCTACCTCGCCGTCTGCGGCGGCCTGTACTCGTGGGACGATTTCGTGGCGACGCTCAATGCGCTGGGACACGACGTTGGAGTCGTAAGGGTCGCACCGGAGGTTTATGACGGCTTCTTCCCCGGCGCCAAGGAGGTACGCGAGATGTTCCAGTATTTCGAGGCGCATACCTATTTCGGCCCGGACGCGCGGACTGCCATCGCCGCAACGAATGCTCTCGTTCCCGGCGGTTTCACCTCCTTCTCCGAGTGGGCGCGCAAGAACATGAAACCCGGCGGCTGAGTCGCGCCGTGAGCGGCTCCGTACAACCGGATCCAAGACATGTGGGTGTGGACGCTAAGAAGAGAAGGAGTCTCGCATGAACAACGAGCAGATCATTCGCAACGCTTATCAGATGGCCGAGAAGGCAGACATCAAGGGTTGGGTCGCGTGCTTCACGCCGGATGGGACATTTACCGACATGTCGATCGGCGTCACGTACCAAGGGTCCGAGGGCCCGACCGGACTCGGCAAGACGGTCGAGGTCTACGCGAAGGCGTTCCCGGACATGCATCGCGAGCTGTATCGGGTCTTCACGGTCGGCGACACCGTCATCGTAGAACTCGCACTTCAGGGCACACACAAAGGACCGCTACCGATGCCGGCGGGGATCATTCCGGCGACCGGCAAGCGGATGGATGCGCCGTGCTGTGACGTCTTCCGGTTGGTGAACGGCAAGATACAGTCGTTCAATTGCTATCCATCAGGAACGGTCATCTTGGCTCAGCTCGGTGTACTCTCGAACCTGTCGGCAGCGGTCGCTCGCTCATAGCGTCCACGACCGGCGCGACGAAGCCGATCAGCGCCGGCTGGCGCACGAGCAAGCGCTAAGCGTCGAGTTCGACGACCGCTCGAGCCTCGATCACGTCGGCCGTGTCGTGTCCTTCCGTGATGACCGAAAGCAACCGGGCGATATCCTGACGCGCGCGCCTCTTTCGTTGACCCGCTGCGAGCGCGTGGAGGCTGAGAGTCGCGCGGAGCTCGAGCGACCGCGAACCTTGTTCCTTCGCCGTCTCGACGGCCATCACGAGCGACCGTTCCGCCTCTGCCACTTCGTTGCGCGATCGGAGCGCCTCACCATGTAGGCGGTGGATTTCCGGCTCGAGCCATCGCTCGTCGGTTCGCGCGATCGCGGTGAGCATGTTCGCGATTACCTCGAGTGCACGCTCCAGGCGCCCCACCCGAACGCACATCGCGACGTAGAGCATCGCATGCATCGTTCGGCCCACTGAACCATCCTCCCAGGGCTTGCTCAAGAACTCTTCGACGCGGTCGCGCGGTAGAGTCGGAGCGAGCTCCGCCTCGGCCCAGCGCAGAATCAATTCTGATCGGCTCTGCCACTTGGAAAAGCCGCCCTTCTCCGAAAGGGTCAGCGCTCGTTTCGCGAGCTCCGAGGCCATTGCCGGTTCCCTGCGCCATGCGTGGAGCAAAGCTCCTTCCGCCAGCATGGCGGCGTGTTCGTGCTCGGATGGGTCGTAAGCGTGCTCGGCGATTTGCTGCGCCCGCCTGGACAGGGCCAGTGCGCCGTCCGGTTCACCCGTCAACCACAGGGCGAACGAGCCCATGGAGAACGCCAGAAGGTGCGCGCGCGCGGCTTCGAGCGCCGTCGGTTCTTCCGTCGCCTGGAATACTCCCAAGTCGCCGAGCAATCGACGAGCTTCTTGGAAGTTCCCGCGAAGGAGGACCGTCGTTGCCTCGACTTGTTTGGCGAGGAGTCGCACGGCGGCGTCGGGGACATCGTCGAACACGGGGGCGAGAGCGCGCGCTTGCTCGCTGGCTTCGTGAAGGTCGCCTTGCACCATGAGTATGGCCCCGAGGCGTATGAGAGCTTCGCCCAGCGAACCCTTGTCTTCCAAGCGACCAGCGAGCTCCTTCGCGCGCTCGAGCAATCGAACGGCCACGTCCACATTTCCATTCGCCTGAAAAACGCTCCACGCTTGGCTGAGCGAGACGCGAAGCTCGAGGACTTCATGATCTCTACTTTCGGACGTCCCGTCCAGCAGGGCGCGTGCGCGCTCGTGGTGCGCGGCAGCTTCTTTGTAGCCGCACCTGCGGGCCGCACGCTCACCGGCGACGACGTGATAGCGCGCGGCCTTGGCCGGCATTCGGCCATGCTCGAAGTGCACCGCCAACTCGCCTGCGACCTCCTCTTCGTGTCCAGGGTAGCCGGCTTCCAGGCGTTCGGCGATCTTCCGGTGCCACGTGCGGGCGGTCGCCGACGTGCTCCGCGCGAGGGCAGCGTGCTGGAAGAGCGCGTGCCGGAAGGCGTAACGCGACTGGATGGTGCCGTCGGGCCAGGTTTCCGCACGGACGTATTGAAGCAATCTGCGCTCGTTGGCGAGCGACTCACACGCCGAGTCCACGCCGTCCGCGTCTGCGTCCAACGCGTTCGCCACGACGCCCGCCGTGAACGTCATTCCCGCCACTCCCGCTACTTCGACGATGCGCTGCTCGACGGCGCCGAGTCGATCGATCTGTGTATCGATGAGACGCCGGATGCTGTCGGGGCGGCGGGCGGCCACATCCTCGACGTCGGTCAAGAGCTCCCAGTGACCCTCCCGCTCGCGGATGAGCCCCTGGCTCGTCAGGTCGTCCACGAGCGTCGTGAGGAACAGGGGATTGCCGGCCGTCGATCGTTCCAGCGTGCGCGCTAGCTCCCGCGGGAAAGTGTGCCCTGGAAATCGCTTCGACAGATACGCAGCGATCGCGTCGGAGCCGAGACCCTCGAGTGCGATCGATGTTGCGCGCCGATGCGCGACCAGCTCTCCCATGACCCTCGTGAGCGGATGGCCACGTGGGGCCTCCTCGGGTCGAAACGTGCCCACGATCAGCAGCTGCGCCGGTTCGCGCCGGCTGCTGAGGAATGCAAGGAGCTCCGCCGTCGACGGGTCGATCCATTGCATGTCCTCGAAGACGACGATGAGGGGCGCATCGACACTCAACGCTTCCGCGGCGTCGGCCAGCTCGCAAACCATGCGTGCCTGCGTCGCACCCGCCGCGCGCCGCTGCAGATCGTCGAGACGATCCGGGCGAACGACGCCCGGCGTCTGCACCAGCCACGCTGGCGCGTGCCTCGCGAACACGTCGATCACACGCTCCGCACCCCGCCCCCTGCAGAGCCCACCGATGGCGTCCAGAACGGGAAGGTACGTCTGCCCACTGCCGTACTGCTCGACGCACGCCCCGAACCCGACGAGCACGGGCCCCGAAGCGTTTGCCCGTTCGAGGAACGCATCGACCAGCGTCGTCTTGCCGGTGCCTGCTTCGCCCGTGACGAAGAGGGTGCTCCGAGTCCCGTGCTTGGCCGCCTCGAGCGCATCGCGCAGCGATCGAAGCTCGTCATCGCGGCCCACGACGACCCCGCCGTCGCCTTTTGCGGTGGTGCTGGTCGCGTCGTCCGGCGACGACGCATCGAGCCACACCTGCTTCACCTCCAGCGTGAACCGATAGCCCCGCCCGAGGAGGGTCTCGATGGCACCTTCGCCGAGCACACGCCGCAGCTCACTGACGTGAGTACGGAGCAGACTCTCGCTCATCGCGATGTTGCCCCACACGGCCTCGACGATCTCCGCGTGCGTGACGAGGCGTCGTGGATGCTGCACGAGATACCGCAAGATGGCGAACGGCTTGCGGCGGAGACTCAACTCGTTTCCGTTCTTCCATAGGCGCTCGTTGTCTAGATCCAGTTGGAAGGGCGGAAATGAGAGCACGATTGTTTCCGAGTCGCGCCGGCAACCCTACAGCGGCCCTGGGCACTGCTCAACGTCGAATGGATCAACTTGCGTCGCCCCGGTGCAGCTTCGCCGGCACGACCACGACCGCTCTTGGCGACGTCGCGGCCAACCGGTACGCCACCGTGCCGAGGAACCCTTCGCTCGAAGCACCGCGCTGGCCGTCCGCGCCGACCACGATGAGCTCCGCGCCGAGCTCCGTGGCCACGTTCGCGAGTTTCTCCCAGGGAGGGCCGCGACGCACGATGGGATCGACGTGGACCCTGGACTCCGAAGATCTGCATTGCGCGATCACCTCTGCGAGCCGTTCGCGTATCGCCTGCGACGGGTCGTGGAATGCTGGCGTCTCTGGGGCGTCCTCGTAGGCGTGGACGCACGCGACATTCGCACTCACCGTGCTCGCGTGCGTGAGCGCGTACTCGAGCGCCCGGATGGACCCGTCGCTGAAGTCCACGCCCACCACGATCCATCGAGTGCGTTCCATCGCTGCGCGCTTGTCTCTGTCAGCTGGCACCCGTGATCAGCTCGGCCGCTCGACCGCCGATCATGAAGGACGGAGCGTTGGTGGGGCCGCACACGATGGTCGGCATCACGGATGCGTCCGCCACGCGCAGTCCCCGCACGCCGTGGACGCGAAGCTTGCTATCTACCACCGCATCCGAGTCGACACCGATCTTGGCGGTGCCGACTGCGTGTCCAAAGCTGGCGGACCCGGTCCGCGCGAGCTCCACCAGGTCTTGCCGGCTCGTAGCGTTCGGACCCGGAATCACCTCGGCTTCACGAACACCGTCGAGGGCTGCTTGACGACCCAGCTCCCGCGCGAGCTCGATCGCTCGCACGATCGCCGCCAGATCATGGTCGGTACCGAGGTGGTTGGCCTCGATGATCGGAGCAGCTCGCCAATCGGCGCTCGCGAGGCGCACCCGGCCGCGGCTCGTTGGTTGGATCAGCGCCGGCGCGATCGTGAAGCCTTCCTTCGGGAGTGTGCCGAACCGGGCACTGGCTTCCGGCGTCGCTATCGGCAGTTGCTCCAACACCAGATTGATGTCCGCGGGATGGCTCGAAAGGCCACTCGACGAATAGACCTCCGCTTCGACGGCATTACTGTCCACCGGTCGGTCCGGCATCTTGCCCTTGTACGTGTAAACCAGGCCGGAGACGAGGACGTGGTCCTGCAGGTTCTGTCCGACGCCGCGGAGATTGACGACCGCGGCGAGTCCCATCTTGCGGAGCTGATCTGCGTCGCCCACACCCGACAGCATTAGGAGCTTCGCGCTGTGAATCGTCCCGGCCGATAGAACCACTTCTCGCGTGGCGCGGATATTTCGCTCGCCGTTGCTCGTTACCAGATGCACGCCGGTGGCGCGATCGCCGTCGAAGAGGACCTTCGTTACGCTCGCGTTGAGCAACAGCTTGAGGTTCGAGCGACCTAGGTTCGGTCGCAGGAACGCGCGCGCGGCGCTGACCCGGGTACCGTCCGGAGCGATGTTCATGTTGATGTAGCCTGCTCCGGCCCGCATCGGGCCGTTCAGGTCATCGATGATGCGGAACCCCATCTGTTGCGCCGCTTCGAGGAACGCGGGAGCGGTAGGGTGGGGATCACGCGGCTTGCGAACATGAACGGGGCCGCCGGCACCGCGCCACACATTTTCGCCCCCTTCCCAGTCCTCCTGTGCCTTGAACGTCGGAAGCACATCCTTGAAACCCCAACCTGCTGCCCCCTCGGCTTCCCAGCGGTCGTAGTCACGCTCCATACCACGCGACCACACCATTGCATTGATGGAACTTCCCCCACCCAAGACATGGCCGAGAGCCATGTTGAACTTGCGGTCGTTCAGTTGCGGAACGGGAGCAATCGGCAGATTCCAGTCGATGGGGCCGCCGACGTTGTAAAACCAGATACTGGGATTGCTGATCGTCGCGGCTTCATCTGCGCCACCCGACTCGACCAACAATACCTCTGCGCCCGTCTTCGAGAGTTCAGCGGCGAGCACGGAACCGGAGGCACCGGCCCCGACGACAATGTAGTCGTAGGAGTCTTTGAATGGCATGACCTGCGACGTTTCAATGGAATCGCTCGACATTTGGACCCTTTCTTGTCGTATTGCGTGGGGCCTCGATTGTTCAGAACGGGTACTGCCGTTGGCCGCTGTGTGAGTTGATCCAGATGACGTCCTGGAACTCCTTCAGGCTATCCGGCCCGGTACGACCCCAGCCGCTGTCTCGCACTCCGCCCATCGGCGCGTGGATTTCGTCGTTCACCGTGGGCGAGTTGATGTTGACGATGCCGGCCAGCACTCTCGGCGCCAGCTCGAATGCCTTGTAGGTGTCGCCGGAAAGGATGGACGAGGTGAGGCCGTACATCGTGCGATTGGCGGCTTCGACCGCTTTTTCGGCAGTGTCGACTACTTCGACGACGACGACCGGACCGAAGGTTTCTTCGTTCGCGACGGCTGCGTCGAGCGGGACATTGCTCAAGATCGTCGGTTGGTAGATCTGGCCCTCGAAGACCCCGCCCGTGTGAAGCGTCGCGCCCTTGGAGACGGCCTCCTTCACGCGATCATCGACCAGCTTCACCGCGGCTGGCGTGATCAATGGTCCGATGATGGTTCGGTGATCCTGAGGATCGCCGGAGCGCAGCGTCTTGGTGCGCGCCACGAACTTTTCCAGGAATTCTCCCGCGATCTTACGCTGCACGATGATGCGACGGGTGTTGAGGCAGATCTGACCTTGATGGAAGAACGAACCGAACGTCGCGGTGCGGACCGCATAGTCCACGTCGACGTCGTCGAGAATGATCATGGGATTGTAGCCGCCGAGTTCCATGGTGGTCCGCTTGAGCGTCTCACCCGCTCGCTTCGCCAGCATGCGGGCGGTCTTCACGCCGCCGATCAGGTTGATGACGCGCACTTCGGGGCTTTCGAAAAACACGTCTGCAATCTCGGCGGCCGCGCCGGGAGCATGTGTCACGACGTTGATGACGCCCTTCGGGAAGCCGGCCTCCTCCGCGATTTGCGCGAGGACGAGTCCCGCCGAGATGGGAGCGAACTCGGAGGGTTTCACGACGACGGTGTTGCCGGCGGCGACGGGCGAAATGACGGCACGCCAGGAGAGCACATTGGCCCCATTCCAAGGTGTGAAGCTCGCCACCACACCGAGCGGTCGCCGTACCCCGATGGAGTGGGCGCCAGCGATATTGCTCTCGAGAACCTCGCCCTTCGGGAGGTACATCCAACCCGCAGCTTGCTCGATGGTGGCAGCGACGAGGTCCTGCTGGAAGGTAGCGAAAGAAATGGTGCTACCGGTTTCCATCGCGAGGATCTGGGCGATTTCGGCCCGGCGCCGCTTGACGATCTCGGCCGCGTTGAAGAACAGCTTGGCGCGCTCGGCGGGCGTCGTCCGTGACCACGCCGGAAAGGCCTGGGCGGCGGCATCGACGGCGATCTTGGCTTCAGCGCGACCACCGCTCGCGACGCGCGCATAGAGGGCGCGATCATACGGCTGATACACATCGAACAGCTTGTTCCCGTCGGCGGGCCGCCACTCACCGCCCACGAAATATCCGTATTCCTTGACCCCGTTGATCGCGAGAACACCCTTTGCTTCGGACATCGCTTCTCTCCCTTGCGACGGACGCTTCGCGCGACCTTACGCGCGTCAACGCTTGACCGCCGTTGAACCCACAGCGAATTGCCGTCAACGCCACGTCAACTGCGACGTGGGCCGATACGTCGCGGGTGCGCGGGCGTGCCGCGTCTGTCGGTTCCTAGCGCTTCACGCGATGCTCGCGACGCCACCGCCCCGGCGGCACGCCGACGACTCGGTGGAAGGTTCGAGTGAACGCCGCCTGGTCGCCGAACCCGCACTGCGACGCGACGACGGCGAGCGGCAGTGTCGTCCCGAGCAGCTCTTTGGTGCGCTCGATTCGGAGGTCGGTCAGCCACGCGTGCGACGTGACGCCGAGGCTCGCCTTGAACGACCTCGCGAAGTGGCTGACGGAGAGGTCGCACTCCCGCGCGAGGTCCGCGAGCCGAACGCTTCCATCGAGGTTTTCACGGAGAAGCTCGGTAGCGCGGATCTTCTGCCATTCGGCCAGACCGCCGCGGACTTCCGCGCGGCGACGCCGGGTTGCGCCGTAACGCTGAACGAGGTGCGCGCCGAGAAGCAGCTCCAGATGGTCGAAGGCGAGGTTCGACGCGCGGCGCGGGTAGCCGAGAATCGGAAGAACGCTCTTCGTCATTTGGGCCAGGACGATGTCGTCCTCGAGCACGGACAGTCGGAAGCCACCGACAGGCTCGTATCCGAGGCTCGTGGCCACATCGTCGATTGTCGCGCGCCGGACCTGGAAGTGGACATAGTCGAACCCCGCGCCCGCCCAACACGCGGGCGTCGTCGCAAAGTCGACGACGTTCGCCCGAAAGGCGGGGATCGCGCGCGTTGGGACGACCCTTTCATCGACCCAAAGGCGGTAGTCCCTCGCTGCAAGAGGTCGGATCGACACGGAGACGAGCAGGGCCGCGACGCTCGCGGATTTACGGATCGGCTCGGGCAGCGGGCACGTTGACTGAACTCGCGTGATGGAGAAACGGTCGTCGCCGCGATACTCCTTGAAGCAGCTCGACGCGTCGAGGCGGACGTGCGTCGTGAGCGGCTCCTCGGAAGCGACCTTCATGGCGACACCGTTTCCCGTCGCGCGGTTTCGCGGGACGCACACACCTGTTACCTTCGCGGCGTGGCCGACGCCAGCCTGGAGCCATGGACGAACGCGATGCGCCTCGACGAGTCGTCGACGCTGAGGACGCATCGCTACGCAGATCGCTTCTCGGTCGTCCGCGTCGAGACGACGGGCACGTTGCTCGAGCCGGTCCGCAAGTCGTCGAGCGTTCCAGCCGTGCTCGTCTCGGTCTTCATGCAGCCCGTGGCCACGCGGGGCTACCGGCTGTGGGTCGACGGCGCGACGGTCCCGACAGGTCCGATCCCCGCGTTTCGCGCGAATGTGATCGACCTCGCGACTGAGCCCGCGACGTGGGGGGCGGCCGGCATCGACTACGTACACTTCCACGTCCGCTACGACGCCATCGACGAGACGGCGGCCGAGCTGGGGTACGAGCGCGTCGGCGGCGTTCGACCCGTCGTCGCCAAGGACGACATCGTGCTCGCACAAATAGCGAAGAACGTCTTGCCGTTCCTCGGGCGCGCTTCCGAAGCGGACGCGCTCGCCCTGGACCGGCTCGAGCTCATCCTCGGCGCGCACCTCGTCCAGCGTTACGGCGCGACGAAGCAGAGGCGCACGGCCTCCAGCGGCGGGCTCGCGAACTGGCAACGGCAGCGCGCCACGGAGCTCCTGCGCGCGAACCTCGACGGCCAGCTCCGTCTGGCGGACCTCGCGCGCGCGTGCGGTCTATCGGTGAGCCACTTCGCGCGCGCCTTCAAGGCGAGCTTCGGCGTCCCCTGCCACCGCTGGTTGACGGAGCACCGCATCCAGCGCGCCCAGGAGATTCTCGCCGTGAAGGATACCCCGCTCGCCGACGTCGCCGACCAATGCGGCTTCAGTGACCAAGCAGCGTTCACGCGGACGTTCCACCGCGTCGTCGGCCTGACCCCGGGTCGATGGCGCCGGGAACACTCCAAGTAGTCGCGATTTCTTCGGGTAAAGGGGGTCGATTCGATCCTTACTTCGCGGCGACCGTGGCGGCGGCGCTGCGGATCACGTCGAGCACGTCGCGCGGCTGGGAGAGCATCGGGACGTGGCTGCTCTTCAACTCGACGGTCTTTGCGCCCATGCGCTTCGCGGCGGAACGTTCGAGGTCGGGATGGACGGTGCGATCCCCGGTCGCCACGATGGACCAGCTCGGTTTCGACCGCCAGGCGATGCCGTCGTGCTTCTGGTTGAACAGATCGAGGGCCGGCGCGAAGTGGGTCGCATAGACGACCCCCTGCTCGTCGGGAGACAGGTCGCCAGCGAAGCACGACACGCCGTCCGGACGCATCCAGACGCGGCCGTCCGCGACTTCCACGTACTTGAAGACGTCCGTCTTGGGGAATTTGTCCTGTTGGCCTTGAGACGTCTCGGTCTCATCCGGACCCAAGGCCGCGATGTAGACTAGAGCAGCGACGCGGGGGTCCACGCCGGCGTGCGTGATGACGGTGCCACCATACGAATGGCCGACAAGAACGATTGGAGCTCTGACTCGCCCGAACGTGCGGGTGGTCGCGTCGACGTCGCCTTTCAGCGTGTCCAGGCCGTACTGCGCAGCCATCACGTCATGACCCTCCGCCCGCAGCGTCGGGATCAACTTTTGGAAACAAGTGCCATCGGCCCAGATACCGTGAGCGAAGACAATGCTCGGCTTAATCATAGCCTTCTCCTTCTTTGGGTGTTCGCGGCGACTTCTGGAGAAGCTCCCGCGTCGTTGCGATGGCATACCGACGCCGCGCGCCCCGATCTTGTCGTGGTGTGCCGCGGGTTGTCGATTCTTGCTGTCACGACGACTCGACTCGCCGTCAGGCTGCCTCGTCAACCGCAACGCCGGCCGACGCGTCGCACCCTCCTCGTCCCGAGTTGCGCGTTCGATTCAGATCGCGTCGGGTGCGAGCTGCGCGCGCAGGAATGCGGAGATCAGATCCAGGGCAGCTCGCGCAGCCTCGAAAAGGCCGATGCTGCTCGGGAAGACGTGGGGCATGCCCTCCCACGTGTGCACCTCGACGCCATCCTGACGTCCTAGCCGGAGCGAATCGTCGAGGAGGATCTCCGCGGTCCCCACGTGAATCTGGATGCGAGCTCCGCGTGGCGGCCCATAGAGCGGGGATGCGCGCGGGTCCCGGCGATCGTGGTCGCCGAGGTATTGACGGGCGCCCGCTTCGAGGCCCGCTCGCGTCATGAACGGGTCGTCGTCGGCTTTGCTTTCCATGCTCTCTCCAGTGAGCGCGAGATCCGTCCAGGGGGACAGCAGCACACCGCAGCGCGCGTCGGCTTCCTCTTGGAGGAGCGTGAGTGCAAGCCCTCCTCCTGCAGAGTCTCCGACGAGCGCCACGTGTTCCGCGCCAAGCTGGCCCGCGAGGCTGCGATAAGCGGCTCCGGCATCGTCGAGTGCGGCAGGGAACGGGTGCTCCGGAGCGAGGCGATAGTCCGCGACGAACGCGGGCACGCCGGATCGCGCGGCGATATGCCCGACGAAGTGTCGATACGCCCGGGCGGTGCCGAAGACGAAGCCGCCGCCGTGGAGGTAAAGCATCGCGATCCCGGCCCGATGGGACGTCGGAAGGCACCAGACTCCGCGCACGCCTCCAACCTGCGATTCGGAGTATTCGACGCCGTCCGGGGGCGGCACTCGCTCGAAGAGGGCATCGTACGACGCACGCGTGATTGCCGTCGGGTTGGCTGCAAGCATCGCTCGCAGGCTCGTCATGGCCGCTCGGTCGGCGGCAGTCAGTTCGTGGTGAACTTCCGTCATTGGGAAACTCCTCAACAAAAGGGTCGTGCCAGCCCTGTCGTTGGGAGAAGCTACGTGGACGGCGCGTTGACCGACGTGAAACCTCCGGGAACTGGCGTCAAAACTACGCTGCGGGGGTGCCCGGGGGCGAGAAGCGGTCCCCAAACATC
>Ga0265320_10000335_pt1 | contig 38405 bp, 33 predicted proteins | sample 4827metaG_FD_202087 | JGI IMG/M metagenome (GOLD analysis project Ga0265320, IMG submission 202087) | Rhizosphere microbial communities from Carex aquatilis grown in University of Washington, Seatle, WA, United States - 4-8-27 metaG | ecosystem: Host-associated > Plants > Roots > Rhizosphere >... | reverse complement strand
GAGGTCGGGCAGCAGGACGGCAAGCTCCGGCAAAACTGGGTCTGGGCGTATCGATTCGGACAGAGCCGGTTCGAGTTCAACGACGATCACTATCGTGTCTTCGACGACATCGGCCGACCACGCGTGCCCCAAGTCTGCATCGATTTCATCACCGATACGCTCGAGCGCGCCGGGGGCTCGTGGTATCGACCTCGTGGCGAACCGCGAGAGCGACCGCCGGGAAGGCTCGACTTCGCGGCGCTCGGCATCGACAACGAGCGCAGCGTCGAGAGCTTCATCGGGTTCGCAAAAGCACATCCCGAGTGGTTCGACGTCATCGAGCTCGAGGGCGACGATCGCGTCCCCTACGCGCACCGAGCCGAATTCTTCTCGAACCTGTTCGTCCATCGAGACCGCTACCAGCCGGGCGACGTGGTCGTGATTTACGGGATGCGGGACGACGGACTGATGCATTACCACTCCTTTTTCGTCTACGACTCGGATCCGGCGACCGGCGCGCCGGCGCTCGTCGCGGCCAACGCGGGTCGCCCGCGAGTTCGGCCCTGGGAAGCCGAGATGCTCACCGCGCCGCTCCGGAGCGTCCGATTCCGCGTTCGCCCGCGGCTCGAATGGCTCGAATCCGTCACCGGTGTGACGGAGCCCGTTGCTCGGCCCGCGCTTCCCACGACCCTTTGAGCGAACGCCGCTCGGCGGTATAGAGTTCGCGGAGAAATATCGTGTCGAACGAGAAGAAACCGGTGCGGATTGCGTTGCTCGGCGGTGGAACGGTCGGAGGCGGCGTCATTCGCCTCATTCACGGCAGCGCCGACCGGCTGTCGTCGCGCGTCGGCGCGCCCCTCGAGATCGCCCACGTGCTCGTCCGCGACCGCGCGAAGACGCGCGTTCCCGAATGCGACGCGAGCCTCGTCACGACCGACGCTTCGCGCGTCCTCGAAGACGCCTCGGTGGACATCGTCGTCGAAGTGATGGGCGGCGCCGACCCGGCGAAGAGCTACATCGAGCGCGCGATCGCGGCCGGTAAGAGCGTCGTATCGGCGAACAAGTTCCTGCTCGCGCACTCGGGGCCGTCCTTGGTCCGGCTCGCCGCCGAGCGCGGCGTGGACCTCGCGTTCGAAGCATCGGTCGGCGGCGGGATCCCGGTAATTCGCACCTTGCGCGACGCGCTCACGAGCGATCAGGTCGAGAGCGTGCACGCGATCTTGAACGGCACGTCGAACTACATCTTGACCCGCATGCGCGCCGAGGGGCTCCCGTTCGAGTCGATCCTCGCCGACGCGCAGCGCCTCGGATACGCCGAAGCCGAGCCGTCGCTCGACGTCGACGGTCACGACGCCGCGCAGAAGCTCGTCGTGCTCGCGATGCTCGCGTTCGGCGCAGAGCTCGACGCCGCCGCCGTCCACGTCGAAGGAATTCGCTCCATCGACGCCGTCGACTTCCGGTTCGCCGAACGGTTCGGCTTCAACATCAAGCACCTGTGCATCGGCCGCGACCGCGGCGATCGACTGGAGCTCCGGGTTCACCCGGCCATGGTTCCGAGCACGAGCGTCATCGGCAACACCAACGACGTCTTGAACTGCGTCTTCATCAAGGGGCGCGCCCTCGGTCCGTGTCTTCTCATCGGACGCGGCGCGGGCGAAATGCCGACCGCGGTGAGCGTCGTCGCGGACATCGTCGACGTCGCGACGTCGCGCGTCGAAGGCAAAGCCGGCTCGAGCACGCGCGGCATTCGTCTCCGCGAACGGCGCCTCGTTCCGATGGAAGAGGTCGAGTCGCGGTACTACCTCCGGTTCGACGTGGCCGACCAGCCCGGCGTGCTCGCGACGGTCGCCGGCGCGCTCGGCGAAGAGGGCGTCAGCATCGAACAAATGGTGCAGGAAGGGCGCGCGAGCGCCCCGTCGACACCGGTCTCGGTGCTCATGATCACGCATCTTTGCCGAGAAGGTGCCGTGAACCGAGCCATGGCGCGCATCGGTCGCGCGTCATTCATGAAGGCCGCGCCGCGCCTCATTCGTATCGAGGGCGTGTGAGCGACGCGCCCCTCGGGGTGTTCGACTCAGGGCTCGGTGGTCTCACGGTCGTCCGCGCGCTCCGTTCGCGGTTACCCCGCGAGCGCATCGTTTATCTGGGCGATACCGCGCGGGTCCCGTACGGCACGCGCTCGTCGGACACCGTCTTGCGCTACGCGCGCGGTTGCGCCGGCGTGCTCATGAAGCGCCGTGTGAAGGCGCTGGTGATCGCGTGCAACACCGCGAGCGCCGTCGCGGTCGACATGCTCCGCGCCGAGCTCGATCTACCCGTCGTCGGCGTGATCGAACCGGGAGCGCGCGCCGCGGTGGCGCTCGCGAACCTTGCCGAGAAAGAGGGCCGAGCGGGTGCGGGACGCATCGGCGTGCTCGGTACGCCGCGCACGATCGCCTCCGGCGCGTACGCTCGCGCCGTCGCGGCATTGTCGACGCGCCACGAAGTGATCGGACAGGCCGCGCCGCTGCTCGTGCCGCTCGTCGAAGAGGGATGGCTCGACGGAGACGTGCCGAGGCTCGCCGTCGAGCGCTACCTCCGCCCGCTCATCGACGCGAACGTGTCGGTCATCGTGCTCGGGTGCACCCATTACCCGGTGCTGAAGGACGTCATCGCACGCGTTGCTGCGGACATGGCCGGTCACGACGTCGCGATCGTCGACAGCGGCGAGGTCGTCGCGCAGACGGTGGCCGCGTTGCTCGACGAGCGCGCGCTCGTATCCCACGCCGCGGCCGCCGTGCCGCCGCTCGAGCTCGTGGTCACCGATCTCACCGCGAGCTTCTCGCAAATGGCCGAGCGATGCCTCGGCGCCGCGGCTCCGAACGTCGAAGAGATCGATCTCTGACGCGGGCAGCACCATTGCTTCCAGCGACGATCGTGATCTGTTCCGCCAAAGACTCTAAAGCCCCGCTGGGCGCGAGACCGGCCCTTCGGGCTCGTTCGCCGAGAGATAGAGGACGGCCATTCGCACCGCGACACCGGCCTCGACTTGTTCGAGGATCACGCTCGACGGACCGTCGGCCACGTCGTCGGAAATTTCGACGCCGCGGTTGAGCGGACCGGGATGCATGACGATGGCGTCGGGGTGCGCGAGCTCGAGGCGTTTTCGATTGAGCCCGTACACGCGCGAATATTCGCGGAGCGTCGGGAAGAAGGCGCCGCCGAGTCGCTCGCGCTGAATGCGCAGCATCATCACGACGTCGGCGCCTTCGAGCGCCGGTTCGAGTCGATCGAACACCGGGCAACCGAGGGCGTCCGCGTCGTGCGGCAGAAGGGTCGCGGGGCCGGCGAGTCGGACGTTCGCGCCGAGCAGCGGAAGCAGCTCGGCGTTCGAGCGTGCGACGCGACTGTGCAAGATGTCCCCACAGATCGCGACCGTCAGCCCTTTCAGCGAGCCCTTGTGCGACAGGATCGTGAACGCGTCGAGGAGCGCCTGCGTCGGGTGCTGATGCAGCCCGTCGCCGGCGTTGACGATCGCGGCGCGCGTGCGGCGCGCGACGTATTCCGCCGCGCCGGACGCCGCGTGCCGGACGACGATCACGTCGGGGTGCATCGCGTCGATCGTCCGCACGGTGTCGCTCAGCGTTTCGCCTTTGCTGGTGCTCGACGACGAGCCGCCGACGTTCACGACGTCGGCGCTGAGGCGTTTGCCCGCGAGCTCGAACGACGTGCGCGTGCGCGTCGACGCTTCGTAGAAGAGGTTCACGACGGTCTTGCCGCGGAGGGTCGGCACCTTCTTGATCGGCCGCCGCGCGACTTCTTCGAAGGCGCGAGCCGTGTCGAGGATCCGCTCGGCCGCGGTGCGGTCGAGGTCCTTCACTTGGAGAAGATGGCGGACGTGCGAGTCGGTCATGGATGCTCGGGGGGGATCGTCGGCGTGCCCATGTCCTGGACGATCGCGGAGAGCCCGTCTTCGCCGTCGACGACATCGACGCGCTCGCTGTCGCCGACCTCGACGGTTCTGACGACGTAGGTTGGCTGGATCGGAAGCTCACGCCCGCCTCGATCCACCAGCGCGGCGAGCTCGATGCAGTGCGGGCGGCCGTAGTCGAGCACGGCGTCGAGCGCCGCGCGCACCGTTCTCCCGGTGTAGACGACGTCGTCGACCAAAACGACGGTCTTGCCGTCGAGCGAGCACGGAATCGAGCTCGGGCCGATGCGCGGATTCGGGAGCGCGGTCGCGACGTCGTCGCGATAAAGCGTGATGTCCACCATGCCGACCGGCACGCCGTGCCCTTCGTGGTCCTGGATCCAGTGCACCAAGTCGCGGGCGACCGCGACGCCGCCGCGGCGAATGCCGACGATCACCAGGTTTTCGGTGCCGCGGTGGCGCTCGACGATCTCGCCGGCCACGCGCCTGAGCCCGCGCGACACGCCGTTCGGATCGATGAGGACGCGCATTGTCGGGCGGGTCTAGCCTCGCCGGACGGCTGATTCAAGCGCGGCTCAATGGAGGACGTGGCCGCCGGGGCCTTCGTCGTCGTTTTCGCGATTCTGCGAGGGGCGGCCCTTGTTTCCCCCTTCGATGACGCGAAGCGAGCTCGCCTTTTTGCGCGATGACGACGCGCGTGCGCCGCGAGCGACTTCGTTGTCGAGCCGGGCGAGCTTCAGCCTCAGGTAGAACTTGCGAAGCGGAGACGGCGTGCTTCCGCCGAGGAGCCAGCCCGCGAACATGCCGCCGAACGGCGAGAGCAATCCTTCGGGCCCCGGAGCCGCCGCGACGACCATCAGCACGCTGGTCGCGAAGATGAACCCGATCATCATCGTCGACGTGACCGGAATCATCAGGAAAAGGCGCACGGTTTGACCGCGAAAGCTCAGCGCCCACGCGACGGCGATCGCCTCGAGGATGGGAACCGCGCCGAACCAGTACTCGCCGACCAGCCGCCCCGAGATCGACGCCGGCAAGACCAGCTGGCAGATCATCTGAAAGCCGTAGGCGATGAGCCCGGAGAACACGAGGAACCGGAGCATGCGGGCGCTGCCCCAGTGCTGCTCGAGCGTCGGCGCGAGAAACAGGAGACCGAGCAGGCTCCAGACGATGTGCGTGATGGTGCCCGAGGGCAGATGCATGAGCGGCGCGGTGAGAAGTCGCCAGACCTCGCCGTGCAGGATGCGCTCGGTGTTACCGCAGAAGAGGAGAAACAGATCTTCGCTCGCGCCGCCCCAGTTGATGGCGATCGCGAACATCAACCAGAGTGCCGCGAGCAGCACCATCGCCGCCGTGAGCGTTTTTCCAGGGCGCACGAGTCCGAGCGAACGGAAGGAGTCGCCTGCCATCTGCAATCGACTTCGTAGCCGCGGAGTGGCGGATCGGCAACCAGACGTGCCGTTCTGGCGTCAATCGAGCGCCTTCAGAGGATCGCAGGCGGCGCGCACGACGACTTGGTCGACCGCTTCCCGATAGCACCGGGTCGTCCATCGTGTCGTCGTGCCCGCGTCCGCGGCGACGCTCGCGTCACCCGCGTCGCTCGCGCCTGCATCCGGTTCGCCCGACGTCGCCGTGACGTCGAAGGCGTACCCGGCTCCCGACGCGAGTCCGTCGAACTCGACCGCGCTGCCGCAGTTTGCCGTCTGCGGGGGGGCCGACGTCCCTTCGAGGCTGACGGAGAATTGCTTCACGCGACCCGGCCCGTCGCCACAGCTGACGCCCACGAGCGCGTCCGCGAGGTCGACCGTGATGCCGGTGGGCGTCGCAATGTTCGACGTCGGAGTGAGAGGCGCGCAACCGGTCATCGTGATGGATGCGTATTCGAGCGCGCACACGGGACCGCCGAGGAACGGCGCGCGCCCCGAGTCCTGCCGATCCGGGCCGACGCATCCGAAGAAGGTCGGCTGCGCGTCGAGGGAATCGTGGAAGGGTGTCACGGGGCCTCCGTCGAGGAACTTCGGCGGCGGAGCAATGGCGTCCAGCCCGGCGTCGAGACCCGCGTCCTTGGGCGGCGGAGTCGGCGCCAGCTCGCGACCGCACGACGTCTGCCAGCGCGGCGGCACGTACGCCTTCGTGGCGGCGTCGAGCATCGTCGGGCTTCCGGCAGCGAGCGGCGTGAGGCCGTCGCGATCGTATCCCTGGATGAACCCGACGTATTCCCGCCCCACGAGAAGACGCTCGAAGAGCACGGTCTCCGTACACGGAGTGGGCGGCGAGCTCGGAAGAATGAGCCCGTCCAACGGAAGCACGCCGCCATCGGCGAGCTTCGGGAACGTATTGTTCGCCGAAATGTCGACCAGGGTTGCCACGTACTGGTGGAGCGCGCCCGGAGCGTCGAGGCACGCGACGTTTCCGAGAAACTGAGCCGGATCGATCACGATGGCCGTCGCGGGAAGCGGCGTGGTCGTCGTGCCGCTGCCGTTACACGCCGAGAGGGCGCAGGTGGCGACGAAGAGAAGCAAGCGGTGGCGAGACATATGGGGCGGCCCTCGGTCGATTTCGGCTGACGTTTCGAAAGGCGAGCGGTGGTTTAGCGCGACGCTCGCGGCTTGTGAACCGGCGTCACTCGCGCGGGGCACCGAAGACCGGCCCGCGGCATTTTGCCCGAAGAACGGCGGACTTCACTTCTTGCCGGAGTCTTCACCGGCGTCCTTGCCGGCATCAGCGGTCGAGACGAACACGGGCGGGGTGGGGATCAGGAACGCGCACACTTGAGACTGCTCGGGGTCCTGAATCACGTCGCAGACCGTCGCGGTGAGGGGAGCGACGTGTCCGATGCAGTTCTCGGCGGGGAAGCCGACGCCGTCGTGGTGTGCGCACACGGCGAGGCTCTGGATCGCCTTCACGCAGTTGTCGACCTGGCTTCCGGTCGGTAGCGTCGCGTTCTGCGGCCCGTGGAGGCAGTTGTCTCGGGCGTAGAGCTCGCATTGAGTTTCGTTCTTCGGCGTGAGCCCGAAGGCGCACGACACGCCGGCCTTGCACCGCGCGATCTCGATGGTCTTGCAGTTGTCCTCACCGCCGGGCGGCGAGCTGCACGCGGCGCTCCATCCGAGCCCGGCCCCTAAAAGGAGGACTCCTGCACGAAGGCCACGCATGCGAGGGCCGGTATCACGGGCGGAGCCTTGCCGGCGAGTTTGTTGCGGCCCGGCGGGCTCCACGGCACAAGCGGCGCATGCGCGTCGCGATGGTGCTCGCCGCCGGACACGGCACGCGGCTCGAGCCGTTGACGGCCGAGCTGCCGAAGCCGCTGGTGCCGGTTGGCGATCGTTCCGTCCTCGAACACATCGCGTCCGGCCTCGCGTCGTTCGGCTTCGACGAGCTCGTGGTCAACACGCACCACCTCGACGAGAAATTCCGTAGTCAAAACCGAATCGAGGGCATCATCGTTCATCGCGTTCACGAACCCGTGATTCGCGGCACTGCGGGGGGAGTCTACGGCGCTCGCGACCGACTCGGCCCGGGGCCCGTTTTGGTTTGGAACGGCGACATCCTGACCGACCCGCCGGTGCTCGCGCTGCTCGACCATGCGCGGACGCGGGATATGGCGTTCGCCGTGTCTCCCTTGCCCGCAGGTCGAGGGTCGGTGGGCGTTGATTCGACGGGGCACGTCGTCCGCTTGCGCGGCGAGCGCTTCGGCGTGGAGTCAGCCGGTGGCGACTATGTCGGCGTTCTCTCTCTCGGGCCGCGTGCGCTCGACGGCTTGCCCGAGACCGGTTGCCTGGTTGGCGACGTGGCCCTACCGCTGTTGCGTCAAGGCGCGAAGCTCGCCGCGGTTCCTGCGTCGTCCTTTCGCGACATCGGGTCTTTGCGAGGCTATCTCGACGCGAACCTCGATTGGCTCGCCGCACGTGGAGGCGCGGGTTCGTCGTGGGTGCATCCGACCGCGCGCGTCGCGCCGTCCGTATCGCTGTCGTCGAGCGTCGTCGGTGCAGGAGCCGTCGTTTCCGGGTCGGGGCCGCTCGAGCGCTGTGTCGTGTGGCGCGGCGCCACGGTGACCGCGCCGCTCGCCGACGCGATCGTGACGACGGAGGGCCGCGTCGTGCACGCGCCTCCTACGTGAGCAGTCGCGCGCGCCCCCACAGCGAGATCAGAGCGATGCGAGGGCGCAAGAAATTACATGTGAGATCGCTCGGTATCCAAGCGAATTCTCTGAAGATTGCGCGTGCACTGACGGCTGAGCCCGGCTTTTCGTTTCTCTGGACGGCGTCGGGAGACGGTCCTTCTTACGTCGCGGCCTACCCGACCGAGGTGAGTGACGCGCTCGACCCCGAACCCGAACTCGCTCTCGAGTCGTCGACCGGGCGATGGAGGGACGCTCCGCGATGGATCGGACTTTTGCCCTACGAATGTGCGCGCGACTTGGAACGCCCCGCGTGGACGCGGCGACCCGAGGATCGCGCGGCGCCACACGTCGAGACCCCGCGGTGGCTACGTTATGGAGCGGTGATCTGCATTGCCGAGGAGGTGGTCGTCGTGGGCGATGACGAACGCGCGGTCGAGCGACTCGCCGGCCTCGCGACGCGTCGGGTCGATCCAGGTGAGGTCGTCGCCGCCGCGCACGGCGACCCCGAGCCGGACGCCGTGCACCGGGCGCGCATCGAGCGAGCCCTCGAGCTGATCGGACAGGGCGAGATCTATCAGGTCAACGTGGCGCGTCGATTCCAGTTTTCGCTCTCGGCACGAGCGGTGGATTGCGTCGCGCGGTTCGCACGAAGCGCGCGCGCGCCGTTCATGTTCGGGATGGAACACGACGGGCTCATGGTCGCGGGGGGCTCGCCGGAGTTGTTCCTCGAGCTCGGCGCCGGAGGACAGCTCACGACCTTGCCGATCAAGGGGACCCGGCCGAGAGGGACCGACGCGGTCATGGATGGCGCCCTCGCGCGTGAGCTCGATGCCGATCCGAAGGAGCGGGCAGAGCTCGCCATGGTCGTCGACGTCGAACGCAACGACTTGGGAAAGATCGCGGTGACCGGATCGGTCCGCGCGTCTCGGGCCCCGCGCGTGCGGACGTTCGGGTCCGTGCATCATCGCGTGGCGCGTGTGACGGCGCGTTTGCGCGACGGGATCGGTCGACACGACGTTTTAAAGGCAACTCTGCCGAGCGGGAGCGTGACCGGCGCGCCGAAGGTCCGAGCCATGGAAGTCATCGCCGAGCTCGAACGCGAGCGCCGCGGTCTGTACACGGGCGCTTTCGGTCACGTTGGGCACGACGGATCGATGCGGCTCGCGATGGCGATCCGGACGCTGACGGCGAAGCACGGCGTCGCCCACTACTTCGCGGGTGGCGGGATCGTGGCCGACAGCGACTCACGTCGTGAAGTGGAAGAGACGCGCTGGAAGGCCGTGCAAATGCTCGACCTTCTCCGATCGACGTGAACCTCGGCGTGAATGCCGCACCGAGTTGCCAAAGCGCGTTGCAAGCCTTCGAAATCCAGCCGTGCGCGGGCCAAAACTTTGCCGCCGTGTCAGGAACGGATAGTCGGATAGCTCTGGCGAGGACATGGAAGCAGTGAACGTGCGCGATCTCGAGCAGATTCAAGAGGCCGAGCACCGCGGGGGTGCCTCGCGCGGAGCGACCCTCGTTCTCGCGGGGCTTGGCGGCGCGGCGCTGGTCATCACCGCGGTGATGACCTTCAAGCAAGGCGAGCCTCCGGAGCGATCCAAAGTGGATCCATTGTCGGCGCTCGTCGCCAAGGCCAAGCGACCCGAGGCGACACCGCCCGAAAGCGTCAATCGTCGCGACGTGACGTTTCCGTCGGTGCTCTCCGACGCGGAGCATCCGACCACCGCGCTCGCCGCGGTCAAAGACGAGCGCGGTCACTTGATCGCGCCGGACGTCGAGCCTGCTCCGGTTGCAGTTCCGCCGCCGCCCGCCGAGAAGCTTCCCGTCGTTCCGCTCCCTGCCGGCACGTTGCTGGACGAGACGTCGGTGACGACCGACCCGAAGGACTCACTGACGGTGCTCGCGAGGGATGTGTCCACTGTGGGCGACACCACTCCATCGCAAGCCGGCACCGAGGGCGGCTTTCAGCTCCAGGTCGCGAGCTTCCGCGACGCCGGCGACGCCGACAAGCTAGTCGAAGAGCTCCGCAAGCGTGGCCATCCGGCGTACCGGCAGGCAGCCTACGTCGCGGATCGCGGGCTCTGGCATCGCGTGCGCGTCGGTCCTTTCAAGAGCAAGTTTGCCGCCGAAAAATACAAGGCTGACTTCGACAAGAAGGAACGCATGAACTCGTTCCTGGTCGACCCCGACAAGGTGAAGCGCCAGGAGGAGATCCGCGCTTCGAAGCTGGCGGCTCGGGCGGAAGAGCGTTAGTTCGGCTATCCTCGGAGCGATTCGAGGATTCGCGGATGGCTAAAGACGCGGAGACGGAGCTCGTTCGATTCGGCGTCGCGATGGACCGAGAGCTCCTCGGACGCTTCGACGATCTGATCGAGGGCCGAGGTTTCGCGAATCGGTCCGAGGCGCTTCGCGATCTGGTGAGGCGTGAGCTCGATCGCGACGCCTGGGAGTCGGGCGGCCGCGTCGTCGCGACCGTCACCTTGGTCTACGACCACCACGTCCGTGAGCTCACCGAGCGTCTCACGGAAATCCAACATGACTTCGGCGCGCGTATCGTATCGACGCTGCACATCCATCTCGACCACGACCACTGCATGGAGGTCATCGCCGCCCGCGGACCCGCGGCGGAGATCAAGCGACTCGCCGAGCGCCTACTGGGCGCGAAGGGTGTGCTTTCCGGCGACGTGACTGCGGCGGCTCTGCCCGAACCATTGGGAACCCACGGGAAGAAGCGTCGCGCCGACGCGCCTGGTCATCATTGATCATCGCCGCGAGGACCTGTGTGCATGTCATCTCATTGCCGAGATGCGAAGCAACCCGCGCCGTGATCGTCAGCGTGAACTGACGCGCACGAATGCGCGTCGCGTGCGCATTGGTACGCACCTGGGATCGCGCGACGGTGGCGAAATCCGTCACTCCAAAGTTTCGATTTTTCCCTGTCAGATCGCGTGTCGACTTCCACGAAGAAGTGTTAACTATCGACTGTTCTCGATTGGGCGGCGACGCCAAATCGAGGATGCCGTGAGGTGAGCTTCGTCACTGCACGGGGGGGACTACTGAGAGTGCTGTTGAGTAACGAGGTCATGACGTTCGCTTCCGTGGAAACTGAAGGTACCGAGGATCAAAGGCCACGGGTCTTGATCGTCGATGACGACGCGGCGCTCGCGAGAGCGTTGCAACGATATCTGCAACGGCAGGGGATGATCACCGAGATGGTCGTCGACGGCGCGGAGGCGCTCGAACAACTGCGCGCGCAGGCGTTCGACGTGATGGTGCTCGACTTACAGCTGGCGAACATGGACGGACTCGATGTCTTTCGAGCTGCCTGCGACTTGCCGTCGCCGCCCGCGACGATTTTGCACTCCGCGTACCTCAGCGTGCAGACGGCCGTTCTGGCCATTCGCTCAGGCGTAGGAGAGGTGCTCGAGAAACCGGTGCTCGAGGACGTGCTCGTCGCACGCATCCGCGAGCTCACGGTCCGGCGCCGCGCCAAGCTCGCCGCGCCGAACGGCGCGGACTCCGAAGACTCGGCCGCGGGCAGGGGTGACTCGTCGCGGGGTGGCGTCGACTCGAGCGCCGTCCTCGGCCTCGGGGCCAATCGTTCGCTGCCCGACCTCGAGCGCACGCTCATCCTGCAAGCGTTCGCCGACTCGGGTCAGAACCTGAGCCGCGCTGCTCGAACCCTCGGGATCCCGCGATCGACCTTGCGGGACCGCCTGCGTAAATACGGCGCGCGTTAGCTTCGGTTACTTCTTTTTGGTGTCCTTGCGAGACATCTGCTGACGCGCGGCTTGTTGCACGGAGGCCGTGACGTTCTTGCTCTTCGCCAGGGCGCGGACGTCGTTGTCGCGCAAGTGGGGAATGAGCCGCGTCGCGAACGTGAACGGTGTTCGCGGGTTCTGGATGAGGTTGAGCTTGATCTGATAGCTCCGCGTCCACTCTCGGTTCATCGCGATGATCCGGAGCACGTCTTCCGAGATCTGGCGGCTCAGTGAAATGCGCGCGGCGTCGCTCTCGTTCATCATCGGGCTCTGCGCCGCGGCGCTCGCCACGAGCCGGTTGGTGTCGCGGACGAGGAGCAGACGCTCGGCGGAGGTTCCGAGCGTCGCGCGACGAATTTTCTGAGAGACGGTCAGGTCCGCGAGGCGCGCGTAGAGTGGTTTCAGCTGCTCGCGCAGCTTCTCTTGGCCCTCCTCGTCGACCTCGTGCGTATCTTCGACGGCTGGGTCGAGGGAGAGCTGTTCGGCGATGCGCGAGACTTCTTCCGCGAGCTTGTCCTCGTAGGTCGGCTTCCCCGTCGCTTCCGGGATGAGCTGATTCTTGATCGCCGCCGCAGCTTCCTTGAACGCCGGGATCGAGAGCTCGAGCCCGTTGCGCACCGCGAGCTCGAGGATGCGGTCCGCCGTCGACATGCGGACCCGCTTGTTCATGTAGAGCTTCTCGATCACCGTCGGGTGTTCGAGGAGACGCTGCTCGTTCGTCGCGACGATCTCGCCGATCGCTTCGGTCGCGCGTTCGGCGAACGTCTCGAGCGCGACCTTGCCGATGCGCGGCATGCGGAGGAGCTTCGTGACGACGTTCGCGTCGCCCGCGTAGTCGCCGGAGAGCATGTCGATGACCGCGGGTTCGAGATCGGCATCGAGTGCGCCGTTCAAAATCGGGGGCGGCAGCTTCGCGAGCGTCTGCTTCGCTTTTTCGGCGATCTTGGGATCGTCGGCCGCCGTGAGGAGCGCGATCACCGTGACGACGTCTCCCGGCTTGAGACCGGGCACGACGCCGCCCGCCGCCATCATCTTCATCGGCGGCGGCGCGGCGGGTCCGACAATCCTCTGAACTTGGGGCGGAAGGCTTGAAACGTCGATGCCGAGTGTCATGGCGGGGCAGATCCGGGGTCCTCGAAGTATGGCATGATGAACCCAAAGGACGCTTCCCCGAAACCCGGCGTCCCGGAGTCGAATCGCATGGGAATCTTGGATTTCGTGAAGAGTGGCGTCGGCCGCATGATGATTGCGCGGGCGGACACCCACAAGGACGCGATCGTCTACAAGCACCCCGATCAGACGTTCCCGTTCTGGTCCCAGGTCACCGTCGACTCGGACGAAGTGTGCTTGTTCTTCAAGGACGGCAAGTACATCGGCGCGCTCGGTCCGGGCCGACACACCCTGCAGACGCAAAACATCCCGTTTCTCAACACGCTGGTCGACAAATTCACCGGCGGCGACGTCTTCATCAGCGAGCTTTTTTTCGTCACGACGAAGCCGCTCTTCAATCAAGGATTCGGTGGCCCGATCGGTTCGATGCGCGATCCCGAGCTCGAGCTACGCGTCGAGCCTCGGGCGTACGGCACGTACGCCTTCCGCGTCGTCGAGCCGGTTCGATTCGTGCTCGGCTTCTGGGGTCAAAAGGCGTCGAACGATCCGAACGCAGCGCTCGCGTGGGTGAGGGACCAGCTGATGATGGGGGTGCGCACGACGCTCACTCGCATGATCAAGCAGGGCGAGATCACGTTCATGGATCTCGGCACGGCCGGTCCGAACGTCGGGCGCGCCATCGTTCAGGAGTGTCCCGATCTCGCGAACATCGGCGTTCAGGTGATGGAGATCGCGAAGCTCATCCTGAATCTCTCCGAGGAAGACCAAGCGCGAATCGATCAATTCCAGGATCAAATCGTTCAGGCGAAGATCGACGCGCGAAAAGCGCGCATCGCGGTGTCGCAAGCCGAGTCGCAGGCTCAGGCGAAGCAGTACCAGCTCGACCAGGACTACATGAACCGCGCGAGGTACCTGCAGAACCTCGACATGCAGCGATATCAACAATACGCGGGCGGCGAGGCGATGATCGGCATGGGGCAGGGACTCCAGAAAGGGGGCGAGGGACCGGGGCAAGGGCTCGCCGGCGCCGGCGTCGCGATGGGGCTCGGCATGGGCATGGCCATGGCGCCGGGTTATCCGCCGCCCGGATATCCGCCGGGCTACGCCGCGCCGCCGTATCCGCCTCAAGGCTATCCGCCGCCCGGTTACGGCCCGCCTCCGGGCTACGGCTCGCCGCCGGGTTATGGACAACCTCAGCCTCCTTCCGGCGCTCAGGGCTACGGAGCGGCGCCGATGGCCGGGTATCCGCCGCAACCCGCGCCCCCTGCGGGCGCCCCGCTCGCCGCGCAGCCCGGTGCCGTGCCCGCAGCCCGGCCGCTCGCGTGCGTTCGGTGCGGCGCGGGCAATCCCAACGGCGCGAAGTTCTGCACGGAGTGCGGAACGTCGCTCGCGTAGCCGAAGCGACGAACACGATGGGCGCATCGCGGGGAACGGAGGAGCGTGTCGACTAGCGACGACTTCGCGAACGACACGCTGCTCGCCGACGCCGCATCGGCGAAGGCGTGCCCGGCGTGCAAGAGCCGCTTCTCGAGCGACGCGCGGTTCTGTCCGTTCGACGGCGAGCCCCTCGAGCAGGCGGCCGCCGGACCACCGCGCGATCCGCTGGTCGGCACGACCATCGATGGACGTTATCGAGTGGAGGGCGTGCTCGGCGAAGGCGGCATGGGCATCGTCTATCGCGTTCGCCACACGGTGCTCGAGCGGCCGCTCGCGCTGAAGGTGCTCCGCGCCGATCTGGCGACCGACGGCGATCTCGGGCTTCGGTTTACGCGAGAGGCGAAGGCCGCCGCGTCGATCTCGCATCCAAGTGTCGTTCAGATCACCGATTTCGGGATCTTGCCGTCCGCGCAACCGTACTTCGTCATGGAGCTCCTGATCGGCGAATCGCTGAGCGCCATCGTCAGGAAAGGTGGCCCGCTTCCGGCGGCGCGCGCCGTACGCTTGCTGGTGCAGATGGTCGAAGCCCTGGAGGCGGCGCATGCCGCCGGAGTGGTTCATCGCGATCTAAAACCAGACAACATTCTGGTGTGCCCGTTCCAGGGCGCCGAAACGGTGAAGATCCTGGACTTCGGTCTCGCCAAGGTCGCCGGGCAAAGTCGCCTTACCAAGAAGGGGCTCGTCTTCGGAACGCCGCACTACATGAGCCCCGAACAAGCGGGGGGCGGCGGCGTCGATGAGCGGACCGACATCTACGCGCTCGGCGTCGTGATGTACGAAATGTTCACGGGGCGCGTTCCGTTCGAAGCCGACACGTACATGGGCGTGCTCACGAAGCACCTGTACGTTGCGCCCACGCCGCCCAGCGTCCTCCTCGGCGATTTCGAACGTCTCGGCGCGCTCGAGCAAGTAACCTTGCGCTGCCTCGAGAAGAAACCCGAGAAGCGTTACCCTGCGATGTCGGCGTTACTCGAGGAGCTGCGTCGCGTCGCCTGGTTCAGCGAAGACGGCGCGCTTCGCGTCCAGCCCATGGAACCGATGGAGCGCCAGAGTGCGCCTCGGCTGGCCGACGAGCTCGAGCTCCCTTCCGAGCTCGAGATGAAGCTTGCGATACGACGCGCCGGACTATCGACGTCGCGCGTCCCGCTGGCGCCCGCGATCGCCGGGTTCGGGATCTTCGTCGTGGCGCTCCTCGCTTTCGCGTACCAACGGTTACGGAGTGCGCCAGAAACCGCCACACTCCCCACTGCGTCCACGGCCGAGTCCGTTGCACCGGTTCAATCCCCCGCGGGGCGCCCTGTCGGCGCTGGCGACGTGACGGTCACCGCGCTTCCGGCTCCCGTGTCTGCTGCTCGCGCCGGGGCGGCCCCGACGGTCGAGCCGAGTGAAACCGCTGCGGCGACGTCGAACGACGCGAACGAGGCAGCCGCCCTCGCGGTACGCTCGAGCGCCCGAACGAAGGCGACGTCACGACGCGGAGCGACAAGCGCCCGAGCCGCGGCGGGACGGACCCCTCCCGCGACCAGGAACTCCTCGACAGAGCTGGGAAAAGTGGTAGGGAGTGAAGTAATCGATCCGTGGTCGCGGTGAGAGTGCGGGAGTGATGCAGCAGCGTTTTTCGAGGGTAAGCGGAAGTTCCGTCTGCCTTCCCGAGCCGATCTGATAGGACGTGGAGGCCCGTGGCTAAGCAGCAGCTGCTCCTGGTGGATGCGGATCCCCGCAGCGTGCGCGTTCTCGAGGTCAGCCTCAAGAACGCCGGCTTCAATGTGACAACCGCGCTGGACGGCGCAGACGCACTCGCGAAGCTCGAGTACGCCGCGCCGGACCTGATTCTCACCGATACTCGTCTCCCGGGCATCGACGGGTACGACATGGTGCGCAAGCTGAAGGCGCAGCCGGAACATGCGTCGATCCCGATCGTCTTTCTGACGAGTCAGAAGTCGATCGAGGACAAGATCCGCGGGCTCGAGCTCGGCGTCGAAGACTATCTCACGAAGCCGATCTTCGTCCGCGAGCTCATCACTCGCGTGCACATGCTCCTCGCGCGGCGGACGCAAGAGCGCATCGCCACCGGTCCAGCGTCGCGAACGCGTTTCGCTGGTTCGCTCGAGGACATGAGCGTCGTCGATCTCCTTCAGACGATCGAGGTCAGTCGAAAGAGCGGCGTCGCGCGGATCACCGACGGCGGCAAGCGCGCTGCGAACGTCTTCTTTCGCGACGGCAAGCTCGTCGACGCCGAGCTCGGCAAGCTCCGCGGCGAGGAGGCGGTGTATCGCGCGCTCCTCTGGTCGAGCGGCAATTTCGAAGTCGAGTTCAAGGCCGTCGATCATCCGGACATCATTCCGACGTCGACGCAGGGTCTCTTGATGGAGGGCATGCGACGGGTCGACGAGTGGGGGCGCCTCTCGGAGCAGCTGCCGTCGCTCGACGTCATCTTCGACGTCGATCACTCGACCCTGGTCGAGCGACTGACGGAAATCCCCGACGAGCTGAACGCGATCTTGCGGCTCCTCGACGGGCGGCGGACGTTGATGGAGATCATCGACGATTCGCCCTTCGATGATCTCTCGACGTTGTCGGTGGTGTCGAAGCTCTACTTCGAGGGGTTGCTCGTCCCCGTGAAGGCGGAGGACGAAGTCGTGCCGAGCGTCGACGCCGAGCTGTTCGGCCACGAGCGGCCTTCCGGGGACCTCGACGTCGTGCCTGCGCCGAGCGGCAAGGACAGCACCCCGCCGCGCCGATCGTCGCGCCCGCCCGCGCCGCCGCTCGGCATGGAAATCTCGCCCACGAAGACGCTTCACGGCTTCGATTCGCCAGCGCCGCGTCCCGCCGAGGATCGCGCCGCGCCGCCGCCCTCGTCGCGCCCCATCGAAGAGCGTCCGGCGTCGCGCCCCGGCGAGGAGCGCGTTGCGCGTCCCGCGTCGCCTCCTATCGACGAGCGTCTCGGGGCGTCGCCTCCGCCGCGCCACGCCGAAGAACGACCCGGGGCGCCAGCGCCGAAAATGGACCAGACGGTGCAGAGCCCGTCGTACGCGAAGGCCCGCGGAGACTCGAAGAGTGACGCGGGGGGCGGCGGCGCCGCTCAGCGCGTCGGTGACGTCCGCGAAGCTCTGGAGACCGAACCAGGGGCTCGCGCGGCCGCCGTAGGCGCCGAGGCGTCCCACGGGGGGCGCCCGGCGATTCCGATCGCGTCGTCGATGCGCGCGCACGGCGGCAAGCTCATTCCGTTTCCCGCGCACAAGCGCGACGACGACGATGAGCTCGGCGCCGAAGAGCCGAGCGCGGGCAAGGAACCGCCGCGCGTCGATACGCCGAGCTTGCCGGCGGAATCACACGACGATCCCTTGCATCGCGCGTTTTTCAGCGCGGGCGACGAGGGCCTCTACGATGGCGGCCCGAGTAGCGCGCCTCCGCCCCTGGCTCACGTCGACCTCGAAGAGGACGAAGAAATCGTGCCCCGCGTGTCGCTCACGCCGGAGCAACTCGCTCGCCGCGATCGGACCACGCGGACGGTCGCGCTCGTCGTCGGCTTTCTCATCGCGGTACTCCTGGTCGGCTTCGGCGCGAAGCAACTCCGTGAACACGCTCAGCAGTCCGCCGCGGAAAGCTCGGCGCAGGCCGCCGCACCGAGCGACGAAGTACGGCCCCCGCCACTTCCCGCCGCGCCCGTCGCCACGGCTCCCGTGGCGGCGCCCGAGCCCGCTGCGGCGCCCTCGATCGACCTTCCTTCGATGAGCCCGGAAGGCGTGACCAGCGCGGCCCCGACCGCTACCGACACGCCTCCGGCCGTTCCCTCGGAGCCTGCCGAGCCCACGGCAGCAGCGCGTGAGCCCGAACGCGCCGCGGTGCCTGAGGCCGAGGCGCCCGCGGAACGCGCGCCTGCTCGGCGGCCCGTCGTCGCCCGTCGTCCGCCCGGGGAGGGCCCGTCGCGGCCCTCGCCGTTCGAACACGAGCCGCGCCGGCGCGCGCCGGCTCCTCCTCCGCCCGAGCCCGCGCCCGTGTCGCCGTCGCGAGTGACGCCTCCGACGGCGTCTTTTCCCATCCAATAGTAGCGAGCGGCTCGAGTCGAGACGAGTCAGGTTCCGGTGGGGCGCTCGGCGCGCAAGAACCGCGAGACGATCTCCGAGAACTCGCGCGGGCGTTCCTCGTGCGGTGCGTGTCCCGCGTCCATCAATTCGAAGCCGGCGCCGCGGATCTGTCGCGCGAGCCGCTGCCCGAGCCCGGCGGGGAACACGCGATCTTCGCGCCCCCATACGACGAGGGTCGGCGCGGAGATGCGCGCCGTCATCGCGACCACCGGGCGCGTGTCCACCGTCGCGCGGAGCGTCGAGAGCGCGCTGCCACGCGATTGCGGACCGTTGAATGCGTCGTAGTAGCCGTCCACTTTGCCCCGTGGAAGCTCTCCGCCGTCGGAGACGACGACGTCGCGGAAGTACGCGCGAAACGTCGCGCGGTTCCAGAGTTGCTTGAACACGAACCCACCGACCACCGGCAAGAGCGCGATCTTCCGTCTCAGATCGAGCGGCGCTTCGAAGCACATCGAATCGACGAGCACGAGTCGCGAGACGAGCTCCGGGTGACGCGCTGCGAGCGCGATCGCGACGCCGCCGCCGAGCCCGTGCCCGAGCACCGCGGCGCGTCCGAGATCGAGCCCCGCGTACAGATCGGCGACGACTTCCGCGAAAGCGTCCACGTCGTAGCGAAAGCGCTGAGCGGACGGTTTCTCGCTTTCGCCGAATCCCGGGAAGTCCGGCGCGACGACTCGGAACGCCGTGGAGAGATCTTCGACGACGCCGTCCCACGTTCGATGATCGACGAACATGCCGTGCAGCAGCACCAGCGCGGGGCCGGTGCCGCACTCGGCGACGCGAAGACGAACGCCGTTGGCCTTGACGTCCCGATGCGTCCGGTCCCCAGGCATGGGCGCCGAGGTTAGCGAAGTCTCGCCCCGATGGTCGATAGTCAGGCTCGTCGATCCGTCAGGTTTCCGGCGTTCATTTCCTGAACGGACGACTCGCCGTCACGGCGAGTTCGTGGCCCGGGTGAGGCGAAGTGGTATGGACGGCAAACGAGCTCCATGGACATTCTTTTCGACATGACAAAAAATGTCGTATCTGAAGACCAAACGCGGTTCCATGGAGCTCTCGCGACAAATGCCCTAAATTTTCCTCGGAAAGTGTTTTGGGTAGATCCACTGAGTAGAATATATTCGCGCTCATGGTTCGGCTGGGTGTCTATCCCCAGCGCTCCGGTAAGTGATGAACGGCATCGACGAAACGACCATCGACCGCATCGAGCGTGACCACGCCGCCGGCCTGACCTCCGTCGAAATTCTGGACCTGTTCGCCACCTCCGGGGTGCACCTGACCGAGGCCACCCTCCGAAAGTACGTCCAGCTCGGCCTGCTCCCGCGCAGCGTGCGAGTGGGGCGGAAGGGCAAGCATCAGGGGTCGCAAGGCGTCTACCCGGTCACCGTGGTTCGTCAGATCCTCCGCATCAAGCAGATGATGGCGGACGACTACACCATCGAGCAGATCCGGCGCGACGTGCTCTTCATGCGGAGCGACATCGAACAGCTCGAAGCGACGCTCGACAACATCTTCACCACGCTGAGCCGCGTCGTGAAAGAGCGCCGTTCGGAGCCGAGCGCGCAAGCGGTGGTCCGCGACGTCGAAGGCGCCAAGGCGCTCGGTCGCGATCTCGTGATGCGGCTCGGTTCGATCGAATCACGGCTATCGGCGCCGTCGGCCTTGAGAAGGGTATCGGCGTCGTGACCGCGCGAAGGCTTGGGTCGGTACGTGGAGAGAAAGTGACGGAGGTGCTGGCGAGCGAATAGCTCGACCTGCGCTTCGTTTCGAAAATCTGGCGACGTTTTTTGCGCCGAGGGAGCGAGCCTCTCGGACGCGGCGGGATCGTGTTTGCAGAGAGACACCGGAGGCAGCCCATGGAGTCGATCAAAGTGGAAACGAGCGAAGCGGCGAACGTCGCTACGAGCGTAAATGAGGCGGAATTGATGCTGATCGGCGCGACCGCCGTGGCGATCGACTCCGACCTGTCGGAAGAAGAGCAAATCACCCGCGAGCAGCGTCGATCGCGACGCAAGCGCGCGGTTCGGGCTCGCACGATCAGCGTGAAGCGCATGACGAAGCGCGAGCTCGAGATCGGGCGTTTGCTCTACCCGGAGGACGACTACTGGAAGCCCGTGGCGCGAGAAGAGTGCCTGGACGGTCCGCGTCCTTGCCCGTTCGTGTCGTGCAAATACCACCTCTTCATCGACGTCTCTCCGCGCACCGGCGCCATCAAGTTGAACTTCCCCGACCTCGAAGTGTGGGACATGGGGGAGTCCTGCTCGCTCGACGTCGCGGATCGCGGCGGAACCACTCTCGAGGACGTAGGGGCCATCATGAACCTGACGCGTGAACGAATCCGGCAAGTGGAAGTAAAGGCGCTCGCGAAGCTCGAAGCCTTGCGCGACATGATGGCGCTCCGCGAGTACGTGGACGAGGGGCCGGTGGGCAAGCGACGCCTCCCGCAGCTCACGAAGGCCGATCTCGCGACCGGGGACAAGGCTCCGGTGGAAGACGACGACTCGGACATCGAAGACGACGACGACGTGGAAGACGACGTCGAAATCGAGCTCTGCGAGGCCTGAGCCGTAGTCGTCGCGCCGCTTCGCGCCCTCAACTCCGTCGTACGAGCTCGAGGGTGCGGAGAAAATTGCCGCCGAGGATCTTCTTGATCGTGCTCGGCGACATGCGGCGATCGAGCAAGATCTGAACGAGGCGCGGCAGCTCGAGGCACGTCGCGAGATCGCGCGGCGTCGGGATCGCGCCGTCGAAATCGCTCCCGAGCGAGGCGTGGTCGTCGCCCACGACGCGAACGATGTGCTCGAGGTGATCGGCGATGAGCGACGCCTTTCCGCGGAAGAACGAGCCGCCGAGAAATCCGGTGTGGAACATCACGCCGACGGTACCGCCGGTGTCGGCGATCGCGCGGAGCTGCTCGTCGTCGAGGTTACGCCAGTGGCGGTGAACGCCGGCGACGCCGGTGTGCGTGACGACGAGCGGGCGTGACCGGTCGTGCGCGTCGACGGCGTCGAAGAACCCGCGACGCGAAATATGCGCGAGATCGACCAGGATCTGCTGTTCGTCGAGGCGCCGGACGAGGTCCTTCCCGCGCGCGGTCAGGCCGCGATCGCGGAGCTTCATCGGCGAGCTCGTCGAACCGAGGCTCGATGACGACAGGTGAACCAAGGTGACCCGAGTGACGGCTCGTCCGGGGATCCGAGACCAGTCGTCGAGATCGTGATCGAGCGCGTTCCCGCCCTGCACCCCGATGAACGCCGCCTGCTTACCGGAGCCTTTGGCGGCGGCGTACTCGGTGGCGGAGCGCACCACGGCGAACCGCCTCGGCACCTGCGCGAACTGGGCTGTCAGCGCGTCGAGGTTCCGGAAAAACGCTCGGGAGCGACCTTTCGCGGTGCGGAACGGGTTCGTCGTGATCACCCACACCGCGCCGGTGAGCGCGGCCTCGAGCATGCGCGGGAAATCGGTCTGACTCAGGAACCGCGCGCCGAACGGTCCGCGTCCGTGTCGGCGGCAGAGGTCGTAGCCGAGGAGGCGCGTCCAGATGAACGAATCGACGTGGAGATCCACGACGTCGCTCGCGAGATAGAGCTCGACGGCTTCCCGCGAAATTCCGAGCGCGGCGGCCCATGCCGCCGCGTCCGCCCGGTGATCGACGAACTCGAGCGCCCGTTCCGCTCGAACGGGCGCGAGTTCGTCGCCGGTCGATCGAATCTCAGAGACCCTTCGGCACTCGGTCGAGGTTTACCTCGCCGAGCGCGTAACGGATGAGTGCACTCCGGTTCGCCTTCGTGAGGCCCCGCGCCTTCAGCGACTCGACCATCGTGTCGAGACGCGCCAGGTCGTCGGTGTACATGGAGATGCAGATCACCTTGTAGTGGATCGGCTTTTCGTCGCGCTTCTCGCGCCCGCCGGCTACGACGGTGCCTTTAGGCGCAAAGAACGCTGCCGGCCTTTCGTCTTCGGCGTCGAGCACTCTCGCGGTCGCTTCCCTCAGTTCCCGTTCGCTCACGTCGTCCTCCTGCTGAACCGTGGCGCTGCTGGCGCCGATCGTCGTTGGCATTGCTCTCCGACCGGGGCCGTGCCTCAGCCAGGTTCACATCGAATGTCATGGGGCCGGTGACCGGGCCAAGTTCCGGTATTTCCGACAAGTCGCGTCGGGGGGGCGTCACACGTAGGCCGCCAGCCATTTGGCGATGGCCGAATCGTAAGCAGACGTGTGCGCGAACACCTTCGCCGCGAGTCGGCGGCGCGTCCGATCGCGCACCGAGCCCGACTCCCGGATCTCCTCGAGCACGAGCGCGTAGTCGGCAGCGTCGCAAACCACGGTGACTCGGTCGTGATTCTTCGCGGCCGAACGAAGCATGCTGGGGCCTCCGATGTCGATGTTCTCGATGAGGTCTTCGAACGTGGAGTTCGGTTTCTCCAGCGTTTTTTCGAATGGGTAGAGGTTCACCGCGACGAGGTCGATGAACTCCGCGCCGATCCGTTCGAGATCGGCGTCGTCGCGGCCGGCTCGCGCGAGCAAGCCGCCGTGGACGCGCGGATGCAGCGTCTTGACGCGCCCGTCCATCACTTCCGGCGAACCGGTGTAGCTCTCGACGGTGCCGACGGCGACGCCGGCGTCGAGCAGCGATCGATAAGTGCCGCCCGTCGAAATGAGCTTCACCCCGAGCGAGTCGAGCCCCTGCGCGAACTCGACGAGTCCCTTCTTGTCCGAGACGGAGAGGAGCGCGGTGCGAACGGTCATCGGATCTCATCCGGTTATCGCCCCGTCCGCGCGACGTCAATCGGATCGCTTCCCGCCGCAGGGCGCGGTCGCCGCCCCGCCACCTCTAAAGCGTCCCCCGGTTCTTCGAGGGCTCGGCTACCATGAGGGCCGTGATCGCCCGCCTGCTCATCTCCGCGGGAGCTGTCATGCCCCTCGTCGCGGGATGCGTCTCGTCGCCCGACGAAAATGGAAGCGTCGTGCCGCCCGCCGCTGGGATCGGTCAACCGGAGGCCGGAGCGAGTGGTCGCACCGTAACCGCGGCCGCGGCTTGCATCGCTCTCGCGGGGGCGATCGCAGCTACGAACCTACGCCTCGGCTGTTCCGTCGCCACGCCGAAGTGTTCGGCGGGGGCCGGCTACGTGGCCATCGCGGGTTCGATGCCCTGCGACGAGTACGACCAGGCTTCGCTGAACGCCTGCCTGGCGGCGTATGAGACGTTCAAGGCCTGCACGGATTTCGATACGATGCCGTGCGTGATCACGGCGGTCCCGGCGTCGTGCCACTCGCCCGCGGTTACGACGGATTCCGGTAATCTCGACGCGGCCGAAAACGACGGCGGCCCGGCGTTGCCACCGGAGGCGTCCACCGATGCGACGATGATGGACGGGAACGCGCCGCGAATCCCCGACGCGTCGGGGGACGCCGCGAGCGCGGACGCGGGAGCGGACGCCCGGCCGAGTGACGCATCGCCGGGCTAATCGGATTTCGCGCTCAGCGGTGTGCCGCGGCGGACAACCGCGATTCCCAAAACGCCCGCAGATCGTCGGCGAGCGGAGACACCAGATCGAGATCCTCGCCGGTCATCGCGTGGGGAAGCCGATAGCGGTGCGCGTGGAGCGCTTGCCGCGGCAATTCGAGGCTCGCGATGTCTTCGGCCGTGAGCTCGCGATCGGCCGCCCGTGCGAGGATCCGCTCGTCAGGGCCGTACAGTTTGTCGCCCACGACCGGGCAGCCGATCGCCGCGAGGTGGACGCGGATCTGATGCTGGCGTCCGGTGAGGAGCTCGCACGAGACGAGGGCATATTTTCCCGCGGTCTCGAGGACACTGACGACCGTTCGCGACTCGAGCCCGCCGCGCTCGACGACGCGCATCTTCACGCGCAAGGGGTTTTCGGGATCGCGAATGAGCGGGAGATCGATGAGTCCCGGTTCGGGGATGCCCCAGGTGATCGCCAGGTACGTTTTCTGGATGGCTTTGGGCAGGTTCGGCCCGCGAGTGCCCTTGGCCTCCGCGATCGACCGAGCTTCGATGAGTCCCTTGAACGCGCGATCGGCCTTCGGGGACCGCCCCATCAGCAAGATGCCGCTCGTCTCCCGGTCGATTCGATGGATCAGCGAGAAAAATTGGTCCGGGAAGCGCGCTTCGAGCAGCTTGATGACCGTGGCACTGTGATGGCGCGCGGTCGGATGCACCGCGAGAAACGGTGGCTTGTCGACCACCATGAGGTGCTCGTCCTCGTAAAGGATGGGGATCGGAACCGCGGAGTCGGCTTCGTCCGGCGGCTTTCGCCACACCGCGACGTGGTCGTCCCAGTGAACCCGGTCGCTCGGCCTGAGCTTGCGGCCTTCGAGGGTGTACACGCCCCGTTCGACAATCAGTTTCGCGCGCGTCCGGCTGGTATTGCGGAGCTGCGCGCTCAGAAAAACGTCGACGCGGGTCCCGGCCGCCTCGCGCGGCACCCGGAACACGCGGCAAATGGCCTCGAGCGGAACATCCTCCGGCCGGGTCGCGACTTTCCACGGGCGCGCGATATCGGTCATCGCCGTACCGCAATTCCAGGTTTCAGAAAATCAGGGAGACCCGACCAGGGGGGCTGCGGTAGGTTCGGCACGCACTCGGCCGGAACGTCTCGGCGCCACCCCCCGACGCGGCGGGCTGGCCGGGTGCACTCTCCCGGCGCGGAATCGGCTGTCGTCATCGTCGCCGCTAACCCTGCGAACGTTGATGGATCTCGGTGCCGACGCCGTGGTCCGTGAAAATCTCGAGCAGCATCGCATGGCGGCGCCGTCCGTCGATGATGTGCACCTTCTCGACGCCGCCCGACACCGCTTCGAGTGCGCACTCCACCTTCGGGATCATGCCCCCGGTGATGACGCCGTCTTCGATCATCTTCGACGCTTCGACGGCGCCGATGGACGAAAGCAAAGATCCGTCTTTGGTTTTCACGCCTTCCACGTCGGTCATGAGAATCAACTTCGCCGCGCCGAGCGCCTCGGCGATGCGCCCGGCCGCCGTGTCGGCGTTGACGTTGAGCGGGCGCCCTTCGGGATCGACGGCGATCGGCGCGATGACCGGGACGAACCCGTTCGAGATCAGGTTTTTCACGAGCGACGGATTCACGTGGCGGATTTCTCCGACACGTCCGAGATCGACGCTCACCGTCGCGCCGCTCTTGTCCTTGCCGCTCACTTCATCCATGCGCGTGGCGCGGATGAACGCGTCGTCGCGACCCGAGAGACCCATTGCCCGGCCGCCTTGCTGGCAGATCAAGCCGACCAGGTCCGAGTTCACGCCTCCCGAAAGCACCATCTCGACGACGCCCATCGTTTCGTCGTCGGTGACGCGAAGGCCCCCGGAAAACACCGACTGGATCCCCATGCGCTCGAGCGTTTGATCGATCTGCGGACCGCCCCCGTGCACGACGACCATCTCGATGCCGACGATGCGGAGCAGACAGACGTCGCGCGCGAAGCTCTCCTTCAAGGCGGCGTCGATCATCGCGTGCCCGCCGTATTTGACGACGAACGTGCGGCCGTGAAAGCGCCGGATGTACGGGAGCGCCTCGTGGAGGATGGCGGCTTTGTGGACTAGGTCATCCATGGGTCGGCGGAGGTTAGAGCCACTTTCCCTCGAAGACGAGCCCTCGGCGGGGCGTCTCGGGCCGGGCAGTTGCGGCGTGGCCGACCGCTGGAGTACACGCTTCTGCGATGGACATCCTGATGGTGACCCCCGAGGTCGCTCCCTACGCACGGGCGACCCGCGCCGGAGAGGCCGTGGCGGCGCTCGCAAAGGCGCTCTGCCAGTTCGAGCATCGGGTGACCATCGCCGTTCCCCGCTATCCCGGCTTCGAAGCAGGGGGTCTGCTCGTCGCGCGCCGGCTGACCCCCCTCAAGCTGGACGGCGGGGCTCAAATCACGGTGTTCGACGGCCAACTCCCGACAGGTCCGGCCCTCGTGCTCTTCGACGCGCCCGGGCTGTTCGATCGGCCGGGCGTCTACGGCGAGGGCGCCGACTATGCAGACAACGCCGAGCGCTTCGGCATGCTCTCGGCCGCGGCAGCGGCGTTGATCGAGCAACGTGCCGAGCGTCGCGAACCGTTCGACGTCGTGCACTTACACGACTTTCCGACCGCGGCCGTCGCGGTGGTTCTGGCGAACGCCGAGCCCCGTGTGCCGACCGTCGTGACCATTCACAATGGCGCGCGAACCGGAGTCGTCGCCGCGGAGGAGCTCACGCGGTTCGGTATCGACGGCGCCGTGCCGGACAGCGCTCGCGAGGGCGGCGGCGTGTCCTTGCTCGCGTGCGGCGTGCGCAGCGCGCGTGCCGTCACCGCGTCGTCACCGACGGTCGCGAGCGACCTGCTCGACCCGGCTCGGTTCGGTTCGCTCGCCCGCACGCTCGTCGAGTGTCCGGCGCCGCTCACCGGGATCCTCGGTGGCCTCGACTACGCCGTCTACAATCCGGCGACCGATCCGCTCCTCAAGGCTCGCTACGACGCCGAAGACGCCTCCAACAAAGGGCGCTCCAAGGCCGAACTGCTTCGTAGCCGCGGCCTCGACGTGGATCTGTCGCGCCCGCTCGTGACGGCGCTCGTCGAGGCGACGCCCGAGGGCGGAGGGTCGCTGCTCGAAGACTCGGTGGAAGCCATTCTCAAGTGCGACGTCTCGCTCGTGGTCGCGGCGTACGGAGACGCCGGGCTCGCCGAGCGGCTCGAGAAGATCAGTCAGGATTCGCCAGAGCGATTCTCGGTGGAGCCGAACGGCGACGAAGGATTCGCACGGCGGGCGGCCGCCGCTTCCGACTTCGTGCTCCTTCCGGCGCTCTACAACGCAACCGCGACTTGGGCCCGCTGCGCTCAGCGCTACGGCGCGTTGCCCATCGCGCGAGCGCGTGGCGCGGACGTCGACGCGATCGTCGACGTGGACGCCGAGCTGGAAACGGGCACCGGCTTTCTTTTCGACGAAGCCACGCCGAGCGATCTCGTCGGCGCGCTCGGCCGCGGACTCGCTGCGTACGGCTCGCCCCGGTTTTCGTCACTCCGACGGCGCGTCATGCGGCTCGATCTCGCCTGGGACCGGCCCGCTCATCGCTACGTTCAGGTCTACCGCCAAGCCATCGCCGGGATCGGTCGCGGCTGAGTCTGCGAGCGCGAGCGCGCCGCGAAACCATCCCGTCCTGAGCACGACGATGCCGAGCACCACGAGCTGGTGCATCACGAAAACCGTGCTGATGCGGACCGCGCCCGGGCGCGACACGTCGATGCCGGTCGTAGCGAACATCGCGCCGAGCGCGAGCAGCGGGGCACCGAGACTCGGGAGCCAAAGACGCCGGAGAACGTCGCCCGGGCGGAATCTGAGCGTTCGCAGGGCTCGAAGGAGAGCGGGTACCCAAGCTTCGGCGCCGGACACCAGCTCGGCACGGACGAGATCTTCGACCACCCCGAGCGCGAAAACGACGAGCGCCGGCACGGCCGCGAGCACGACGAGCAGACCATCGGCGTTTCTTTCGTTCAGGAACGAATGAAAGGGGAGGGCGCCTAGCACGGCGGAGGCGAGGGTGATCACCGCGGTCTGCGCGAGCACCGTGACGGCTCCGACCACCGCGAAGGTCGGAAAGCGCGCGGCGCCGCGGCGCACGGCATCGGCGAGCGACGCCGAAGGGCGGCGCAAGACTTCGAGCGCAACGGCGAGGGGAAAAAGCCCCACGAACGCGAGGAGAGCGCCCACGACGGCGGCTCCTTCGAGCGCCCCGGGCACCGGTGCGCCTCCGAGACGGAGGGCCTCGAGCAGATAGAACCCACCCGGTTCGAAGAGCGCCCGGTCGCCGCCGGGGAACGAAGCCGCGATTTTTCCGATCGTCTGCGCCGCTGGAAAGGCGACGACGAACGCAGCGACGACGCGGTAGCCGTACTGGAGCATCACGGCGCGCGCGCTCGCTACGAATCGGTCCTGGCCCCTGCGCGTCACGGCCCGAGGGCTCCGAGGAGGAGCTCGACCAGATACGTCGCGCGCTCGAGCACGCGAGAAGCAAAGGACGGCTTCTTGACCGCGCCGTTGTTCGCGAGGTCGTCGTCGATCAAGACGCGCAGGTTGGGGTCGACGTTCGCCGCCACGAGCGGCGAGGCGGATTGCTCCACGAACGTGTGGAGCTCGCCGTGCCCATCCCAGTTCCGCTTCACCGTCGAGCCGTCCGCGAAGCGAAGCTCGACGTCGACCGGCACCCGCAGGTTCCCGTGTCGATAAACGAGCACCTGACCGGAATAGCGATCGCCGCCCCGCGCCTCGTTTGGCGCGACGGTCTCTCGAACTCCGTTGCGATCGAAGAGGCCGGCTTTGTCACGCGTCTTCGTGGCTTCCAGATCCTTGGCGACGAAATCGACGGTCTTCCCTTCGAGGAGCGCGCCCTCGACGAAATCGGCCGCGTCGTCGCCGACGACCTCGCGAACGACGGCGATGAAGTGCTTGGGCCCCGGATGATCGAAGCGGTAGCGTCGTGCGTAACGGCCGAGCGCGCGGTCGAGCGCCGCCTGGCCCCACACGCGGGCCACCGTATCGAGCACGATTCCGGTGCGCGCATACACGAGCGAGCCGAGCTCGGAAAAGCTCGGGAACTGCGCGGCGGGGCGCGCCACGATGCCGTCGTGGCCGGCCGACGCGGCCAGGTTTCTGAGATAGGCGTCTCCGTCGATGTCGAGGCCCGGAAGATGAACGCCGTTGCCCGCGCCGAACATCGCCCGCATCGCGCTCGACTCGGCGTACGTCGTGAGGCCCTCGTCGAGAAATGGCCAGGCGTGCTCGTCCGTCGCGACCAACCCGTAAAACCACTGATGGCCGAGCTCGTGCAACGTGATGCGCTCGACGAAGCTCGAGAACGACGCGGCGTACCAGGGTGCGCCGGTCGTGATCAACGTCGGGTACTCCATGCCGCCCGCCGCGGGCGCGTATTCGGGCGGGTGCACGACCGTCAAGACGGGGTACGGGTAGCGTCCGTACGCGGCCCCATAGAACGCGAGCCCGTGCTTTACCGCGGCGAGCGTGGCGTCGGCGTTTTCGCCATTGCCCGGCGGGAAGAGCACTCGAACCCGGACGCCGTCGAGCGTCTCGTCGCGCTCCTCGAAGCTCGCCCACGCGGTCCAGGCAAAGTCGTGCACGTCGTCGATGCGGTAGCGCTCGCGCCGGCGCCCGGCGGCGACGTGCTCGTCGGTGCGCACCCCGGTGGCTCCGACCACCAGGTTCTCCGGCACGTCCAAGGTGACGTCGTAGGCGCCGAAGTCCGAATAGAATTCGCTCTCCGGGTGGAACGGAAAGTGGACCCACGTGCCGTCGGCCTCGCGGCGCGCGAGCTTGGGAAACCACTGCCCCACCATGAAGAAGTCGCGCAGGTATCCGGTGCGCTCGACGATTTCCGGGAGCTGGCTCTTCCACGCGACGTCGATCGTGATCGTCTCGCCGGGCGCGACGGGTCGAGGCAGCCGGACCGCGACGTCCGTTTCGTCGTCGGGGTCGTCGGTGGAACGGGCGGCGGCGTTGGCCCAGATATCGACGCCCCCCATCTCCGGCACGACGGCGTGGGTCACGTCGATGTAGCCCCAGTGAGTCGCGCCGTGCCCGCTCCGGCTCTCGCCGAACGGTGAGCGCAGAAAGAGGGTGCCGTTGTTTTTGAAAGCGTTGAGATAGAGATGGAAGTAGAGCTCCGGTGCGGGCTTCGCCGACGCATTCTTCCAACGGATCGTGCCCTTGCCGTCGATCGTGCGCGCTTCGGCGTTCAGCTTCGCTTCGAGCGTGTACGACACGACGGTCGCCGCGTGTGCGGGCAACGCTCGGTCGTCGTCGAACGCGGCGCCGACGCTCGGCGGCGGCTCGTCTTCGCGCAAGGTTTGCACCGCACGGGGCATGCACTCGGCGTCGAGCGCCGCTGTTCGCGTGGACGACGACTCGGCTTGCGCGAGAACGTCGGCGTGCGTCGTCGAAAGCGACGGCCCGAGCCAGGTCACCGCCGCGGCGACGACCGTGCACGCAGCACGGGCCGGGGGGAGGGGCACATTTCTCGCCATCGGGAACGACCCCGGGAGACTACAGCGGTTCCCTACGGCGTCAGTGGTTCAGCGCGATCACGTTTTGTTGGATCAGGGTGAACATGATCCGGAGCGCATCGAGGCGCGACATGCCGCTGATGTCGAGGATCTCTTCGATCGAAGAGACGCCGTCGACGAGGGAGAGCAGAAACCCTGCTCGATGGTCGAGCGACAGCCACGTGATCTGGTCGGGGGGCAAGGTGACGGTCGCGATCTGGTCCATCGGACCGACACGGGCCGCGTACATCTGCGTCAGCACCTCGCGGCAACTCTGCGCGTACCGCTTGGCCTCCTCGTCTTCGGGGTTTCCATCGAGAATGCTCTCGGCCACGACGAGGGCGCCGGTGAAGTCGCCCACCGCGTAGCGGTCTTGCATGTCGCCGAAGGTGCCGCTCGGACGCTCGCTCTCGAGCGTCGGCGCGCCGGACACCGGCTTTGCCGCACCCGGGATGCTCTCGATGCCGCGGCGATAGGTCTCGACGAGCTCGAGCGGTGACGCTTTCGACGAGGAATCGTCGAAAGCCAGGCCCTCGGACGCCGCTCTCCCGAAGTCCTTTGCCGAAGAGGGCTTACCCTCGTCGACTCGCGCGAGCTGGCGCTCCACGACGGGTTCGGGTCGCGTGCGAGCGCGCTCGGGCGACTCGCTCGACCGCACGAGGTCGGGGCGCGTTTCGGCTCCCGGCATCTTCGTTCGCGCGGTGAACGGATTCACGGGTTCGGCGGGAAGGACCGCGGCGCGACCGTCGGAGTCGGGAGGGTCGCTCCCGATGGCGGCCGCGGCCGCAGGGGCCGTTTTGAGCCGATCCGTCGCGCGCGCCTCGTTCGCGTCCGGGGCGCGCGAATCGAGGTCCAGGGTGAGCTCCTCGAGGTTCACTCGGCGGCGGGTCGGATCCGGCACCGCCGTCGCGCGATCGAACACGTCGTCCTCGTCGGCCGGAGGCTCCGCCAGCGCGCCGAAGACGAGCTCGTCCCAGCTGTCGTCGACTTCCCCGGTTTCCGGGGGCTTCGACGTCGGAGGCGGTGTGATTCGGGAGCCCAAGTCGTTTCGTCCTCGTTACCTCGCCGCACGCGCGGCGGCCGCGCGCGCGGTCACTGCGCCCTCGAGACGACGCCCTTGAACATGCGCTGGGTTCGCGACAGGCCTTCCACTTGGTCTCGGACGGCCTGGGTTTCCTTCTTCCGGATCGCTTCGCGAGACTTCTCGAGGACGCTCCTCGCCTTGCTGATCGCGTCGCGCCCGAAGTCGCTCGAAGCGACGATGCGCTCGACCTCCGGGAACATCCGCTCGATCTCGGCCATGAGCGTCTCGGCTTCCTGCTTCGCTTGCTCGAACTGCTCGTCGGTGCGCCGCTCGACCATGTAGTCCTTGGCGCTCTCGATCATGTGCGTGATCTCGTCCGAGGTGAGGCCGCTCGACGCGGTGACCTGGATCGATTGAGCTTGTCCGGTCTCGAGGTCCTTCGCGTGGACGCTGACGATGCCGTCGGTGTTGATCTCGAAGGCGACCTCGATCTCGACGTGGCCCTTCGGCGCGCGCCGGAGCCCGGTCAGGATGAACTCGCCGAGGAGCTCGTTGTCGTCCGCCTTCTTGCTCTCGCCCTGCATGACCAGGATTTTGACGGCGGTCTGATTGTCGCGGCTCGTCGTGAACACCTTCGTGCGGCTGGTCGGTACGGTGGTGTTCTGGGGAATCAACTCCTCGAAGTAGCTGCCGTACGTCATGATGCCGAGCGCGTGCGGCGTGACGTCGAGGAGCACCATCTCGCGCTTGTCGTCCATCAGGGCGGCACCCTGAATCGCCGCGCCGAGCGCGACCACTTCGTCGGGATGGACGCTCTTGTTCGGCTCTCGCTTGAAGAAGCCGGCGACCGATTTTTGAACGGCCGGCATGCGCGTCATGCCCCCGACGAGAATGACGTCGTCGATGTCGTCGGTGCCCAGGTTCGCGTCCTCGAGAGCGTCGCGACAGATCGAGACCGTGCGTTCGATGAGGTCCTCGGTGAGCCGCTCGAGGGTCTCGCGGACCAAGGTTCGCTGGAGATGCAGCGCTTCATTTCTTCCGGTCGAGATGATGAACGGCAGATTGATCTCCGCTTCACGCACGCTCGACAGTTCGCACTTCGCTTTTTCCGCCGCGTCGCGGAGCCGCTGGAGAGCCATGCGGTCTTGCCGGAGGTCGATGTTGTTCTCGTCTTGGAAGCCTTGCACGAGCCAATCGATCACCCGCGCGTCGAAGTCTTCCCCGCCGAGGAACGTGTCGCCGGTCGTGGCGATGACTTTGAAGACGCCGTGCGAACCAATCTCGAGGATCGAGACGTCGAACGTACCTCCGCCGAGGTCGTAGACCGCGACCGTCTTGTCGACGTTCTTGCCGAAACCGTACGCGAGCGACGCCGCGGTCGGCTCGTTGATGATGCGGATCACGTCGAGGCCCGCGATCTGTCCGGCGTCCTTGGTCGCTTGGCGCTGGTTGTCGTTGAAGTAGGCCGGGACGGTGATGACGGCCTTGGATACCGGTTCGCCCAGGTAGTCCTCGGCGATGATCTTCATCTCCTGCAGGATCATCGAGCTCACTTCCGGAACGCTGTACTCGCGCTCACGGAGCCGGATGCGGACGTCGTCGTGGGGTCCTTCCACGATGGCGTAGCTCGACGTCATCAAGGCATTTTTCACCTGCGGGGAGTTCCACTTCCGCCCGATGAGCCGCTTGGCTGCGTAGACGGTGCTTTCCGCGTTGGTGATGGCCTGCCGCTTGGCGATGTGTCCGACGAGCCTCTTACCGGCCTCGGTCACGGCGACCATGCTCGGCGTGGTCTTGTACCCACCCCGATTCGGGATCACGACGGGGTTTTCGCCCTCCACGATCGCGACGCAAGAATTGGTGGTCCCCAAATCGATGCCGATGACGCGCTCCATGGATTCCTTCTCGTTCGATCAGTCGATCAGCTCGCGCCTCGTTTGATGCGCTTGATCCAGTCTTTGATCGTATCATCGCTCGGGGCGAGCGTCCTTGCTCGCTCGAGCTCGGCGAGGGCGCTTTGCTCCATTCCCGCCGCTCCGTAGGCCCGCGCCAGCGTGATTCTATAAGCAACCTGCCCGCCTCCGAGCTCGACGGCTTTCCGCGCGAGTTCCGCCGCCTTTTTGGGGTCCGAGTGGGCTTCGAGGAGACAATGAGCCGTGCGCTCGTAGGTTTCTGCGGTCGGCCGGCCTCGGAGAACACGCTGATACGCGGCGGCCGCCTCCACGAAATGGCCTCGCCGCTCGTCGTAGCGGGCCTGTTCGAGGTACTGGCCCGAGAGCGCGGCGCTCGCTTCCTGCTCGACCGCACGGAAGCGTGCGGCGAGTTCGACGTCGGCGGGAGCGAGCGACGTCGCGAGGCGGAGGGAGTTCACCGCACCGATCAGGTTCTTCGCCGCGAGCGCGGCGTCGGCTTGCTGCACATAGGCGCGAATTCGCTCGGCGCGCGCCGCGGCGAGACGAGATTCGTAGCGCCGTCGCAATTCGTCTGCGGCAGCCGCGCGAGTCGTCGGGCCGGCGTCCGGTGCCGATCCGGCGGCCGCCGGTGCGTGGGACGGCCCTGCTCCGCTGAGTTTTCTGGCGAGCGCGCGTCGCCGCTCCTCGGGGGTCAGCGGGCGCGCCGGAATGCCGCTCGGCGAGACGAACGGCGCCGGCGTAACCGAGGGGGTCGCGTGCTCCGCGCCGGCGGCGAGGGCCGCTTCTCGCTCGATCTCGCGCTGAATTTCTTCGGCTTCTCTCGCTGCCTCTTCTTCGTCGGCGACGCTGTCGAACGCGCGCGTCGCGTTCCGGCTTTCCAGATACCCGTCGTAGTCGGCGCGGTTCCCGGGGTGCGTGAGCGCGTCGTGCGCCCGCGTCACGTGCTGGAAGATGCGTTCGAGTTTGGGGCGGAAACTTCCGAGATTCTTCCCGAAATACTTGTCGGGGTGAAAGACGGCGACGACGTCGTAATAGGCTTTCTTGATCGCCTTTTTCTCGGCGCGAGGAGCGACGTCGAGCAGCTCGTAGTACGTCGCGTCGTCGAGCCGGTGAAACGTCTCGAGTATGAGTCGCTTCCGCTCGGGGTCGAGCTCCGCGGGTTCGTCGAGCTCGCGCGGATCGAACGAAATGCGGCGACGCTTCGGAGGCGCTTGCGGCGCGGGCGAGATCAACGGCTCAGCGCGCGGCCGTCCGCTCGCGAGGGCATCGGAAACCGGGTCCGACGCGCGTGACTTCGTCGGGTCGAAGAGCGCCTTCTTCCTGCTGATGTCGTCGTAGTCGACCGCGCCGAGATCGGCGAGCAGATGAAGCGCGAGGACGACCTCGCCCAGGTTCAAGCCGGTTGCGACGGCGATCTCCGCATCCGTGGCCTTGCCATCGATGCGCGAAAGGATGAACGCTTCGCCGGGTCCAATCGGCAATCGACGGATGTCGAGACCGGCTACCAGTTTGGGGATGAGGCCCTTCTTGCCGCGATCCTCCGCCGTCACGGTCTCCACGGTTCCCTGGGGTCGACGGACACAGACAACTAACGAAGAAGTCTAGCTTTGTTCATTTCTCATCGGCAATCGATTCCGCGGCGCCATCCATAACCAATCGTCCGGAGATGCGAGGATCGCGTGAGACAAAGTGAATGCAACGCGACGCGTCAGCTCGCCCACATTGTCCGCGTCGTTCGCGTTGGTGCGGTCATCGACTGCGACGAGGCGAAGTTCGAAGGTCGGCTTCCGGTTCCACCCGAAGAGCCTCGTCGGGGACGTCCTGGCGAGCGTACCGATGACGATCGGCGCGCCGAGACGGAGCGCGAGAACTTGCGGGCCGACGGGAAAGGGGACGACGCCGCCCATGAAATCGACGCGAGCGCTCGGCACGCGTCCGCCGAGATCCGGCAGAAATCCAACGGGCGCGCCGCTTCGAAGCGCGCGGACGATACGAAATGCCGCGCCGGGCGCTCCGCGATGAATCACCTGAAGGCGTCGCGCGAGTCGGTGCGCATCGACGAGGGGGTCGAGCCGCGGATCGTAACTCTCGCGAACGACGATCGCGGCGGGTCGTCCGAGCTCCGCGATGCGCGCCGCGACGAACTCGAACGGCCCCGCGTGGGCGCTCACGAACACCAGGCCGGCGCCGCGAGCGAGCGCGTTCGCGAGTGTGGCGCACGCCGGCTCCGACATCGCGACGACATCGGACGCGCGCACGGTCGGGCGGCGCAACAGGAGCGAGAGCGCGACATTCTCACCGGCACGAACGAAACTGGTACGAGCGACGCGCCCCGCCTCGCGTGGCGCGAAACAATAGGCAGCGTTGCTCTCGGCGACGCGGCGATTCCGAGGGATGCGCGCGATGAGCCATCCGACGTACCGGCCAAGGAGCAGCAAGAGCGGCGCCGGGACCCGATCCACGATCATGAGCGCGGCGCGCACGAGTAAGACGATGAGGGAATTTTTTGCCGTCTGCGCGCGCGTCCACACGCCCCCTTCGCGAACGTCGTTTGCCGCGCGGGGTGACGCTTCGTCGTCGCGTGTCGCAGCAGCCGCCGCGTGGGGCGAGGAAGACGCGCCGAGTCCCGCCGTCATTGTGGAATCGTCGACGTGCCCCCGCCGATCGCGGAGCCGCCGACGCGCGTCGGTAGCAAGGTACCGAACGAGAGCGACCCCACCCACGTCCCGTTGAACCCATTCGGAGCCGCACCGTCGTCGACGCGGGCCGCCCCCGACGCGGCGAGGACGAGCGGCGTCGTCGTCCCGGCGGAGGTGATCGCTCGCCCCCACATCGCCGTCAGGGCGGCTTGGCACCGCGCCACAATGCACGACGAGTCACATTCGAAATACGCCGCGCCGGTGCCCGAGGACCCGACCAAGGTCGTTGCCGTGGTGCTGCACGTCAACGCCGACAGGGCGCCCGGCACCGAGGTCGCACCCGGCGAGGCTTTGGCTGCGGACGACACCGCGAGCGCGGTGGCGAGGGACGACGGCGCGAGCGAGAAGATGCCTCCGAACAGCACTTGATCACCGCTTTGAGGCGTCCAAGACACGCTCAGCGACGGCGACGCGGAGACGGCGGCCGGTGACACCCCGCCGACCGAGGACACGTCGATGACGGCGCTTCCCGGCACTGCCCCGATGGACGAGAGCGTGCCGGCGACGAGGCCTTTCGACAACGTCGGGAGCGCACCGCTGATCCAGTCGCTCACCGTGCCGCGAATGCCGTTCTTGCCGAGCTTCTGGTCGAGCGCCGCGTCGAGCACCGAATCCCACCGGTTGGTCTGTCGCGCCTGGACGAAGAGGGTTTGTGAGACGGCGGGCGTCGCGTCGTGCATGGCGTCGAGCAGTGCCGAAGCGTCGCTCGATGCGCCGTCGACGAACGAGTTCGACAGGTTCGTCGCGAGCGACTGCCAAGCGTTCGCGACATCTGCGGTCGCGTCGAGCCCGAGATTCACGTTGACCTTCACGTCACCCATCTGAAGTGGACGGTCGACGACGGTCACTTGCACGGTGTTCGATTGTCCCGCGACGACGCCGGCGATCTCCGTGCAGCCCCCGGCGAAATGGCCCGCGCGAATCGTGACGGTCAGCGCGGTTCCGACGGGCACGCCCTTGATGATGGGAGCGTTGTTCGCACTGGACTGGGCCGAAAGAGACCCATCGGGCGGGGGCACGCCGAGCAGGCTGTCGCACGAGGGGCCGCCGGTTCGCACGGACGCGACCCACGTCGACACGGCCCGGTTACCGGCGTACTCGGGCTCGACTTGGAGCGCGGCGAAGCCGTTGCCCGCCGACGCGGACAAATCCGCGCTGACGGCCCCGATCGACGCGCGCACGGTGAACGTCGCCGCCGAAGACGGCGCAGTGAGCTCCACGCTCGCGGTGCCGTCGTCTGCCGTTTGCGCGGCATTCCGATCGAGGTAGGCGTCACGCGCGTCGCCCACGAGAGCGAAACGGACGACGTACACGCCGGCGGGTGTGACCTGGACCCCGACCGTGTTCGACTTGCCGGGGACGGTGCTCAACTCCGGTTCGGTGAATGCGATGGAGAGCCCCGCCACGCCGGCATCCGCGCTGGCGCCCGCAGCAGGCCGTTCGCTCGTTGCCGCCGCGTGGTCCGAAGAGGAGCCGCACGCCGCGACGTGGAGTGAAAGGAGTACGAACCCGAGTAACCGAGGCCCGAAAGACATGACCGAAGAAAGCTCTACACGACAGCCTATTACGATTCCCGAGCCCCGCAAGGTTCTCCGCGGTCTATCCAGGGTCGGGGCATGTCGGCGCGAGTTCTGCCCCGAAAGGTTCGTTTCCAGAACGGACCTTTAGGCCGATCGCGAGTCGGGCTACGGTTTCGGCTCTCATGGAGTCGCTCGCGCCGACAGACAACCGGATCCTCGTCGTCGACGACGAACCGGCGCTCCGCGAAATGCTCGAGATCCTGTTTCGGCGAGAAGGCTACGAGGTGACCTCTGCCGCGGGCGCGAAGCTCGCGTTCGAGGCGATCGCGCAGTCGCCGCGGCCGTTCCCGGTGGTGCTCACCGATCTGGCGATGCCCGATGGCACGGGTCTCGAAGTGCTCGCCGCAGCGAAGGCGCGCGCGCCGGCGACGGAGGTGATCCTCATCACCGCGCACTCGTCGCTCGAGAACGCGATTCGAGCGATGCGCTCCGGCGCGTACGACTTCGTCACGAAGCCGTTCGACTCGGCCGAGATTGCCGCGCTGGTCGCCAAGGCGCTCGAGAAGCGCTCTCTCGTCGAAGAAAATGCGCGGCTCCGCGCGCACTTCAGCGGGCGCGAGGAGGCGGAGCTCGTCGGTCGAAGCCAGTCCATGCGCGCCGTGCTCGAGCTGGTCGGGAGGATCGCTTCGACGCGCACGACGGTGCTCATCACCGGCGAAAGCGGGACCGGGAAGGAGCGGATCGCGCGCACCATTCACGAGCGGTCGGACCGCGCGAACGG
>Ga0265320_10000334_pt1 | contig 38405 bp, 31 predicted proteins | sample 4827metaG_FD_202087 | JGI IMG/M metagenome (GOLD analysis project Ga0265320, IMG submission 202087) | Rhizosphere microbial communities from Carex aquatilis grown in University of Washington, Seatle, WA, United States - 4-8-27 metaG | ecosystem: Host-associated > Plants > Roots > Rhizosphere >... | reverse complement strand
GAACGCTTTCGGCGACGTCGCCGAGGTCGAAGGAGTCGAGACGGTCATCGGCTCAGCCCTTGGCCAGGAGTTCGTAGAGACGCCGACGCGCTTCGGTTACGATTTCCGTCGCACGCTCGCGTTGCGGCGCGGCGCCGTCAAGCGGGTACCTTGCGCCGGATCGAGGCTTGGTCGATCGTGACGCGAGCCAACGGCGCCGGAATCCATGTCACCCACTCAAATCGCGATTCTCTCGGTCATCATGGTGGCCACCGGGGCGGTCGGTGCCATCACGGGCGGCAATTCGCTCATCAACGTCCCGCTCATGATGATGGTCGGCATGTCGTCCCGCGAAGCCGTAGCGACGAACATGTTCGCCGTGCTCTTCATGACGATCTCGTCGACGGCGAAATTCGCGAAGAGCGGGCTCATCTCCCTGCGTCTCGCGGTCCCGCTCTGCTTCTTGACCCTCGTATCATCGGCGATCGGCGCCGAGCTCGCCGTGAAACTGCCCGAAGCCGTCGTGAAGGCCGTCGTCGGCGTCTCGATGGCCCTCCTCGTCGCGTTCATGGCCGTGCGCCCGCAAGCGACCTCGCGGACGGTCACCGTTCCGCCTCCAGCCGCCACGCTCGGTTTCATTCTGGCGTTCGTGCTCGGCATCTACGGCGGCCTCTTCTCCGGCGGCTACACGACGCTCATGACGTTCCTCGGCGTCTCGTGCTTCGGCCTCCGCATGCTGGAATCCGTCGCGCTCATGAAGCCGGTGAATCTCGTCTCGTGCGCGGCGGCCTGCGTCGTGTTCATCGCGGCGCACCTCATCGACTGGAGGGTGGGCATTCCGCTCGCCATCGCCAATTTCGCGGGCGGATACTGGGGAGCGTACCTCGCCGTCCGGAGCAGCGAGCGGCGAGTGCGCGCCGTGTTCCTCGCGACGGTGGCGTGCCTCGCCGTGAAGTTGCTCGCCTACGACGTGGTCTATCGATCCTTCTTGGCAAGGTGAGTGTCACGGTGCGTCCGAGACACGGCGTTCAGGCGCGGATCGAGGTCGGCGCAATGCTCTTGCGCGTCGTGGCTCGCGCGATGGCGGCCGCCAGCCTTCGCTCGTGCTCTCGCGTCAGCTCGCGAAACTCGAGCCGGACGCGATACGGCCCGGAGGGGCTTCCCTCGCACTCGAGAACGACGACCTCGACCCCTTCGAACGTCTCACCGCGGAATGAAAACGACGCGCGTAGCAGAGCGCGCACCGCGAGCTTTTGGCGGATGGACAGCGCGGCTCCTTGCAAGCTCACGTCGATCAATACCCCGTTCCACCGCTGAGGCGCCGCGCCCCCGTCCGATTCGGCCACGAGCTCGACGTGTTCGTTCGCGGGCACGCGGACGAAACGACGGTTATGCCGTCGCGCGGGGGCTTCGTCGTGCGCGAACGACAGCACGTACCCCGACGGCACCGGGTCGACGCCGAGCAACAAGCTCGCGACGGAATAGCTCGCTTCGCGTTCGAGGAGCACCGTGAGCGGCAGCTTCACCCCGATCGTCGCCTCCGGACGCGCCGAGAGCACCACGGAAAAGCTCGCTTCGTCGACCTGCGAAATGGTGGTCTTCACGCCGAAAATTTCCGCGGAATCGCCGAGCCGAAGCTCGCGCGTGGTCAAGAGCGGCTCGTGCTCGGCGTGCGCGTCGAACCCGAGGCGTCCCCGGAGCGCACCCACTCGCTCGTGAACGTCGCCGGCCAACGGCGCGAGCGTGGGCGTGATGCCGCGGAGCTCCGCGGCCGTCGAGCGCTCGAAGACGTCGATGTGCGTCGCGACCAAAAGAGGGTGCGTCCCGGTGTGACCGGCCAGGACGCCGAGCAAGTCCACGTCGGCGCGCGTGAGTCCGCGTTCGCGCGCCAGGCGCGTCAATCGCTCACGGCGCGCACGCTGCGCGAGCTTCCGCAGCAGCACCGGACGGAGGAGCGCGATCAAGGCGAGCACCGCGACGAGCGCGACGAGCGTGTAGCCCACCGAACCGGCGTTCGACTCGTTCCGTTCGAACGCGCCGCGGACCGAGCGAAAAAATTCGTCGGCACTCTCGGGCCCATTCGAAAACGTGGTGGCCGCGCCTGCGGACGCGCGCGACATCGCTTCGCCGGACAGCGCACCGCTGCCCGGCGACATCCGAAACCACTTCCGAAACGGCTCGATCTTCACTCCGACGATGTGAGTCAACGGCAGGTGGAAGGCATTGCTTCACCCGCGCGACGAGTCTCGATGACGATTTCGTGTAGGGCACGCTCCCCCCCTGTAGGTAGGATATGACCATGAAGCTGATCGGAAGCGCCCTTTCTCCATACGCCGTTCGCGTCATGCTCGCCGCGCGCTACAAAGGCATCGACTTGCCGCTCGAAGCCGCGGGCACCGAGCATCGATCGCTGAACCCGATCGGCAAGGTGCCCGTCCTGGTCGATGGCTCGCTCGTCTTGCCGGAGTCGGAAATCATCCTCGAGTACCTCGAAGACCGCTTTCCGAAACCGACATTGCTCCCCGGTGACGCGACACGGCGCGCGAACGCCCGCTTGCTCGCGCGACTCCTCGACGTCTACTCGGCGCCGAGCTTCGGCCCGTTCATCGCACAGCCCGGCGACCCGGAGGCGATCGCCGCAGCCATCGCCCGCATCGACGCGGCACTCGGCCACATCGACCACTTCCGCATCGACGGCACGCACGCCTCGGGCGATGCCTTTTCCGTCGCGGATTGCGCGCTCATTCCGTTCTTCCACGCGTTCGAGGGACTGGACGGACCGTTTCACCTGTTCGACCTCGTCCGCCAGCGGCCGAAGCTCGAAGCGTGGTGGTCACGCGCTCGCACGTCGGACCTGGGCGCGTTTGCCAACGACGTGATCAGCAAAGCGGTCGCCGAGTTCTTCCGCGCGCGTTCGTCGAGTTGATTCCGAAGCGACGGACCGACGAGTGCCGGCGTTCAATCGCCGCAGCGCGGATCGGCCTGTTGAATGGCCGTGAATTGCGCGGCGGTGAAGGGCAACGGCGGACAGCCGTGCGTCTCTTCGCAGATGAAGTCGTACTGTGGCATCGCTTGGTCGTGACACGAAAAGCAGTTCCCGTTGAAGGCGTTGACGACCTCGGTGGTGCCGCGTTGGAGGATCTGCGTGCCGCTCGCGCTGACCGACAGCGAGAAGAACTCCCAGTCGTTCGACTGCGGAGAAAACCCGACCTTGCGCTTGATCATCGCCTCGGTGGGAATGAGCTGGATGAGCGAACCGACCGGGTAAACGCCTCCGGTCGTGACGTCCGCGACCGCGAGCGAACCGGCTTCGTTCCCCAGCTTGTTCTTCACGTAGAAGTTCCGGACCTTGGTCCCGTTCAAGATGCAGTCGAAGTCCGCCGCGGTGGCGTCGAAGTCGGCGTCCGTCGCGCCGTCGACCTTCGCGGTCGCCCCGCCGGTGCCCTCGTTGGCCTTGCTTCCGGAGGCCGCGGTCGAGTTCGAGCTGGAGCACGCCGCCAACGCGACCGAGAGCGCGAGCGCCGCGGAGAGAGAAGCTACGCCGGTCGCAGGGTTGAACATGGTTACCTTCGGGATGGCCGCACGATGATCGCGCATCTTGCCGGAGGCTATGCCAGAGCGTGCGAGTCCGTTACAGCGCAGGAAGACCTCTGTCGCTCGCCGCGCGGAGCGCGACAAAACACGGGCGGGCGCGCCACAGGACGCGCCCGCTCGTGATGAGTCTTTCGAACTTCGAAAGCGCTCAGTGTCCTGCGTCGGGTGTGCCCGCGTCGCTTCCGCTACCGGGGCACGCGTACGGAGCGAACCCGGTCGAGCCCGGAATGACGAAGTTCAATGTCACTTGCTGCACCGAAAGCGAGTACTGATCCGCCGCTACGGTGACCTTCTGCGAATCCGGCGCCGATTGCCCGTTGGTGCCACCGCCGAGCGACACGATCGACCCCGGCTTCGACAGGCCGCCTTGATTGAAGTCGTCGAGCTGCCCGATGAGCCAGAAATCGCCGCTGCCGTACAGGAAGCCGGTGACGTTGACCGGACCCTTGGTGATGTCCGTGCAAGGCAATTGCACGCCGCCGAGAACGGGCTGGCCGGCAGCCGCCGCGACGTCGAACGCGCCGACGCTGATCGGCCCTTGGCCGTCATCGGCTGGAGTGACGCTGTCCATCAGCTTCACGGTGGTCGTGAAGAGACGAAGCGCCGTGAGCGTCTCGGCCTTGAGCGTGCCTTTGCCCTTCGTGAGCGGCAGAGCGCGCAGCGCGGGCGGCGGAAGCACGCCCTGCGTGAGGTCGAAACCGCCGATGAACATGCCGTACGTGAGCCCGCTCTGCGTCAGGAACCACGCCGGGTTGTCGACGAACAGGACGCGGACGTATGCCGTCTCGGGGAGCCCATCGATGTCGATTTGCGGCAGCGAATAGACGTCCGTGGTGGCGAGGCCCGCGTCCGTGGGCGGCGGGTAAAAGATCGTCTTGAGCGGCACGGTCGTGCTGCTCGGATTGGCCGTGTCGAACGCCTGGATGATCAGGGTTCCCTTGCCGTCGAGGTCGGGCCGATCGAGCACCGTGATCTTCTCGGGATCGAACGTGAGACACACTTTCGCATCGGCTGCGTTCGCGGGCGCGCTGCACGCGGGGCCGCCGTCGGGAGTGCCGGCTTCAGCACTGCCGCCCGAGCCTCCAGTACTGGAACCGCCCGAACCGCCCGTCGCCGCGCCGCCCGTCGCCGTGCCGCCCGAGCCGCCGGTCGTGCCGCCGGTGCCGACGACCGAACCGCCCGAACCGCTGGCGCCACCCGTCGCACTGGTGGTGCCACCGGTCGACGTCTTACCGCCCGATGCCGACCCGCCGGAACCTGTCGCGCCTCCGGTGGTTCCCGCTTCGGGGCTCCCTCCCGACGAGTTGTCACTGCTGCATGCCATGGGAACCGCGAGCAGCGCGCACATCGCCGCGCCGCAGGAAATTCTGATCGTGGTGGTAAGGGACGGCATTCTTTTCAAGGGGGCTCTCCTCATTGTGTTTTCGGATCGAGATGTTCGAAGATGATTGGGTTCAATTCCGTTCGCGCATGTGGGGCGCGGACGGTACGAGACATACATGCTCACGCTCGCTGCGAGTCGAGCGCGAGGTTTGCGCTCAGTGGCGCAAGTAAGGATTCTTCTCGAAGTCGGCTTGTGGCGCCGCAGTGGGGAACGAGGTCACCGGCGCGCTCGCGGGCTCGGCCTTCGACGGCGCGGGGAACTCCCGCACGCTCGTCTCGGAGCGAACGGCGACCGGGCGACCGACGACCCGACGCCAGTGACCAGTCTTCTTGTCGGAATCTGTCTTTTCCGAGTCATCGGATTTCGCCGACGCGGACGGCTCCGCTTCCGGTTCGGCCGATGCCACGGCGCTCGGAGTCGGCGGAGACGGAGCGGCCGCCACCGCCGCAGATGCGACGACGGCCGGCGAATCTTTCACGGGCGGCACCGTCTTCGGTGAACGGAGCAAGAACCCGACGAGGCCGAACAGGAACGCGCCCGCGACGGCGATGCCGATCTGCATTTTCCGGCGGCTCAAGTCCGGCGGCAGCATCGTGATCTCGATGGGCTGCGGCGGAGTCGATCCCATCGCGGTCGACGGGGGCCCCCCGATGAAGGAACCGGTGTGTCCCGTCGGCGGCGTCGAGGTCCCGTCGGGCATCGGGTGCTCGGTCGACGACGGAAGCGATGGCAAGACGATGACCTGCGAGTAATCGCGCAGCTCGGACGCACCCGAGCGGCGGCGCGCGACGTCGCGGATCGCGCCGCGCCGCAACTCCAGCTCTTCTGCGAACGTGGTCGTGACCCAGCGCGCGACCCCTTGGCGCGAACCGAGCAGGTTCGCCTGCGTCGCGGCCTTGCGGAGCGCGTCCGCCATTTCGAGGGCCGAATCGAAGCGCTTCGATTGATCGCGGTCGACCGCGCGCAGCACGATGGCGTCGAACGCGTCCGGGATCTTCGGACCCCGCGAGCTCGGGGCCGGCACTTCCTTGGAAATGACGTTGTGCACGGTCGCCGCGTCGTTTTCGTCGCGGAAGAGGTGCTCGCCGGTGAGGAGGCCGTAGAGGACGACGCCCGCGGCCCAGATGTCCGTCCGCAGATCGATCTTGCCGGCGTCCTTGATCTGCTCCGGACTCATGAACTGGAGCTTGCCCTTGCGGGTTCCGGGCTGCGTGCTCGAGATCCGGCTCTCGGCCTTCGCGATCCCGAAATCCGTGATGCGAGCGACGCCGTCGACGCCCACGAGCACGTTCTGCGGCGACACGTCCCGGTGGACGAGATGAAGCGGCTCGCCGTCTTCGTCGGTGAGCGTGTGCGCCGCGTGCAGGCCCTCGAGCGTGTCGACCATCACCGTGAGGACGAGATCGAGGGGAAGATTCTCGCGGCTCCGCTTGCAGAGCGTCGCGAAGGACGGGCCCTCCACGTAATCCATGACGATGTACGGGCTCTCGCCCTGCGTCCCGATATCGACGACCGCGACGACGTTCGGGTGGTGGATGAGCGCCGCGATACGCGCTTCGTCGCGCAGCATGTCCACGAAACCGGCTTCTTCGACGAGGTGCGGGTGCAGCACCTTCACCGCGAACAAGCGCTGAAACCCCGCTTCGCCCGCGTGCCGAGCGAGATAGACGCTGCCCATACCTCCGCGCGCGAGCTCGCCGATGACCTCGTAGCGCCCGAGGAAACGAGGACCGCTCCTTCTCGAGCGCGCCGGCAGCGGCGGGGCGTTCATCAGTAGACGCCTCCGACGATGAATGCGGCCGAGTTGCGGGTGACGCCGGCGGTCGCGTGAATTCCCGGAGACGCGGCGGCGGCAGCGTCGTGCTTGCCGCCCCAGTCCGTGAAGAACGCGATCACGCCGGTCGCGACGCCGACGACGGCCGTCGCGCCGATGAGGACGTTGGTGCGCGTCTCCTTCGACTTGCCGTCGTTGTAACCCTGCGTGGTCTGGTTCTTCTCGTAGGCGTTGTGGGCCGAGAGCACGTCGAGGCCGGACCAGAGCGTGACCGCGCCGAGCCCGACCGTCGCGACGGCTCCGCCCGCGAAGAACCACGGCGACAGCCCCTTCGCGCGACCGACGCCCTGATCGCCTTCGACGGACCCCAGCGCCGAGCCCGTCGCAGCGAGATCGACGGACGGCGCCGGTTCCGGCGGAGCATCGAAGCTGAGCGTGCCGCGATACCCGGCGGCGCCTTCGGCCGACTGAGATTCGGTTCGCGTCTTGCCGAAGCCCGCCGCTACGTCGTGTTTGCCGGGAGCGAGATAGACGATGTGCGTCTCCTTCGCATCCGCATCGGCCGCGGCGCCGTCCACGAGGATCGTGCACACCGTCGGCTTGCAGTCGATCTCGAAGCGCATGAGCTTCTTCGCGGCTTCGTCGAGCGTCGACGTCGCGAGGTCCATGGATTTCGCGTCGCTCGCGTAGCGCTGCTGTAGCTCTTCGGCATGAACGGCAGCGAGCTCGAGCTGACCCGCCGACACACGGGCTCGGAGCGCGCTGCGCAGCGCTTCGGGAGCCGGAGCGAGTCCGTCGGCGAGCTCGTACAGCTCGGCGGCGTCCGCGTAGTCGCCCGACAGCTCCGCTTTCTGGGCTCGCGAAAAAGCGTTGGCCGCGCCGGAAACGTCGTCCGCGCGCGCCGTTCGCGCGACGAAACTCGCCGCGAGCAGACCCGCCAGAGCAACTGAACCGAGAGCGACACGGGTGCGAAAGGTCGTCATGGGATTACTTTCCAGCATCCGCCAAGGTGCACGTCGAGCCATCCGACGAACACGTGCAGCCCTGCCGTGGCGCGTCGGGGTGACGGGGCTGCGGACACGTCGTGAACGGCTGCGTCTGCGTCACGTCGGAGGCGTCCGCGGAGATCTGCGCGCCGCGGAAGACCATGCCGTAGCTGAGTGCGTTGCAGGCGGTGGTGTTCGGCGCCGGCGACGAGGTCGAGAGCGAGTCCTGGTACGTGTTCAGGTAATCTTTGACGGTCGCGAACGTGCCGCACATGTTCGCGCAGAAGCCGAGTTGCGAAAATCCTTCGAGCATCTCGTTCGGCGTGGCGACGAACGCGAGCGTGCCGTTCTGCATGGACCAGAGCCCGCTCTGCGGATCTTGCACGAGCTGAAACGCCACCACGCCGCGGTGGATGATCTCGCGGAACCCCGGCACCGGCGTGCGCTCCCCGTCGAACCAGAGCCACGACGCGTCCGGAAATTGTGCCACCAACCAACCCCCGCGTACGTAAGCGGCGGGGTCTTGCCACTTCGAATCGGGAACTTCGGTCCCCTCCGGATCCGCGCTCAAGCTGATCGAATCCTGGGAGATGATCCAGTGCTCCTTCTGGATCCAGGGAGCGTGGGTGTACCAATCGGTGGCGAGCGGTTGATCGATCGTCGTGCGGCAGCTCCACTGCGGCAGCGTTTGCAAGCCGGTCGACGTGTACAGGTCGAGCGTCACGCTGTCGTCGTTGTACTGGCCGTTGTAGTTGCTGATCTTGAAGACGTTGCTGAACCCGCCGCGCCACATCTCGCAGTTCCAGTCGTTCTCCGAGAGCCCGAACCACTTGCCGATCGACGGCGCGGTCGCCGCGATGTTGAAGATGTTGCCGATCGAGTTGTCGATGCAGTCGTTGCCGTCGAAAGGAACCGTCTGCGAGTTCGCGCAGGCGCGGTCGTCGACGAGCTTGTCATTCACTTCGCACGTCGCCGAACGCGTGCATACGCCGTCGATGTCCATGCCGATGCTCTTCCAGGCATTGGGGTCGGGCGTGAGATACGTGAGACCCGGGTTATTCGGGACCGGCGACTCGTCGACCGCGCCGATGCGGAACCGGTTCATCGCGAGGTAGATCGGCGAAATGGTGGCGCCCGGATCCGACTTCACGCGGTCGTTCGCCGTCGGCATGCCCGCGGACTCGCAGCCGTCTGCGGTCTTGTGGGGCCACCACGGACCGGTGGGTCCACTGACTCCACCCTCCGTCGAAGCATCGAGCGAAGCCGACCCTCCTCCTCCTCCTCCGCTGCCGCCCGAGCCGCCCATTCCCTTGCCGCCGGTTTCCGCGCCGGCTTCGTGCTGCGCTGTTCCACCGGCGCCACCGTTCGTGGTGACGTGGACCCCGCCGTCGGCCCCGCCGGATCCATTCGAGGAACCGCCGGTCTTCGCTCCGCTGGTGTCGTGCGAGACGGGGGGTTGGAAGACGCTGCACGCGGCGGCAACGAGAGCAACGAGAGGAGCGGCGTAAGAGACGGAGAGGAGGCGATTCTTGATCATCGGCTTTTTGCGAAAGAAAATTTGCCTTCCCCCCTTTACGAGCCCGGGCGTGCGCCGTTCCTCGTGCTGGGGAGAGCCGCGTGCTTTCTTCGCGAGCCTCACGCCCATCGAGTCTGCGACGCAGCTAGTCGAATCAAGACTCGCATATTCGTCGTCGTTCGCAACACTCGTTTCGCGCAACGGAAAGCGCGGATCTCCTACATTTCCCACGTTTCGCACGGACGGATCCAATCGCGTACGTTGTCAGAGAGAACGCGGTTTCAGCGAACACCCGTGCGACGTGAAGAGCCGACTCGGTCCCCCGACCGGAAGCCTTTCATGTTTGCAACGTGAGACCGTGCGCGCGATAGCCCAACGCGTGAATCTTCGACGAAGACGCGTCGTGTGTTGTCCTTCTGAGCTGTTTGCGTCCCGCTCAGCTAGTACGCGCATTTGGTTTTCCGATGACACGCGGTTGAAAGACTCGGGTTCTTATGTGAAGTGTTTCGAACCGTCGAACACCGGAGTGACGAATGAATCGAACGGACGGCGCGACTTCACGCGACAGCAACGACCGCGATCCCACCACCGTCTGGACTCCTGCTGAGGCACTGGGGACGACGCCCGGACGAGGCCGGTTGAGCGGCCGGCGCGTCCTCGTCGTCGGCGCGGGGACGAGAGCGAGCGACGCGCCCGATCCTCCCGAAGGCAATGGGCGAGCGATCGCGATCGCGAGTGCGCGCGAAGGTGCGGCGGTCGCCTGCGTCGATCAGGACGAAGCCTCGGCGCTCGAAACGAAACGGCGCATCGACGTCGAGAACGGAAACGCCGTCGCGCTCACCGCGGACGCCACGGACGAGCGAGCGTGCGAACGACTCGTGCACGACAGCGCGGCCGCCCTCGGCGGCTTGGACGGCGTCGTCGTGAACATCGGCACCGGTTTGGGTCGCGGCCTTCAAGGAACCGACGCCGACGCGTGGGATCGAACCTTCGCCGTCAACCTCCGCGCGCATTTTCTGATCGCGCGCGCGGCGATGCCGAACCTCCGCGCCGGCGGCGCGTTGGTGTTCATCGGGTCCGTCGCGGGATTGCGTCCGGGCTCGGGGATCCCCGCGTACGACGCGTCGAAGGCCGGACTTCTCGGACTCTGCCGTCACGTTGCGATGGAAGGAAGCCGTCGCGGCGTCCGCGCGAACGTCGTGGTCCCCGGGTTGATCGACACGCCGCTCGGACGCGCGGCGACGCAAGGGCGACCGGGACGCGGAACGACGGTCATTCCCCTCGGCCGGCAGGGCACGGCGTGGGAAGTGGCGCACGCGACGATATTTTTACTCTCCGACGAAGCCAGCTACGTCACGGGTCAGAGCCTGGTCATCGACGGTGGTCTGTCGAATTTGCGCTGATCGCCGCGAACGACGCGCCACTTTCTGAACGACCGCGAATATTCCAACGCGCGCAAATAGCTTTCAGCGCCGCGCGGGGACGGCTCGTTTTTTTGAACCGTTGAACGGCGTTCGATCCACTGCGAGACCAACACTCGGACGGAGAAAAAGTCTCATGCGCGGCACATCACGTTCACCAATCGGGGGCCTGGCCATCGTCGCCGCGCTGCTCGCCGCCGCGCCGGCACGCGGCGCGGGCACCTGGGTCGAAGCTCCGCCGAATCCGACCACCGGGGGACAAGCTTTCGGCCTGTGGCTCATGACCGACGGTACGGTGCTTTCGCACGGAGCTCAGTTGAACAACTGGGTGATCTTGAGCCCCGACAAAACCGGCGACTACTCGAAGGGGACGTGGAAGTCGGTGGCGAGCAGCGCGTACTCACGCGGCGGCGCACAGGAGCACGTGCTCAAAGACGGCAGATTTTTCGAGGCGGGCGGTGAGTACATCTACGCCGAGCCCGGCTGCTCTTCGAACTGCGCGCAGCCCGGCAATGGGTCACCGCTCTTCAAGAACGCCGAGATCTACGACCCGGTCGCCAACACGTGGACCATCGAGGCGCCGGGCCTCTACGAGATCGCCGATACCGGAAGCGCAACGCTCGCGGACGGCCGCGTGTTTTCGAGCTGTCGTACGTCGACGCAAACGCAAATCTACGATCCGACGGCGAACCAATGGACGCCGGCAGCGACCATGGTGATCGGCACCGGCGACGAGAACTCGTGGGCGTCGCTTCAAAACGGTGGGGTCCTCGCCGTGGGTTATCAAAGTGCCGGCGCCGCCATCTACGACCCGGCGACGGACAAATGGACTCGCACCGGGCCGGTGCCGAGCGGGTTCAATCTCGGCGACTCGTCGGGCATCTCGCAAATGTTCGACGGCCGGGTGCTCGTTTACGGAATCGGGCAACTCTTCATCTACACGCCGGGGCCCACCGCGACGGACCCCGGGACCTGGGCGCTCGGCCCGAAGACGCTGATGAACTACGAAGCCGAGGACGAATATTCGGACACGCTCCCGAACGGCAAGGTGTGGTCCGGGCTGGTTTCGATGACGTACGGCCCAGGGCTCATTCTGCAAGAGTTCGATCCGACGACGAACACGGTCACCTCCGTGCCGCCCCCGCCGGACAGGGGAAACCCCTACCCCATCGACTACGTGAACTTGCCGAACGGGCAAGTCATGATCACCGCCGAACAGAATGACTGGATCTACACGCCCGACACGCCGCCCGACGATGCCTGGCGTCCGACGGTGACGTCGGTGGTCTTCAACAGCGGAAGCACGTACACGCTGACGGGAACGCAGATCAGCGGTCTCATCAACGGCGCCGACGAAGGCGACGACATGACGATGGCGGAGAACTACCCCATCGTTTCGCTCAAGGACGAAGGCGGCAACGTCTACTACTGCCGCTCGTTCAACTTCAGCAACATGATGCCGAGCAAGGGCAGCGCTCCCGAGACGTGCCAGTTCACGACGCCGCCCGACCTTCCAGGGGGGAGTTATTCCCTTTACGTCTCGGCCGTCGGCGTGCAGTCGAAGGACCCGGTGACGTTCACGGTGGGCGTCGGGACGGCGCCGGGCAATCCCGGTTCCGGCGGGTCGAGCTCGATGGACGGCGGCACGTCGACGCAAAGCGGCGGGGCTTCGAGTGCCAGCGGCGGAGCGACGAGCTCCGGCGGAGCGACGAGCGGTGGCGCACCGAACAACGGAAGCGGCGGTTTCGCCACCGCGAGCGGCGGCGCGTCGAGCTTCGGTGGCACGGCTCCGACGAGCGGGGGCGCCGCGGGGTCCGGGGGCTTCGCAACCACGAGCACCGGAGCCACGGCGGGCTCGAGCGACGGCAGTAGCGGTAGCGGAAACAGCTCGAGCTGCGGTTGCAAAGTACCGAGCCGCTCGTCGCGGGCGGCCGGATGGGCCGGGCTCGCGTGGGTCCTCGGACTCGGCGCGTGGCGGATGCGCCGACGCGACAAGGGCCTCAGAGCCCGCGCAAGTACTCGATGAGCGCCGTGCGGTCGTCGTCCGAAAGCGTGGACGGCACCCCGCCGGCGGAAGCGGCGCTGAGCATGATCGGAAGCACGTCGTCGAGCGTCTTCGCGCTCCCGTCGTGGAGATAAGGCGCGGAATCGGACAGGCCGCGGAGCTGCGGCGTGTCGAAGGCGCACGCCGCACGCGAGTCGCCGTCGATATCGTCGTGCGCGACGTCCACCGTCGCGCCGCTCGTCACGCACGTGCCGACGTCGTGAAGCAACACCCCGCCGGGGGTGACCGAAGAGACCACGGGACCGGTCAGATCGAGCGCGGTGTTGCCGGCGCCGGAATCGGTTTTTGCCGGCCCGCTGTGGCACGCATCGCAATGCATTTGCCCGAACACGGCCTCGCCTCGCGTCCGAAGGTCGGTCAGCGCTTGCCCTCGGCTCGAGTGCGTCGCGTCGGTCGACGGTGGAACGGGCGTCGGGATCGCTTCGTTCACGAACGACGCGAGCGCGTCGAGGAGCGGCTTCTGCGACGCCTGGGCGATATCGAAATGTCCACCTTGTTCGACATTGATCGTCCTGTAGTAGTCTTGCACCGCCGTTCGATCCGCGGTTCGAAAGAGAAAGCCGGTGTCGAGCAAACCCCCGGCGTTGGTCGGCGTGTCACGCGGGCCCTCCGCGAATTGCCAGGTCACCGCGTCGCTCCGCCCTTCGAGGTGGCAACTGGCGCACGCGACCCAGTGATTTTGCGTGACGGGAAGATCGTCGCTGTTCGCCGAGTAAAAGACCTTCTGTCCGAGTCGAAGATCGGCGGGCATCGGATCGTGGCGAAGCGACGTGAAGCTTGCGCCGTCGGGCACGACGGACACGCCCCCGTCGCCTGCGACGACACGAAACGCGACGATGTCTTCCGTGTTCCGCTCCTGGACGTACAGGTCGCTCCCCGCCGACACCAGACCCTCCGGCAAATGACCGGGGAGCGGTCGCAGCAGGGTCGCTTCGACACGGTTCACTGCATCGACGACGAGAATGTCTTCGCTATTCGTGTCCGCGACGAACGCGAGCGCGCCGTCGTCCGAAAACGCGAGCGCGTGCGGCCCGGACACCACGTCGCCGAACGCGCCGCCGTCTCCTGGGTTTGCCTGGACCGACAAGCGCGCCGTTTGATTTCCGGAGGCGTCGAGGATCGACAACGACGGGAACACGGTTCTCTGAAAGTCGAGCTCCGGTTGCGGCGTGTCGATGCCGAGCATCAAATGAGCGACCCAGAGCTCCGAAGTTCCCGGGCGCACCATGGCATCGTAGACGCCACGCACCGCGCCGTGCGGCTCGGTCGGATCGTCGCCGTCGTCGGGCGCGTTCAGATTCGCGCTCGGCGGCCCGTCGGCGAGCGCCGACGTTTCCGCGAGCTCGAGCGGCGCCGTCGTGAAACGACTGACGCCGTCTCCCAAGAAATGCGTCGCGAGTAGCGTCGTGCCGTCGGCGGCCCACGCGAGTGCCCACGGCTTTCTCGGGCACGAAACGCGCGCGACGAGCGCGAGACCGCGGGCGGCGAGCTCGACGACCTCGTCGTCCGCCGCGCACGCGACGAACACGTCTTCGTCGTCGGCGCTGGCGACCACGCCGATCGGTTCCGAACAGACGAACACGTCGGCCTTCACGGCGAGCGACGCCGCGTCGAGCGCGACCACGTGACCCGAGCGCTGACCGCTGACGTAAACCGTGCTCGCCGTGGAATTCAACGCGAGCGCGCGCGGCATCACTGCGGGCTCGTAGCGTCCCGCGGCGTCGACCGCCGGCGCCGCCGGCGCGAGCAACCGCTCCGCCGTGATGCGCCGGGTCGACGCGTCGAGCACGCTCACCGCGTCAGCGTCCGGGTGCACGACGAAGAGACGCGAGTGATCCGGGCTCGAGACGAACGACGCGGAATGCTTTTGCTGCGACTTGACGACGACCCCCGGCGAATTCCCGCCCCCGCACGCGACGGCGAGAACGCCGGCGATCGTCGACGACAGGGCGCGACTCATCGGTCGGGTCCGCCGGCGTCCGTCGACGAAGCCGCCGCATCGCCGACCGCTGACGGCGTGAGGGAGAACGTGATGGAATTCGCGAGCGCCGAGGGCAAACCGACGGCGGAAATGTTCGGAACGCAGTCGTGCTCGCGGTCGTACGTCGGGAGCGAACCGCCGTCGCGGAGCGCGCCCACGAGCGGACCCGATTCGCCGGTGAGGGTCCGCTCGGCCATTTGAAGGCCGCCGAGACCGAGGGGTTCACCGTCCGGCCCGGTACCGACATGCGTGCATTCACCGGGCCAGTCGACGAGCTGGTCGTCGTTGCGATCGTCCCAGCCGTTGAGGACGAGCTTGTTCAAGCGGCCGATCCGGTTTTCGATCAAGGTGCGCGTGGCTTGATTTCCCGGGAGTACGGCGATGAGCTCGTAGGCGTCGCGAAGCGCACCCTGGAGCAACCCGAACCGCCGCGGCGTGAACGTCACGGTGGTCGAGTGATCGCCGTCGGTCGCGCGATAGACGCGCGCGACGGGGTCGTAAAAGACGCTCTCGAGCCGCCGAAAGACGCTCTCGGCGCGGTCTCGGTACTTCACCGAGCCTGTCGTGAGGTAAGCGACGAGGAGCCCGCGAATCGCAGCGCTGTGCGCGTCGAGGCTCGTCGCATCGTCCTCGGGGATCATTTTCGCGACGTCGAAGCCGGAAAATGCGCTTCCGTCGGCAAGAGTCAGGTGCTCGTAGAGCGCGGCGGCAAGGGCGTCGATCAACTGATCGAGACGCTCCGAGAAGGTGACTCCGGCGCTCATCGCGAACGCGTCGAGTGGAGTCGGAATGCCGGCCGCGTCGGGCGTCGTATTGCTATAGAGCGTGAGCTCGGAGTCGAGCGCGCGCCGAGTCGTTCGAAGCGCGAGGAGGGTGTACGCGGCGACATCGGTCGACAAGATCGGCGAGCGAGAGACGACCCCCGCGGTCACGGTGCTTTCATCGGCAAACAGCGCCGTCTTCGGGTCGACGTGGAGCCGATCCATATCGACGACCAGCGCGCGGATCATCGCCAATGCGCGATCGTGCAAGGTCGCTTCACCGTCCGGCGTCTGGTTCTGAACAGGGAACGGATCCCCGTCGAAATAGGCGCGTACGGGTTGGCTCCCGCCGACCTGCGCGTTGTTCTGATCGGTGAGCGAGTACACGCTCGCGTACGCACCGAGGAGCCCCGCGAGATCGAGGAGATTGCTTCCCGCCGACGAAATGCCGTACGCCGTGGGTCGCGGAAAGCCGCTGTCGTCGGAGCTTTCGGTGACGCCGATCGACTCCGGAAACCAGCGGAGCGGGCTCATCGGCCCGTAAGCGAGCGCGTCCGCGACGCTCGCAAATCCGCCGAGCGTCGCGCCGTCCGCGGTCGTCAACGCGGAGAGCCACTGTGCGGCCTGATTGTCGAGGATCTGGATGAAATTGCCGGCCTGAAACCCCTCGATGTCGCTCGAACCGAGATAAACGCCGGGATGGAGCCCCGCGAACACGAGGTTCCCGGCGATGCCGACCCTCCCGAGCTGACTTTCTTCGACGCTCGTGATCGGGTTCTCGTGGAGGTCGTGCATCACCTGCAGGTAGTTCAGCGTCCACAACGCTTCCTTCCAATCGGTGAAGCCCGACGCACCAGGGTCGATGCTCATCGTCACCTGCGACGAGCGATTCGGCAGGTGGAGCGTCGTGTAGTCACACTCGTAGATACTGCACGTGAGCGCGCCGGCCGCGCCGCGGTTGTCGTCGGAGCTGATCGAGCAACCGCCGTCTCGTGACGGCTGGATGGTCGGATCCCACGACGAAAAAGGCTGAAGCGTCGGCCAGAACCCCGGCCAGCCGAGGGGATTGCCGTCGGTGACGACGTCGGTGACGAAGCGGCTCGTCGCGTTGCTCTCGCTCGCCATGTGCTGGACCCAGTCGCGAGCGAGCGCGAGCGCCGGAGCGCCAGTCACGCCGGCCGCGTTGAGCACGGGACCGAAGAGGAGCGACGTTCCCGCGCCCGATTCGAACGCGATGTCGTTCATCGGTTGCTTCGAGTACTCGTACGACTCGACGGCGGACGAGAACCCGGGAAGGTCGACGCGCGCCTTCGGAGCACCGGCGTCGTTCGTCTCGTTGGGGTCGTAATAAATGCTCGGCGAGCACACCGTTTGCTGGCAGACGTAGTCGCGGACGTACCCGCCGAGATCGCGGCCCATCGCCTCGGCGAACGGTTCGCCCGAGAGCTGCATCTCGATCGACGCCATGAAGTGATCTCGCGTCGAAAACTTCGTGTCGACGCCGGTGACGTTCAGCGCGTACGCACGCGCCGCGGGCGCGGCAGGCCGAGAGCGCGCGACGGCCGAATCCGGCCCGCAACCCCACGACACCGCCGTGGCCACGCAGAGCGCCGCGCCGCGTGCGGCAGGCCGGCTCCAGGTGCACGCAGCACGAATCGCGACGAACGAGGGCCTCACCAGATGGACTCCGAGCGGCGGGTCGCCGCTCTCGCGAATAGTGATGCGGCGTACCGACGATGGGTCACCTGTTTCGTCGGCCCGAAAAAGAAGGCGCCATCGACTCGCTCCGTCGTGTTCCGAGCACGACAGCGGCGCGGACGTCCGCACGCGGCGGCGCAGGTCGGCCGGCTGCTCTTTCACCGCCGCGAGAGACTTCCGCAGGGAGCGAATCCGGGCGCGCGCTGTCGTAGGCTCGCGGCATGACCGACGACGCGAACTCCGCGCCGGTCCTCGTGACCGATCCGCACCTCGCCGACGTGCTCGAGGAGTTGCGCGCACGCGAACCGATCTTCCATCGCCCCGAGCTCGGCACGACGCGCGCCGATCTACTGTCGCAAACCGCGGACGACTTCTGGGAGGTGGGTGCGTCGGGCCAACGGTACAGTCGCGAGTTCGTGCTGGGCCTCCTCGAAGCGCGGCACAGCGCGCCGCACGACGACCCGTGGGAGACGAGCGAGTTTCACTGTCGCGAACTCGGCCCGGGCACGTACGCGCTCACCTACACATTGAAACAGAACGAGCGCGTCACGCGGCGACTCACGATCTGGCGGAGGCGAGACCGCGCGTGGCAAATCTTGTTTCATCAGGGAACCGTCGTCGCGAAGTGAGTGCCGGCTCGGCACCGGCGTGGGAAAAACGCGGACGGTCAATTCGAGCGGGAACCGCTGTAGTCTCGAGCGATGCTCGAAGGCGTCACGATCGAACAACTCCGCACGCTCCAGGCCGTGGTCGACGCGGGGAGCTTTTCGGCGGCGGCGCGAAAGCTCGGGCGGGTTCAAGCCGCGGTGAGTCAGTCGATCGAACGGCTCGAAGCGCAGCTCGGTCTTCGCCTCTTCGATCGCTCGGGACGGGTGCCGCGGCTCACGCAGCACGGCGAAGCGGTCTTGGCCGCGGCAGCCAAGACGCTGTTCGACGTCGAAGCTCTCGACGCGCTCGTCTCGGCCCTGAAGCGCGGCGAAGAGTCGGCGCTCCGGATCGTCGTCGACGTGATGTTCCCGACCGAAGCCCTCGTCGCGTTCGCGAAGGACTTCGTCGCGACGCACCCGACCATCGAGCTCGTGCTCTTCACCGAAGTGCTCTCAGCGGTGACCGCGCACGTCCGTGAAAAACAATCGACGTGGGGCATCGCGCTCGAGGACGCGGACCTGAAGGGGCTCGATCACCGGACGATCGCCGACGTGCAGCTCGTGCCGGTCGCGGCGCCGTCACATCCCCTCGCGCAAAAGAAGGGCCCCCTCGATGCCGCGGAGCTCGCGGATTCGGTGCAGATCGTCCTCGGCGAGCATCGTCGGGAGGCGGAGCAGCATGAAGACGATCACGGCGTGCTCTCCCCTCGCCGCTGGCGCGTCGTCGATCTCGCGACGAAGCGCGCGCTCATCGCGAGCGGTCTCGGATTCGGGCACATGCCCGAGCACGTCGTGCGCGACGATCTCCGGGACGGCCGGCTCATCGCCCTCGACCTCGTTGCCTGGGGTGGCGGGCCGCTCAAACGCTCCCTCGTCCTCGTCCGGCGAAAGGACGGCGTGATGGGCCCGATCGCGAAATGGGCTCAAGAACGGCTCGGCCAGCTGTGCCGGAGCGCCGTCGAGGCCGAAAATCCGCCCCATCGGACGGCGTGATGAGAAGCATCACGTGCGGCGGAGTTCCCAAGCTCTGGCCGGGGGTTACTTTGCTGGAATGAACTCCACGACGACGATTGAAAACACCGTCTCCGGTTCCCGCGGGCCCGAACTGGCGCGCAATCGGAGCGTCGAAGCGGTGCATCGAAGCACCGGGTTTCACTGGGTCGGGAACGGCTTTTTCGTTTCCACCTACTTCCCGAGCGCGAACCTGCCGGCCGAGCGCGTGAGCCCGTTCGTTTTGATGGACTACGGACCGGCGAAGGAATTTCGTCCCCTCGCCCGCGGCAAGCGCGGCGTCGGATGGCACCCGCATCGCGGCTTCGAAACCGTGACGCTGGCCTTCGAAGGTTCGGTCGCGCATCGCGACAATGCCGGACACGCCGACGTGATCGGCCCCGGCGACGCGCAGTGGATGACCGCGGCGTCGGGCATCTTCCACGAGGAATATCACGAGGAGGAGCTCACGCGACGCGGCGGTCGCCTCCACATGATGCAGCTCTGGGTGAACTTGCCGAAGAAGGACAAGACCGCACCGCCCAACTACCAGCCGCTCAAGTCCGCCGAGTTTCCGAACGTGACGCTCCCAGGCGGCGGAACGGTGCGCGTCATCGCCGGCGACTTCGAGGGCGCGCACGGACCGGCGCGTACCTTCACGCCGATCACGATGCTCGACGTTCGCCTGCGAGCCGGCGAAAAATTGCCGGTCAACCTGCCCGCGTCTTACAACGCGCTCGCGGTCGTGGCGGCAGGGCGCGTCACCGCAGGCACGACGGGCACTGCCAGCGCGAACGCCGGCGAGCTCGTGCTCTTCGCGAACGACGGAGAACGGCTGGTGCTCACCGCGAGCGAAGACGCCCACGTCATCGTGCTCTCGGGCGAACCCATTGCCGAACCCATCGTCCAGTACGGCCCCTTCGTGATGAACACCATCGGCGAGATCCAGCAAGCCATGCTCGACGTCGAGCGCGGCGGTTTCGGCCCCGTGCCGGTGTGACGGCGCGCGTTCATCCCATGTTCATCGCGGCCGACTGCTTGATCGGCCAGGGCGTGTTCCGCGGACCGGCGTGCCAGTTGTTGTGCCGGCCGTCCCAGTGAATGACCGGGATGTCCTTGAGCTCCACGTCGTCGAGGCAGTTGTAGTTCACCGACACGTACTCGCCGCCGAGCTCGGGGATGTTGCCCTTGCCGAAGCAGTGCACGCCGCAGGTCTTGCAGAAGTAACGGCGTGACGTCTTGAAGCCCCACTCGTACGAGCTCAGGTGGCTCTCGTCCGAGAGGAGCTGGAACTCATGCGGCTTCAGGATGCCGCCGAGCTGGCTGATCTTCGTGCAGATGCTGCAATTGCAGCGACCGGCCGGTTTGCTCAAGTCGGCGTCGAACGCGAAGCGCACCGCGCCGCAGTGACAGCTCCCCAAGTGCCCCCGCTCGATCGGGCGGGCGCCGGTCGTGGTCGAAGTTCCCTGGCGTGCATTGATTCCGTTCATGGCGTTTCTCCGTGGTTCGAACGTCCCGAAGAACAACCTAAGGACCCGGTCTGACAACTATATGTCATGTTTTATTTGGGGCGGGGGCGCGCGGGGCGTCGCAAGTGAGAAACCAACTTCGAGGCCGGCGCCACATTGATTGCCGGCGACATCGAACGACGGGCGTCGGCCAGAGCAACCTTCGAAATGACCCGACAACCGAGGGCGTCGAATTTCGCATGCCGCGAGTGCCCGCCGGGTACTACTTGCCCGGGCGAAATTTCATTTCCAGGTGGGAGGGTTCTCCATGAACTTGTCTTTAGGTTCGGTTCGCGCCGCGTTTGTCGGCTCGATGGTTCTCGGTCTAGTTAGCGCGTGTGGCTCGGACACTTCGTCGACCGGCGGCACGGGAACGGGCGGTTCCTTCGCTACCGGAGGAGATGGGGGCTCCCTCAACGGCGGAAGCGGCGGCGGAACGTCAGCTAGCGGCGGGGTCAGCTCCGGCGGCGTGACGTCGGGCAGCGGCGGTGGCGTCGCGACCGGCGGCGTGACCGGAAGCGGCGGCAGCGCAACCGGTGGAACGAGCGGCGGCCCCACGGACGGCGGCCCCGACGCAAGCGACGGCAGCGCGGGCGGAGACGGCTCGGCGGGCGATGCCTCGACGTCGAGCGGCGGAACCAAGGGAACCGGCGGAACCAAGGGAACCGGCGGAACCAAGGGAACTGGCGGAACGTCGGGAGCCGATAGCGGAACGTCGGGAGCCGATAGCGGAACGGACGGCGGCCCCATCAGCTGCGGCACGTGCGCAGCGAACCGCGTCTGCGACACGGCCACGGGCGTCTGCGTCGCGTGCCTCGACAACGCGAACTGTAAGGTGCCCGGTCGCCCCGCGTGCGACCTCGACACCTTCACCTGCGTCCAATGCACCGCCGACACGAACTGTACGGGCATGCCCGGCGGGCGCACTCATTGCGACAAGGCGAACGACACCTGCGTCCAATGCGTGACCACGGCGAACTGCACCGGCACGCAGATCTGCGACACGAACAACCACACGTGCGTGAACAAATGCACGAACGACACGGGGTGCGCGCCACCTACGACCCACTGCGACACGACGACCGGTGTTTGCGAGCAGTGCCTTACGAATACGAATTGCGGTGGCCCAGGCGCGGCGGGTCCGGTGTGCGACACCGCGAACGGCACGTGCGTCCAATGCCTGCACGATACGGATTGCACCGGCGTCGCGAACCGACCCGATTGCGACACGACGACGAATCGATGCGTCGCGTGCATCGGCAACGCGTGCCTCGGCAAGGGTGTGACGTGCGGCGGCGCAACCTGCGGAACGGGGGACGCCTGTTGCTTCACTCCGGCCGTGGGCGGTGGAACGCCGACCTATGCCTGCGCGGCGACCTGCGGTGCCGGCTCGGCAACGATCGGGTGCGACGCCACGCCGCAATGCGGGACGGGAGACACCTGCTGCGGCGTCGCCGGTGGCTTCACCGTGACCGACTACCAATGCCAGGCCAGCTGCGGCACCAACTCACCGAGCATCGGTTGCTCGGGTCCCGCCGATTGCAAGACGAAGGGCGACGTGTGCTGCGAAACGACGACCACGGGCGGCGGCTTCCAGCGTCCGACACAAACGGCCTGCGCCGCCACGTGCACGGGCGCCGGCAAGAACACGGTTTGCGCAACCAACGCGGACTGCCCCGCAGGGGCGCCCACCTGCGGCGCGTCGATCTTCTTGGAGGGGTTCGGGATTTGTAGGTGAGCGTGAGGCGGACGGGCGATTTCTCGGGATGCGTGAGTTGCGTTGCGCGACTCACGCATCCCGCTAGCGACCCGCGCCGGCCTCGCCGGTAGTCTCCCTCTCGCATCATTCGCGGATCGTGATCTGCTCTTCCAAAGACTGATCGGGTCGTGGCGGCGACCGGGCTTTGCCCGGTCGCGATCCGCGCTGCTGAGGCGGCGACCTGGGCCGTCCTAGGCCTTGCCAATCACCCGCTCGGCAGCGTCCAGGACTACGTCTTCGCTGCCGGGCGGGCCCATGAGCTGGAGCGCCCGGGGCAGACCGTCGGCGAATCGTCCGAACGGAATCGAAATGCAGGTCGCGTCGGCGATGTTGCCCGGAATGACGCACGACAAGATCTGCGCATTGCGCGTCACGCGGCCGATGCGCGGCGCCGGGTAGACGGACGTCGGCGCGACGATGAGGCAGCCGCGGTCCCACGCGTCGTCGAAAGCGTCCCGGATCCGTCGCGCCGCAGCGAGGGCCCGGGCAGGATCGCGATAGAGGGTGACGCGCCCGAGCGCAATGAGCCCGAGCAGCTCCGCGGTGAGCGGGTGAAAGCGGCGGTCTCCGAACGCGCCGCGGAACGCGATCGCCGACAGCACGGCGCGGAGGCCGCCGAAAAGCGAGAGCGTGTGATCGGCGGCCACGAGCTCCTCGAAATGCGACGCCCACAAGGAGGCGTAGACGTTGCGCACGGGCGTGGTCGCCGGTAACGGCGCGTCGCGCTCGCCCGCGAGCGCCCCTCCCCCCGCGGCTCGCGCGGCGGCCTCGACGTCGCGCGCGAACGTGCTCCACTCGCCGGGGCGATCCGGCGCGTAGATCAGCGCGCTCCGCAGCTCGAAGCGTCGAGACGCGCCGGTCCTGAGCGTGCGCTTCGCGATGACGAGCAGCGCACGCATCTGTTCGACGGTCCGGGTGATCGGCCCCTGCCCGCACATCCAGCCCAGCGTCACCGGGGGCGCGGGGAACATGCCGAGGATGGGCCACGTCTCGCTCGAGAGCCGCAGGCCGAGCACGCCGCAAAACGCCGCGGGCATACGGATGCTCCCGCCGATGTCGGTGCCCCAATCGAACGACTCCATCCCGTCGGCCACCGCGGACGCCGCGCCGCCGGAGCTGCCTCCGGCCGTGCGAGAGACGTCGAATGGGTTTCGCGTAGGTCCGACCAGGTAATTGGTCGCTTCCGGAGCGAGGCTCATGTCGCTGAGACTCGTTTTCCCGACGAGCACCGCACCCGCCGCGCGAAAAACGTCGAAGACCGGGCTGCTCGTCGACGGAACCCGCTCCCGGAAGCGAAACGAACCCCCCGTCGTCGAGATGCCCGCGGTGTCCCAGGCGTCCTTGAGCCCGAACGGAACTCCCGTGAGCGGCAAGTTCGCGAGCGACGCCGCGCGAGCTTCGTCGAGCGCCTCTTCGAGGCGCGTCGAAACGTAGGCGTGCAGAACCGGATCGCGGCCCCGGATACGCGAAGCCGCCTGTGACACGGAGAGCGGCCAGAGCGATGAGCTCACTTAGAAGGTCCCGACCGCGCCGACCTCGGCGCCGCCTTCGGCGGGCAGCAGCGTGGGCTCCATCACCAGGCTGCCGCTCTTCACCTCGCCGAGCGGCGTGTGGCCTCGATTTCCCCAGCCGTAGTGGAGGAGCGACGGCAAGACATAGCCTGAGAACACGCCGACGCTCCAGCCGATCACGACGTCGGAGGCCCAGTGATCGTCGGCCATTATTCGAAGAACGCCGGTGGCCCCCGAGATGCCGATCATCACGACGCATGGCGCGAGATCGGCGACGCCCCCGCCGAAGAGCGGCAGGTGCTGATGCGCCGCGCACACGAGGCCCGCCGTGGTCGCCGTAGCCGACGAATGGCCGCTGAAAAAGCTCTGGTTCTCTCCGCTGTTGCAAGTATGCAGCTGGCGTCCCCTCGAATCGCGGGGCACTTCGCCGTTGGGGCCGCATCCGTCGACGTAGGGCCTCGCGCGGCCGACGAGCTTTTCCGCACCGACACTGAAGAGCCCCGCGACGGCGAACGACTCGATGTCCATCGCGAAGAGCTGCGCCGCGACGTCGGTGTTCTCGTGGATCGAGAGTGCGCCGAGATAGCCGTCCATGACGAAGGGCACGAAAATGCCCCCCTTGAAGAAGTAGTTGCTGACGTCCGCGGCGGTGCGCTGCGTGGCGTGGTTCTGACCCTTCACTTCTTTTCTCACCCAGTCGTCGAAGAGGATGCCGCCGGTGAAGTCTGCCTTCGTCGGCGTGGGGATCAAGAGCTGGATCCCCACGTCGGCCGCGACCAGGCCGAAGCTTCCCGCCACTTCCCACGGCGCCATGCGGCGCCAATCGGGACTCCACTCCACCCGGTCGGGGTCGGTCGCACGCGCCGGGCCGGCAACGAAACAGCAAGCCAGGCAGGCCAAAGGTGCAAGGAAGCGCGCACTGCTCATGGACCACACCTGGAACCACGCATAACGCCCGTCTACCCGTCCACGTGACGATTTGCATCACCGATCGAATGGGCCGAGGCGAGACGGCGCAGTCCGTCGCGAAACCCGCCTGATTCGTCCGACGACCCGAGCGCGAAACGCCTGCGACGCGCCGAAGGCGCGTGCAAATCCGTCACGCGGGGGGCGGCGCCGAGTGCAAAACCGCCTCCGTAGACGGCACGAAAATCCGGTCAACGACGCCGTCGCGTTCGGCCCAGACGTGGCTCTGGCCGGGCAGCGTCGGTCCTGCACGGAAGTTGCTTGGAGGGGAAAACACATCACCGAGAAGGCTTTCGATGATCGGCTTCAACTCCAACAAAACACGTCTCTTGGGCACTGGGATTGCGGGACTCGACGCGGTGTTGAACGGCGGATTGCCGCGGAACCGCATCTACTTATTGCAGGGCGATCCGGGCGTCGGAAAGACGACCGTGGCCACTCAGTTCCTGCTCGAAGGGTGCCGCCGCGGCGAGAGCACCCTTTACGTCACGTTGTCGGAGACCAAAGAGGAGCTCAACGCCATTGCGCGCGCCCACGGGTGGTCTCTCGAAGGGATCGCGATCTACGAAATGGGCGCGGAGAGCGGGACGCTGGGCGCCGAAGAAGAGAACACGCTCTACTTCCCAGCCGAGGTGGAGCTCGGCGAGCGCATGCGAGCGCTCCTCGACGAAATCGCGCGCGTGAAACCGACGCGCGTCGTCATCGACTCCTGCTCCGAGTTGCGTCTCCTCGCGCAGACTCAGCTCCGGTTCCGACGGCAAATCGTAGCGCTGAAGGAGCACCTCACCCGGCGCGACTGCACGGTGGTCGTGCTCGACAACCCGACCCTGCCCGGCGGAGACGGGCTCCTTCAAACCCTCGTGCACGGTGTGATCGAGCTGGAGCAATGGGCTCCGGTCTACGGCTCTCAACGGCGCCGCCTCTTCGTGCGGAAGCTCCGCGAGGTTCAATTTCGGGGCGGCTATCACGACATGGCGATCCAGACCGGAGGCGTGGTGGTGTATCCGCGGCTCGTCGCCGCCGAACATCGGACGAACTTCGCGCGGGAGAAGGTCTCATGCGGCGTCGAGCGCCTCGATTTGCTCCTCGACGGCGGGCTCGATCGCGGCACCGGTGCGCTCGTGCTCGGGCCGGCCGGCACCGGGAAGTCCGCGCTGGTGACACAGTTCGCCGTCGCCGCGGCCGACCGCGGCGAGCAGGTCGCGATGTTCATCTTCGACGAGGGCATCGGCACTCTCTTCGCGCGCGCGAGCGCCCTCGGCATGAACCTCGAAGGGCACGTGAACTCCGGACGCATCACCGTTCAGCAGGTCGACCCGGCGGAGCTCTCGCAAGGCGAGTTCGCTCACGTCGTGCGAAGCGCCGTCGAACCGGCCGGTGCGCGCATCGTCGCCATCGACAGCTTGAATGGATACTTGCACGCGATGTCCCAGGAGCATCTGCTCGTCGCGCAGCTCCACGAGCTCTTGTCGTACTTGAGGCAACGCGGAACGCTCACCCTCATGGTGGTCGCTCAGCACGGCTTCGTGGGGAGCAACATGAACACGCCCATCGACGTGAGCTATCTCGCCGACACTGTGGTCCTGACGCGGTTCTTCGAGGCCGGCGGACGGGTGAGAAAGGCGCTCTCGGTACTGAAAAATCGCGGAGGCGCCCACGAAGACACCATCCGCGAGTTTTCGCTCGGGCCGCGCGGCTTCGCCGTGAGCGAGCCTCTGGACGGCTTCAGGGGCATCCTCACCGGGGTTCCCTGGGTCGAGCAGCGCACGGCTTCGGCGAGCGAGGCCGGGTAGTAGCTTGTCCTCGAACGCCCTCGACGACCGCGTGCTCGTGCTCGCGCCGACCGGACGCGACGGGGCGCTCACCTGTTCGCTCCTGAAGCAAGCGGGGCTCTCGCCGGTGGCGTGCGACGACGTGGCGGCCGCGTGCGAGGCGCTGACCGAAGGCGCGGGCCTCTTGATGATCACCGAAGAAGTCCTGGTCCCGGCCGCGATTCAACGACTCGCCGCGTTCTTGAAACGGCAGGAGCCGTGGTCTGATTTGCCGATTCTCCTCTTTTCGGGGGAAGGCGCGACGGTTCAGACGCGCGCGCCGACCCTCCGGATGCTGGAGCCGCTCGGCAACGTGGTGCTCCTCGACCGACCGATCCGGCCGACCACGATGTTGACGGCCGTGCGCACGGCGCTCCGCGCGCGCCGCCGCCAGTACGCCTCGCGCGAGGCGCTCCGCACCGAACGAGTCGCGGTTCACGAGCGCGACAAGTTTCTCGCGATGCTCGGGCACGAGCTCCGCAATCCGCTGTCTCCCATCTTCGTCGCGCTCGAGCTGATGGAACAGAGCGAGTCGAGGGAAACGTCGTCGAAGTGCATCAAAGTCATCGAACGGCAGATGCGGCACCTGACGCGGATCGTCGACGATCTCCTGGACGTTTCGCGGGTGACGTCGGGGAGGATCGTGCTCCAGCAGCGGCCGCTCGAGCTCACCCAGCTCGTACGGCGGTGTCTCCAATCGCTCGAGCAGGCGATGACGAGCCGGCGACTCCACCTCACGGTGACCGACGATGGCCCGCTCACGGTCGACGGGGACGCAGTCCGGCTCGAACAGGTCGCGATGAACCTGATCCTCAACGCCATCAAGTACACGCCCCGAGGGGGCAACCTCCGGGTGTCCCTGGCCAGAGAAGGCGACGCGGCCGTCGTTCGCTTTCACGACGACGGCGCGGGGATCTCGCAGGAGATGCTCCCGCGTATCTTCGATTTGTTCGTTCAGGCCGATCAAACCCTGGATCGCTCGATGGGCGGCATGGGCGTCGGGTTGACGCTCGTGAGAAGCCTCGTGGCGTTGCACGACGGCAAGGTCGAGGCGATGAGCGACGGCCCCGGCACGGGCAGCGAATTCGTCGTGCGGCTCCCACTACTGGACGAAGCGGCGGCCGAATCCACCGATGAGACCGCGCACGAGCGGCCGTCGGATCCGGCGATTCACCGCCGCGTGCTGATCATCGAGGACAACGAGGACAGCCGCGAGATGCTCCAGTGCTTGCTCGAGAAGCGCGGTCACCAGGTCTCGACCGCCGCCGACGGACCGACCGGCGTCGCGCTCGCGCTCGAGCTGGAACCCGAGGTCCTGCTCGTCGACATCGGGTTGCCGGGCATGGACGGCTACAGCGTCGCGAAGCGCGTCCGCAAAGCGCTGGGGGCGAGCGTGTTGCTCATCGCCGTCACCGGTTATGGACAACCCGAAGATCGCCGGATGGCGCTCGAAGCGGGGTTCGACCGGCACCTGACCAAGCCGGTGATGATCGACGCCGTCGAGGGACTATTCGTCCAATCGACGGCGGTTCAAGGACCGGCTTTGAATTGAAGGGTGACCCCTTCCCTCACTTCCAGAGGGAGTTGAACTGCACCATCCAGCCGCTCTGGCTACACAAGGTGCAATCCGGCTTTTCGAATACCTTGGCGGCAGCCGGGTCTTCCATCAGCTTGTAACGGAACCACGCCGTCAGAGGACCGGCATAGGCCCCGCCGTTGTTCAAGACCTCGAGGTGGCTCGAGCCCGCGTGCGTCGCCCAGACGATCGGCACCATGGCTTCCATGAAGATGGGCTGCTGGTTTTGCGCGGGCACCGCCACGGTATCGGCCGAACCGGAAATCATGAACAGCGGATGGGTCTGCTTCGTGGGCGACGTCGTGTCGTACCCGCCGAGCGAGATCGTAATGAACGGCGACACCGCTGCGACGGCGACGAACCTCGGATCTTCGCCGGCCTCGAGACAACCCGCGCCGCCCTGCGAATAACCGGAGGACGCGATGTGCTTCGTGTCGACCTTACCCGCGTACGGACTGCCGGACGCGGTGCTCTGATCGATCATGTACTGCAGGCACGCGAGCATCTCTTTGCCGCTGCCGGAGTTCGACGTGTCGGCGGCCGCGACGATGAACCCGTGGCTCGCCCAGTGATTGAAGAGCGCCGTATAGCTCGACGGCGTGTTGAACGTGCCGTTACCCCACACGATCACCGGGTTCTTGCATCCGTTCGCGCCGAGCGTCGTCGGAGCGAAAATCGTGCATTGGACCGACGCCACGTCGCCGCTCGTCGTCATGAAGGGCCCAGCCGCCGTGTAGTCGGTGACCGACGGGAAGCAGTTGCTCGGGTTTCCACCGCCGCCGTCCGTCGCCGGAGGCGCACCGCCGCCACCGTCGGTTCCCGTTGAATCGCCGCTTCCGTTACCCCCGGTCGAAGGAACGCCGCCGCCGCCGGAGCTCCCGCCACTCGGGGGTGGAACGACGATGCCGCCACCCGCTCCGCCGTTCGTCGGGAACGCACCGAACCCACCGCTGGAAACGGCTCCACCATTGCTCTGAGAACCACTCGAGCCGCCGCTTCCGAAAGCGCCTCCGTTGTTGAACGAGCCGGCGGCCGCCCCCGTGCCTCCGCTCTTGTTGTCGGAATTGTTGGATCCGCAGGCGGTCACACCAATCACCAGCCCGCACGTGAACCAAGTCTGAATTAATCTCGACACACTGCCCCGTCACCCTTCCGCCAACCTGCAAAACAATTGGCACACTGTACCGGCCAATCTAGCGACTGGCTCTCATCTAGCAGATGGGTGGCTTCTTGGGCTATTACACTTGGTGACTTAGGAACGACGCATTGACGCGCACGGGCGACTGCAAGGTGCAGATGGGCCACGTGTCTTCAAGTACACAATCATTTTCGAATATCGCGGTCTGAACCGTGCAACGGTCGGCGACCATTTGCCGTTCGGAAGGATCAATCCGACGAAGCGCGAACGGTCGCCGCGCGCCTCCCGTGCCCCGCGCGTGGCCTCTACGGTTACCGATTCGGTTGGCTTTTCAGCTCGCCTCAGCCGAATTCGAGCGCGCCGTCTTCGAGAGGAGCATGACGGAGCTCGAGCAGGTCGAGGGCATAATTCTGCCGGAGGCGCCAGGGCGTCACTGAACCCTGTCGCGGAAACGTATCGATCGAGCGCCGAATGTAGCCCGAAGAAAAATCGAGGATCGGCTCCTCTTGCACGGAGGCGTCGTTGCGACGCGCGCGACACACCTTGTAGCCGCTCCCTTCCATATAGTTGAGGAGGCGACACACATACTGACTCGTGAGATCGCATTTGAGCGTCCACGAAGCATTGGTGTACCCAATGGCCATGGCCAGATTGGGAACGTCACTGAGCATCATTCCCTTGTAGGCCATCGTTTTGGACACATCGACGCGCGCGCCGTCGACGGCGATGTCGATCCCACCCAAGAACCGTAGCTTGAGACCGGTGGCGGTGACGACGAGGTCGGCGGGCAGCTCCTCGCCCGAACGAAGGAGTAACCCCGTCTCGGTGAACGACTCGACGTGATCGGTGACGACGGAGGCGGTCCCGGCACGAAGCGCGTCGAAGAGATCGCCGTCCGGCACCAGACAGAGACGCTGATCCCAGGGATCGTAGGTCGGCGTGAAATGCTTTTCGACGTCGAACGCCGATCCCAACGCCTCGCGCACGCCTGCAATGAGGAGCTTCTTCGCGCGCGCAGGGTAGCGCTTGCAAAATTGGTAGAAAAGCATGCCCATGATCACGTTTTTCCAACGCGTGACCGCGTGCGCGAATCCGGCGGGCACGCGCTCGCGCAAGCGATTCGCGATGCGATCGCTGGCCGGCCTGGAGATGACGTACGTCGGCGATCGCTGGAGCATGGTGACGTGAGCCGCGGTCTTCGCGAGCGTCGGGACGAGCGTCACCGCCGTCGCGCCACTGCCGATCACGACCACGCGCTTACCGGCGTACTCGACATCGGGGGTCCACTTCTGCGGATGCACGACGCGCCCGCGAAACCGCTCGATACCTTCGAACGCCGGCGTGTAGCCTTCGTCGTAGTCGTAGTAGCCGGCGCACCCGTAGAGAAAGTTGCAAGTGTACCGGCGCGTCGTCCCGGACGTCCCGTCCTCCGCCTCGACCGTCCAGCGCGACTCCGTCGACGACCAGGACGCGCGGCGCACGCGAGAGCCGTACACGATCTTGCGCTCGATGCCGTAGACCGCGGCGGTGTCACGCAGATAGTCGAGGATGGTCGAGCCTTCGGCGATCGACTTCGGATCCTTCCAAGGCCGGAAGGAGTAGCCGAGCGTGTGCATGTCCGAATCCGAGCGAATGCCCGGATAGCGAAAAAAATCCCAGGTGCCGCCGAGCGAATCTCGCGCCTCGAGAATCGCGTAGGATCGTTTCGGGCACTCGGTCTGCAAATGGTACCCGGCGCTGATGCCCGAGATGCCGGCACCGACGACCAGGACGTCGAAGTGACCTTCTTCCATCCGTGATTTCTCGTGGGCTTCGCCAGCGTGCTGCCTTCCGGGGGCGCACTACGTGGAAAGCGAAGTCCGCGGGGACTTAGCGCGATCCGAGAGCGGATACAAATGGCCGAGCGCGCGGTTGCCGAGGCGCTCGGGACGTCCCAGAGTATGCCGTCGAACGGTGTTGTCCGTGATGGCGGCCGGATCAAGCAAACTTCCCGAAGGTGTTCCCGAACCGACGGACCTCGTTCACCGGTTGCTTCGCGCCGAACGCCGGAGCAGCGCCGCGGCGTTTCGAACGCGTCGGCGCACCGAGGAAGACGACGCTTTCATCGTCGAGCTCGGTCGCAGGGTGTTCGGCGAGTACGACCTCGACTCGGCGAGGACTACGGCCTCGCTCGCGCGCCGCGGTAGAACCCTGGTGGTGTGTAACGAGGTTCAGCCGCTCGGCTTCGTGATCCTCGAACCGCCGAGCGGCGGCGCGGTCTATCTCTCGGCCATCGCCGTGGTCGACGAGGCGAGAGGCAAAGGCGCCGGGCGCGCCCTGCTTCGCGCGGCGGAGAATCTGGCTGCGGCCGAGGGCGCGAACCGGCTCGAGCTCACCACAGCGGACTCGAACGTCGCCGCCCTCGAGTTGTTTCTCCGGAGCGGCTTCGTTCGAACCGCCAGCGTCGGTGACTACGGTCGCGGTCAACCGGCACTCAGGCTGCTAAAACGCCTGTAAAATCAAAGCTTCCCGCACAGGCGATTCGCCCTCGGAGCCCCCGCGATTCGAGCGGGATCGCAAATCGAAGCAGCGGCGCTTGCGAACCGAGCGTCGTGGCGCGAGGAGATGCACCATGAAACGTGACATCAAAAACGCCCACACCCGGGAGTCGATCTTGGGCCTCCTCACCGATGCCGAGATCGCGAAAATCAGCCGAGCCGAGGATCAACCGAAGCTCATCGAAGGAGACGAATACGTCGATCTCGAAGCGCTGGACTCCGGGGTTCAGCAAGTTCAGGCCGTGCCCCGAGACTCGCCGCACCACGTCCTGCCGCGAAGCGCGGTGTCCTACGAAACCTGGGACAAGATCCTCCGCGCGCTCACCGGCAAGTCATAGAGCTACGGTTTCCGAGACAGCTCGATGGTTTCTAGACCCAGGTTATTTTGAAGGACATGCGGTCGTCGTCGCGCGGGACGAGCGGGATCTCGCGGACGTGTGCCGACTTCGTCAGGAGGCTCGTGACGCCCTGGAGCAGGCCTCGCAGGGCGTGACGGCAGTAGTCGATCCGAGCAATGGGTAGTGCGAAGACGTCGACGCGCGCTTCGGTGGGGCCGACGCGGTTGACGCCGATGGCGCCTCCAACGAACGCACGCTCCCAAATACGTCGGGCCTGTTTCATGGCCGTCCACGGCGTCGCGCCGGCGCCGCGGGCGATGGCGAGCGCGACGCCGAGAAACGTGCCCTGGGCGTGCATGCCGACGCGCTGTCCGACTTCGCCGATTCGAATCGGGCTGAGGCCGAGCCGATCGCAGGCGGTGTAGTGCGACATGCCGAGCTCGATGTCGAGCCACGCCGGCGTGGTGAGGTGCAGGATCGCGTCGCGATGCTCGGATGGAAGCGCGGCTTCGTAAGCCGTGAACAGCTCTTCCTCTCGAAGGGTCTTCTGCGACGACATCAAGAGCGTGCTGCGGATCTTCGTCGCCGTCGGGATTTGCTTGGGCTCGGAAGGTAATTGGACGATCGATTCGACTTCTTCTGCGACGGCCACCCCGTGAGTTTAGCGCAAACGGTCAGCGAAGCTGACGAGCTACGACGTCGACCCTGTGAGGAGAGACCGGCGATGCACCTACACGCACGGTTGAACTGCAACAACGGCAGAGCAAGACATTCGGCCCAGGAGTCATGGTTGACAATTAAGACTCATTGCGTAAAGTAAGCCCTGCTCGTTAACAACGAAAAGGAACCACCGCCGATGAAACCCTGGAAATTCGAAGATATTCCCGATCAGGGCGGCCGCACCGCCATCGTTACCGGCGCCAACACGGGCATCGGGCTCGAAACCGCGCGCATGCTGGCGCTGAAAGGGGCGCGAGTCGTGCTCGCGTGTCGGAGCGTCGAAAAGGGGGCGGTGGCCGTCGAGCGGATCCTTGCCGAGGGCCCCCGCGGAAGCGCGGCCGTCGAGGCGCTCGATCTTTCGGACCTAGACTCTGTCGCCGAGTTCGTCGCGAAGTTCAGCACGGACCACGAGCGGCTCGATCTGCTCGTCAACAACGCCGGGGTGATGGTGCCGCCACTCAGCCGTACGAAACAGGGGTTCGAGCTCCAGTTCGGGACGAATCACCTCGGACACTTCGCACTCACGGCGCGGCTCTTCCCGGCGATCGAGCGCACCTCGGGGTCGCGCATCGTCGTCGTGTCGAGCACGGCGCAGAACATCGGGCGCATCGACTTCGACGACTTGAACTGGGAGCGCCGTGCGTATTCGCCGTGGCCGGCGTACGGACAGAGCAAGCTCGCCAACATCATGTTCGCGCTCGAACTGTCGCGACGTCTCGCGCGCGCGGGCTCCGCGGTCCGAGTCACGGCCGCCCACCCCGGCTACACCGCAACCGACCTTCAGCGCACCGCAGGAGTGGTTCGGCTCTTCAATCCTATCCTCGCGATGAAGCCGGCGGACGGCGCGATGCCGACCTTGCGCGCGGCGACGGACCCGGCCGCTGCGAGTGGCAGCTACTACGGCCCGGCACACTTCTTCGAGATGAACGGACCGCCGGTCATCGCCCGCATTTCCAAGCGGGCAAAGGACGAAGACACCCGAGCGCGCCTCTTCGACGTGAGCGAGGCGCTCACCGGCGTGACGTTCCCGCGTGCGGCGCCTGCGTCTCTCCAGGCGACCGGGTGAACGTGGTCGAAGCTCTCGAAGGAACTGCCGCGCGGCGCGGCGCCCTCCTCGACGCCGCCATCTCCGTTTTCTCTCGCTACGGCTTCAAGAAGACGTCGATGGACGATCTCGCCCGCGCGGCGGGCTTGTCGCGGCAAGGGCTCTATCTGCATTTTCCGACCAAGGAGGCGCTGTTCAAGGACGCGGTACTGCACGCCGTGGCGACCATGCAGGCGGCCGGGCGCGCAGCGCTCGCGCGCGAAGACCGCAGCATCGAGGAGCGTATCCTCGGCGTCTTCGAGGCGATTCACGGACACGCGGTGGGGCCCGGGACCGAGCACATGAACGAGCTGATCGAAACTGCGACCGAGCTCGTCGGCCCAGTGCTCGCGGAGCTCGAGACCAACATCGTGGCCGAGGTGACGCGTGTCCTCCGTTCCTCGGGCGTGGCCGCGGGCTGGAAGGACGCCGGTGTTTCTGCGAAGGATCTCGCCGAAAATCTCTACACGGCATCCTACGGGTTGAAGCACCAGGTCTCGACGCACGCCGCTTACCGCGAGCGAATGCTGGTCGCGGTCCACATCGCGTGCCGGGGTCGGGGCAGCCGCAAGCCGCCTCCTTGAGTGCGTGCGCTCAGGCGAGCGGCACGCCATCGAAGAAATTCACGGCTCCCGTGTCGAGATCGTACTCGGCGCCGACGATCGCGAGCCGACCTGCGATCACCATCTCTTCCAGGATGCGGCTCCCGTGGCGCAGATGATCGGCCGACGCTCGCACGTTCGCGCGCACCGCGTCGTGAAGGACGTCTTCCGAGTGGCCCGGTTTGAGCAACCCTTCGATGTGCGGCGCGATGCGATCGGTGATCGAGCGGATGTTCTTCGACTCCGGACCGTGCCCGGTCTGAATCGCGCTGACGGTCGCGGTGATGGCTCCGCACCGCGTGTGCCCCATGACGACGACGAGGCGCGAGCCGAACTGCGACGCGGCGAACTCGATGGAGCCGACGACCGAAGGAGCGACGATGTTGCCCGCGATCCGGACCACGAAGAGGTCGCCGAACCCCTGATCGAACACGATCTCGACGGGCGTTCGCGAGTCCGAGCACCCGAGCACGATCGCGAACGGCTGCTGTGCCTTGCCGGCGAGCTGCTCGCTCCACGACGGGCGCGTCGTTTTCTCCGCGGGGTCGAGAAACCGCCGATTGCCTTCGATGAGCCGGTCGAGCGCGTCTTGCGGCGATGGTGAACCTGGTTTCCAAGAAGACGGCATGCGCCCCCTATACCATCGACGGTGCCGGCGACCGCAAGTCGCGCTCGCGCCGAACCATGTCGCAAGGAGGAAACATCTCGAATCACGGGCTGTCGCACTTGCCCTTCGCACGCTGAACGCAAGGAAAATCGGGGCATTACTCCACGCTTCGAGACGTTGTGAACGCGCGTGCTTCGCGCTAGTTGAAGCGGAGCGGTGACTGGGTCAGGGCGCGCACCGGGGTCGGTGATGCGTTGGAGGAAATATCGATGGGAATGTTCAATGGGCGGGGGGGGCTCGGGTGCACGCTCGTCTCGTGGGTACTGTCTGCGCTCGTCGCGAGCTGCGGACAGAGCGGGTCGAAGACCACGCCGCGGGCGACGCCGCCGGCCGTGACCAGCTTCGCGGTCGTTTCTTCTCAGTCGACGAACATTTGTCGGCTGGAGGGTGACACGCACCGTCGACCCGGTGTCTACGGCACCGATCTCGGGATGAGCTTTCTCCAGCCGCAGGGAAACCCGGGAGAGACGAAGGATGGACAGCACATCGTCGTCCTCTTCGGTGACACCGAGGAGAACGCGACGTTCATCTGCGACTACCCGCCGCCGAACAGCGACGATCTCCAGATCTCGCTTCCCGCCATTCGCCCGGCCGTGCTCGCTCCCGGTTCCACGTTCTCCGACGCAGGCGCGCACTCGGTGTGCGACGACGCGGTGTATCCGCCGCCGGATCCCAATGATCCGGCGCGACCGCGCCCCACTCGCGTCTTTCCCGACGCGAGCGATCACTCCGACGACAAGGCGTTGAACACCGGTGCGGGCCGAACGCCCGACGCCGGCTTCAGCGACGGCACGCACGCATTCGGGATTTTCGTACGCGGCGATCCGAAAAATTGCAAGACGTCCGCCGATTGCCCGACGAGCATGATGTGCACGTCGGATCCGGGCTACACCGGCGAGCCCCTCGGCGTCTGCGATCCGCCGTATCAAGTCACCGAGGATCCGGCACCGGCGATCTGCCGGCGGGACGCGAACGGCTCGGCCGATTGCGGCAAGTATCGAACGTGCATCGCGCCCCCCGAGGGCGTTTGCATCGAGCGTGCGCCGTTTCAAGCCCAGACGCCGAGCGGCCCGGTGACGCCGAGCTGGTACACCGACGATCCGCGGCGCGGGCTCGCGCTGAACCTCTACATCGGCAGCGAGTTCTGGCCGGATCGCCCGGAGGACTACGCGACGGGGTTCAAGTTCCTGACCAACAAGTTCGTCAATCCGTCCGTCCGAACCGTCGCGCACTTCGATCCCGCGAACCCGAGCAAGAACGACTACAGGCCGGGAACGGAGACCCTGCTCATGTGGGGGCGCCCCACGTTTCAGGGACGACAGGGGTATCAAGGGCTGATGTTCCTGCTCTACCAGCCGCTCGCGAATTTGATCGACGCGCAGGGGAACATCGCGTGGGCTCCGCATTACTTCGCTGGCTACGACGCGGACGGCAATCCGAAATGGTCGACGGACGACGGCGACGCCCTTCCGGTGTACGGAGCCGACGCGACCGTCGGCGAAGACGCCGGGAAGCCGACCCTCGTCTTTCCACATCCGGAGTTCGACGTCGTAAATGAGATGAGCCTCACGTACGTGGAGTCTCTCGGACGCTGGGTCATGCTGTACGGCGGAGATCTGCCTCGGTTTCTGCGCTACGACGCGCGGACGAACACGGAGCTCACCGACACGTATCCGGAGCCGACGCCGGGCGCGATCCACATGCGCACCGCGACGCATCCGTGGGGGCGCGCGACGCGCGACGCAGCAGCAAGCCAGGACTGGACCGAGCCCGTCGCCGTGCTGACTCGAGAAGAAGCCGCACCGTTTCTGGGCTGCGACCCTCAGGCGCCGGCGCTCGCTGGATGCACGACGGATCACGACGTGTACCGTCCACTCCAGCTCTTGCTCGAAGTCGATCAGGAGCCGAACATCACTCCGGCCGAGTACCCCATGATTCAGCAGGCCTGCCTCGACGGCGACGCGACTCGCGATCTGACGTACAACCTGTCCGGCGACCAGGGCGGCCATCTCTACGCGCCGGAGATCCTCGAGCCCTGGACCGACGATGCGACGAAGGCCGTCCCGGGCCTCGCTCCGGGTGAACGCGCCGTCGATTTGTATTGGACCGTGGCGACGTGGAACCCGTACGGCGTGGTGCTCTACAAGACCGAAATCGTCGCGCGCCCCGAGCCCTGAGCGATCATCGGTCGAGCGCGCCGAGGATACCGATGCAGAGAAACAAGAGGACGGCCCAGACCGCATAAGCGGCCATGAAGTAGCCGAGATGCAGGTATTCGATGGCGCGAAGTCGGAGCCAGGAGCCGGGGCCGGAGACGCGCCAGTGACCGCGCCATCCCGCCGTGATGACGACGTTGAATCGACGCATCACCCAATCGCGAAATCGGCGCTGCCCCCGCATCGCGACGAACCACCAATACGCGAGGTTGAGACCGGACATCACGATGCCCAGCGCCACCGACACCGACTGAGGCATTGCCTCGACGATACCTGCGTCCACGGGGCGGCGTCATCCACGAGCGCCGGAACGAGGAACCGGTCCTTCAAGTCGCCGCGGCGAACACGTGAAATCGCTCGAGGCTCGAAGGGCCGTACGTCGTGTAGATGGCCGTGTCGGCGGCGTCGCGCCCGTAGGCCACGGCGATCCGCCCGACTCGCGGCGCGGCGTAGCGCGGATCGAGCACGACCCAGCGATCACCGAGATACGCCTCCATCCACGCGGTGAAATCCATCGGCGCGATCTCTGCTTCGGAACCGACGCTCGGCAGATAGCCGGAGCAGTATCGAGCCGGGATGTTCATGCACCGGCAAAACGCGACGGCGAGGTGCACGAAGTCGCGGCAGACCCCGCGCCGTTCGCGGTAGACGTCCCACGCCGACATCGTCGGCGAAGCGAACTCGTACCCGAACCGGATGGTGTCGTGCACGTAGCGCACGATCGCGTCGACCCGCGGCCACCCTCGCGGCGTCGTCCCGAACAACGACCAAGCCACCGGCGACAACTTGTCGGTCTCGCAATATCGACTGCCGAGCAAGTACGGCATGACCGCGTCGGGAAGCGCGTCGACGGGGACCTCGCGGGCGTCTTCCACGATGGAATCCGGAAGTCCGCTGTCTTCGATGAGAAAGCTCGTCTCGAGCGAAAGCAGCCCCGCCGGCGCGGTCGTGCGTAGGCACGTGTTCCCGAACGGATCGGTGAACGTCCATCGCGGCAAGTCGTGATCCGTCGTGATGTCCGCCGGCGATCGCAGATCGGCCGCGCGCGATGGGTGCACGCTGAGGAGCGCGACGAGCGGCGTGTCGTATTCGCAACGAATCGAGATTTCGAAACCTGCACGAAGCTGCATCGGTTCCTCGTCTAGGAAGCCCGCACCGCGGGCGGCGTGATCGTCT